>FUFK010039232.1_pt1 | contig 32430 bp, 60 predicted proteins | sample 1021851 | NCBI WGS metagenome assembly FUFK01 (sample SAMEA51879418, study PRJEB19060) | metagenome | reverse complement strand
AGAGCTATTAAGAAAAATTTTGCAAGACTAGCAAAAGAAAATAATATAAAAAGAGTACAAACAGCTGTAAGAGCTGACTTTAAAATAGGTTTAAAGTTTGCTTCATGGCTTGGTTTACAAAACGAAGGATTGATGAAACATTATGGTTTTGATGGTTCAGATCACTTCAGATATGCGAGGATATTCTAATGAGTTGGCAACAGGCGGTAGTAGGAGCATTAGGTTACGCACAATATAAACAACAAGGTGCTATAGGTAAATATAATCAATCCATTGCTAATCGTAATGCTCAAGTTAAAGAACAAGAAGCTCAGATATTAGATGATAAATTAAATTTAGAACTTTCACAATTTGATAAAAGTTTTAGAAAATTACAAGGTACTCAGGTTGTTAATACTTTAAAATCTGGAGCAGAGTTTTCTGGATCAGCAAGAAACATACAATTATCAAATTTGTATGAAGCTGAAGTAGAAAAAGATATTGCTAGATATAATACTGAAATAGGTAAAGCTAGAAAATTTGAAGAAGCTAACTTTGCTAGAATATCTGGTGAAGTTGCTAAACAACAAGCAAGACTTGCTCAACTAAGAACTGCAACAGAAACAGGTACAAGTTTATTAAAAATGGGGAGTGTTAGTTAATAATGCCAAAGATACCTACATTTACATCTAAAGGAACAATAACTGGTCAAGGACCAAGTGTTACGACTAATTTACAAATACCTTTAACACAAACTGTTGCTGGTGCTTTACAACCTATTTCAAAATATGTTGAGCAAGAATATATAAAAGAAAAAACATTAGAAGAAAATAATAAAGTAGATAAATTAATAGCAGATTCATATAAGGATAATGAAAACGGACCTCAAGGTTTTTTAACTCTTTCAAGTGAAACAGGAAAAACATCTAATCCTTCAGATGCTTCAAATTTTTATGATCAAGGTGTTGATAAATTATATAATTATTTATCTTCTACAAAAACTGATAATTTTTCAAAGTTTGGTAAACAAATTTTTAAATCTAAATTTTATGGATCAGCTGCACAACTCAAATCAAATGCTTTATTAGAATCAAGAAAATTACAATTTAAAGAATCTTCTGATATAGATAGTGATTTTATTACACAAAAAACTATTGCTCTTTCTCAAAAAGCAAATGGTTCAGGATTAAAAGAAATATATGAAGCAATAGATCAAAGATTAGATGCTAATCCATTTTATGATGAAAGACCTCAACTTAAAAAAGAAGTTAAACAAAAGTATCAGCAATTTGGTTCTGTTGCAACAGCAAACAGATTATTATTAACTCAACCAGCTTTATTAAAAAAACAATTACAAGATGGTGTATACAATGTATTAGAATCAGAAGATATTATAGAACTTTCTCAAAAAGCAGACAAAGCAATTAAAGATCAAAAATTTCAAACATTAACTAATACAATATCTTTGGTTGGTATAGGTGATATTCCACCAAGTGCTTTAAAAGATATAACAACACAAACTTTAAATGGAAAATTTGCAGGTGATGAAAATTTACAAAATATTTATAATTCATTATCATCTTCTGATAAAAGAGAATTTAGAACATTTGTTGCTAAAAAAGCAAGAGAAAAAAGAAATGAGTTACTCTTTGAAATTTCAGCAGAGGATGCTGCTACAAAACTTGATGAAAATGAACTTTTTAATGAAGTAATGATAGAAGTAAAACCTGAGACTGGTTTTAATCAAAAACAAATAAATGAATTTTTTAAACAAAATTCTGTTGCTTTAGAACAATTTACTGGTTTAAATACTAAAATACAAGATAACAATACAAATAAAATAGTTGCAATGTCTGATGCAGACTTAAATAGAAATATAATAGGTCTTATAGCAACAGATAAAATTAATAGAATTACAGATAAATTTACTTTACCAGGAGAAACAGAATCACGTTCTATTGTTGAAAGATTTAATGAAGGAACAGATGTAGATGATATTAGATTTTATGCTAATATAATTAAAGATCAAAGTACAAATCCAAATTTATTTCAAAAAAAGTTTTCACCATTTTATTCTTTTTTAGAACAAACTAGAAATTTAATTGCATCTGATTCTGTAAGATTAATTGACAATGTGACATATAATAAAACATTAAATGTTTTTAAAAGAGATATGTATGACAGATACCAAGATGGTTTAGCAAAAGGATTAAAACCAATCGAACTAATTGATCCTACAAATAAAAATTATATTGCTAAAGATTATCTAAGTTACACAGTTGATAAAAATGAAATTTTTAAAAGCATGATGGAAAATGTAAATAAAGATAATAATGTTCCTAAAAGGCTTCCTGGTGAATCATTTAAAGATTACAAAAAAAGAAATAATCTATAATGAGTGAGATACAAAAAGACATTCAATTAATGAAAGATTCTGGATTTAATCCAACTGAAATAGAAAATTACAAAAAAGAACAAATTACAATTATGGAAGGAGCAGGTTTTTCCAATAATGAAATACTTGGAGAGTTTGGTGTAAAGCCTATAGACACTTCTAGCATGGACACAATATATGATGAGTATATTGGTTTAAATGAAGAATTGTTAAAACCTGTTTATGAAACAATAAAAGAAGCTGAAGAAAGAGATGATAGATCACTTTATGAAAAAGCTGTTGGAAAAGGTTTTGATCAAATTGGAGAAAGAATAAAAGCTGGTTGGAATACTGGAGTTGTTGATTTAATTCAAAGTCAGTACAACATTCCCAATATATCTGGAAAAGATCAAACAGAAAAATATTTTAATTTAGAATTTGAAGATACTGGTTTCTTGGAAAGAAACATTACTAATGCTTCTAGAATTGTAAAAGACTTACCATTATACCTTGGTATTGGATATGCAACGAGACCATTCAGTATTTTTGGTGCAGGTTATGGTGTGGGTTCTATTAGAGAAACTTTTTTAACCATGAGGGAAAAAGGACAAGTAGGAACTTTTGGTGAGTTTTGGGATGCTTATAGAAAACATGGTATTAAAGCAGGTTTAAAAGAAGGAGTTCAATTATCTATGGCTTCAAGGTTTGGTAGATTATCAAATAAATTTATACCATCTACATTATTACAGGTTACAGGTTTTGAAGGAACAGGAGCTGTGATTGAAAGAAAACTTCCAAGTGCAGAACAACTAACAGACTCAGTTATATTATTTGGTAGTTTTGGATTAGCATCAAGAGGAGCTGCTAAAGCTAAAAGTATAATTACTAAAACTCCTTACGATGCCGTAGACCTTTCAACTTTATATAAATTAGATGAAAATGTTAAACAAGATATGTCTAGTTTAAATTTAGAAATACCAAGAACAATGGCTAAACTTGTTGAAAAACAAACTGGTCAAAAAATAAAAATTGATGCAGATTTTACAAAAGGATTAAATATGTCTGAAGTTGTTACAAAATTTTTAAATCAAGTAAAATTTGAAAAACCAAAAGACAGAGCAGAACTAAAAGATTTATTTACAAGACTTTTTATTGATAGACTTCATCCTTTAAGACGTCTTGTTCAAAGAGTTGAAGATGTAAAAAACACATCAGGTAGACTTAATATTTATGAACAATTCAGAGTTCTTGTAGGCATGACAAATCGTGCAGGAGCTATAATTACTAAAGGGATGATTAGAGCTAAAGATTTAGAAATAATAGGTAAAAGTTTTAATGATATTTTACAACCATTAAGATTAAACAATTTAAAAGNTAAAATTGAAAAAGGTTTTTTAGGAAAAGAAAATGTTGTTCAAGGTAAAAAAGCAAATGAAAAAACTTTAAAAAAACAATATGCAGAACTATCTAGTTATTTAATAGCAAGAAGAGTTGTAGAATATAATGAAAGAGGTTTAGCATCTGGTTTTAAATTAAAAGAAGCTAAAGAAGTTATTAAAGAATTAAAACCAAAATATGATAAAATTGCAAAAGAGATTGATGTTTATCAAAGACAATTATTAGAATATGCAAGAGACTTAGGATTAATTGATAAAGGAGCTTTTAATGCAATGATTGAAGCTAATAAAAGTTATGTTCCTTTCGCAAGAATTTTAGAAGCAATGGAATCTGGCAAAGAAACAGGCTATACTAAAGTAGTTCAAAATCCATTTAAAAGAGTTAAGGGTTTCAAAGGAAAAGAAGGAGAAGCTGTATTATTTGATCCTATAGAAACAATATATAGCAATACTTTTAGAATAGTAAAACTTGCAGAAAGAAATAACTCATTAAATAAATTTTTTGATTTTGTAGAAAAGAATAAAAAAGTTTTTCCTGATATAAATAAACTCTCACAAAGAACTGAACTTAAAGTTGAAAGATCAAAACTAGAACAAATTTTAGATAATCCTTCAGAAGTTTCTAATTCAGGTATTATAAATCTTAATGTTTTTACAAAAGAATTTATGAGATCAGATTCAAATACTGTTCAAGTTTTTAGAAACGGAAAACTAGAAACATGGGAAGTAGGAAGAGATTTAGCACAAGCATTAGCAGAATTTACTCCATCTGAAATGGGTGTTGTTACTAGAGTTTTAGGTTTACCTGCAAGAACATTAAGAGCTGGTGCTACTACATCACCAGACTTTATATTTTCTAACATAGCAAGAGATACTGTGTTAGCACCAATATTTTCTAAATCTGGTTTTATTCCAGGGTGGAACACATTAAAAGGTGCTTATATTATGGCAGCAGCAAAAACAGGTTTTAATAAAAATGCAGAAAGATTATTTAAATTATGGGAGAAATCAGGTGGTATGCAATCAACTTTAATTTCTCTTGATAGAAATATTTTTGACAAACCAGTTTATGATCAATTAACAGGAAGAGTAATTAGAAATCAAATAAAGAATCCATTAGAAATTTTAAGAACATTATCAGAGATTGGTGAGAATATAACTCGTCTTGGTGAGTTTCAACTTGCTTATAAAAAAGCTGGAAGAGAAGGATTGAAGGGAAGAGAACGTGCAGAAAGAGCTGGTTTTGAAACAAGAGATGTAACAATAGATTATGCAAAAATGGGTTACTATATGAAGGGACTAAATCAAGTTTCAGCTTTTTACAATGCAAGAGTTCAAGGTTATGTAAAAATTTATGAAGCCTTTAGAGATAGACCTGGAAGAGCTGCAACTGCTATTGCAGCAGGAATTGTTTTACCATCATTATATTTTTGGTATGCAAACAAAGATAGTGAAATTTATAGAAGGCAACCTAAATGGGTAAAAGACAATTATTGGATTGTTGTAATGGATGAAGGAACTGAAGATGCAAGAGTTTATAGAATACCAAAACCTTTTGATCTTGGTGTAGTTTTTGGCACAGGCACAGAACAATTTTTAGATTATCTTTTTAATGATCATCCTGAAACAATTAAAAATAGTAGAGAATTTGCTTTAGATTTTATTGCAAATCAAATGAAAAATTTAAATCCTATACCAACTATTTTAACTCCACCTTTAGAAACGTATATGAATAAAAGTTTTTTTACTGGTAATCCTATTGTTCCATATTATATGGAATCAAAATTACTTTCTCCTTATCAATATAATCCATACACGACAGAAACTTCAAAATTAATATCAAGAAGTATTATGGCTTTATTTGGTGATGACCCAAACTATACCGCTTCACCTTTAGTAATTGAAAATTGGATAAGAGGTTGGACTGGTGGATTAGGTAACTATATGTTGATGGCTTTAGATAAAGCTCTAGTAGCATCAGGTATGATAAATGATCCTATTAAACCAAAAGATTCTCTGACAAAAATACCAGGGATGAGAGCTTTTAATTTAAGAGACCCTTCTATACAATCTGAATTTATTACGGATTTTTATAATCAATATAGTAAGGTTAAAAAGTTCAGAGGAACACTAGATTTTTTAGTAAAAACTGGTAACAAAGAGGAAGCTAAAAGAGTTGCAAAACAAATTGAAAAAGTCAAAATAAAACAGGTTGTTTTAGAAAGAAATAAACAAGTAATAGATCAGGTTACTGATAGTATACGTAAAATTCACAATAATAGAGACATGAAGCCTGAAGAGAAACAGGAAGCAATAGATAAGTTAATTTTAAGAACTATACAAATAGCAAAAGAAAGTTTAGAAGGTATGTATGGTATACCTAAAAAGGATAATAAATAATGGTAATACTTTTAATATTGATATTAAACAATAATGGTAATATAGAGAGTTAATATGACAGTATCTTCAACTACAGTAAAAAACTCATACTCAGGTAATAGCTCAACTACAGCTTTTGCTTATAGCTTTAAAATATTTGCAGACACAGACCTACAAGTTATTATACGTTCCTCTACAGGAACAGAAACAACAAAGACTCTAACAACACACTATACAGTATCTGGTGCAGGAGATGCTTCAGGCGGAAATGTAACTTTCACGACAGGCAATACACCTGCTACTGGAGAAACTGTGGTTATTAGAAGAGCTGTTCCGCAAACTCAGGCTATAGATTANATAGCCAATGATCCATTCCCTGCGGANACNCACGAAGAGGGTCTGGATCGTGCAACAATGACGATTCAACAAATGCAAGAAGCATTAGATCGTTCATTTAAAGTTTCAAGAACAAACACAATTACTTCACCAGAGTTTACTGATGATGCTAGTACAAGAGCTAGTAAAACTNTAGGATTTGATAGTTCNGGTGATTTAACAACAGTAGCTGATTTTTTACCTGCAGGTGGAGATTCAGCAATGTTTCAATATTCAACAACAACAGCAGACGCTGATCCTGGAGCAGGAAAATTTAGATTAAACAATGCAACAATATCTAGTGTAACTGAAATGTACATAGATGATTTAGAATTTAATGGCACAGATGTTTCAGCATGGGTACAAAGCTGGGATGATGTTACAGGTAACGACACGAACAGAGGTCGAATAAGAATTTCAAAAGCTAACACACTAGATACTTGGATGGTATTTAAAGTAACTGGTTCAATTACAGATGCTTCTGGCTACAGTAAAATAACTTTATCTTACATTGATACTGCGGGTACATTTGCTGATGATGATAAAGTATTTATCTCATTTGTAGCAAGTGGAGAAGATGGTGCAATACCAGGATATTTCTATAAGTTTGATACAGGCACATCTGATGCAGACCCTGGTGCTGGAGAGATAGCATTTAATAATGGAACATACGCTTCAGCTACAGAAATTTATATTGATGATGCTGATGCTAATGGAGCTAGTACAGCAACAGATGTTCAATCATGGGGATCATCAACATCTACTATTAAAGGATTTTTACACATTGTAGATATTAATGATAGTTCAACTTATGCCAGATTTAAAATTACAGCTGCAGTTACAGATGCTAGTGGCTACAATAAGATTACAGTTGCTCATCTTGCATCTAATAATACTTTTAGTGCTGCTGATGAATTATCAGTACACTTTACAAGAACAGGTTTAAAAGGAGACACAGGTTCAACTGGCTCTACTGGAAGCACAGGATCAACAGGTGCTACTGGAGCTTCTGGAACTAACTCACAACTATCCATGACATTTGAAAGCACAACAAGTGATGCTGATCCAGGTGCGGGTAAAATTGCTTTTAATCATGGCACATTATCAAGTGTTTCAATTTTATATGTAGACGATGCAGATGATGCTAGTGCAGACATATCTGGATTTGTACAATCTTGGGATGATGTAACAAATGCTGTTGCAAGAGGAATTGTAACTGTAACGAAAGAAGGCACACCATCTACTTACGCAACATTTAAAGTATCTGGTGCTATTACTGATGCAAGTGGTTATACTAAAGTTCCAGTAACTCATGTAGTAAGTGCAGGATCATTTTCAGATAATGATGGTGTCGGAGTACACTTTAGTTATTCAGGTGAAGATGGTTCAGGCAATGTTACAACAACAGGTACACAAACATTAACCAATAAAACTTTAACTACACCAAAGATTGCAGAAATAGATTCTTTATCTTCTGGTAATATTACACTAGATGCAGAAGCAGATATTATTCTTGATGCAGATGGTGCTAATGTAACTATTAAAGATGATGGAACTTCAATATTAGATATTGCTAACAATTCTTCAGATGTAGAAATGACAGTAAGTGTTGCTGATAAAAATTTTTTAATAAAAGGTACAGATGGATCATCAGCTATAACAGCTCTTGATATTGATATGGCACTTGCTGGTAAAGCAACATTTAATGCTGCCGCTAATGTAACTCAACAAGCAATTACATCATCTTCAAATGCTGTAGCTTGGGATGCTACTGCAAAACCAAACGCAGTTCATGTTACAACAGAAAACACAACTTTCTCTGCACCAAGTAACGCAGTAGAAGGTGCTTTTATTTGTGTTGAAATTAATTATAATGGTTCACACACGATTGCTTGGAATACAGTATTTGAATTTGCTGCTTCAACTGCTCCTACTGCAACAAGTACAGATGGTAAAACAGATATATTAGTATTTAGATACAATGGTGCTGTGTGGCAAGAAGTAGGTAGAACATTAAATTTAAGTGAAAGTTAAAATATGTACGCATTAGTAGAAAATAATCAAATAACAAAATTAATTAACAATCCTAAATCTTTAGTGATTGGCGATGTAAACTATCCAGCTAAAATATTTTCTGTATGGTCTCAATCAGAGTTAAATGCCATAGGTATTTATGAAGTAATAACTGATTCAACAAATAAAAAAGATGAGACATGGTATATTAACACTAATGAATCTTACGCATTTGCAGACAATCAAGTAACAAGATCATGGGGATCTGCAACAGCTAAAGCTCATGCTGATACTACTTGGACACAACAAGATAGTGATGATGGTTTGATACCATCTGATAAATCTATTGGAGATATTAAAACTAGAGGATTAAAATATAATTTAATTCAAAATATTAAAAAACAAGCTGCTGGAATATTAAAAGATACAGATTGGTATGTTGTTAGAAAAGCAGATGCAGGTACAGAAGTACCAAGTGCTATTACAACACACAGAGCAGCAGTAAGAACTAAATGTGCTGAGATGGAAACTGCAATTACAAATGCAAGTGATACACCAGCTTTAGAAACTTTATACAAATACACTACAACAGATGGTGTACAATCAAGACCATTAGGCGAACTTCCAATATTGGAGAGCTAATGATCATTCTTGGAACTAACTCCATAAAAGATACAGGCTATAATGTAGCTAACTCATGTAGATTTAATAGTGCTGATAGTTCATATTTAGATCGCACTCCAGGATCAGTTACAAGCACAAGAAAAAACACTTTTTCTTTTTGGGTTAAAAGAGTATCGTTAGGTGCTTATCAATATATAATTTCAACAAGAAATGGAACTAGCACAAATAGAGATGGGATAGCTTTTAATGATTCCGATCAAATTGATATAAGATATAACGCTGGATCATCTTCTCCAATAAGACTTACAACTACTAGAGTTTTTCGGGACCCTTCGGCTTTTATGCACATAGTGGTTGCTGTTGATACAGAACAAAGTACAGCATCAAATAGAATTAAAGTCTATATAAATGGCACTCAAGAAACAACTTTTGCTACTGCTAATTATATGGATGAAGATTATGATTTTGCTTTAAATGCAAAAACAGATCAAACAACTGATATAGGAAATGACGCAAGATCAGATGGTTCTTATTTTGACGGATATTTAGCAGAATTTGTAGCTATTGATGGTACACAAAATGCCGTTACAGATTTTGGAGAGTATAACGAAGATTCTCCTACAATATGGCAACCAAAAGATGTATCAGGTTTAACATTTGGTAATGCTGGATTTTATTTAGATTTTGAAAATTCAGCAGAATTAGGAACAGATGTATCAGGAAATTCAAATACTTTTTCTGAAAATAATTTAGACGCAACAGATCAAGCAACAGATGTTCCAACAAACAATTTTGCAACTTTAAATCCATTATGGAGAAGTAATTTTGATAATGATGGAACTTTTAGTCAAGGTAATTGTAAAAGATCATTTACTTCTGATAATTCAGATAGAGGATATGGATTTTCAACTATGGGAGTTACGGCAGGACGATGGTATTGGGAAATTAAAATACCAACTGTTGCAAGAGCATCAACAGGAGTTGGAGATGCAACTGCAATAGCTGGTTTTAGTGGAGTTTTTTATGATGAAAGTACATCAAAAGGAATGCAAGTAGGAACAAGTGGAAGTATAAATGAGAATAATACATCAACTGCCTATGCTAATTCTTTAAGTGATAATGATATTGTTATGTTTGCTTTAGACATGGATAATCATAGATGTTGGTATGGAATTAATGGTACTTGGCAAGATAGTGGAGACCCTACAAGTGGCTCAACAGGAACAGGAGATATGACAACTCAAATATCAGATCAATCACATATTAATACAGGAGAATTTATTTTTCCTTTTTGTTTTGATGCTTCAACGAGTGGTCAAGCAAGTTTTGAATGGAATTTTGGTGGTTGTCCAGCTTTTAGTATTTCATCATCGAACAGTGATGGTAATGGGTACGGTTCCTTCGAGTATGCGCCGCCTAGCGGATTTCTAGCTCTTTGCTCAAAAAATTTAGGAAGTGATGGAGGTTAAATGGCTGTTTATACTCAAATAGATAATCCTGAACTTTACTTCCAAGTTAAAACTTACACTGGAAATGGAAGCACTCAAGCTATCACTTTAGATGGTGATGAAAATATGCAACCTGATTTTGTTTGGTGTAAAAAAAGAAACTCTGCACAAAATCATGGTGCTTGTGATTCAGTTAGGGGTGTACAAAAAGTAGTATATTTTGATCTTGATGCAGCTCAAGCAACAGATGCTAACTCAGTAACTGCATTTGGAACAGATGGATTTACTTTAGGTTCAAGTGGAGATTTTAATCAAAGCAGCGATACTTATGTTGGGTGGTGCTGGAAAGCTGGTGGCTCAGGATCATCTAATTCAGAGGGAGATATTACAGCAACAGTAAGTGCTTCTACTACAGCAGGTTTTTCACTAATAAAATTTACAGGCAATGGTTCAACTTCTCAAAGTGTTGGACACGGATTAAATGGTACACCCAAATTATGGATGATAAAAAACCTTACAGATAGTTCAACTGATTTTACTATGTATTTTAAAGGAACTGACAGGATAAAATTAAACACAGCAGAAGCTATGGAACAAAATTATTTAATGTCTGCTAATTCTACAACAGTAACTACACCATCAGAAGCAGGTTCTACTTGGGGTAATACAGCATCGAAAGACTATATGGTATGGGTATGGCAAGAACTTCAAGGTTTTTCAAAATTTGGAACCTATGTAGGCAATGGCTCAACAAATGGTCCGTATGTACATCTCGGATTTCGTCCAGCATTTGTTATAGTCAAAGATGCTTCCGCAACTGCTAATTGGGGTATGATAGATAATAAAAGAGACGGCTATAATTCAAGCAATCAACAATTAGAACCAAACGATTCTGATGCAGAAGATAATAATCAACCTTTTGATATTTTAAGTAACGGTTTTAAATTAAGAACTGCTGATGGTGATTTTAATGTTAGTGGTAGAACACATATCTTCATAGCTTTTGCAGAATCTCCTTTTGTTAATTCTAATGGTGTGCCAAATAACGCAAGATAAATATATTTATTATTAAAATTATCTGTTAATAAATTAACATGAAGTTTATGTTAATATTAAAGGTATGTTCTGTTGTACACTTAAATTGTTTACCACCAATTCACGATAATTTTGTATTTAATTCTTGGTCAGAATGTGCTAGTGCAGGTTATCTACGATCTATTCAAACAAATAATAGTATAGATAGTGGTATGGTAAATAGAAATAAAATNGTTATNAACTTTGANTGTGTAGAAGTTNAAGAATCATAGGAGANTATTATGGATAAAATGATANAAACATTTTTANAAGANNNAANAAANTTTTGGNNNAAANTAAAAAGNTATGTNAAANACAAAATTAAAAAAATCNTCTGCAANTGTAANTGCCAAAAAACAGATTAGAGAATACGCAGAAAAAAATAATAGTNNTCGTATCTCNTACTCATGAGAANGTNTGTNNNGAACGTATGAAAACTTTATTTAAAGCNATTGANGAAATGNGNNNAGATATAAAAANTTTACACTCTGATATGAATAAAGGTAANGGTGTTATTAGTTTTCTTATTATTNTAGGTGGNCTTNTAGGAGCTGCNNTTNGCTTNTTTAAATGGAATGGCTAAACGCAGANAGACAGCNTCNGTNGGACTNTATAATGAACTNATTGCACAAGCTAAATTTGCCAAAGACCCGAATAATATTGTGTTTATACCTGCTATGGGTAAAGGACCAATAGATATGGTAGTCTTAGATATAACCACAGGTGAGTATCAAGCCTATGATGTTAAGAGTGCAAATTATAGAAAATCAGAGTATACTCCTAAAGATACCTACAAAAGAAAAGCAGGTACGCTAATAAATAGAGGATTGACAGACGAGCAAAAAAAATTAAAAGTCAAAATATATTATAACAAATGAAACTTACAGCTAATATAACATTAGATGAGCTNACTAAGTCGCAAATTGCTGAACGNAAAGGCATTAANAATAATCCTAANCCACAGCAAATAGAAAATTTAAAAGCATTAGCNGTNAATNTANTACAACCNNTTNGNTCACACTTTGACAAACCTTTAATTATATCTAGTGGATTTNGNNNNGCNNANCTNTGCNNAGAAATAGGNAGNAGNATTAANAGTCAGCACGTAGCAGACGANNNNGCAGCNGCAGCTGANTTTGANATACCNGGTGTAGATAANAGAGAACTTGCAAGATGGATTAGAAATAANCTTGAAGTNGANCANGGNATANTNGAATTTTACAGAGATNNNGANCCGACATCAGGCTGGATTCATTGTAGTTATTCAATTAATACAAACAGACAACAATGGTTAAGAGCCATAAGAGAAGAAGGCAAGGTAGTTTACAAACCTTGGTTAGAATAATATGTGGTTAAATTTATTAGGCATGGGAGTTAAAACAGCTGCCAAGTTATATCAAGACAAACAAAAAACTAAAGAAGCATTATCAGAAGCCAGACTTCACCATGCAGAGAAGATGAGGAGGGGGGAGATAGAGTACAAAGGTAAAGTATTCGAGCATCAGAAGGGAGACTGGAAAGATGAGTTCGTACTTATCGTGTTGTCTACCCCTATCTTCATGTTAGCCTATTCAGTTTTCTCAGAAGATGAAAAAATAGAACAGAAGATGGATTTATTTTTTGAGAAACTCCAGTCAATGCCTTGGTGGTTGGTCGGACTTTGGGTATCAGTCGTTGCTGCTATCTATGGTATCAAAGCAAGTGAAATAAAAAACTTTAGCAAATGACAACCAACGATTACGATCCTAGGTTAATTGACAAATATCAAGAGCCTAGATATTTAGTTCATTTTCAATGGGATAAATCTGATGATGTTTATCGTTATGCTTTAGTTGAANTTATACATCCAAAAGATATAGANTCTAGGAATAAAGAAAAAAAAGATGAGAAAGGTTTAACACANAANGAAATATGGGAAAAAAAATATCAACAGCTTNNANCAANCAATATAAATCNAAGGTAANTTTATTATCNCAACANACAGGTAAGTATGGCAAGAGTAAAGTTCGATCTAAACAAACCAAAGCACGAAAGAATACCAAAAAAAACTAGCATTGGTAGACGACCCAAAATGTCATCTATGAACAAGCATAAGAAGAGAACTTGGAAGAAAAGAAATAGAGGTGGTGAGTGAAACCCATAATGATAACCCTGTTATACTTAACTTTTGGTGGTGAAATAAAGCAAGATAGTTTTGAAATCTTTACAAGTTGTAGCTCTTGGTTTAAGACAAATATAACAGCTGTGGAAAAGAAGAAAAAGACATTTATGTCTAATCATTTTTACCACACTTACAAAGGTAAAAAAGTTATAGGATATATTTGCGAAGGAGATGAACCACAATGAAAATAAATGAAAATACTAATATTGGTTTACCAATTAAAAATTTAGTAGCTATAATTTTTTTTATTTGCACAGGTTTGTATGGCTTCTTCACTATTCAAGAGAGATTAAATAAATTAGAAACAGCAGATACTCTTTTTGCCGCTGATCTTTTAAAGAAAGCAGAACAAGAACCTAAAAATTTAGAAATGCTGATGCTTATAGAACATCTCGCAGGTGAGGTTGAGTCTATTGAAAAAGAAATAGAAGCATCGAGATATAATAAAGTAAATATAGATCACTTAAAAGAACAAGTTGATATTTTAAATAAACAAATAGAAAAATTAAGAAATGGGAATCATTAAATGGAATTAGTTTTTGCACTTCTTATGTATCTTGGTGATCCTCCAGTTTTAAAGGAGCATTTACTTATGCCTTCATTATCAGAATGTTTGGCTAGAAAAAGAATAAGTATGAGATCAACAAATAATGCAAAGTTTCAATGTATGAAAGTTAATGCTGTTATAAAAGATGGTAAGATCATAAGCATATCAAAAAGTGATTAATGTATTCTTTGATTTGGTTTAAAGATAATCGTTGGCAAATATTTACAAACGAGATATGGGAGACAGAGAAAGAAGCCATAGAATATGCTAAACGAGGGAACTTTAAAAAGAAAGATAAATGGAAAGTTGTTTTATACGACAGAAAATATTATAAATAGTTATGGCTATAAATAAAGCAAAGATGAAATGCAATGCACCTAAAAGACAAGTGCAAGGTGGTAAAAAGTTTGTTGTTAAGGCTTGTAAGGATGGCAAAGAAAAGATTATTAGATATGGCGATGCCAATATGAAAATTCGTAAGTCAAATCCTGCAGCTCGTAAATCTTTTAGAGCTAGGCATAACTGTAAAACTGCAACAGATAAGTTTACTGCTCGTTATTGGTCTTGCAAAAAATGGTAAAGAAAAAAACTTGGTCTAAAAGAAACCTTACTTTAGTTTGTGGATATTGCATTATGTGTAAAAGACAACTATTGAGTAATGAAGGTGGATGGATTATAAATGCAGAGAAGAAACGATTTTGTCATCACTATAATGGTGGACTAAGTTGCTTTGATAAATATTTAAACAGAGGAGAGGACAATGTACGGCAAGAAGTCAAAAGGTAAACTTACAGCTAAACAAAAAACTTTACCTAAAGCACTACAAAAAAAAATAATAAAATCTAAATCTAAAAAGAAAAAATAATGGCTAAACTTTGTGCAAAAGGTAAAGCTGCTGCTAAACGAAAGTTTAAAGTATACCCATCAGCTTATGCTAATATGTACGCTGCTGGTGTATGTAGTGGTAGAATAAAACCTAAAACAAAAAGAAAGAAAAGATAATGTCAAAAGGTTTGCGAGCATGGGTACAAGCCAACTGGGTAGATATTGCTAATCCAAAAAAAGGTGGCGGCTTTCCTAAATGTGGTCGTAGTAGTGGTGAAAAAAGAAGAAACTATCCTAAATGTGTGCCTGCTGCAAAAGCAAGATCAATGTCTGCTAGTCAAAGAGCTGCTGCAGTATCAAGAAAACAAAAAGCTGAAAGAAAAACTAGAACAAATAAAAAACCTAACTACGCAAGAACTTAATTATTTAATTCTTCTTTTAATTTTTTAAACTCTTCATGGATTGTTTTTTCAGGTGTCCAAAATCTTTGACCCAATGCTTTTAATCTACGATGATGGATAACAGTAGAATGATCTATCTTTAACATTCTACCTAGTTGAGATAATGATACACCATACATTTCTATCATTAAATTAATTATAATACTTCTAGCTCTAACTAAAAATTCAAAACGTCTTACTCCCAATACTTCTTCTTTACTTACTTCATATTGAACACAAATTTTATTAACAACTGTATCTAAAGTTTGCGGATAAACTTTCTTCCTGTCTGATGCTAAACCATTTTTCTTTTCTTCAAATCTTTCTTGTCTTAATTTTAACTTTAATAACTGACCCTCTATCTTAGCTTTGCTCTGTTGCAATGACATACGAAAGCCATTCTTAAATCCTGTTTTATAAATTAAAAGTTCTCTACCTGTTAGTTCTCTATACATTGGAGCTTTCATGGCTTGTTTTAATTGTGTAATTGTTTTCATTTGCGTAGCATCCCCTCTGTTGTTTGCACAACCTTTTGTTGTTTTTATAATAATTTAATTAATGACTATCTGTTTGCCATTAATTGCTCTCTACACTCAGAAACTTTTAAATGTAAGCTATAACTTTCAGCTTTTAATTTATTAGCTTTCTGTACTGCTTGAACATACAACTCACTTTTCTTTCTTTGTTTGTCCATCAGTTTCTGCAGACGACTCTTGATGTCTTCCATCAGCATCCTCCTTCACTTTTGTAAAGTCCCATTTTATCTCGGAGACTTTTACTTCTACTAACTCTCCCTCAAATGAGGGGTCGGCAGCTTTCTCTACGGAATCAAATCTTTCTACATATTGAAAGAACGCTTGTCCGTTTCTTGTTCTTATATAACATTTAACCTTATTGTCAATCATAGTCCCTTTCGATTGCCATTTCTATATAATGAATGGCTTTTTGCAAATCTTGTTTCTGACCTCGTTTTGAGTGCCTACACAAATATTTAATAGCATTGCCTTCGGCAAAGGGTATGTTGTTTTTATTAATAAATTCTGCTGGTTGAATAGGCATGGAGTAGTGATCTCCACCTATTTGCTTTTTATATACATTATCAGTCATAAGTTTGGAGTCTGTGGCAAGGGAAAACAACNTAAGAAAGTCAAGGGTGATGACTAAAACCTCGCCACAAACTTTAGAGCCTAAACTCTATCTTCTGTAATTACCATAAGTTCCAGTTTTTTGGTAGGATTTTTTATATCCACCCATTGCTGGTTGTTGTCCACCACTACTAGATTGAGGTGCTTTACTATCGCTTGGTGTAAGCACTACGTTCAATCCTCCTGTTGGTGAGCCATCTTCATTGGTATCGTCAAAGGCAGCTTGGTTGTACCAAGTGTTGCCAACCTTTGCTCCAATTCTCCACGTTTTTCCTTGTGGTGATTTTGGATTAATAGGTGCAACCCAACTAGGTCTGTTATCTCCTGGTTGTTTGTCTGCATTCGGTATTAACTTTATATAGATTTTATCCATATTCTATATTTTCTCCTGTTTGTTTAGTTTATCCTCTACGTTTTCGACAACATTCATTATCGCTTTGTAAGTAGAGGGATGTTTAGTTAAGGCTTGTTCAATGTAAGGATCATTAATTCTTCTAACTTGCCTATACTCATAAATGTTTCTACATTTTTTAAAATCATTTATGATTTGATTTACACCTTTATTTGTACTGCCATTGGCAGCACCTTTAACTTCTTTAGTACATGGAATATTTAATGACGCATACTCTTCGAGGGAAGTTATATCACTATCCAATATACCAAAGAAACTTAAAGCTCTTGAGATTGCAAACGATTCAGACATAGGTAAAGCACCTTGTATGTATGTTGCATTTCTTTTTTTAAATTGNTTATGATGACCTGTGGCTAATACTCGTTCAGGATCGTAAGCTAAAATCTTACACTTACAGATATAATAATCTTCGTATTCCATAACACTTGTATCTATACCAAGCTCATCGCCAAACACCTGTCTAAAGTATTTAATCTTACTCCATAACGAAACAGTTGATTGACCTTTATCATTTTTATATGTGCCATCTTTACGACACAATTCATTTATCTTTTTTATTTTATCACGCATCTAACCCCCATTGTTTTTTTATTATTTTTCTTTGTTTGTCTGTTAAGTATTTATAATGGTAGTAATGATTAAGATCAGGTGGCTCTGAAATATCTGCTAACTTTTGCAGATCACCTTTACAATAGATAATCATTTGTTCCCAGTTATAAATTCTTTTTACCATCATGTTATATTGGTATTCTAAATGATCGTCATACAAAGCTGCATGAGTATCATCATATATTAAATATTCTTTATCATTAACTAAAACTAAAAAAGGTTTCTTACCTGTACACTTCCAATAGAAAGCTACTTGACCCCAATAAGAATCAAAGACTGCATCATCTCCAAGTGGTTGAGTTTTAAAATAGTATTCATCTTTACCTTTTTTCTTTATAATGCTTGGCGGTTTTGTTTTTAGCTCTAGGAATAAACCATTCTTACCTCCTGTTTCGTAATCTATCCTTCCTATGATGTCGTGTAATAATTGTTTAGGTTTGTTCATCACATATCGTTCAGATGTAATCTTATTTTTGCCACAAAGTTCCTTGACCACCTTTCTTGTTTGCTCAATGGTTCTATGTGCATACTCAATCATGTGTTCTCTTGCGTAAGCATCTTTTTCATCAACAGGATCATACTTATTAATATCATCTAACTCCTTGCCNAACACNTCNTCATANTTCCTGTTAGTTAATNTTATGGTTTTNTCTTTCCAATAAAGAGTTTCACATTCCATTCTTTGAGCTGTGTTATTTACAAGGTTTCCAAATCTAGGTTTGTANNNCATAGGAAACATACTTCTCTCTACTCCNTCGTGATGACCATAGTTCATATTAAATTTAGCAAATGGCATACCTTGACTTGAAGGCGACCAATGATCGAAACCTTTGCCGTTGTTTAAGCTGTCAAAAAACTTTTTAAGTTTATATTGTTCTTTTGTTTGCATTGTTTTCAATGCCTTTATTTCATAGTTTTTCCACATTGTCTATATTTATTTTAGGGTTGATTTGTGGATAAATATACCTTATTGGTAATGGCGAAAGGAAAACAATGAAATTAAAAGAATGGATAAAAGAAGAAGGTTTAAGTTGTAGCGAGGCAGCGAGAAGATTTGGTATTCAAAATATAAATCCCGCAACAAACGTATGGCGTTATAAAGAAGGGTATCGCATACCTAGACCCAAAGAGATGATTAAGATTTATAAAGCAACAAATAAAAAGGTACAACCTAATGACTTCTACGATCTCAAAATTTAAGCAAGTTAAAATTACTTGGGTTGATATATGTCAATGTGATGAGGCATGGACACCTGAAAGTGAAATACTTGACCATGATGTAGCTGTTTGTACTGATGTTGGTTATATTTATAAAAAGACAAGAGATAAACTTTGGCTATTCACTTCTTACTCTGAAGATGAATATGGTTTTTCTGTTGGTGGTTTAACTTGCATACCCATAGGAGTTATAAAGAAGATAAAGGTAATCAAATGAAGTTTATATATATATTGCTCACAGCAATTATACTTGCTCATTGCAGCAAAATAGAAATAGGTGATTGGACTTACGATCCTAAAACTGCCATGATGAGATTTACATTTGGAGTATCAAAGTAATGACCTATGTAGGTTTGTTTGAAGAAGTAGGTCTGCAAAGTAAAGTTAAACAATTAAAAAAAGAATTAAGAAAAATAAAAGCTGATAAGACTAGAGGTCAGAATGATCTTGAAAGAATTATTGAAGAACAGCTTAAAGAAATAGATACATTAAAAACAGAAATTGACATCAAAGAATTAGAGATTGAAACTTTAAAAAAAAAGCATGAGCTATAATCCACTACCTATTTTCTGCACCATCAAACCTAGTTTCATTAATGGTCTAGGTTTATTTGCTACTAGAGAAATAAGAAAAGATACTGAGCTAGGTATCTCACACATTGAAGTTGATGATACTCTGTATCGTACAGCTCTTGGTGGTTTTATTAATCATGCCGAACAATCTAATTGTGTAAGAGTAAAGGTAAATAATAAATGGTACTTGAAAACAACTAAAGATATTATGCCTGAAGAAGAACTCACACTAACTTATAGTTTATATAAACCTGAATGAGATTTGCTAAATACTTTGACAAAGACCTATATTCTAAATGGCATCGTCTTTGGGATGGAATCGCTATGTGTGATATTGATTCGGTTGAAATATGTCGGAATAAAGGTTGCTGGAAACCCCTTGCTATAATTGAGCATTTATATGATGTTGGCTCTGACCAAAAGAAATACACCAATATTGTAGAGCAGATAGGTAAAGGTTTAAATATCCCTGTTTATCTCGTATATTACAAAGAGGTAGACCATGATACCCTTTCGTTCCGAGTTGCTCAAAAATACCCCATCTCTGAGCCATTAAAGGGTATGTCTGAGCAGGAGTGGGTCGGTACATTGTTTCATTTACAAGCTGAACACCAAAAGGTATGCAAATTTAAGAAATGAAAAAATATCTACCCCATATTAGAATCCCTTTTAAATTATTTGATGATGAGAGGATCAAGAAGATACCTGAAGAACACCGATCATCCTCTTTGCTCATCCTCATTGCTTTATTAAAGTTTGTTAATTCCCAGAATGGTCAATGTTATCCTCGCCAAGCCACTATATCTAGTATGGTAAGTCTATCTCGCAGTACCATATATAGATGTACTGATTTGTTGGTAGAGGTGGGGATAATTAAAAAGAAACGACTTAAATCTACTTTGTTATATGTGATTAACCCTGATTACATTGTGAATAAAAAGATAGATGTGTCATCAAAAGACTATGATGTGTCAAGAAAACACATACCACGTTTCATGATGACTGATATTAGTAAATCTATAATTAAAGAACCAACTTATATTACTAACATTATAAAAGAAGTTGTAGATAAAGGAGGTGATCGTTCTAAAGTAATTAGTACACTAGCTACTCTCCCTGCCGATACTTTAAGATAAAGCCATTCAAGAGAAAGACAATCCTTATTTCTAGTTCTTTAGCCATTCAGGAACAATCTAATAAAAGAGGTAAACTGGTGGATATTCCTAGATGTATATTAGATAATATAAGAAAGAAAACCCATTTTGGTTATCAGAATGCAATACATAAGAGGAAAGATTTAGATGGCAGGAAAGCCAAGACAAAAGATTTTCTGTCAAAGTTTAACAAGAAGAAGTAAACGACCTTGTTTGGCAAAAGGTTTTTTATGTGCTAATGGTAAGTACCTTTGCAGATTTCATGGGTACAATAATATTTTAGGTTTCCAAAAACCAAACTATACAGATGACAAAAGAATTAACCAACTCCAAGCACTCTACCAATTCAGAAACAAAACAAGAGAAGAAGTCCAAGAATACTATTACTCCATTGTTAAACCCAAGCTCATTAACGGAACAAAATCTGAATACCATAGAAGAACAGCTCGTAAGAGGTCTAACACTTTCAGAAATACTAGATCAAAAGCAGTATCAGTTCAGCTTGATGAAGTTCTACGCTTTTTTAAAAAAAAATCCAAAGATAGAGAGTAGAATTATTGAATCTCGTAAGTTAGGAGTTCAAACTTTAATTGATAAGATGCTACAAATATTTCAACACCAAGAAATTGAAAACCCTAATCAAATTCTTTGGGTGAGGGAACGCACAAAATTTATTCAGTATCTTGCTGGACATTTAACTGATCTCTATTCTAATAATAAGGTCCAAAATATTAAATCTGATACAAGTCTAAAGGTAAGTTGGCAGGATAGTCCAGAGTTAATTGATGTAAGTACTGCCGAAACAGTACCTACACCACCAAAGGAATAGTTAATTTAATATAGCTTCTTCTCTATCAGCTTTAGCTTGAATAACTTTATGAGAAGTAATTGCTTGTAGTTTATTATTTAATTCATCTTTAACAGTATGAATACAAGACTTGTCTAACCATCTATAAAGACATTCTTCAACAACCCAACTCATAACCATAGTAAAGCCATAATCAACTTTAACTTTCTTCCATTGTCTACTTGCTTCAACGGATGTCATAGCTTCATCTAGTTTTTTCATAACTAAATCATGTAGTTTCATTAAGTCTTTTTCTTTTTGTTTTTTCTTTTTCATTTGTTTCCCTTCGTTGTTTTTATGGTGTATAGAGTTGTTTTTTTATTTAGACTTCAGTCATAAGAGCCATACTCAATCTCTTTGAGTTTCATATTCAAGGTTATACACCTGTCCCTCTAGGTTATGTGATTCCGACCTATTTTTATAATGAGTATATATAACACCTTTTACACTCAATATATTTAGTATTGTTAGCTTGGCTAACTCCTCTAAATTCTTANTCCCAACCTTNNGANCNTCTNTATTTTTTCCAATAGTCATTTTTCTTTTTATCTTTCCATAGATGCCATAGTCCAACAGCTAAAGCAGTTATTATTATTAACAGTAATTGTTTCTCGCTACTCATATTCTTGTTCCATTTTTTTCAAAGCACCAATCATTTTGTTCGCATAAATCGATCACTTCCCAATCTTGTGAAGTAGCTGCAAATCTTTCTTCATAATATAAATCATCCTCATTCCATACATTTCTAAAAGAGCTTAATTTTTTTATATCAAATTCTTTTTTTGAAATTTCTCTTATATCCCCGCCATTTCTGTCTATACATTCTCTTGCAGTTATTTTTGCATCATCAGTTAATTCAGCATATTTATATTTTTTTATCTTCTCGCTACTCATCTGATACCTCACTTCCACCACCTAAGCAGTACGTACATTCAACTCTTGAATGAACATCATCGTAGCTAGCAGATAAATTATAATATCCTTTACCCTCACACCATTCACATATTAATTGTTTATCATTACTCATTGGTCCCCCTTTTATATTTTTCAATCCAATATTTTATTGTTTCTAAATCACCATCAACACGATTTAAAAAACATTTAATAATATCTTTAGCTTTAAATTTATCAAAATAACTTTCAAACTCGTCATCTCTTATACTTCTTTTGTTATTAGGTGGTTGGATCAACCAATAACCTGAATAGCCGTGTTCAACCCAAGCAATAAATCCATTGCCTATATCTATTGACCCGTCTATTTGTACTTCTCGCAGTTGATCTGAAATGTAATTTTCTGCTATTCCAACTTTATCTTCTTGTTTCATTAATACCCCCACATTTTAAAAGTTTGATCAATCATATCTTTGTTTAGTTTCTCGCTACTCATTTTTTCCTCTTGGTTTTGGTATTAAAGTGTTATCATATTTTTTAAGCATATTTCTTAAATCCCAATCTTCTTTTATTTGTTTTTTTAATATACTTATTTCGCTTGGATCATTACAAATATCAGTAATAACATTTGCAATCCATTTATGGTAATCATCATCTAAATACTTATTAACCATCTGTTTTGTTATCATTCATCCTCCTTTATTGTGTTTAGTTCTCGTTGTTCTTTAGCTGCCTTGTCAGATTGCTCTTCAACCAGATCCATACTTGATTTGATACCTGATAAATCTTTTTGATTTATAAACTCTATAACCTTATCAGATAGAATTGTACTATCTCTGAATGGATTAAGAGCGGACCAATTATCTTGCGGGTTGTTGTTGGATAGATCAACTCCGCCTTGATTAAAGGTCTTACATTTTTTATTCTTCATGTAGTCAATGAACCATTGNGATANTTTNTTTNTCATTTACACCCCCTCATTGTTTGGTAGTTGTAGCATAAATTTTATGCCGAATAAGATCATAATACTTAAACCTATCCATGTATGAATATGTAAAGCTATGATCAGTCCTAGAAACATAGCTGCAAAACATATTGCGAAATATATTGCTTGTATCATTATTCCGCCTTTCCTTGTTTATGATTGTTTCTTTCTTTTTCTTCATAAAGAGCAAGTCTTTTATCTTGTTCAATAATGATATCAACTAACTCGTCAGTACGCATTACTTCAAGACCTTCTCTATATTCTTTCATTTCTTTTTTTGTCATTTTTCCCCTTGTTTGTTTTTATATTTATACTACTTATATTAACCATATTGTCAATAGTATTATGCAACATCTTTTTTTTATTGTCATTTAACCAAGATTGAGCTTTTTCCATTAATTTCTCATATATATTATGAGCAATAATATCATAAGCATTACTTGCAAATTCTTTAGAAATACCACTATCAGAGGGATAACCTAGCCAAAGATCATCACAAGCTAATTGAAGTCTATCATAATTATATACTGGAACATGACTATCAACATATTCATATAATAAATCTTCATTATTTAGTATCTCTTGCTTATTGTCGTTCAATTCATCAACTAGGTTTTTTTCTAATTGATACATATTTATTTTTCTACTCATTGTTTACCCTTTGTTAGTTGTTTATTGGTTTTAAACTTTTAGCAATTTTTAAAAATATACTAAAAGATTTATTATTTAATTCCTGTATGTCTTTTGCATAAGGTTTTAAATCTTTGTCTTTTTTCATGTATTGTACTAACTTTTCTTTTTTTTGTTTTATTGTCATTGTTTCCTTTGTTGTTTTTGTTGTCATAGCCAAATTGGTAAACTAATAAATATAAACTACAATAATGTTAGTGTTCAAAATGGGTCAAAGATATTAGTGTGATATAATTACAAAAAGTGGTATTTATGCAACACTATGAGATATACTTATTTAATAAAGGATCAGCAAGGCAAAGAGGAAGTAATTAACTGTCAATCATATAAGAAGTTATTAAAGCAGCTAAACAATAAATATAAATCAGGTGAAGTTATTTCTATAAAGTATCAAAATAAAAAAAGTCATGAACTCTTGAAATATGTAAAGATCAAAAGAGTTGAATAGATTTAATTGGTTAGATTGTTGCTATTCTAATACAACAACGGCTGCAGCTTTCCTCGTGTATATAATCGGACAGTAGTATTGACCTATATNTTATTAATATTTTACCNTATNCGGTGTAGTGATAAGAAAAGTTATTGGAAGTAATATAATATTATCTAGGCAACTGACTAAATTTTAAAAACGATAGGTATGGTATAGCCAAAAAATGACGTGCCAAACTATATGTATATATACATGGGACTCGAGGACACCCTTACAGACACAGCTTTAGCCACCCCCACAGAATAACCCACACCTTTATTTGCCAAGCCTTTGTAGTTTAAAATAATTTACAATTACTATATGTTGTGTAATATGTGGGATTACATACAAGACGACTTAACATCTATAGTTATGATTGATGAAAAGACTAATACTCTTATCATTAAGGTATATGGATTAGAAACTAAATCAGCTGCAGAGACTTTTGCACATTACACCATGAGCCTATTACAGTTTGATTATCACAATGCTGAGTATAGTATGCCTAGCAAGATGATACACTAGATATGGATATTAAAATACCTTATACACCTAGAAAACACCAAGCCTTTTTACATAATAAAATATCTAAACATAGATGGTCGGTTCTAGTTTGCCATAGGAGGTTCGGCAAAACAGTATGTATGATCAATCACCTTATACGATCTGCCTTATTATCGAAACAAAAAAACCCAAGATATGCCTACATTTCGCCAACATTNAAACAAAGTAANTCAATCGCTTGGGATTACATGAAACAGTTTACNGCNAANATACCNTACACNAAGTTTAATGAAACAGAGTTAAGGGTAGATTTACCCAATGGTGCAAGAATAACTTTACTTGGGTCGGAAAACTCCGATGGGTTGAGGGGTATCTACCTAGATGGATGTGTGATTGATGAGTATGCAAATGTCAATGAAAAACTATTTCCTGAAATNATAAGACCAGCATTNTCNGATAGAAAAGGTTACTGCGTATTTATAGGTACACCACAAGGAATGAATAATAACTTTTATGAATTGTATCAACACGCACAAGGAGCAGAGGATTGGTTTAATTATAAAGCTAAAGCAAGTGATACCAAGATTGTAGATGAAGATGAGCTTGTCAAAGCAAAAGAAGTTATGGGAGAAAANAAGTATTTACAAGAGTTTGANTGTGATTGGATAGCTAACATAGAAGGNNCNATCTATAGCGATACCTTAGTNAANATGGAAGATAAAAAACANTTAACNAGAGTACCCTACGATCCATCATTGCCTGTAAGTACCTCTTGGGATTTAGGAGTATCAGATCATAGTTCTATTATATTCTTTCAGCAGTTAGGTAGATCAATTAATATTATTGACTACCATGAAGAACGTGGACAAGGATTACCGCACTATATTCAATTAATTAAGGACAAGGAATATGTCTATAAAGATCATTTCGCACCGCATGATATAGAAGTTACAGATTTTAGCAATGGAAAAACGAGAAGAGAAGTCGCCTATCAATTAGGTATTAGATTTAAAGTTGTTCCTAAAATACCATTAGAAGATGGTATACACGCAACCACAATGACTTTACCTCGATGTTGGATTGATACAGACCATTGCAAAAAGTTAATAGATGCGTTAAGACATTATCATCGGAAGTATATAGATAAAAATAGAATGTTCCGAAGTAAGCCTGTACACGATTGGTCATCTCATGCGTGTGATGCTATGAGATACTTATGTGTTGGTTTACAAGAAATAAATACTAGACAAGCTGCACCACAAAGTGTAGCAGATAACGAATACAGGATTATATAATATGGGATCATTATTTNNACCAAAAATGCCACCGCTACCACCAGTTCAACCTTTGCCNACACCACCATCAACTGAAGTGTCTGCAGAAGAGAAAGCAAGAATTGCAGCGGAACAGGCAGCGATAGAAAGAAAAAGAAAAGGTAGAAAGTCAACTATCTTAACTGGACCATTAGGTATTGAGGAAGAAGCTGAAACAGAAAAAAAAACTTTACTAGGAGCATAATATGGGAGGAAGTCCAGCAAGAGCAGTTAAAAGAATTATTAGTCCACCGAAACCCCCTGCAGCTCCAGCACCCGCACCAACAACAGCAGAAGTTTCTCAAGCAACAGCAACTAGCATGGATGGATATGATTCAAGAAAAACAAAAGCTAAAGGTAGATCAATGACAATTATGACAGGACCTCAAGGTATAGAAGAACAAACAGTTACTTTAGGTAGAAGAAGTTTATTAGGAAAATAATGGCAAAAACAGATTTAACAAAAAAATTATTATCACGTTTTGATAGACTAGCAGGTCAAAGACAAAACTGGGAAACGCATTGGCAAGAAGTAGCGGACTACATGATGCCAAGAAAATCAGACGTTACGAAAAAAAGAAGTCGTGGCGATAAAAGAATGGAACTTATCTTTGATAGTTCTCCTTTACAATCTTTAGAATTATTAGCAGCATCATTACATGGTATGCTNACNAATCCATCAACACCTTGGTTTGCATTAAGATTTAAACAACAAGAAATAGATAACGAAGATGAAGCTAAACTTTGGTTAGAGTCTGCAACTGATGCAATGTACACAGCATTTAACAGATCAAACTTTCAACAAGAAATATTTGAATTGTATCATGACCTTATTACTTTTGGTACAGCAGCAATGTTTATTGAAGAAGATGATGAAGATTTTATAAAATTTTCTACAAGACANATTGATGAAGTTTANATTGCGGAAAATGATAAAGGTAGAATAGATACNATCTATAGAAAATTTAAACTATCAGCACGAGCTATTGTACAAAAGTTTGGTGCTTCTGTATCACAAGATATTTTAGTTATGGAAAAGAAAGACCCATACAAAGAAATAGAAATTGTACACGCAGTTTATCCAAGANCAGATTTTAATCCTAANAAANAAGATAAAAANAATATGCCATTTGAATCGGTATACATGGAATATAAAAATGGAAATGAATTATCNGTATCAGGTTANAAAGAGTTTCCGTTTGTTGTACCTAGATACTTAAAGGCTTCACATGAAATTTATGGAAGNTCACCTGCAATGACAGCATTGCCTGATGTAAAGATGTTAAATGAAATGGCAAAGACAACAATCAAAGCTGCACAAAAACAAGTAGANCCACCACTATTAGTTCCTGATGATGGTTTCTTATTACCNGTTAGAACTGTACCAGGTGGATTAAATTTNTATAGATCAGGTACAAGAGATAGAATTGAACCNTTAAACATTGGTGCAAACAATCCTTTAGGATTAAACATGGAACAGCAAAGAAGAGAAAGTATTAGAGCTGTGTTNTATGTAAATCAACTTATGATGCAACAAGGTCCACAAATGACAGCAACAGAAGTTATNCAAAGAAACGAAGAGAAGATGAGATTACTTGGTCCTGTATTAGGTAGATTACAATCTGAATTATTAAAACCATTAATTGATAGAGTATTTAATATTCTATTAAGAAACAATCAATTACCTCCAGCACCTGAATTTTTATCAGGTCAGGATATAGAAATTGAATACGTTTCACCATTAGCTAAAGCACAGAAATCCACAGAGTTACAATCTATTATGAGAGCTATTGAAATTNTGGGATCACTTGCTAATGTAGCTCCTGTATTTGATTATGTTAATTTTGATAATCTTGTTAAACACTTAGCTGATATAGTTGGTGTGCCACAGAAAATATTAAAATCACAAAGTCAAGTTAATGCAGAACGACAACAAAAACAAACAGAACAACAGGAGCAAATGCAAATGCAACAATTACAACAGGTAGCAAAAGCTGGAGGAGATATAGCTCCACTAGCAAAAGCCTTACCTGAAGAAGCCAAAGCTGTTGCAAATGCTGAAGTAGAATAATGGGTCAAGCAAAAGATAAAGAAAAAAATTTTGAAAAGTATGTTCAAGATTTAAAAAAAAACTACCAATACATATTCAATACAGACGAAGGTAAACAAGTTATGTCTGATTTAGAAAAGAGATGCCACCATCATACGACTACCAATGTAAAAGGTGATAGTCATGAGAGTGCATATATGGAAGGACAACGTAGCATCCTTCTATTTATAAAAGCAATGCTACAAAANGANAATGAAAAAGGAAGATAAAAATGTCAGAACAAACACAGATAACGGAGAAAACAACTCCGCCTGTAGAGACGACAANAACGCCTACAGAAACTAAACCTGTCGAAGCAGCAATAACGCCTTCTACAGAACCAACACCACAACCGACTAAATCTTGGAAAGAAGCAATTTCTGAAGAGTTTAGAAACGATCCAAACATAGAAAAGTTTACAGAGATAGATGCACTTGCAAAGTCATATATCAATGCAACTAAAATGATTGGACAAGATAAAGTTGCTGTGCCTAACAAAAACTCAACAGAAGATCAATGGAACGAAGTATATGAAAAACTAGGTAGACCTGAGTCTGCAGATAAATATACTTTAAATGTTAAATCAGATGTTGTGCCTATAGAAGATACTGCAATCAAACAGTTTGCAGAAAATGCTCATAAGCTAGGTTTAAATAATAAACAAGCTCAAGGTATTTTAGAGTTCTATAAAACAAATATGGAAGGTGTAGCTCAACAAGCTAAAGTTGATACTGAAACTGCTCAAGCTCAGTCTGAACAACAGTTAAGACAAGAATGGGGTAGAGACTTTGAACCTAATGTTAAAAAAGCTGGAGCATTAGCAAAAGCTAATATGAATCCAGAAATATTAGATATGACTTTATCTAATGGAACTAGACTTGGCGATCATCCTGAAATTATAAAAGGTTTTGCAAAGATTGCTAACATGATGTCTGAAGATAAAATGGTTACTACAGAAAGCGAAAACGTAAGTAATGTAGGAGATATTGAGTCAGAAATATCTGAAATCATTAATAATCGTGAAGGACCTTATTGGAATAAACAACATCCTGACCATGATAAAATGGTACAGCAAGTTTATACATTAAGAGAAATGTTGAATAGCAAATAATTTTAATCCCTTGTATTTTTTCTTAAATTAATATAAGGGATTATTAGTAGGACAATTCGTAAGAACCCTAATGACAACAGGAAAGACTGTGTTCTAACAGAACTAAAATGCAAGAATTGCCTGTCAATTTGACGGAGAACCTTTCTGTTTAACTTAATAATAACAATAAAATGGAGAGACAATTATGTCATCACAAATAACTACAGCTTTTGTACAGCAGTATTCTGCTAACGTACAAATGCTATCTCAACAAATGGGATCGTTATTAAGAGACAAAGTCAGACTTGAAAGTGTTGTAGGAAAAAATGCTTTCTTTGATCAGGTTGGCTCAGTAACTGCAGTTGAAAAAACTAGCAGACATTCAGACACTCCGCAAATTGATACACCTCACGCTAGACGTAGAGTATCACTTGCAGATTATGAATTTGCTGATTTAATCGATCAACAAGACAAAGTAAGACTCTTAATCGATCCGACTTCATCTTATGCTCAAGCCGCTGCTATGGCAATGGGAAGAGCTATGGATGATGTGATCATATCTGCTGCACTAGGTACTGCGTTTACTGGTGAGACAGGATCAACTAGCACATCAAATGCGAATCAAATCGTACATGGTTCTGCTGGTTTAACTATTGCAAAATTAAGAACTGCAAAACAGACTCTTGATTTAGGTAATGTTGATCCTTCTATACCAAGACACATCATAGTATCTCCGAAGCAGATTACTGATCTATTAGGAACAACTGAGGTAACAAGTTCAGACTTCAACACAGTCAAAGCATTGGCTAATGGTGAAGTAAACTCATTCCTTGGTTTTAACTTCATTGTATCAAACAGACTATCACTTTCAGGTTCTACTAGATCGTGCATAGCTTTCGCACAAGATGGAATAGCTCTAGCGGTTGGAAAAGATGTCCAAGCGAGAATAGACGAAAGAGCTGACAAATCTTACGCTACTCAAGTGTACTATTGCATGAGCATTGGTGCTACTAGAATGGAAGAAGCGAAAGTTGTTGAAGTACAATGTACAGAATCATAATAGGAGGAAATAGATTATGGCAAACGTAAATACAGATATAGTTACGAATTTCGTAGCGACTCCGCCAGTAAAGAATGATTCCCAACAGTTACATGGAATTAAGCGTGTAGCTCAAGGAACTATCGCTTTAGCGGCAGGAGATTTATCAGCGACTGACACAGTTATGTTGGCACCTGTACCTACAAACGCTAGTATTACCTCTATCAAGTTGTTTAATGACGACTTAGATTCTGGAAGTACTAACACAACAGATGTTGGATTATACACAACAGCTATTGTTGCAGTTGATGATGATGCTTATGCTTCTGCGATTACAGACCTTAGAGGTGCTGTAACGACAGGAACTGAAGTAGCATTTGAAGCTAGAAACATCAATAAGATGGGTCAGAAAGTCTGGGAAGATGCTGGACAATCTTCTGATCCTGGTGGTTACTACTATGTCGGATTATTATTCGATGCAGCTGGTGATACTGCTGGAGACTTAAGTTTCATTATTGAATATGTAATAGACTAATAAGTAATTAAGATAGGGGAGAAATCCCCTATCTTTTAAATAGATTTTGGATTATAAATTATTATGGCATCAGTAGTAGACATTTGTAACGGAGCATTAAATCAATTAGGTGCAACAACTATTCTTTCACTTACGGAAGATTCAAAAAATGCAAGACTATGTAATGCTAGATATACTCAAGTAAGAGATGCTCTTTTTAGATCACACCCTTGGAATTGTTTACAAAAAAGAATAGAGATTGCAGCAGACACAGATACACCTGCTTGGGGATTTAGTTCTCAATATACCTTACCTGCAGACTGTTTAAGATTATTAAGAATATTAGATTATGATTCTAATCATAAAGTAGAAGGTAGAAAAATTTTAAGTAATGCTTCTTCAATGAAAATTTTATATGTAGCAAGAATTACAGACCCCAATGAATACGATGAATTATTAAGAGAAACTTTATCATCTGCATTAGCAGCAGATATAGCATACGGAGTTACATCTTCAAATCCTGTAACTAAAAATATGTATGAGTTGTTTCAAGATAAATTAAGAGATGCTAGGTTTGTAGATGCAACTGAAGGTCAAAATACATCACCTGATCTCGGTATGACAGACGAAATAGAATCTAGTACCTTTATTAACTCAAGGTATTAACACATGGCACGAGTTGCAGCACAGCTGACCAACTTTACAGGTGGAGAGCTTTCACCACGTTTAGATGGTCGTAATGATCTAACCAAGTATTCATCAAGTTGTAAACGATTAGAAAATTTTATTGTTTACCCACATGGTGCGGCAGCAAGAAGATCAGGTACTACTTTTGTAGCTGAAGTAGCAAGTAGTGCTAACAAAACAAGATTAATCCCTTTTGAATTTTCTACAACTCAAACGTATATGCTTGAGTTTTCTAATCTTAANATAAGAGTTTATAAAGATGATGGTTCTGTTTTAGAAGGNGANAAAACTATTACTGGTATTACTCAAGCTAATCCTGCTGTAGTAACTGCTAGTTCACATGGTTATTCTAATGGTGATGAAGTTGTTATTACTGGTGTTTCAGGTATGACAGAAGTTAATGGTAAAAGATTTTTAGTTGCAGATAAAACAACAAATACATTTGAACTACAAGACAAAGATGGAGTAGATATAAATAGTTCAAGTTTTACTGCTTATAGTTCTGGTGGTGTATCTAATAAAGTTTTTGAAATTACAACACCTTACACAACTGCACAACTCTTTGA
>FUFK010038301.1_pt1 | contig 32431 bp, 32 predicted proteins | sample 1021851 | NCBI WGS metagenome assembly FUFK01 (sample SAMEA51879418, study PRJEB19060) | metagenome | reverse complement strand
ATCAGGAGTATTGCACGATCGGACGATCCGAAACAGATGATTCAGATTCCAGAAAGCTTTTTATGGTATCAATAACATCTTCCTGCTTGACCAAAGATTTCATCATATGGTTGTCAAGCATTCTCCCAATCATAAAAAGTGGTGATTCGTTTTTCCAAAGCGGTAAGTGGGTGAGGATGACCTCAAANTCGGATTCGACGATAATCGATTTATCGTGACCCCCAAATTGACTTACCAGATCGGCATCTANNAAATCCCTNGCCATTTCAANCATACAATCATCCACCATTTGGTTCTGACTCACGTTTTGATTCATTAGATTTTTTTATGAAATCGGANGAANTANANTACTAGGTNTTTGCTNAATTTNANGNNTAAGAAGCATCGAAAGTAATGACTCTTGTCTGGGCGGCTTCCAGTTGCTGTAGTTTGTCAGTCCAGATCAGATTCCCGTTCATGATCATTCCACTTATGATGAAAATATAAGCTCCAATGATCAGTCCCCATATTCTTGCTGCATAACCCATTTTGTTCCTTTNATTGANTATNNGATNNTNTGCCAATCTTTACTTCCTGAAATCNTATTTAGATCATTAGTGNATCAAAGAATCATGACCTAAAAAANATGAATGGGTGTGTANTCGGGNATNAGGAAAGGGCCACTCTCAGCCCGAAAATGGCCCTGACCATAGAGTCGAGAGAAACAGGAGGTGTCCTGGAACTCTCATGGAGAAATGATCCGATGATAAATCACTAATCGGAACATCTGCGGAGGTTACAAAGCCACCTGCCGCTAGGCTTTTTGAAAGATCTAAAAAATGTTGNTAGGAGNTGAGGAAGGCGTGGTGAAGGCAATCACACACCTTCCTCCAGAAGCAGGGACGATGGGAGGAGACCCTGCTTCAAATCTTTAAATNCANGTNTCTGATAACGTAANATTTCNNTTTGAGNTGTNTGTATCTAAAAATATNAGATATCAATGAAACCTTNGTTTGCAGATCCNTTGCTATAAATAAAGTGGTNCATTANCNTAATTAAACGAAGAAACTGATGGACTGGATCAATGAAAATTTTTTGAGTCGTGGTTATTGATTTTCAAACTTGGATTACCTTTGCAATCGCCTCGGAATTCATTCTGCTGATTCCCGGGCCGACGATCCTGCTTGTGGTCGCGTACTCCCTTTCCCATGGAAAAACTGCAACTTTTCCCCTGGTGACCGGAGTGGGTTTGGGNGATTTCACCGCGATGGTCTTTTCGTTCACGGGCCTGGGACTATTGCTGAATCAGGCTTCTGAACTGTTTACTTTGTTTAAATGGGTTGGAGCCNTCTACCTGATCTACCTGGGAATCCAGCTTTGGAGGATGCCTGTTGAATCAACGGATTGGAGTGATGATACACCCATGTCCCAAAGCCCCTCGAGAATGCTGTGGCATGCATGGATCACCACCGCGCTCAACCCGAAAAGCATTGTTTTTTTCCTGGCCTTTCTGCCCCAGTTTATCAATCCCGAATCAGATTTTCTGATTCAGGTCAGCGTTCTCGGCACCACTTTCTGGGTGCTTGCAGTGATCAATGCCCTGGGGTATGCGTGGCTCGCCAGTCGGCTCAGTCAGAAGCTTCGCAACCCTATTTTCAAACAGGGTCTGAACCGTGTGGGAGGGAGCCTGCTTGCAGGAGCAGGAGGTCTTTCCCTGATCACAAAAAGCTGAATTCAACGGATTCTGCAAAGTTCCTATTTTACGCTACTAACCAATTTCCAATCGATCATTGAAACGCGATGCTTGCTTTTTTTGATGACCAACAACTTGAACATGNNCCGGGTTTNTTTCTCTCGAGCGGATCCCGNCGTCCCAATCCGGAAGTTGCGGAAAGGGCCACGGTTTTGAAGGAAATCCTGATCCAGCATGGGCATGAGTTGAAAACCCCGAAATCCCATGGGATGGCACCGGTCGCCGCCATTCACACCCCGGCTTATCTGCATTTCCTGGAAAACATCTACCAGCGCTGGCAGCAGATCGAGGGAGCTTCCGAGGAAGTCATTGCCAATGTCCACCCCAATCGTTATTCATCAGCCTATCCTGATTCGGCAGTGGGACAGGCCGGCTGGCACATGGCNGATACCGCATGCCCGGTGGGCCCGAAAACCTGGGCTTCGGCTTTGGCCAGTGCCAACACCGCGATTGAGGCGGCGCAGAATGTGTTGGATGGAATAGGATCGGTTTACGCACTTTGCCGCCCTCCCGGGCACCATGCCTTTGCGGATATGGCAGGGGGATTCTGTTATCTCAACAACTCCGCGATTGCCGCGCAGCGACTTCGTCAGGGCTATAAACGGATAGCCATCCTTGATGTTGATGTGCATCACGGAAACGGGACCCAGGGGATTTTTTACCATCGGGATGATGTCTTCACCGTTTCGCTGCACGCGGACCCGGTAAGGTTTTACCCCTTTTTCTGGGGGCACCGCCATGAAAGAGGAGAATCCGCCGGAGCAGGCTTCAACCTGAATTGTCCCCTGGAACGGGGAACTTCCGACGAGGATTACCTGCAAACATTGGAGGACGCTTTATCCCGGATCGACTCCTTCTGCCCCGAAGCCATGGTGGTTGCACTCGGACTGGATGCCTTCCAGGGAGACCCGCTGGCCGGACTTTCCATCACTACGGAGGGATTCCAAAAAATCGGCCGAGCCATCGCTGCTTTGAAACTCCCTTCCGTCCTTGTCCAGGAAGGGGGTTACCTCTGCAGGGAACTCGGAGAAAACCTGATTGCTTTTATAGACGGGTTCGAAAAAAGTTAAAGGAAATTATTTTTCTAATTAATATTTTGAAAAAATCCAAAATTTTAATTGAAAATAAGTATTTGATAATTATAAAAACCATCCATTTTATTTTACTATCTGAACCACGGTTTGGCCCATTTTGGGGAAGGCACGGTAGACGGGTTCTTTCTTGTAGAGGACATCGACCTTGCAGGCCGGACTGGATCCATGTTTTACGGCACGTTCACGGATGTCGGTAAGGATTTTCTTGGTTCGGTCCTTGTTCGCTTTGTACTGGTTGTAGGTGGAGACATTGATGTAAATCTGTGCAGAGCAACTGGATCCCAGAGTGATCTGGGCCGAAACCTGGAGCAGGTTCGGGTAAGCCTCCATGACCTCATCCGTGAATTTCTTGGCAGGAGTATTGTCACTCACGTCTTTCGGTTTGGCGAAATCCATGGTTTTTTTCGGTTTCTTTTTCGGTTCCGGTTTAAGCGCGTCTTCGAAAACCTCGGTGTAAGTGTTGAGGATCGCAATCACGATTCCAATCACCACCACCAATCCTCCCCCTGCTGCCAGGATCAGCATCAGTTTCGAGGAATCTTTTTTCTGATTTTTGGGGTCGGAAGCCATCAAAAAACTTAGCTATCAGGATCTAATTTAAATATCAGAAATGATTTTGTTTAAAGTTTGACTGGGGCGCATCGCTTCGGAAGCTTTTTGGTCATCGGGCATAAAATAGCCTCCAATGTCGACTGGGTCACCCTGGGCGGCATCCAGTTCTTCCAGGATTTTGTTTTCATTAACCGAGAGTTCTCCGGCTATGCTGGAAAAGCGGGATTGAAGCTCAGGGTCTGCTTCCTGTTCGGCAAGGGCCTGGGCCCAGTAAAGGGCGAAATAGAAGTGGCTGCCGCGGTTATCGAGTTCATGGACCTTGCGTGATGGTGAGCGGCGGTTTTCAAGGTATTGACCAACGGCCTGGTCCACGGTTTCGGAGAAAATGGATGCAGCAGTATTCTTATGAACAGAAGCCAGGTGTTCGAAGGAAACCCCCAATGCCAACATTTCACCGAGTGAATCCCAGCGCAGGTGTCCTTCTTCCAGGAACTGCTGCACGTGCTTTGGTGCGGACCCTCCGGCACCGGTTTCAAAAAGTCCNCCTCCTTTCATCAGTGGTACAATGGAGAGCATCCGGGCACTGGTCCCGAGTTCAAGGATGGGGAAGAGGTCGGTTAGGTAGTCCCGGAGCACATTACCGGTGGCCGAAATGGTGTCCTCTCCTCTTCGAATGCGCTCAAGACTGAAACGCATGGCTTCCACCGGAGCGAGGATTCGCAGGTCGAGCCCCTCAGTGTTTTCCTCTTCCAGGCAACTGCTGACTTTTTCAATGAGGCAGGCGTGGTGCTGTCGCTCTGGGTCGAGCCAGAACACTGCGGGGGAACCGGTTTCACGGGCCCGTTTTACTGCCAGTTTGACCCAGTCTTGGATTGGAGCATCCCTGACCTGGCACATCCTGAAGACATCTCCCTTTTCAACGTTCTGTTCCAGCATTGAATTTCCGGATTCGTCTACCAGCCGGATGGTTCCTATTCCGGGAGCGAAAAAGGTTTTGTCATGGGATCCATACTCTTCGGCCTTTTGTGCCATCAACCCGACATTAGCAACGTTGCCCATGGTTGAGGGGTCATAGGCTCCGTTTTTCTGGCAGTCTTCGATGACTTCCTGGTACATGGTTGCATAGCAACGGTCCGGGATCAGAGCCAACGTGTCTTGAAGTGTGCCATCAGGCCCCCACATTTTACCCCCGTCACGGATCACCACCGGCATCGAGGCGTCGATGATGACGTTGTTTGGCACATGCAGGTTGGTGATTCCTTTATCCGAATCGACCATCGCCAGTTTAGGACGATTCTGGTAAATGCCCTCGATGTCCTGCTTGATCTGATCCTGTTGTTCTTGGGGAAGATTTTGGATTTTCGCGTTTACATCCCCCAAACCGTTGTTGGGATTGATTCCGAGTTCCTCAAACAACTCCGAGTGCTTTTCAAACAATTCACTGTAGTAAATGGAAACCGCATGGCCGAAAAGTACTGGATCGGAAACCTTCATCATGGTCGCCTTCAAATGAAGCGATAACAGAACCTGATCTTTTTGGCATTGCTCGATTTCATCACTGTAAAATTGACGCAGTTTTCGGACATTCATGACCGAAGTGTCAATCACTTCACCGCGAGTGAGCTCGACTTTTTCCTTGAGGACCGTGACCGATCCGTTCGGATCGACAAACTCAATCCGGACCCCTTGTGTATCACCGATCACGGCAGACTTTTCACTTCCGTAAAAATCTCCCTCTTCCATGTGTGCAACACGGGTTTTTGAATCAGGATCCCAGGCTTTAAGACGGGGTGGATGTTGCTGGGCGTATCGTTTTACCGAGTTTGCCGCCCTGCGGTCGGAGTTGCCTTCCCTCAGTACCGGGTTGACGGCACTGCCCAAGACTTTGGCATAACGGGATTTTACAGAATGATCTTCCTCCGTTTGCGGATTTTCAGGATAGTCCGGAAGGGCGTAGCCCTTGTCCTGAAGTTCGCGGATGGCATCCTTGAGCTGTGGCACGGAAGCACTGATGTTGGGGAGTTTGATGATGTTCGCTTCAGGAGACTGGGTCAGTTTCCCGAGTTCCGCAAGATGGTCCGAAATCTGTTGTTCAGGTTTTAATTTTTCGGGAAAGGTCGAAAGGATCCTGCCTGCAAGGGAGATGTCCCGGGTTTCCAGTTCAATCCCGGAACCTCGGGTGAAGGCCTGGATAATCGGTAGCAGAGAGTAGGTGGCTAATGCCGGCGCTTCGTCAATTTTGGTGTAGATGATTTTGCTCATGGAACTTTTCCGTTTTCCTGATGGTTCACATATTTAGGCTTATTTGAATCTCCTNCTCTACAGATTAGAAGATGGATAAAACTGTTTCCAGGCATCTTTGATAGGCTTTCAGCCAGAGAATGAATAAAACTGGAATTCGATGGATTATTGGTCGGTAAAATAACTCAGAAAGATCACCGTAAAGATCCTTTATTTTCCGAAATAATCTTGTTTAAACGAGATGTGACCTACAGGAATAAGGATCGAGTCCCTTTCAAGGTTGGTTCACAATGGGAACAATCAATTTTTCCAGCGGAAGCATTTAGGGCGGGTGCCGTTGATGTCACTGCAACCGCCTCAGGGGAAGGAGGTGTCGAGGGTTTGCAGATACCCTTTTAACCTCAACATTTCCGTCTCCTTTCGGCGCAGGCAAAAGTGAAAGCCGTTGACCCGGATTTCGACAGGATCCCCCAGCGGGGCCTTACGGACTTCATGAAAAGGGACGTCTCGGACGAGCCCCATCGCCAGCAATTTGCTCCGATGAGATGTGCTTCCCTCGGTGAATCCCACCACGTTACCAGTATCACCGGATTGAAGGTTTGAGAATCTCGTCTCCATTTGTCTGTCTTTTGAGTTAAAATGCTAATGCTGAAGCGTGTTGAAACATTCTATTTCNGANNCNTTGTTTTATAAATTGGTAGNAANANGCACATGGTAATTTNNTTTTTTAGCATTGNTTTATGAAGTATTNCGTTTGTGTTGGTGAAGGAAGANGAGAAAAATGAAAGGGNTCAAACAACCTTCNCTTCTTGATCTGGGCGAACCGNAAATTGATTTGGATTTTCCCGGAATCGGACGTATTGATCTGGGTGAAGGAGCCTGGGTGGAACACCTTCCGAACTGGCTNAAGGGGCATCAAGACCTGTTTGAAACCCTGCGTGAAACGACAGGCTGGCGCAGGCAGGAACGGCAGATGTACGATCAGGTGATCGAGGTTCCTCGGCTGATCGCCAAACTTCCGGATGATGGNCCGGGAGATCCTNTGGTCGATGCCATGGGGGAATCGCTTTCAAAACGTTACGGGGTAAAATTCGACAGCATCATGCTGGCCTACTACCGGGATGGAAATGACAGTGTGGCCTGGCATGGGGACAAGCTGAAACACAAGGTTGATGCTCACGTTGCCACGGTTTCCACGGGCTCTCCCCGGGCCTTCCGCATCCGCTTGCTTTCCGGAGGACCTTCCCGTGACTTTTCCCTGGGCTGGGGGGATTTGCTGGTGATGGGAGGAACTTGTCAGAAGACCTGTGAACACACCGTTCCCAAGTTGAGCAACGCCGAACCGCGGATCAGCATAATTTTTCGTCATCATTACCAACTTTTGCTTTGAAGAGGAGAGATGAATGAGATTCAGGAAAACCCCGGGAGCTTGGAAAAACTTAAGCCGGGGTTTGATCAATTGCGGGAAGCACAACTGGCAGATCCTATGCCCGGATTGGAAACCCGCCGGGATCGTTTGCAGAGGCTGCTGAAGGGTCTCGAGGAACGCGAGGAAGCCTTCACCCAGGCAATTTCAAAGGATTTCGGACAGCGATCCGCTTTTGAAACGGCCAACTACGACATCACCGTCACCCTGGCTGACATCAAATATCAAATCCGCAATCTGGCGCGCTGGATGCGGATCCGGAAGCGTTCGGTCCCGCTTCACCTGATGCCCGGAAGAGCCAGGATTGTGCCTCAACCGCTTGGGGTAGTGGGGGTGATTTCTCCCTGGAATTTTCCGGTTTTCCTTAGCCTCTCTCCTGTTGCGGGCGCCATTGCAGCAGGCAACCGGGTGATGCTCAAACCCAGCGAATGGACACCGAAAACCTCGNCACTTCTCGCGGAATTGGCATCGGAAGCTTTTGAACCGGATGAATTCGCGGTTTTTGAAGGAGGAATCGAGACCGGCAGGGCCTTTTCGGAATTGCCCTTTGACCACCTGCTCTTCACCGGTTCCACCAGGGTTGCTAAAGAAGTTTCAAACTCGGCAGCGAAAAACCTGACGCCGCTGACCCTGGAACTCGGAGGTAAGTCCCCCGCCCTGGTCTGCCCCGGTGCGAACCTGAAAAGGGCTGCGGAACGGATTGTTTTCGGAAAACTGGCAAACGCCGGACAGATCTGTATTGCTCCGGACTATGTTTTTGTGGAACGGGCAAAGTTTCATGATTTCATCGAACTGCTCCAAACCTNCATCAAAAAAGCTTATCCCCGTTTGAACAACAATCCGGATTACACTTCGATCATTTCGGCGGATCATTTTACACGTTTGAACCGGATGATCGAGGAAGCCAGGGAGGACGGAGCGGAAATCATCAGCATCAACCCGGATGGGGAAACCCTCGAACCCTCCGCAAGAAAGATTCCGCCGACCCTGATCCTGCGTCCGAATCCGACGCTCAGCGTGATGCAGGAGGAGATTTTCGGACCCATTCTTCCTGTCCTGAGTTATGAAAAAATTGAGGAAGCGATCGAATTTGTCCAACACAGGGCCAGACCCCTGGCGTTATATCTTTTTACGGAAAAAACCAGGGAACGGGAAAGGATCCTGCGGGAAACCGTTTCCGGCGGGGTTGCGGTTAATGAGGTGCTCTTCCACTGTGTCTGCGAGACCCTGCCTTTCGGAGGGGTGGGTGCATCAGGCATGGGTTCTTATCATGGACAGGCNGGNTTCGACACCTTCAGTCACCTCAAACCCGTCTTCATCCAGCCGAGATTCAATTTCAATTTCTTTCTGGTGCCTCCCATTACACCGATGAAAAGGCTGTTTGCAAANATTTTCCGGAAGTTAGTCTGAAGACCTGAGAATCAATTCGGCAGGGACACTTCCGAAGAAAGATCGCCGGACTGAACATGCCAGAGGTCGGCATAGATGCCGTTCAATTCGAGCAGGTCGTCATGGTGTCCTTCTTCCACCACTTTNCCCTGATCGAGGACGAGGATCCTGTCCGCGTTGCGGATAGTGGAAAGCCGGTGGGCAATGATGAGCGCGGACTTCCCGATGGTGATAGGAAGCAGGCTTTCCTGGATCGCACGTTCGGTTTCNGAATCCACCGANCTGGTTGCCTCGTCAAAGACCATCACCGGAGCATCCTTGAGCACCGCCCTGGCGATGCTCAGCCTTTGCCGCTGACCTCCGGAAAGCCGGATCCCGCGTTCCCCGATCAGGGTTTCATATCCATCGGGGAGACTTTCGACGAATTCATCAAACTGCGCTGAACGGGAGGCTTCGATGATCCTTTCCTTTTCAGTGTGGGGATCGGCATAGGCGATGTTTTCTGCGATCGTTCCATGAAAGAGGTAGACATCCTGGCTGACGAGGGCGATGTTTTCCCGGATCTCCCTCAGNTNGAGCTGTTTCAGATCGATTCCATCGAAGGTGACCCTTCCCTGGACCGGGTCGTAAAGCCGCAGCAGCATTTTGATCAGGGTCGATTTGCCTGCACCCGTGGCTCCAGCGATTCCGATGGTTTCCCCCTGCGAAAGGGTAAAATCCAAGCCTGATAAAATCGTGTTTCCTCGNCGGTAGTTGAAACGGATTCCTTCAAAACGGATTTCTCCCCGCACGGGCTTGGGTAAAGATTGCGCGTCAGGCGGGTCGATGATCTTGCTTGGTGTCTCGAGCAGACCAAAGGTCCGCCTGGCACTGGCCTTGGCACGCTCGAACTCATCGAGGGTGATCCCCATCCGGGTCAAAGGCCAGAGCATCCTTTGGATCAGCATGGAAAACAGAACCAGTTCCCCGACGGTTAAAATGCCCTTGTCTTCAAGTACCCAGTAACTTCCAAGCAACAACACTCCGCCGAAGCCAATCGCGATCGCCATCCGAATCATTGGGACATAGACCGAGCTGAGTCGGATCGCGTGACGGTTAGCCTCCTGGTATTCCCCGGAAGCCGCTTTGACTCGTTGTGACTCGAAACCCTCGGCGGTGAAACTTTTGATCACGAGAATTCCGGCGATGTTGTTCTCCAGGCGGCTGCTGAGACTTCCAACAGCCTCACGCACCCGTTTGTAGCGGGGAGAGATGGTTTTCTGNTAAAAGAGACTGCCCCAGAGCACAATCGGAAGNGGGAGGAGACCGACCAGGGCCAATTGCCAGGAGACTCCGAGAAGAACCACCGAGGAGAAGGCAAAAAGAACTCCCAGCTGAAGGATCTCATTGAACCCGGTGTTGAGAAAACGCTCGATCTGGTTCACATCATCATTCAGCATCGCCATCGTTTCACCCATCCTGTGATTTTCAAAGAATTCTATTTCACGGGTTTGGATGTGATTGTAGGCATCCTGTCTCAGGGCATGCTGAACATGCTGGGCGAGATTCATGAAACCATGCTGATAGGCCCACTCAAAAAGACTTTCGAAACCNAAAATGACCACTCCCAGAACAGCTAAAAAAATGGCCAGGGCCCAGGGGTCTGAGGTTCCCACCGTGTTTGCAATCCATTCCGGCGGCTGGCGCCTGACAGAATCGATCACCCAGCCAACCAGCAAAGGAGGCATCAGGTCCAGGATCTTGTTCAGGATGCTGTTGATACAGGACCAGGTGAACAACTTCTGATAATTTCNGATATAACGAAAAAGGCTGAGGATCGGGTGGTGGCCGGTGTTCATGTTTTCTAAAATGCGGTCTGGTAAGCTAGACAAAATAACATAGACCCTGCATGTCGGCAAAAGTGTCTGCCGGGTATTGATGCATCTGATTCGATGTTAATACGATCAGAAGGACTTGATGAAACGGAGGATCCTTCGGGCTGCTTCCCTGGTAACAGATTCGGACTCACAAAGGCTGATGCGGACCAATCCCCTTCCGCTAACTCCAAATCCGTCGCAAGGCAGGACACTGACTCCCTGTTGGTCAAGAAGTTTCCAGCAGAATTCCCGTGATGAAAGCCCCAGGGGTTTTGCATCGAGGATGGCGAACATTCCTCCCCCCTGGGCAAAAAGATTCGCGCCTTNCATGGNTTCCAGTTCTTCCCGGAAGATCAACCTGTTGCGGTCCAACCTGGNTTTCACCTGTTTTGCCGTATCCCGGTCTTTTTCCAAAGCCGTCACAGCCGCATCCTGGATGAAAGGCGGCAGGCCATAGGTCATGCACATGTTGAGGTTGGTCAGGTGCTGAGTCAGTTTTTCCGGTCCGACCATCCAGCCGCATCGCCAGCCGGTCATGCGATGGGATTTGGAGAGGCTGGATATGGTCACGGTCTGGTCATGGCTTCCAGGAAGGCTGGCAATCGGGGTGAAGCCTTCCGGGGCGATTGCGGAATAGACTTCATCGCTGATGACCCAGATCTTCTTTGCACGACACACTTCCAGGATGGTTCCCAGGGTTTCCGCAGAATAAACGGCACCCGAGGGATTGTTAGGAGAATTGAGCAATACCGCCCGGGTTTTTGGAGTGACCGATTTTTCAATCGCCTGGGGATCAGGCTGAAACCCCATTTCCGCACTGGTTGGAATGGCGACCAGGGTGGCGCCTCCCGCGGTTACCGTGGCAGGATAGGTNGCATAATATAGTTCCGGGACGATCACTTCATCTCCCTGTTCCAGGAGGCAGAGGCAGACCGAAAAAAGGGCATTCTGGGCTCCAGCAAAAATACCGACATTTTCCAGACTCACTTGTTGGCCGGTATGTTGTCGGTGGCTCATCGCAATCGCCTTGCGGAGATGGTCTTCTCCAATCACCGGCGTGTAGTGATNTCTGCCGCGACGGATGGAATCGACTGCCTCCTGCTGGATGGAGGCAGGAGTTGTCTGGTCCGATTCTTCACCGATGCTGAGCATGATCACGTCTTCACCTTGGGCCAATCGTTTTCTCCCTTCTTCGTGGATGTCCCAGACTTCGGCGCTTTCACCGGCAATGCGTTTGACCAGGGAAGAATACTTCATCNTAAAAATTCAGTTGGTGTTTGATGAACCATGAAGACTTTTCCAAGTTTGGATAGTCATATTGTCCTTTGCTTTGAAGCCATGTAAAAGGTGCTTTTCATTTCAGGTTCATATCAAATTGAATTCATCCTCATNTAGGATCATCGATGAGTATTGCGGTACCGTTTCCTGAAGAACTTCCTGAAGGATACCAATGGCTGAGTGATGAGCCACCCTTTGATCCGGGACGACACCTGTCCCTGGAATCTCCGAGNCAGACCCTTTCCCTGGAAGATCTGGGTTATTCCCCGGAAGAGATCCAGGACAAGGCGACAGCCTTTGGTGTTTCAGAACCTTTCAGGATTCTTTCCAAGGAAGGTTCGGAGGTCATGCTGGAAACAGCACGGAGGCTGAGGACTTTCAGCAGGCGGGCAGGAAACCGGATCGAAAACACGGTTCGCGGCGGATGTTACCGATCACGATGGTTGAGGGACCTCTGCATCAGCCAGGATGTGAACGATCTGATGGCTTCCATCTATCAAACCGAAATCTCACCCCACACCATGCCGGTTCACCTGGGGCACCTGAATTATCAGCCCAGCAAACTGGAAGAGGCTGTGGATAAGTGGCATCACGACACCATCCCGCTTGATTATGTGATGATGGTCAGTGATCCAGCAACGCTGAGTGGTGGAGGGTTTGAATATTTCCTGGGAACCAAAATGGAAGCGGAGGAGCTTTCGAAACAAGGGAAAACGCCGCCTCGTGATCGGGTGAAAGCACCAAAATTTCCGGGACCTGGCTATGCGGTGGCACTGCATGGGAACATGGTCGTGCANCGNGGTGCTCCGCTGACAAAGCCGGGAGAACGCATCACCATGGTCAATGCTTACGTCAGCATGGACTGTCTGGTCGATGACCAAAGCCGCAGCAGGGATTTGATCGGAATTGATGACCCTGCGGCCCTCTATGCTGAATGGGCAAAGCATGCTTCCTGGAGAACCCAGAATCGNCTCCAGCAGATCATCGATTCCATGGCTTTTGACCAGGAACCGGATCAGGTTCTGGATCAACTCGAATTTGCCGCGAACGATCTCCTCAAGACGATTAATGATATGAAAGCCGGTCCCCGAGAAGCTCAGCATTATGAGCAGTGATCCTCAAGAGAACCATGAGGATATCATTCATTTTCAAAAAATAATTCTCTTTGAATCCTCAAAAGATTGATTCTCTGGTGAATCACCTGGCACAGGCCAGGCTGGGAGGCGGGCCGACACTGCTTCCTCCCAAAACACTGGATGTTCCGGGCTTGAACGAGGCGTATCAGGCTCAGCAAAAATTGCATGAGTATTTGAGCCCAAGGGGTTTCGGGCCTTTGGTCGGATACAAAATCGGCTGCACGACCAAGGTCATGCAGGAATTCCTTTCCATCGACCACCCCTGCTCAGGAGAAATTTTCGAGTCCACCGTCTTNGANGAAAAGGCAGAGTTGAATTTAAGCGATTTTCATCGAATCGGGGTGGAGTGTGAAATCGCCGCCAGGCTTTCCAGGGATCTCCCGGAAACAGGGACTCCCTATGACCGTGNGAACGTTGCCGATGCCGTGGGTGCCCTGATGGCTGGAATCGAATTGGTTGACGACCGGTATGATGACTATACCGCTTTTCCGACTCCGATCCTGGTTGCAGATGATTTTTTCAATTCGGGAGTGGTACTTTCAAAAGAAAAAACGTCGTGGAAATCCCTGGATCTTTTGAAACTTGAAGGAGTGATGCGGATTGATGATGTGGAAGTTGGCCGGGGATCCGGAGCGGATATTCTGGGACATCCGATGGAAGCCCTGGCCTGGCTGGCGAATCATTGCATCTCTTTGGGAGCCCCTCTGAAGAAAGGAAAGTTCATCATGCTCGGAAGTGTGGTGAAAACGGTATTCATTGAAAAACCGGCTACAGTCAGTATCCGCTTCGATGAACTCGGTGAAGCTTCGGTCCGGTTTGTTTGAATTTTCAGCGGTTGTTTAAATGCTTGCCTTGGCAGCAGCCAGACGAGCGACGGGCACCAGATGGGGACTGCAGGAAACATAGTCGATACCAATCCGGTGGAAGAACTTGATCGATCGCGGATCACCGCCATGATCCCCGCAGATTCCATATTCCATTTTCTTCTGCACCTTGCGTGACTGTTCGAGTGCCATGCGGATCAGGTTTCCGACTCCCTGCTGATCGAGATGGATGAAGGGATCAAAGGCTAGGATCTGGCGTTCGATGTAATCCGGAAGAAATTTTCCGCTGTCCTCTCTTGAAAATCCAAAAGTCAANTGGGTCAGATCGTGGGTGTCGAAACTCATGAACTGGACCTGAGGAGCAACTGTCCGGGATTGGACACAGGCCCGCGGAACCTCCATCATGGTGCCCAGTTTGTATTGGATGTTTTGACCAAGCCTGAGGAATGTCTGTTTTGCGGTCTGTTCCAGGTTTTGCAAGATCACCTCGAGTTCCCCCGAACTGGTCACCAGCGGGACCATGATTTCCGGTTTCACAATGGTTCCATTTCGTTGAGACTGGATCGCAGCNGTCAAGATGGAATCCATCTGCATTGTGCTGATTTCGGGATAAATGATGGAAAGTCTGGATCCCCGAAAGCCCAGCATCGGGTTTTTCTCATGCAGAGCCCCGACCTGTTTCATCAGGGTTTCGGTTTCCCGTCCAAGCCGCCCGGCCAGTTTTTCAATCTCTGATTTTGCTTGGGGAAGGAATTCGCTCAGTGGTGGGTCAAGCAAACGGAGGNTGACCGGCAGGCCGTCCATCACTTTGAAAAGCTGTTTCAGTTCCCGTACCTGGAACGCTGAAAGCTGATTCAGCTTTTCCTGTTTTTCTTCAGGGCTTTGAGCAAAGATCATTTCACGGAACACGTCGATGCTTTCCGGGTGGAAAAAAACATGCTCCGTTCGGCAGAGGCCGATCCCTTCGGCTCCGAAACGGAGTGCNGTTAGGGCTTCCCTCGAGGTTTCTGCATTGGCCCNCGATCTTGAGACGCCGGTATTTGTCNGCCCAGCTCAACAGAGTCAGATAATCCTGATCCTCATGGGCATCGATGGTGGGCACCCGTCCTTCCATCACTTCCCCGCTGCTGCCGTCGAGGGTCAGGAGCCTTCCTTTACGGATCACGCTGCCGTCTTCCAGGATCAACCTTTGTTTCTTTTCATCAACTGATAAACCCTTGCAGCCGACAATACAGGTGCGTCCCATTCCGCGGGCGAGCAAAGCGGCATGTGAAGTCATACCCCCGCTGGTTGTGAGGATTCCCAAGGCGGCCTGCATCCCATGAATATCCTCAGGGGTGGTTTCAACCCGGACCAGAATCACCTGATCCCCTTGGTCTTTTGCTTTTTGTGCCTCCTCGGAGGTGAAAACGATTTTCCCGGTGACTGCACCCGGGCTTGCCGGCAAGCCGANGGCGAGCACATTTTTTTCTGNTTGAGGATCGATCATTGGATGCATGAAGAACCTCGCCATCTCCGGGTCCATCCGGCGCAGGGCTTCCTTTTCTGAAATCAGGCCCTCGTTGACGAGGTCCACCGCAATTTTGACAGCGGCCTTGGCGGTTCTTTTTCCGGAACGTGTCTGCAAAAGATAGAGGCGGTTTTCCTGGATGGTGAATTCCAGATCCTGCATGTCCCGGTAATGTTCCTCCAGGGTTTTCTGCAGTTGAAAAAGCTGGTTGTAAAGGATCGGGGATTCTTCCTTGAATTCGTCCAGGCTTCGCGGGGTTCTTCTGCCGGAAGCAATGTCTTCACCCTCAGCATTCATCAGGTACTCACCAAAAAACTCTTTTTCACCGGTTGAAGGGTTTCGTGTGAAGGCAATCCCGCTTCCTGAATTTTGCCCCATGTTGCCGAAGACCATGGCCTGGATGATGACTGCGGTGCCAATACTGTCAGGGATGTCATTCAGCCGCCGGTAGGTTTGGGCACGGGGGTTGTTCCAGGAGGAGAAGACTGCACCAATCGCGTTTTCAAGCTGGGTCCATGGATTGTCAGGAGGCAAATGGATCTNNTTGAAAAGTCCGACGATTTCTTTGAGTTCCCCGACATCCAAATCGGCATGCTCTTCAAGCCCATGCTGCTGACGATAGTCTTTGAGGATTTGCGTGTAGGGATGTATCCCTTTGCCGCCGACTACGGCCCCATACAGTTGCAGGAAGCGGCGGTAGGTGTCATAGGCAAATCGTGGGTTGGCGGTCAGCTTCGCCAGTCCTTCGACGATTTCATCGTTGATGCCGAGGTTGAGCAGGGTATCCATCATCCCGGGCATGGAAACCGAAGCTCCGGAACGAACTGAAACGAGCAAAGGATTGACCGGATTGCCGAATTCGGCCCCCTGACGGATTTCCATCTTAAGCAGCGCCGCCTTCACTTCTTCCATNGTNCCCTCGGGAATGCGCTGCCTGAGACGTTGGTACTCGAGGTGGGTCTGGGTGGTGATGATGAAACCAAAAGGCACCGGCATGCCAAGTGAGGTCATTTCGCAGAGATTGGCTCCTTTGTTGCCGAGCAGATCCCTGCGTTTGAGACTACCTTCAGAAAAAAGCCAAACCGGTTTTCGCATGCATGCTCCAGAGTGCCCNGAGAAGGGCTTCATCAAGGGGGGATATGAGTCATCCCCTTTAGGCTCATGCTATCCGAAATCTATGGTCACTCTATTCGTAAACTTACTAGAAGCCTTATATTTCAAGGAGTTAACGGGTGTTCGTNGCAGATGTGCCCCAGATCAGGCAAACCGCTGCGGTCCAACTGAAAGAACTCCCGCCCAGGCCGGATTCTCCAAGGGGNTGATAATATTCATGAAACCCCAGTTTCGAGATTAGTTCCAGGGTCTGCANACGAATCTGTCGGCTGAGATCATCAAAGCCATAGTCATTCAGTCCTTCGCAGATCATCCAGTTGATATGGGGCCAGACCGGGCCTCTCCAGTAGCGCTCTGGCTCGTAACTCGGCTCATGTGGAGCCGTCGAGGGAACCAGAAGAAACTTCTGATCCATCCAGTTCTCCAGGGTCGAAACCATCTTCAAAACCTGTTCATTCCCGGCAAGTCCAGCAAAAAGCGGAAGGAAACACGCCGATGTCGGAACCCGGATCAATTCCCCGGTAAATTCATCCCTGTTGTAAAAATGTTCATGCTGTGGATCCCATAGTTTCGTAAACGCGTTTTGGGTGAGTTCAATCCGGGCTTCCAGTTCCTGACATTCGGAACGCATTCCGAATTGATCCAGCATTGCCTTCAAGTCCAAGTTTGCTCGCTGCAGGATGGAATTCAGCCCGATATCAATCACCCGAAAAGGAAAGTCCTGACTGATGGCTCTTGAGTCATAATCTTTGTCCCGAAGTATTTCCACGAGATAGAGGTAACGGTCATATTCTTTTTGCAGGGGACGTTGATGTGCATCGATGAGACTGGTGTCCTGCCTCACGTAAGAAGCATTTTGTGTGGACGGAACTCGGGCAAGGGGTTCATCCCATGCTGGACTGTTGTCCATCCCGCTTTCCCAGGGATGAAGGACGCGAACCAGACCGGTATTTTCAGGGTCTCTTGCCGACCAGAACCAGCGATGCCAGTTCAGAATCTTTTCACAGATCAGNTTTACATCGCCGTTTTCGGTTGAGGTCTGTTTTCCAGCTTCCCAGAGTTTACGGACACAGGTGGCCAACACCGGGGGCTGACTGATCCCGGAGGTGGGAGGGTGCTCTACCCCATGAGGGAAGCATGCTTCGGACACATTCCAAACNTCAGCATTGGGAAAATAATCAGGGCTATCCTGATGGAAAACGATATGGGGCAGCATGCCGTTCGACCACTGTCCCTTGAGCAGCATCCGGATCTCTTTCCATGCCCGGGCTTCATCAAAACTTTGCCAGCCCAAAGCACAGATTGCAGAATCCCAGTTCCACTGGTAGGGATAAAGCCGTTCCGTTGGAACCGTGTAGCCTCCGCGGTCATTCTGCCTGAGGATGTTACGGGCCTGNTCCATCAAGGTTTGAGAATCGAATTGATGTTGTGCTTTCATAGATGAAATGGAAGATAAATTTTTTAGCCTTTCACGGCTCCGGCAGAAAGTCCGGAAACAAGGTATTTTTCAAACCAGAAAAAAAGAACCATGACAGGCACAGTGACCATGACCGCTCCTGCCATCAGGTATTGACGGGGTACTTCTGAACTGTTGAGTGAGACCATTCCCCGGGAGAGGGTAAAGATCTCCGGATCATCCAGGAACATGAAGGCAAAGAGAAACTCGTTCCAGGCGATCATGAACACGTATAAAGCGACCGAAGCGATGGCCGGAAGACTCAGCGGGAGTGTGATTCTCCAGATGACTCCTAAACGGCTGCATCCGTCGATCCTTCCTGCTTCCTCCAGTTCTGCAGGAAGAGTGCTGAAAAATCCCTTCAACATGTAGAGGGCAACCGGCAAAGTCGTTGCGGGATACACGATGAAGAGCCCGAGAAGGCTATTGCGCAGTTGCAGTTGACTGAAAATACTATAAAGGGGAATGACCAGTACGATGGCGGGAAACATGTAAATGATCAGGATGCTCCTGGAAAGCCAGACCCTTCCGGGAAACCGAAGTCGGGTGACGGAATAGGCTCCTAAAATAGAAAGACTGAGGGTGATTCCGACGGTTCCCACCGAAACCACCGTGCTGATCCAGATGTATCGCTGAAACTGAAAAGTCGTCCAGACTTCCTGGTAGGATTTGATGAGACCTCCCAAACCCGATTCAAAACTGATGCTCAAATCGGTGGGATTGGTGAGCAGCGCCATCTGGGATTTCAGGCTGGTGATCACCATGTAGATAAACGGAAAAGCGACAATGATGATGAAGAAAAGCAACCCCATTCCCTGAAAAATCCGGATCGTTAATCTCTCGATTTCATCCCGGTCCAAACCTTCCAATTTTATTCCTGCCAGGGCTTTACGGGTTGACCACACCGTAATCAGGATCACCCAGAGTGTTCCCAACCCAGCAGCAAGTGCCTGTTTTTCTAGGTTGATGTTCCAGGGAGAAAAATCATTCAAGAAAAGGAACAGTATTGATCCGAGGCCAATCGAGATGAAGAAAGACTTTGCTTCGCCCAGGCTTTTGATTTCACTGAAAACTCCGGTCAGCATCCCTGAGATGAACGCTCCCTGGAGCGGGATCAAGATCGGTTCGATTCCAGAGAAAAGCAGCAGAATTCCCCAGATCACGGTGAAGATGCACGCTGAGACACCGCCAATCAGTGCTGCAGCCAAAGCTCTGCGCCATTCAGGCATTCGATTCCTCCTCGCCCTGGGGAAGAAACCGGAAATACAAAATCATAAAAAGTGACAGCAGAGCAAAGATAATCACTGCCACTGCAGAACCCGCCCCCAGGTCAGCCAGTGCAAAGCCCTGTTCATAAACATCGACGGTCAGTGTTCTTGTCCCCGCATTGCCTCCGGTGAGCAGGAAGATGTCGTCAAATTTATTGAACGTCCATATGAATCGGAGCAGAAACATCACCGATAGGATCCCGGTAATCTGGGGTAAAGTAATAAATCGAAACTGCTGAATGGGCGATGCTCCATCCATTTTGGCTGCCTCGTAAAGTTCATTCGGGATCGATTGCAAACGCGCCAGGATAAAAAGAAAGGCGAGNGGGAAATAACGCCAGGATTCAAAGGCGATCACAGTCGAAAGGGCTAATGGGAACTGTACTTCGAAACCGAATAGATTCAACATCACCGAACGCTGCCCAAAAAGGTTGAGGGGTTCTGAGAGAAACCCTGTTTTCACGAGCATGGTATTGAGGGTTCCTGAAAAAGGATCGAGCAGCAAAACCCAGGTGAATGCCACTGCAATGACTGGTGATACATAAGGAAAGAGAAAAAGCCCCCTGAGAAAACCCCGTCCTGCAAAATGCTGGTTCAGTAACTGAGCCGCAAAAAGACCGAGGAACAAAGACCCTAAAGTCCCCAGCAGGGTATAGAGAAAAGTGGTTTTGAGAACAAAGAAAAACTCGGGATTGGTGAAAATTTTAATGTAGTTTTTCAGAGTGAATTGAAAACTGGTCAGGATGTTTTCGGCTTCTCCTGAAATTTCGATATTGCTTTGTTTGAAAGTCTTTTTCGAGGTTATGAAAGTATCATCGGTGATGAATACATTTTGAATTTTTTCACGGTATCCTGCTGGCCAATGGTCAAATTCACATCGAAGTTCGTTGTTCGAGAAAACACATNTTGAGTCGAGTTCCTGAACCAGCATTCCAGCAGGAAGCTTCTGGCGAGAAAGGATGTTGTTAACAGGAAGTTTTTGGCTGCTGTTCCGAAGACTGTAGCGAATCACTAGAGGATCTCCATGGTTTTTGGGCCATTGACGGAGTTGAAGTTTGACGATCGGTTTCGGAGGTCTGAGGTCTGAAAGTTCAACCGCTTTGAAGCTGATCCAGAAATTGGCTAAAACCGGCAACAGGACTATGGAAAGAACGACTGCCAGGGCAGGTAAAAGGAGAGCGTAAGCTAGGCCAGCCTCTTTTCTGGCCAGAGGAGAACGAGGCATCATTCAGATAAAAAAGACGGGCATCTGCAGCGATGCCCGTCGTGCCATACTAGATGCGATTCAGGTCGGATTTGATGATCCGAACGGTTTCATCAAGAGAGCGGGTACCGTCTATGTATTCACGAACCCGTCGGTTGAAGACCTGGCTGTTGATAATCTTAGAAGCCAGGGACAATTGCCCTTCCCGGACACCCCACCGACTGGCGGTTTCCAGACCGGCAACAATGTTATTGATGACGTCTGCAGGGTATAGCTCGGTAAGAGGCGCCTTACGATCCACACCGACCGAAAGTTTTGCCCATCCCTTGACGAATTTTTCTGCGTCATTCCGGGTGCCTTTCCTGACTGGAAATTTTCCTTCCGGAGCAATCGCCAGGGTATTCATATACCCTTCATCCATGCAGAACTTCACAAATTCCATGGCATTGTCTGTGTCTGCATCGGAAGTGATGCCGAAATAGCGGATATCTCCCCAGGCTGCTCCATCAGGGTTGCTTGGTCCTGAAAAGCGTGTGATGAAGTCGGTTTTTGAAGCCAACTCACGGCTTTTCGGATCGCTGTTGATGGTGGGCGGAGCAGAGTCCCTCAAGCCTGCTAATTCATCCATGATGAAAGGAGACCAGATGATCATGGCTGCCTTGACCTGCAAAATAAAGNNCTCGNGATTGCTNCCAGNAGAGTTCTCCTGGAGGNCTTGCNTTGGCNATNGNCTTNTANAACTCCAGAGATTCTGAAAGTTTCTTGTCGTCGATTTGAATTTTTCCTTCCTTGTTGACCGGGTTGACGCCGTTTGCAAGAAGGACATGTTCCAGAACCTGGCTCATGAAGTTTTCATCGACCTTGGTTGCTGCTACGAACCCGTACATGTTGGGAGGGTTATGCAGTTTTTCGATGGCGGTGACGATGTTTTTATAGCTCGTTGGAGGCTGAAGNCCGTGAGCTAAAAAAAGATCTTTTCGATAGACCACCATCTGNGTCCATCCATCGACGGGAACTGCGGCGTACCCCCCGCCAAAACCTGCCATTTTCAAGGCACCGTATCCGAAGGTTTTTTTCCCAAGTTCGTAAACCACATCGGTCGCCGATTCACTATCCAGTATTCCTGCCTCCGCCCATGGAAGGACATACTGCAGGGTATGGTAAATCACATCAGGCAGATCGCCTGCAGCATAGGCGGCAGTCGCCCTGGTGCCGAGTTCCTTTTCATCAACCGGGATTACCTCGACGCTGACTCCGGTTTTAGATTGAAATGCTTCTGCCATGGCTTTTTGCTTGGCCATTCGGGCAGGTTGGTTTTCTGTCGTCCAAAACCTCAAATCTGCGGCCATTGCCGAAGATGCGAATAAGCTGAGTACGACTGAAATAGAAATGATTGAATTTAGGATTTTCATAACTAACTCCAGTTATTTTATTGATCAAATAGGGAAATAAATTTACGAAATATTTTTCTAATTCATAGGCAATTCTCCATATNTTTGTTTTGAATTGATGAAGGTGGTCCTTCACTTCCTCTCAGTTTCAAGATTGCCGATGCCAGTTTGGANATGACCGGCAGATCCGGGTTCTTGAGTCTCCTCATCAGGAGGTTGACCATCTCTTTACCGGATTCCTCAATGGAAAACGTCAGGGTGGTCAGTGGAGGATCGATGTAAGCTCCGAGGGCGATGCCGTCGTAACCGATCACCGAAAGCTCTTCGGGGATATTAAATCCAAGTTCCCTGGCAGCTTTCATCACCCCGAGGGCCGTAGCATCATTGGCACAGAGAATCGCCGTCGGAGGGCGGGTTTGTTTGAGTAGATTTTGGGCAGCGATTTCTCCTCCTTGACCGGTGAGGTCTCCCGGTTGCTCCAGGCTTGGAACTTTTTCAAGGCAGGATTCCTCCAACATGGTTCGGAAGCCTTTCAATCGAAGCTGGGCGCTGAAGAATTCTCTTCACTCCCCCGACAAAACCGATTCGTTGGTGACCCAGTTTGATCAAATGCGACGTTGCATCCCTGAAGGCCTTTTCTCCGTCAATGTCGAACCAGTCATGCTCTGCCATGCGGGCAGTTCGTCCGTGAGTGACAAAGGGGAATCCTTCATTGAGCAGATAATTGACCCGTGGATCTTTTTCATGCGTCCGGAAAATGATGAAACCATCGACCTTTCGACTCTGAACCAGTCTGCGATAGGGCTCTACCTCGGATTCTTCGGAATTTGCGGAGTGGACCAGAAGGTCGTAACCGTGAAGATGAAGTGCCGCGGAAACGGAATTGATGAATTCACTGACAAAAGTATTGACCGGCTGGGATGGCATCGGNGGAAGGACCAGCCCGATGGTTTCCGTCAGCCCCATCGCCAGTCTGCGAGCCTGGGTGGTCGGGACATAACCGCGCTTTGTGGCCGCTTCCATCACCCGCTTTCGGGTCTTCTTGGAAATGTCCTCGTAACCGTTGAGGGCCCTTGAGACAGTGCCCTTGGTCAACCCCAGTTCCGCTGCCAGGTCGCTGATCCGAACTTCCCCGGACTTGACCCATTCCTCCTCTGGACCTGCTTTCACATCATTCATTAAACCCTATCTTCCNAAAGCTTCGAAACCGGTTTCGAGAAAGGATGAAATGATTCCTTGTGTGTCTAATTCTTGAATCATTTCGAAACCGGTTTCGGTATTGTTGTGGTTTAATTGATTGGAAGTCAAGTTTTTTAGATGGAATGGAGGGATGGAGTGACTTGGAGCAGGAGGAAGTCCTTCAGGCAGGAACTTAGGAAGGTTTCAGAAGGAGTAGGCGGTTTCCAGGAAAATCCGGTCGTTCCNGCTTATCTGCTTCGCGAAGGCCAGGGAGGTGGAGGAAGAATATTCAGAATCACTGCCTTTTTGGTAGACCAGCCATCCTCCTCCGACACTGAAGGCATCGAACCAGTCATAGTCGAGGCTGATTCTGGCCGTAGTCCCCTTGTTCCAGGATTCGCCCAGGATCAGGGCAAAGCTGTTCAGATGGAGGGTCTGGTTCCAGAAATCCTGGCGGTAGTTGAAGGCCGATTGGACAACATGTTCATCGGCATTGTTGGGAGGGTTTTCCAGGATGGAGTCAAAATCCGGGTAGCTTCGGCGTGAGATTTCGAAGCCCAGAGATGCATCGCTGATTCCAGCATATTCGATGCCGAACATCAGATCCTGCCTCTCGTATTCNTGATCGGTTCCATAAAAACGAAAGCCACTGACCTGTGCGGCTTCGGCTTTCCAGAGCCAGCTTCCGCTAACCAGGCTGATTCCGGTNCCGTTCAGTTTCAGACGGTCGTGAACCCTGGATTTTGTTTCAAGTCCAGATCCTAAAGGAGGAGGATTGAATTCAAACACCACACGGGGCTGATCATTGTAGAAATCGGCATGGTAGAGCATCCAGTCCCAGCCTGAAAAATTTCCCTGGAAGGANACTCCGTATTCGGCATTTTCTGTTCCCGACTCAGGAATTTCTTCTTTAGGCAGGATGTTGTTTTCGGCGCTGAAGTTGTCCGGAATGGAGTAAAAATAATATTCACTGCCGTAGTCAGGGTTCTTACCGAATCGGATATCGGGGATGGCAACCGCACTGAGGTTCCAGTTGCCCGCGTAAAAATCGACTTTCAGTGCATTCAGGGGGAGCCTTGCATCTTCTACATCGATCAGTCCGGGGACACGGTTGTCACGGGGATTGAGAACATCGACGACACTCAGGGAATCGGCTGTGCCCCAGATCATGATCTGACGCCCCAGTTTGAGGTCCATGAATGAAAGCGGTGAAATTTGGAAATAGGCTTCACGCAGTTCATTCTCCATCAGGCTTTGACGGTATTGGTCATAGGCCTCGCGATTTTTTCCCGGAAGGGCATCATACACNCCCTTATCCAATGTGTCCGGAAGAAGATCCCCACTGACTTTTCCCTCGATGAAGATCCTTGCATTCTGAAAAACCCTGTGATCCCACTTCAACTGCAAAAAGCCCCGCTGTTTTCGAATTCCACGCCAGTCCGGGTGTTGAGAACTGCCCGGTGCTTGCTGCTCGTATGCGAAGGAAAGGCTCGCTCCTGCTTTTCCACTGAAGTCATCCAGCCAGCCTTTTTCTTCCGCTACAGTTTCCGTTTGTTCCATCTCTGGTTCTTCCTCATCGAATCCGGATAGCAGGTCTGCCTCCTCGGGAGTTGGATCTGATTCAGATTCATCAAAACCGGAGAGTGCTTCTTCGATTTCGANGGTTTGGGTCTGGGCCTGAAGGATGGGGAGTGAATGGAAAGGGATCCNAAATTTCGGAATGTGGAAATTGTGGAAGAGAAAGAATAAGGATAAAACCGTCAGGATTTTTTTTAGATGCATGTGCTTGCTATATGCCTGTCAATGATATCGCAAATGAGTCAGTGCTTCCTGTGCATCCAGTCGGGTTCCCAGAACATATCCTTTTCGGAGTGCTTCAGAATCTGAGACTTTTGCTCTTTATCCAGGTCATCGCGTTTGTCCAGGGCTTCCTGGATACAGATCCGGCAATCGATTTCCCGAGTGCTTGAGGCATTGACCCAACTGCAGGCTTCTTCGGATTCTTTGCAGAATTGGAATTTTCCCCGGTGGTCCAAGGCATAAAACTGCGCGAGCAGTTTGACCAGTTTGTTTTCCATGCTTACCTCCTTTAANTTGGGCTTCTCCAAAATCAGTTTTTTGTGAAGCAATTAAGTTCCAACAACGGTTCCATCCATTGACCTGCTTGGGGGTTGGTGAGGAAATCCTGGAAGTTCCAAGATCGGATCCGGGTGGCCAGGAAGACGGTATCCGTCTTGTTTGACGCACCATGCAGCTTGAGAGTTGTTGAAGGATTGAAAACATGGATTGGTCCGACTTCTCATCCAAAATTCCAAAACCGCCATCAATCTCTCTCTTCCTGGAGCAAGGTGGGCGATTTTGCTCTAAAAAGCCGGAAAAACAATACATTTCATTTTAATTGAGAATTCGTCTTATTTCTATTGAAATCCAAATGCCAGAGTCCCGATTTCAGGCCCCCTTTTCCAGACGCCGGATGCTGAAGAGTTCTTCATTCACGGAATCCTGGTTGAATCGGGTATTTTTCCTGCGGATCACCGTGCGGTGGAGGGTTTTTTTCCCGGACTTGGTGGTCATCTGCATCTCAGTCGCAACCCAGACTCCCTCGATCTGTTCCAGCTTTTTGACATCCATGTACTTCAGTCTTTTTTTCTTGTGAACCCAATNTACTACACGGACCACGACATAATTGTCCTGCCGGACGAAGAGTACCGACTGGGTGTATCCGGATTCTTCGATTTCCGCTTTTGACTTGGGGACGGCCTTGATTTGCCAGACAGGCTTGCCCCGGACTTCGGTTTCTTTCATCAGGGTGTATTCGTACTCGTCCAGATCGGGCGAGGTCATGTCGGAGTAATTGAAATCGGAACCCATGAAGCTTCCGCTCTTATCCCCGGAAGCAATGCGTTTGGTTTTGCGCAACGCCGGCAGGTAGAGCCATTGATCATCGTCTTTTCCGGAAGCATCGTAATCAAAGGTCAGAAAACCGGTGTTTTTAACATCCGCCGGAGAGAGGAAAAACATCAGGCTCAAACTGTCATCGCCTTTTTCCATGCCGAAGGACTGGATGTTTCTCACCCGTTTTCTGCCTTTTTTATCGATCAGGATCATTTCCATTTCGGAAGTGGAACGGTCCCCGGTNTCCCGCTCATTGACACGGTCCATGATTTCACGGCCGGTGAGCGCCAGTGCTGTTTTGGGGGACCAGTCGAACAGTATCATGCTTGTAGCGATGACCGTCAGCAGCAGGGGGTTGAGTTTCATTTTGAAAGGATACATATGCGTCTCCATCAGTAAAAAGGTTCAGGTGCTCTCGCGTTTAGATTCATGATTGCGGTAGATCAGGGTCATCATCGCAGGAGCGAGCAGGATGTCGCCCAGCAGGGCAACAATGATCGTCAATCCGGTGATCAAGCCGAAGGAAATCAGGTTGTTCATTGTGGAGATGGTGAAAATGAAAAATCCACTGGAAAGCACGATGGTNGTGAGCAGCAATGCCCTGCCGGTGGANGTCAGGGTCTTCTCCACTGCCAACCTCACATCTCCATGGATCAGGTGATAACGCCGGAAGTTATGCATGAAATGAACGGTATCATCNACAGCCAGGCCGATTGCGATGCTGCCCACCAGAATCGACATCGCGTCCAAAGGCAGTCCCAGCATTCCCATCACCCCCAGCCCCACCAAAATCGGCAGAAAATTCGGGATCATGCTCCAAAGCCCTAATTTCAGACTCGCCAAAAGCACAATCATCAGCAGGGTGATCACGAAACCTGCAATCAGATAACTGATCATCATCCCCTCCATCACNAAGGTGATGGTTTTCACCATCATGGGAATCAAACCTGTCAGGGTGAAGGATATTTCCCCTCCAAAAAGTTGATTGACTTTAGGCTCTAATTGTTCGAGCAATCCAACGAACTGGTTGGCATCGACCCAGGTTGACTTGAGGGTGATCCGGGATTGGGAAAAGGGAGTGTCCACCAGGTTCTCCAGGTCGTCGGTACCGCCGTTTTCAAACAGCAGTAATTCCTGTGCAATGAGTTCCCTGTCCTGGGGGACCCGGTAGTATTCTTCCTGATCCTCGTTCAAAACCTGGTTGATCTCCTTGACGGTATCGACGATGGAACTGGATTTTCCGATCAGGATATCTTTGTAGGTTTGAGTTTCTGCAAATTGGTTGAACTCCTCCAGACGGTTCATGAACTCAGGGTCTTTGACGGCATTTTCGCCTTCTCTTCGAACCACCAATTCCAGATTTGCGCTGCCCTTCATGTGATCATTGATCGCCTGGTTGGCGCTTCTCAAGGAATGTCCATCGGGAAGCCATTGAATCGGATCGTGGGAAAACCGGAGTTGTGCTGCACCGATTGAAGAAATCAGGGCAATCCCGAGGCTTACCGCGATCACGAACCATGGGCGGCTGACGGCAAAATCCCCACANCTTTTCAGGATCCTGTCCGCAGGATTTTTCTGGTTTGGGGTCTTCTTTTTTGAGTCAGAAGAAAAAGGAATCAAAGCCAACAAAGCGGGAAGCAGGATCAGGGTAAAACTGACACATATCAACACCCCCGCGGCTCCAAAAATGCCCAGGTCGGAAACCGGTGCGACTTTTACCGGGGAAAAGGAAAGTAANCCTCCNGCNGTNGTGAGACTGGTGATGAGNATGGCCAAACCGGAATGCCCCAAAGCATAGCCTATCGCCTCCCGCTTATTTCCCTGATCCCTGAGATGACGGTAAAATATGACGAGAAGGTGTACCGAATAACCCACTCCCACCGCCAGGAGGAAGGAGGGCAGGATTTGGGAAATGATGGTCAACTTGGTACCGGTCATGGAAAACAAACCGATGGTGCTGAACAAAGAGAGAACAACCGTCAACAGGGGTAAGATCACCCCGGAGATCCTCCGAAACAACAGGGACAGTAATAATGCAATCATCAGGATGGAGGAAATGACAAATTTAGGCATTTCTTCGAACATCTTCTGTTTCAGATCACTGACCATCACCGGGGACCCCCCGAGATCTATCGGGAAATCCAAGGTCCTGTGATTTGCGGCTACCTGTTTGATGGCGCCCACGAATTCGGTGTTCTGCTCATCGCTCAAACGCTGCAGGGGTTCTTCAGGCGCTTCTGAAGCCGATGTTCCGGACGGTTGTTCTTCCTCCTCAAAACCCCCTTCAAGCATTGCATCCAGTGCTTCTTCCTGGATNCTTTCCGCAAAGGCATTGGAACGGATCATCACCGCAGTGTAGAGCCCGTCTTCTGAGACCAGAAAGTTCCGGTAAAATTTATTGTCCAGCACCCGTTTCCGGAGNTGAGCGATTTCTTCCTCCGTTTCAGGCCAATCTTCCATCAACTCTTCGATGATCAGTTCGCCCTCCTCTCCTCGCATGGAAGTGACATTGACCAGACTTCGGACTTCGTCCAGGTGCGGAACGGTCTCCTCAAGTTCCTGATGGAATGCCTTCAGTTTTTCCAAAAAGGTGATTTCGAAAACATCTTTGGGATGGATCAATGCCAGCACGATTTCNTCGCGGCCGAATTGTTCCCGAAAAGCGTCATACTCCAACAGGGTGGGATCATCTTTTTCAAAAAAAGATTCGGTTGAAGTATCAAACTGGATTGAGGGGAGTTGGGAAGCCAGGAATACGACGATCAAGAGCATCATCAGGATCACACGCTTCGGATGGTCATGAATCCAGTAACCTGAATTCTCAAAGGCAGCCTCCGTTCTTCTGATCGCTTCTTTGATCATTGAAAACCTATTTTTGAAATGAATGAATGGTGTTGATCAACAGATCCCGCGCCGGTTCGATGGCGATTTCAGGATCCAGACGGTAATGCAGCAGCAGCCCCAGCATGGAGCCCAGAATCAGGGTCGGCAAACCCNGATCATCGNTTCCGGANCGGTCTGAAATGAACACTTTAGAGCAAAANTTGGATTTTTCNTGTTTAGCCTCCTCGTTCGAATTTATTTAAACAATATTAAATATTCTTCATTTTTTTGTCAGGTCCCTGAGCATGGCTCCTATCCGCTCCATCGGCAGCGGAAAGACAATGGTATTGCTTTTGTCCGAGGCGATTTCCGTCAACGTCTGCAGATAACGCAATTGAATCGCTTCGGGTTGTTTGGCCAGGGTTTCGGCGGATTCGAGCAATTTTGACGCTGCCTGCAGTTCTCCTTCGGCATGGATGACCTTGGCTCGTCTTTCACGTTCGGCCTCCGCNTGCNTGGCAATGGCACGCACCATACTATCGTTGAGNTCGACCTGTTTCATTTCCACGTGGGTGACTTTGATCCCCCACCCGTCGGTCTGGTTGTCCAGGATGGTCTGGATGTTGGTGCTCAGTTTTTCTCGTTCCGCAAGCATGTCGTCGAGTTCATGCTGCCCGAGCACCGAGCGCAGCGTGGTTTGTGCCAGCTGGCTGGTGGCTTCATAGTAATCCTCAACCTGGATGATCGCCCGTTCCGGGTCCACCACCCGGAAGTAGATCACCGCGTTGACTTTGACCGAGACATTGTCCCTGGAAATGACATCCTGGGTGGGAACGTCCAGCACCATGGTGCGAAGATCNACCCGAAGCATCTGCTGCAGCCCTGGGATGACGATGATCAACCCGGGACCCTTGACGCCCCAGAAGCGTCCAAGCATGAAAATCACTCCGCGCTCGTATTCACGGAGAATTTTGATCATTGAAACCAACAGCAGGACGATGATGATCAGTGGGATGATCACAGAAAGAGAATCGAAAATCATGGTTCCTCGTTTTTGATTGAAATGGGGTTAACATTCAGGATTAGTCCCTGAACCGAAACAATCCTGACTTTCTGGTTCCGGGTGAGAGGGNCCGGGCTGGAAGCTTTCCAGATTTCTCCAAAAACCCGAATCTGCCCGGTTCCTTCAAAATCCTCAAGCACCGTTCCTTCCGCTCCGATGAGATGCTCGCTGCCGCTGACCACAGGACGTTTCCTGGACTGGAAAAGAGCGCCCAGGACAAAGGCGAAAAAGGCCAGATTCATCAGGGTCAAAATACCGACGAGCCAGGGTGAAAGCCCGAAACCCGGGGCTTCGGTATCCATCAGCATGATCGATCCTGCCACAAAAGCGGCGGCTCCGCCAACCCCCAAAGCGCCGAAACTGGGTGCAAAGGCTTCGGCGATCATCAATGCAATACCGAGCACGATCAACGCCAATCCGGCATAACTCACCGGGAGCACCTGAAACGCATAAAGTGCGAGCAGCAGNGAAATGGCGCCGGCGATGCCTGGAATCAGCGTGCCGGGGTTCGCAAATTCGAAGATCAACCCGTAGATTCCGATCAGCATCAGAAAATAAGCCACATTCGGATTGGTCAGGATGCCNAGCAGTTCGGTACGCCAGTCGGCCTCATAATGCTCTATGCCCAAGCCGGCTGTGTTCAGGGTTCGTTTTTGTTCTGCGACCATGATTTCCCGTCCGTCGAGTTTCTGGAGCAGTTCCGGTAGCTGACCGGCCATCAGGTCGATCACTCCCTGTTCCAGGGCTTCCTCGGCGGAAAGGCTGGATCCTTCGTGTACCGCCTGTTCCGCCCATTCGGCGTTCCTTCCCCGCAGTTGCGCCAGGCTGCGGATATAGGCTGCTGCGTCCTGAATCAGCTTGCGTTCCATCGCGGATGCGGGTTTTGCAGGCGAGGTTTTGGAATCATCNGCATCTTCAGGTTTTGGGTTGGACGGGGTCGGAAGCGGCAGTCCTCCCAGTTGAACCGGGGTGGCGGCACCAAGATTGGTCCCCGGGGACATGGCCGCGATGTGACAGGCATAAAGAATGTAAGTCCCTGCACTGGCCGCCCGTGCACCACTCGGTCCAACAAATCCGNCCACAGGCAGGGGGGAGGTCAGGATTTCCTGGATGATGTCGCGCATCGCTGAATCCAGTCCACCGGGTGTGTCGAGCTGTAAAATCACGATCTCAGCACCCCTTAGAGAGGCGCGTTCCAGCCCGCGGGAAACATAATCCAGGGTTGCAGGTCCGATTGCCCCGCGAACATTCAAAACCATGGCGTTGGAAGCATCAACCGGCGAAGGAATTGCCAGCCAAAGCGCAAAAAAGATTTGAAAGACCAGAATCCGGTGCACGATCATCCTCTTTCAAAAAATAGGTTTAAACTTAGGGTAAACTTTCGTTGGTTCTTAAGCAATTGGGAAAGCTTAGGATTGGTAAATCTGCTTTCGTGAAATCGTGACAAGTCTGTTTTACTTAGAATTCTTCAATGCCTTTGGCAGGAGCTTGAGCCCTTCTTTCTGAATGGATAAGCTGAGGAAAAAATTTTTGAAAAAGCGGTAAGGAGATGATGAAACATCATTCTGATGAAACTCAACGGCTGGAGGTAAAACAGTATTTCGAGGCAATAAAGAAGTATGCTCAATCCATCCCTGAGAAGCGTTACCCGCATCAAAACCGCTATATCGCACTGNTGCATCTGCTCAGCGATTCTGTGTCCAGCCTGACCCGAAAACGGATGGAAGATGAGTCAGAACCTGCAGCCTGTGAACAAGGCTGTGATGCCTGCTGCTACTTTGCTGTCATTACCGTCAGCCGAAGTGAGCTTGATGAAATAAGGCATTACCTGAATGNGAAACAGGATGAGGAAGTTGGCGTTATCCTGAAACGGCAATGGTCTGATTGGGAAACCGAGAAAAGTTCAGCCATCCAGCCCTGCCCCTTTCTGTTACAGGAGCAAGGCCGTTGTTCGGTTTATCCGGTCCGTCCCATGGCTTGCAGACTTTTGCTTTCATCCCGGAAATGTTCAAGGGAGGATGAAAGTTCCGGAGAATTTCAATCCTGCCAAAAATTTACCCGGCTGGGCTGGCAGGAAATGCCATTGCGGCCGGACACCCTTTTGAAAGCCCTGGAAAGTCAACGTTCCGGGAGGCTTGATTTTGAGCCGGGAAAACTTCTTGATGAGGAAAAGATTGATCTTAAAGCTTTCACTCCTGAGGAACTTTGGACTATGCTGAATCCATCTGCTTCAACCAAAACTCAGGACGATTCGATGGCCCTCTCAAAAAAGGTCAACTCCCCAACCATCCCATGAAAAAACCCTACATCATCGGTTTGACCGGTGGAATCGGATGCGGCAAGAGCACCGTGGCCAGAATGCTGGAAAAACGCGGATATCCGGTGATCGATGCCGATCTCCTTGGACATCGGGTGCTGGAACCTTCCCATCCGGGCTTNAATGAGGTANTTCAGGCTTTTGGGAAAGGGATCCTGGACCANGAAGGTCGAATCAGNNGACCGAAATTGGGATTGATGGTGTTTCANGATCCGNAAAAACTCGAAAAGNTGAACAGNATTTCNCATCCCCACATTGCCAGGATGATTGAAGAAGAATCCCTCAAACTGGCCCAAGAACAGGCCTCCCGAATCGTTTTTCTCGAAGCCGCTTTATTGATTGAAACCAACTGGCAGGAAACATGTCAAAAGGTTTGGGTCATTGATTCAAAGGAGGAAAACGTTTTAAAACGCCTTGCCCTTCGAAATGGGTTAAGCCGGGAAGAGGCTCAACAAAGGATTTCTTCCCAAATTTCTTCAGAAGAACGGTTGGAGCATGCTGATTTGGTGCTGGAAAACAATGGCGCCGAGAGTGAACTTGAGGAAAAAATTGATGAAGAGCTTGAATTTATATTAAGGTTTAATAGGGTTGAAATGTCCTTGACTAGAAGAGATGATTAATTCTTTATGAAAAATTTTCAATTTTTAATTAAATGGAGAATCTTGAATTTAAGAAAATTTTTTG
>FUFK010041985.1_pt1 | contig 32447 bp, 48 predicted proteins | sample 1021851 | NCBI WGS metagenome assembly FUFK01 (sample SAMEA51879418, study PRJEB19060) | metagenome | reverse complement strand
TATAAGTCTTCTGGCGAACCAGCACTTGCTGGCATGACATCGTGACTTACTACCTTAAATGTATTTGCCATATTATTTCTCCTTTATCCCAACGCTATAGCAAGAGCTGTTGCATCATCTGTTGTTGCCGCTCCTATATCTGAAGCAACCTCAGAAGCACTCCTACCCTCAATAGAAGTACCATTTACTTTTAAGAAATCATTATCAGCTACACCAGATGTAAACGTAGCAACATTACCACTCGATATTCCTGATGTTGGAAGTTGCGATGTAAGAGCTAATGTGCCAGTTGTTGCTGGCATTGTAAGAGTAATGTTACCACCAAAGGCAGAGTGAGCTGGTGCTTGTAGTTGTGCGTAATGAGCATTAGAACTTTCGCAATAAAATCTAATATAAGATTGCGTACCACCATTCTTTAAATCTATAGCACCAGTTGATATATCTACATTACCATCAATACGAACAACACCAGCACCATTTGGTGTTATGGCTATGTTTCTATCACTTGATGATACAATGCTATGTGTAACTACATCTAAGTTACCCCCTAATTCCGGTGTACTATCTGATGATAAATTACCAAATGCACTTGCCGCTTCCCAGCCACCAGACTTATAGACCTTCAACTGATTAGCTGTCGTATCAAATAACAAATCACCAACATCGAGGGAAGAGCTTGGTTCGGAGGATGCTACTCTGTATCGAGCAGCAAAGTCATTCACGCTAGATAGATTCGTTGCAACAGAATTTACATTAGAAATATCAGTAGCAACAGTTGATATGTTTGATATAACACCTGATGCGTTGAGTGCCGCCATGTGACCTATGACAGTAGATGTTCCTAAGTTTGCCATTGCCGTTACATTAGAGGATGTGCCAAGTAATCCCATATCCTCAACAACAGCAGATGTACCCAGCAATGCCATGTCAGCTATTACTGTACTTGTTCCAAGTAAAGCCATTGCGCTTACATTAGAGCTTGTTCCAAGTAAACCCATGTCTTCTATAACTGCTGTTGTTGCAAGTAATCCCATATCTTCTACAACAGCTGAAGTTCCTAATAAGTTTATAGATGTTGCTACATTAGCTACACTCTGAACAGCAGTAATACTTGGTCCAGCTTCTGGTACACCAGTTGTAGCATTAAAAGCAAGGACTGTACCTTTTCGTGCATCTTTAAGAGGTAGCGTTGTTGCTACAGCTTCATCAGATTCTTGTAATCTTAATCCTCTTTCCGCAGTATCATCTACATCAGCATGGATTGCTATGATTCTATCCAGTTCTGTATTCAGAGAAGAAATATTAAAAGCACCTTGAGTAGGAAAGTCAGTAGTTCTTTCGAGCGCAATCGCTCTTACGATTACAACAGTCGATCCACCACTTGCTCCAGTCACACTCATTGTAACTGTACCAGTTGATCCATTACCACCTGAGACAGTGTAGTGAGTAGTAATAGTTTTGAGTGTATTATCTACAAATACTCTTAAGTCTGCGTCTGCAAAGAACTCAAAGTTGACAGTAAATGATGTCTGAGTAGCTCCCTCGCTAACAGTATATGATACTCGAGGTGTATTATTTGAAACTGCTATTGTCATTTTTTAATCCATTCTCCCAGCTATAGCACGACTCATATCGTTTACCTGATCTTTTATAAACCATAACCTAGCTCCAGGCAAATTAGCAAGAAATTCTTTCGTCCCTTCACCATAGTCACCAGTAATAAACTTAGCCGCACCTCTTGCTAAATCTGTAGTAACACTCACACCAGCACCTAACGGAGCTGTCGCGGCATCGATATAATCTTTCTCTTGCGGAAACTTAGGAGAAACTAAACCCATCGTTAGGTCTGGTCCACCCAGAGCAAGAGATGTTTGTATAGAAGTATAGTACATATCTGAGTATAAAGCCGCCAATCCAGATGTATCAAAAGAGCGTAACATCTTATCTTCAAGACTCATATCATCAAGAATATAAGGATTGTTTCTGTACTTAATCATCAAGCTCATATACCCAAGAGCCATCGATGCACCTATACCAACAAGCCTATTCGTTACTGCACCCTGAGAATAAAGAGTCGTTATTTTATTCAGAGCAGCAAAAGAATAAGAATAAAATTGAAAAGGTAAACCGAGTATTGCGTTCTCTACTCGAGCATAACCTCGAACACGGCGATCCTCTGTTAGACCCATGAATCTACCGATACGCATTGGCACATATACAACACCATCTGTTATCAAAGGTTTATCTGCTGGTGATCCCATAAGAACAGTGTTCTTAATACCAGCGTTCATTGTTCGTCTAAAGATTTTAGTAGCTTCAAGATCGTCCCATGCGTCTGAGTTAGCAAGATAAAAACCATCAGAGTCCTCAATGAATCCTTTCTTCCGCATATTATTAATCTTTGATGCATCTTTCCTATCGATACCCATACGCAATAACCACTGCGTTTCTTTTGCTGTTGCATTACCATTAGCCAGCTTTATAGAATAGTCAATGATTGTATGAGAGTTTGCCATTGATGACATCATCTTAAATGTTCTTGTCATGGGAGCTAGTAGATTAAGTTGGAAGAATATGTTCTTTACTTTTGTTGTGTCAAACAGCGTACCTTGAAATGGATTGTTTAACATATCTTCTTGTAGTCTAAGGTGAACATCACCTTTCAGTATCTCAAGCATCTCACCACAAAGTCTACCTTCCATAGCGTTCATTCTTACTCTGTTATTACTCAACACTTGAAACATCTGCTTAAATAAAGGAGCTAATTCATTTTGCATAAGTACAGTTGCGGCATCAGGTAAAGTCGAGAAACCAGCACTACCAAGATAGTTCAATGTTGCTAGGTCTTTCAGTATTTGTGCAGTCTTCAGACTCAAAGATTCTGGGTTCTGTATAACAATACCAGCAACTCTATCATAGCTATGCAAGAAGTCTCTTCGTAAAGCATCAAGAGATTTCTTGCCAACTCCATTCTTTGCCTCTCGAGCAATGATCTTACCAATAACTATCTCAGGGTCTTGATACCCAAATGTTTTATAGAACTCATACTGTGCCGCTGTTCTATTTGTATACGTCATCATAACTTGAACTGGGTTGGCAATAATAAACTCAGATACTTTACTGTTAGGTATATCTAATAGTCTATGTCGAAAGTGCTTAGATTTATTGTAACCATACGATATCTGATTAAAAGGATCACCCTCATCAATAAGCATGTTAATAACTTCATCAACTCTTTTGCTTATCTCATCAGGATTCCTAGATAACTCAGTAGAAGAAACTGTCTTTGTTTTCTTATTATAAACAAAAGCATTTGGATTCTCTTGAAACCAAGTCATTAATATTTCTTTGAACTGCTCTCGTTGCTCAATGATCTTTTGCTTATTCCAGAATCGAGCAAAGAAGTTTTCATCTTTAAATACTTTACGTTCACCATCCTCACCAAGCTTAGACTTCAAAGCATTTTCTTCTTGTCTTAATTCTCTGCGTATTCTATCTCTCAAGATAATTAGTTCTTCAAGTTCGTTTCTCTGTACAGCATTACGCTTCTTCATATTCTCTAGTTCACTTATGCGTGTAATCACTCCGTCTTTAGGATCAGTAAGATCATAACGTAACTTATTAATACGTCTTCGCAAACTAGCATCAGTAGCAAGATGTCCAGTCTCTGCTAATCTATCTTCCCATTGCTTAAAGAATTTATTCCATACATCCTTTGCTTTATTCTCAAGAGGTGTCATGTTTGCATTATCAGTAACACTCTTCTTCCAAGTATCTTCTAGCCATTGATCATACCTCTTACGACCAAAGTTATAATCCATCTTTGATTCTACTGGTACACCCTTACCAGTAATCTCACCATAAATCTCAAGTAGTTGATCATGTGCTTTTACCCATTCACTTTCATATTCAGATGCCTTAATATAAATACTATGTGGCATCTTATATCCCATGAAGTTTCCTTCAAGAGCAGTACCATGATCACCAATTAACTTTATCAAATCTAATTTAGTTTCTTGACTATATTCTTTATTTTGTAGCACACGCTTATATGGATTAGTTACTCCTCGATAGAACCAGCTTCGAGTAAACATATTCTCAGCTAGATTATATGGATTCTTCATTTCACCATTACCTTTTTCTAGCTTTCTTACTTGTGCTTCTCCTTCAAATTTTTTTGCTAATGCGCTTACATTTTTCTTTGTAAGGTTATTTCTTAGTTGTTTCTCGGTATAATTCTTTTTGAGATATGCAACTAACTTATCAGGATCAGATAGCTCTTCAACAAGCTCATCAGTAAATCGAGTTTCATTCATACGCATACTTAAACTTTGCAAACCATCATCAGTAATATCATACACGCGATCTGCTCTCTGACCTATCTTTGCCGCTTGATCAGGATCAACTGTATTTACAATCTTTGTAAACTCATCTATCTCAGCAATTGTTTTATTAATAGTATTAGCTCTTATATTTCCAGCAACAGATTGCAAACCGCCCAGCGTACCACCTACAAAAAACGCAGAACCAAGATTCAAAGCTGATTCTGTTTTAGTTGCGGTCGGATCAAAAAGCTGACGACCAACTTCAATAGGAGCTTGTGTTGCTGTCACACCAAGACCAACACGAAACGCTGATCGAGCAATACCAAGAGTTGGTCCACCAAATGGTAAAGCTACAAGATTCAAAGGATCAAACAATCCAGTTGTGAGTTGCGACCATATACTTGAGTTCGATAATATTTCTCTACGCTGTTTCATCTTATCAATCTGAACTTTCATATCATTAAGATGATCCATGTTCTTTGCATCTTTTAAATCATTATAATACTGTTCATACTCTGTACCTTTAATCTCGTTTATGACACTCAGAGAATCATCAACAGCAACATCTCCATACTTAGATTCAAGATACATTGCATTTAGAAATGATTTATATTGATACCCTAAGTTTGCATTGAGAGTATCAGTCCATGTAGGATTTGCATTATAGTCTTGCTGGTATCCTTTATGGTACTGAAGAGTAGGAGTTGGTGTATAGAATCTTTCATTGATATTTTTCATTCAACCATTCTTCCATAGTAATCATCAAGGAACTCAGCAATACTAAACTGGACTACATAAGGTTGTTTGTTTTCATCTTGATCAATAAGATACTTTACCTCTCCTTTATCTGCATATACAACATCGAATACTAAGTTTCGTGCGCCTTGCATCTGATTCAAAGGTGCGCTTAAGTTGAGAAAGGGTGCTTGTGCAGAACCATATTGCGGTGCAAGCCATATCTTCTTTCTATTTGTTTCCGTTGTATCTGCACCTTTTCGAGCAATAACTTCTGGAGCATCGAAGAACATTCCAGCTACAGCTAAACCTATACTTACTCCTGGACTAGCTGGTGCAGTTTCTAAAACTTCTCGCATAGAAAAATCTCTTTCACCAAGTTCTCCTCGATCATGATTTGTGTTAGTGAGAGTGTAGTTACCAACTTTAAGTATTTGTCTTTCTACATATTCAAGAAAAGCTTCTCTCATCTCTTGATCTGGCATAAGTCGAGCCAATGCAAATGGTGATCTATATCCACCATCTTTTGAACCATAAGCAAAAACATCCAGCACATAGTCTTCAGTCTTTGGGAAGTGAGTCTTTACTAATCCATCAACCCAGTTTTCTACATCATCTATTGTTGGATTCATCTGCCTTTCAACTACTTGTTGATACATATAGAATGGTAAAGCATTTTTGACCACACGAAAGAAATGCGATCCTCTACCACCAGCATTTGCAATAGACTCAAACCCAGCAAGTTTATTATCAATGTTTGCTACTCTTTTATCATCTGTGTCTGCTTCACCAAATGTTGCGCTATATATTGTTTTATATTGCGCTCCTCTATCTTCTCGTTTGAAGTTACTAAAGTTGCGAAGAATTTGGGAAAGGTCATTTGATCCAATGAGTTGTGATGCTCGATAGGCTTCTCTTATAAGAATCATTTTTTCTTTCCCGACAAGATCATCTAGGCGATGCACTTCATCAAAGTTACCAGACATGTCTGGCTCTGGAGAACTAGCTTTAATTAAAAAATCAATTATACCATTTATTTCTGAGGGTTGCGCTTTACCCTCAAACACAAAATTAATTACTTCATCTAAGCTTTTAGGAATGATGTTCTTTTCAAACAACATACGATCTACTTCTTCTCGAAGTTCTCCACTTTGAAAGTCTCCAGAAAAATAAGCTTTCTGTAAATCAATGCCAGGAAATCTTCCCTCAAGATATATATCAGCCGCTTCCTTCTCTTTGTCTGTTGGTTGAAAGAATCTATAATCATTACGCTCTCCACTTGGAGTTGTTGGAGATATACGACTTACAGTCTTTGCAAGTTCAAGTTGTGTCTTATTTACTTTTTGTATTTGATCTGCTCTCCTTGCATCAGCCTCAAGCTTAACAGCAATAGCAGTTCTAAAGTCTTTATCAAATCCAGCAATAACATCTCGTTCCATATTTGCTGGACCAACTGGCTTAAGTTGAGTGCTTGAAGTAAGTTGAGCCACTGCCATTTGTCTATCAGTAAAACCTAAGTTTGATGCAACTTTCATTGCACCTCGACCACCACTCCTATACATCTCAGCTAATGCTAACATCTTTTGTGTATCAGCTGTTCCGTTCTCATATTTAAATTGACTAGCTGAATATGTAGCAATCATATCAGCGGCAACATCGTTAAGGTATCCGATAGCAGAAGACGCTTGTGGTTCAGTTAGAATAGCCTTGCTTCCAGATACAGTCTTTCCATTTATTTCTTTTGTTGAAATACGTTGAGCATTTATAATCTCATCTTTTGTTTTCCTGATGATGTCAGTAAACCCAGCAATATCACCAGTGCCAATAGCGTTAGATAGATTTCTAGACAACTCAGTATATTGTCTACTACCAACTTTACCTATGTTAAGTAAATCAATCTTTGTTCTTTCAGATTCAGCATCGATGAGATCTTCTTGAGATGAAACAACTGCACTTGCCTGACTTGATGCATAAGCATCGATTCTATTATCAGCAACAATTAATCTTTGTAGATTTTGTCTTAATGCTCCTCGCATACCAGCATTATCAATATGCTCCAGCAGTTCAGCATATTCTTTTATCTCAGGAGGCTGTCCATCAAAACTCTTAAGATCAAGTCTACCTCGTCCAGATATCTCAGCATTAACAGCGTATGCAAGTGTTTGTCCTTCAGGAGTCTTTAGATGCTTTCTAAATTTATTCTCAAACTTTGCCATAGCAATGTTAGAAATTTTCTTTTCTGTATAGTTAGCACCAGTAGTTGACGCTTGACCAATATTAAAAGAGTTATCTATACGCTGTACAATTTCATTGTGATGTTCATCTTTACCTTGCTTGATAGCTTCGATTGCTTTTCGCACAGTCAACATACTTGAGCCACCAAGTGTGCTTGCTGAGTAACTTAAATCTCTTGCTGTCTCTGCAGTAAGAAGATTGCCAGCTTTCTTTATCTCATTATTAGTTGCGTCTATATGAATACTATTTACTAAACCACTTGAATACTTTGTACCTATGTCAGTTATAAGTCGACCATACTCCGGTCCAAATGGTGCGGCTAAGTCAGATACAAATGCACCCATAAGGTCACGAACTTTATTTGCTCCAAACGGAAACTTAGTTCTTATCTCAGTTCCATACGCTTCAATCTTTTGTAGAGCAATCTCTTTTACTCTGCGTCTAGCTTCTTGTCTGATGACAGCAGAGCTGGTCATACCAAAACCTTTTGCTGGTAAATCAGCTATTAACTTATCAACAAGATTTACTGGTCTGCCTTCTTCATCTATACCGAACAACTCAGCATCAGATTTAGATGATATATATTCTAATCCTTTCTTCTCTGCTTCAACTGCCGCAAGTTTAAAAGCTTCATTAGACATTTTGCCTATTGCATTTGCAGTCTCAGCTAAAGAGTTAGCAATAGACATATCTGCTCTTATAACTCCAATAGAGTCACTTCTTACTTGTCTTTTATATTTTACAACCATTAACTACTCTTATAAAAATCTGCCGCGCCTGATGCAAGGGTTGACAATGCGCTTATCTGTGAAGCTCTGAGTGCGGCATCTCCAGCTCTCAAAGCACTTAGTCTTCTTAATCGCAACTGCTCTCGTTCCGCAACTCCCTTGAAATCAATACGCTTTGTATCTTCACCAGCTAAAGCTTCTTGAGATTCACGAAATTTTCTCAGAGAATTATCATCATCTCTATTCATAAAAGCAAAGAGAGATTCATTTGTTTCAACAGCATCATCATATTGATCAAGTATATCATTATGCGCTTCCATAGTTTGTATCTTGCGCTGGAATCTTTCTTGCTCAAGCTGTGCGGCTTCTGCTTCTTTTTGCCTTTTTATTTCTTGACCTCTAGCTATTGTTGCACTTGCCGCCAAAGCAGAACCGATTAAACCTAGAAACTGAAACATTAGAATGTAACCTCCGCTATAATTGAATTTACTTGTAATGATAAAGGTGCAGATTGACTTATAGAAACTTGAGGGTCTTTTGAATAACCAAGTAATCTAAACTCTCTTTTCCCAGTTACTGGTGTTCGAGCTTTACTAAGATCATCTGTTACCTGACGTATAATAAGATTATTATTATTTACTGATACAGATAAAGTATTGCTCAAATCTACAATTACTTTATTCATACCTCTTGGCTCACCACTCAAAGGTCCAACTGCTGTCATTGCATCAACTGGATTTGTTTTTAGATTGACATCAAACTTGAATCCTATCTCTGCTGATGAAAGAGAATTATCCACAGCCGATACATCGATGTTGCCACTAGCCACAGTAAACTGACCAAGATAATGAGTNCCACTGACCACATCGAGGACTGCACCGTTAGCAAANTCAGCACTGACGNNGAAGACTCCGTTANNACCAGAATATGTTTTAGCCATATCAGTATTAAAGCTAGTATCAAACTCACAGAGAATATATTTATTTGTACCATCTCCCTTATCAAACTTAACTACAGCATACACTCTTGTATCAACTGTGCAAATAGAATGGAATGAACCCTGACTTGTAAACTGTGTCCAGCCATATCGTTGTTCACCTCTATTTGAATTAAACACACCAAGGGTTCCATCAGCATCTACAAGAAAGTAATAGCTTTCAGCACGATCAATACCACCAGCAAGAGTGCTGGCTTGTATTGGATTCTTAATTAGATGAGAAGCAAGGCTTGATATCGGTTGACCAGTATAAGCATTTTGTCCATCATCAAATAGAAACTCTCTAACAATCTCACCAGATGTTTGCACATACACAGTTGCACCATCAAAGACATAAGGCTTTACAAAAGCAGAACCAAAAGAAGTTTGTCTTTTGATTGTAGCATTTGTAGGGGTTGTAGGCTTTTCAACAAAAGCTGGTACAATAAATTCATCCGTTGATGTAAAGCATTGCAAGTCTCTATTAGACACAAGATGACGTATAGTGTTTACTTCTCCTATTGCCGCAGTGATATCAATAGAGTCATTGTCACTTGCATCACCAATATCAAAATTAAAAAACTCATTAGACTTACTAGCCCAAAGACCATCTGGCTGTGATATTGTACCTCCATACCATAGTCTATTCTGATGAAATGTTACAGCTCCAGGATATCCTCTTAGGTCTGAGTATGATTGCTCTGACCAATTCGTAGCTGGCGCATGTGTTTCAAGGAAGGGAGTACCACCACCAGCTACTGAATCATTCGCATTACCACCAGCGGTAAATGTGAATGTATTGTCATCAATTACTTCTGCTACTGTTCTGTTGCCATTCAGATTGCTTGCAGATATACCACCAACAGTATTTGCATTTGTAATTGCAAACGCATCCCCAGCTGAAAATCCATGATTAACTAACGTCACAGTAACTGTAGCCACGCCATTGTCAGTCCGAAAAGAATCAACCTTAAGTCTTTTCTTAAGTGTAGCCAAACAGTTTCCAGTTGCTTGAGTTGCAGACTGTACAGATGTAATAGTTATTTCTTGATCATGATACTTAACGGTAATACCAACATGTTTTGAATCTGGATAATTACCACCTGACTGTGAACCAGTCAAATCCCAATACGCGGCACTTGTTGTAAGCGTAATGCCATTACCAGAACTAGCAGAGGGATCAAGAGTAACACCCAAGTCTTGGAATTGAAAATATGGTTGATAAATCTTTGCACCAGCAGACTGTGTATCAAATGTCTTAGTCTCCATTTGAAATGAAGTAAGTCCAGTACGCACAAGCTTACGAACCATAAAGGTCTGGTGTGCAATAAACATAACATCACCGGATTGTGCATACGTTACTTCGTGCATATTCAAATTAGTGATAGGTATAGTAGCACCACTCGAGTCTGCTGTAAGAGTTGCCGCTAAACTAACTGCATTGTTTGTATCAATCTGAAAGACTCTTATCTTTTGATGCTCAAGAGAAACAATATATCTTTCATCATCTGAAAATATAAAAGGAACAAGTCTATGTTGCTGAGTCTTTGTAGCATCTATTGTTGTGTCAAATTCATATATCTTAGAAAGACCAGCTCTTTTTATCAGCCCACCCTCTGCCCTCAAAAAGAAGTTCTCTATCTTTTGTGCAGACGCAGTATAAACCTTTGTATCTGTTCTGGATATAAGACTAGGACTAATCTCTCCAAACTGGAAATTCGTGACGGATACTTTTGCTTTCTGCATTAGCTTCTCCTAAATGCACTGAATCTAGTTTGTGGGATCACCCTAGTTGTTTGTTGTTGTGAATCAATGTTTCGTGCTTTAAGCATTGCACGATCTGCCATCTGTGTCATGAGTTGCATTAAGCTACCATCTCTTGCAATAGAAGTAGCAAACGCTGAAGCAAGTGCATACTCCAGAGCAACAGTAAAATAACTTGGNAAGTCTTCTTCCCTTGCTCTGAATGTATAGTCAGCAATCACAGAATCTTGCGTAGATGTATCAGCAAAAACCATATCGCCATATATCTGATACTGAACAAGAGAATCATTCACAGTAATTGCATGAACAATAAGTGTCTCTGAAGGNAGTTGATATGCTAAATCATATCGACCAGTAGGTGCATCAGTAAGTCTATTTAATACAGCTTGGTCTGATGCAAACCTCCAGCGTGTATTAGATAATGCACTACGGCAGATATCTTCATAGAGACTCGAAGCAACTAATGATTCTGTTGTACCATCAGTGAACGAGGTTATCGGTTCAGCTCCTATCAGGATAAGAGCGCGACTCGATATATCTATTGCGCTATCTGCCGCAGTTGAAGTCATTAGTCGCCGTCTGTTTCAGCAATAGCTGTACCATCAGATACATCTACTACAGTCCCAGTATTTGACAAAACAGTCACAAAATGAGTCGTAGGAGTGTTTGTGTCAGCAACAAGAATAACATCTCGAACAGCCAGCATATTAGCGGCATCATTAAAATAACCAGCGGAGTTTACAGCCGCGATAGCGTCTGTAGTTGTGTAAGCCCACAAGTTAAGATTTGATGCACCAGCTAAACGAGATAATCCACTAGCACTATAAGCCATGTCAATACCCCCTATGAGTTGTTATCTAAGACTTCATAGATACCATTGTCATCAATAACAACAGCACCCATTGACATCATAGATGTTGCAAGATGTGACGCTCTCTCTGGAACATAGTTAAGTTCAGTTTGAACATCAGAGTTAATACCAAGACCAACGGCTGTTGTATGATATGCCATGTTCTTTCCAGCTGTGATAGCCGCAGTTGAAAAGATTTGAAATCCAAGAAAGGACTTCATTGTCATACCACCAGCAAATGGAAGATTCTGCTCACCCACAAAGTCAGATGATGCAAACTCTGTTATATTAAACAGATCAGCAAAACCCTTTGGGTGCATTGCAAGATATCTACCACCATCCTCAGGGATGTTAGCAGTACCGAAGGTTTCAAAGAGTGACAACAAATCAGCCTTCTCAACAGCACTGCTTGTGTCATGAATCTGAGTTGAGTTTGCACCAGCATCCATTGCTGTATACAAAATCTCATCAGTCTTACGACCAAGAGCCGCCGCCGCTGAAGTCGCAACTGCTTGTCTCTCATTGATATTTATTTTTAGCTCATCCAACTTGTCGATATATTCGGCGGCATAGAAGTCACTCATAGTCGCCTCAACAGTTGTATGTGCTAATTCCATTGGAGTCACAAGACCATTTCTGGACTTGGTACTCGCACTACCAGTTCCAATCTTCTGGAAACGTACAACGCTACCAGTCACATTGTTTGCCATACGTACAGTGTTCCGTAGCTTAGAACCCATACGCTGATAAGCAAGGTGAACTTCAGATTCGAACTGCTTAATAAAGGCTGTGTCAATTGTACTTGCCATTATTAGCTCCATCAAAGTTAAAGTTTCAATTACGTTTCAGATTATCCTTTGCAATTTTCAACGAAGTTGTCCGTAGAGGGCTTCTCTAATGCAGTACGGGTCTTTCACTTAATCTATTATTAGACTCAAATTTATTCAAATTGCAATAGAAAACTCGCACAAACTCATGATCATGTATAAAATACTGCTGATCTTCTACCTCGAATCCTATCCATTTGAGCCATCGAATAGTCTTATCGTGATCAACTGGCACATAATTTTCAACAATATCATAACCGATAGCAAGAAAACTAAGAATCAATTTGCTATGTTTGTAAAAAGATTTCCATATATTATCGACCTCATCAGTACCGAGAAACCATATCTTTCCAGTATGCATATACTTATCCATCGATGTTACACCACACATCGCAATAGGTTTACGATTATGAGTAATAGTAAATCCTCTTGCTCCCTCTTCCTCAAAAGGAACATTAAGAGCAATCATTGGAGTTACCCCCACCAATGCACACTCTCGGATATCAGGTAAGCGCATGTTATCGATAATAATATCAATATCAGATACAACACATGGTCTAAACTCAAGGTTGCCTCTTCTAATATAAGTCAATACTTTATCGGCTTCTTTACTTTTTTTTTGGTCATCTGTTATACATCTTTCTAAATCCTTCATCAACCATTTTGACAAAGGCTGGGTCACGCTGGTTTGGACTATAGTATCGAGGGTCATTCATCATCTCTCGAAGCTTATCATCAGTAAGTGTAGCAGTTGGCTGTGATGTTCCAGACACAGGATTCTCTTTGAGATTATGCATTACAATCTCCATAGCTTTTATTCCTTCTGCTGTTGAGCAAAGGTCATCAATAGCAGATCGAGTATCCTCACTAAATGTTTTCTCAACAAATAATCCAACAGCTTCAACTCTTTCTTGTGCATTATCACCTAACTGTTCCATCTCTGCATCTGCATTATATCCACCAGTTGTAGCTTCATAAAATTTTTGAATACCATTCTCAAACTCTTGTTGAGAGAATCCATTCTCATAAGAATGATCAGCCCACCAGTCAAGAAGCTCATTATCAACAGCTTCTTCAGCATCAATAATATCAGGAACAACATAGTCACCAGCAGTTGCTGGTCTTTCAGAATACGCTTTCTCTTCAATCTCTTTCATAACACTATTGCGTATCTCATCTTCTTTCTGACCAAACTTGCTCTCAAGGTTTGCATAAGAGTTAGCTAAGTCTTCAGGAGTCTTAAACTTTTCAGGCAACCATTTCGGTCTTTCATCAGCATACTCTTGAGGTACTTCAATAGTCTGCTGTTCTTCTTGTGGTTGTGCTTCTTGTGTTTGTTCTTCACTCATTTGATTTTACCTTATGTCCATGTTGAATACGTCTTTCAATTAAGCCAACAATATATCGCTGACCTTCTGCATGACGCAGTGTATCATTAGTTACAGCTGATCCATGTACAGCTTCTATTGTTACACTGCGTAAATACTTCAATACTTCTGCTCCAGCTGGTGAGCTAAACAGAGAAACAAAATTTAAAGATATGTTTTGATCGTCAATCTTATCTCTAGGATATCCATCCAGACCTGATATGTTATTGCTGAGTTTGTTCATCCATAGTTCCTTGTTGTTGCATCATTGCTTGTTGTTGTTGCAGTTGTTGAGCCATAGCTATTATCTGTTTACGTTCTTCTAAGTCTCTAAGTAGATACTCTGGTATACCAAATTTTTTAGCTAGGTATATTGCTGTCTCTTCTGAATTAATTAATACATTTACTAACTCAGGTCCAAATCGCACTCCAACCATTTCTAAAAATCTATTGATAGATGTAATATCCTGATTGGCTTGTGCTTGCGAAAGTGGTGAAACAGAACGAACCTTGACTGACCTTCCATTGATTGTTGGTATATTGATACGTCCTTGCTTCTTCAATATGTATACAACACGCTGAAGAACTGGCTGTACTAACTCAGCTTGTAATCGACCGAACGCAGAACCAATACGTCTTGATAAGTCTGCCATACGTTCTGCTATCTCTGTTGCACTTGCTGGTGTTCGATCTGGATTTCCAAGCATGTCGTTATACAATGCTCTCTTAATATTAAGTCGCATATCAGAAAGAATAAGATTAGCAACATCAAATGATCCAGCGGCTTGAACTGGTTGCAGTCCAGCAGAGTTTGGTGCTTTAGGTATTACAGTTCCAGGCACTAAGTTAATTGTATCTGGATTGATAACACCATCATCATCCATTTGATAGACACCAGATATAGCCATCTGTGCATTTTCTAATATCAGTTCTATTGTTAGGTTAGTGGTCTTTATTGCACTCAGTGCATTGATAAGTGGACCTCGACCATAGATTGCGCCGGGGTCTTTGCTCCAACGAAAACATATAAATGGATTACTACCAGTGCCTTTGAAAGTTTCATACTTCAACATGCACTTTGTATTTATATCAAAGATAATACAGAAGTATGCATCCTCATTAAGTTGAGAATAGTCTTTACATATTATTTCTAATACCTTTGTTCTCCCCTCTGGATTAGCAGTCATAACAGATTGTAGTCGAGAGTTAATAGTTGCTTTGGGATATAGAACCATTATGTCAGAGTACCGAATATCCCTCTCTCTATATACATGATCAATCCTATCGTCAGGACCAACATCCAATACAACATGAGGAAGAGGCAGAGCTGTAAAGTTAATAGGATTAATAGCATCGCCCTCCTCGACATGCAGAACACCAGTACCGATTGCCAAGTCCATAAACGATTCATGAACTTCCTGACCAAAGTTTGAGTTCTGAATAACCTCAAAGACATAATCAGTTACCTCTTCAAGTTCATTATTAATAGCATCTTTTTGTTCTTTCGGAACTTCACTACCAGCAGTAAAGTCAGCCCATCGAGCAAAGTTTGGAACTAGACCAGCCTGAAGTCTTGACGCAAATTCCTGAACACCAACAACAGCAGTCTCATCAAAAATTTTATCATCTCTTCTTTCACCAATACTATTTGTTCCAAAGGTTTGCCGCATAGGTAGAGCAAACTCATAGCACTCATCAAAGAGACTTTCCCATCTTTGTCTTACTGATTTTGCTCGTTCGTATTTTTTAAGAAAGGAATCTATAATTTCTTCATCATGCATTAGCCGTACATTCCTCCACCACTCATTGGACTTCTATATCCAATACCACCTCGAGCAGAAGTATATAAAGCTCTTCGTCCTCTACTTCCACGCATTACTGACTGACCAGTCTTTGGTCCAGTCTCATAAGTGAGTGATGTTTTAATAGGTTGCTCTTGTGCAATAGTGCGTTCTTTTTCTTCTTGCCGCCGTTCGATAGTTCGTTTCTTTTCTTCTTTCTCTTTTTCTTTTTGTTCTTCGTCAACAACTGGACTTGTTTTCTCAGGTTGACTGCTTCCACCACCACCAAAACACATACCGAATCTCCTTATAGTCTATTCCAAAATGAGCTACTTTTCTTATTATTAGGCGATCTTCTAAAAATATCAAAGCCTTTTCTTGCATTGAAAGCTTTGACTGGTTTCTGTCCAGACATCAAACTGCGTCCTTCACCAGCACCAAGCATCATATATTGCAAGGCATCATGAATGTGAGAGTACATATTTTTCTCAGGTTTATCATCATATCTTTCTCCAGATACTTGCATACGTCTATAGCAATAACCACCTTGAAAACCTTTGATCAATGTTACACATCTTCTATCTATCATAAAGGCTGGCAGTCCTTCTGCCATCTTAGTTAGTTGAGAAGAAACAGATTCCAATCTAAGGTCAACACTATTGCTAGGAGCTGGCACAGCTTTCAATCCAGCTCCTCTCAGTATTTGAAAAGGAGTTGATTCATCTGTTTGCGCTCGGAAGTCACCAGCTGGATCACCATAAATATAAACATCAAGACCATTGAATCGTGTCGCAATCTCTTGCCGCAGTAACTCAGCAAAACGAACTACACCCATATCAACAGCTACAATCTCAGCTTGAACCAACCATCGACCTCTTACCTTCTGACCAAAGACAGCAGAAGGAGTTAAGCCAAAGTCAATCCCAACATATAGTGGTATGCCAACAGCAACTGGTATCTCTTCATCAGCTATATGAGTTTCAGAAAGAAAGTCAGGATAAACTGGTTTGCCTTCCTGAATCAATCCCAACCTATTCATTACATAAACATCTATCCAGTTCTTAGTCTTACCTCTTATTAGATTAGGATAATATGTTTCTAAAATATTTTTTCGGTTCTCTGCATCTTTATTCAGAGAATAAGAAGTAACTTCTTTTCTATCATTGATATGTTCTTTCATAGCTGGAGGCTGTGCAAAGAATCTCCAGTTGTCAGGCTTTACTAACATGGTTGCTTGCTCTCGAGGAATGTGATCAGGAATAGGAACTTCACCTGACATGATAGCCCACCAATGATCTTCTTCTGGTGCGTTGGTATCACAGATAACACCAGACCAACTAGCACCACCCTCTCGCATACTTGGGTATCGACCAACACGCATAGTACACGCATCAACTATGCTCTTTGGTATTTCTCTCGCTTCATTAATCCATATCCCAGTAAGTTCTAATGACAACAACTTCTTTACATCTTCTGGTCTATCCAACGCTAAAAAAATTACTTCAAGGTCTAGATCATTTACTTTGATGTGGTGAGTATAAGGAACAGACCAGTGAAAGTTACCCCAGTCTGATTCTGGAAACCAGTCTAACCATGTCTTGATTGTTGTAGTTCTTAACTGCGGATTGGTGTTTCGTATAACAGCCCATCGAGATTTCCGAACTCCATCATCATTTGGTTTCTGTTCTAATGCTCTTCGGAATAACTCAACACAGCATCCAACAGATTTACCAGAACCAACTGGACCACGGATGCCACGAAAGAAACTATCGTCCTTCATAAAACTTTTTAGAACATTGCCATCAGGCTTGTACTTAAACTCTGTCACCTTTATCTACACCAGTTCTAATCATTGCCTCTGCAACCTCAGGTCCAATATTCTCGATGACATTATCTAGCATTTTATTAGTGACGAAAGAAGCTCCATGTTTCTCATCAAAGTATTGAAAGTGTATTTCTTTTACTATGCGTCTTAAATATCTATGCTCTTCTGGTTTAAGGTTGTTTATAAAGCTCATGCAAATTTCCTATAGAGTGCTGTCTTTTTTGCAATCGCTTTTGGTTGAGAAGAAAATTGTTTCCCTTTCTTCTTTGCTTTTCTTTTCTCTGCTGTGGTTCGTGCGTACTCTTCTGCTGTAAGAGCTTTGATTGCTTTCTTTGGTAGATATCTTTCCCCAGTCACGGAAGACTTCTTGCCACTTTTCGTTTGCCAGTCTTGTTCTCCCCAAGCCTTTAAGCTTCTCTGTGACTTCTTCATTAGGTATATCCACCACCACGTTTCTTGTAAAGTTTAGCCAGGAGTTGTGCTTTTCGTGCTGACCATTTACCAGCCGCCGTACCTTGAACAGCTCTAGCTTTTATAGAGTTGAATAAAGCTTTACGCATTTTTGGTTTGGTATAGTTACCAGCCTCATTTACTGCCATGTTTTCCTCAAGACTTATCAGGTTCTATGAAAATTAATTGCTCAACAGCTTTGTTAAAAGCACCTTTTGGATTCATGCCTTTTTTACGATTAATTTCAAACTGTCTCATTAATTTCATTTTATCAACTTTTTTGGAACGACCACCACCAAATATTCTCTCATAGTTTCCAGCAAACTCTTGAGCAATCTGTTCTTTCTTTTTAGTAGTAGTGAAAAGAGCTTCTCTCTTAGCCATGACCTATGCCTTATATAAAGGTTTCTTTTTCTTCTTTGACTTCATAATTTTTTCTTGAAGGTCTTTTGGTAAAGTCTTCTGCTTGGCAGTTAAACCATTACCATTCTTCTTATCTCGAATAGAACCCATTGTCTTCATGATTTACCTTTCTTTGCTTTGTTGCGTTTACTAATAGCTTTTGCTTTCGCTCGAGCATCAGCTTTGCTACTTGCTCCCCATGCTCTTAGACTTAGAAGAAGTCTTGTCGGTCTTCCCTTTGAGTCTCTCTCCGGTCCTCGCATGTTTCCCATTCTTGCTAGGAAGCTTGCTCTTCGAGGATTGTCTCCTGACTTTACTGGCGCTTTGAGATTCATCCCTTGTTTTCGAGCTGACGCTCTTCCTGCCGCGTTTAGCCCTCCCTTTGGATTCTTTCCTCCCTTGCGTTGCCACAGTGGTGTCTTTGCCATGAACAATCTCCTCTTCAGAAAGACTATCTACGTTCTGTTTTGTTTGCAATAACTTTTTAAGTAGACCAGCTACCATTACCCCAACTCTCATATCCCCATACTCCTATATATCATCCACAAGCTCCACATCGTCCACATGTAAAACAATAACGAGCTTTTTTCAAGAATAATGTGAGGGCAAGACCATTACGTGTCATTGGCTTGCCAATTTTTACCCCCCACTGCGTTAGTAGGATATTGCAAGCCAACGACAATATATATCTGTGTATTTGCGCGCTCCGCAAGCGTCACAAGCAAATACTTTCACTAGCTCGTATGGTATACAGAGAAGCATCAAGACAAATCAATCTTTACATTGACATTACCAACATGGCTATGCATCACCTTATCTGGTGCTTTAAACCCAGCACGATCAAGCAAATCTTTACTAGCTTCAAGGCTAACGTATTCAGACTTAGCATTGCTTGATAGCTGTACTATCTTATTCAACGCTTTCGTAGCATTTATGCTCATGTTGTCTGCTATTGCTTGCATCATGTACTGTTGCACATGTGGTGTTCTCAACGCCTTGCTAGCAGTTACTCTACCTGATTCTCCCTTTGCGTATCCAGCTTCATCACTTGCTTGTTTGATACTGCATCCTTTTGCTACTAACGTATCAACCAGCTTCTTCTGTTTCTCGGTTATCTTCACAAGTGTCATGCCGTCAACTGTGCCGTATTTTCTGTCTACTTGTCAATACATTAATTTCATATTCAACAAAGATTGCACGACAACACAACCTATCGTATTTTGAATACTTGTATTCAAGCTGGCGAAAGAGCCAGCAAAATACGCTAGAACGCTGTTGTCCAGCTGAACAATCGCAGTCGGTGTGCCAACCATGCCAAACCCACACCGACATATTGCGCAGTCGCGCCAATCGATATTGTGTGCGCCACTCCTACGACACACGATTTGCCTTGCAAATCGCCCAAGAGGGTTGCGATTCCCAATGCGTCTCGACGCAAAGGAAATCACTAATCTGTCGTCAAAACATTGCAAGACATGTGTGACGAGTCCGTCACACGCAATGTTTTACGTCACTCTACATGGCAAGTCCAACGGCGACTATGGGTCGCCGCCCAGTCGAGCTGGGTCTTCACCTCACACAAGTCTGTCTCCCTTATGGCGCAAGCATCGCTTGCACCCCAGTCCACCAGCCTTGCGTGGGATCGATTGAACGATTGCCGACGCGCACACTATCATTCATTCAAAGGTATTGCCCTTCACAGAAGGGTAAGAAATCTTGGGTGGCGCATCATCCCATGCGCCATCTTGCAGTGCCAAGCAATTGGCACCACTCTGTTCTGCAAGACAATTCACATCTCTTGCCCACTTGCCAAACATTGCCTACGAGCCAGTCATTCGGACGATAGAACCGAATAACGATGTCTCGTAGTCTATGAGTGGCAAGGTCGATTTCGATCCAAGCCAGCTCAGGCACACACGAGACGTGCCTGAGTCAAGCAACATTCGCTACACATGGACACGCTTAACTGCGAATGAAGATGCTTGACTTGGACTTGCCGTGTGGGGAGATGAGCCAGCTCATCTCCAACAGGGCTGTCAGAATTTTCTATGGAATCATTATAAATTTACTCCGACTTATTGACAGCCGTAGTTGTCAAAAGTCCTCGCGAAATTTATAACAGGTCTCGTGCAAAGATACTCCTCTACTGCGCGCAAGATCGCGCTTGTCTCCTCGCTTTTGCAACAAAATCTGACACGCTTTGGCGTGTCACATTTTCTTATACTCGATGACATCCAAAGAAAACCCTGACCTCTTATCAAAACTTGTAGGCAATACCTATGAATGTATGATTGTCTATTTTATTTTAACTTTATAAAGGAGACTATGATGTCTAATTATACAAATATTATTAGTGAGTGTGAAAAGTTACTTCGATTTGGTACGCAACAGTTACAAAATCTGCGTACAAAATACATAGTACCAGCGTTGGACAAGATGCACAAATCCAAAAAAGATGTGGATACTCAATTCGCAGATATGGATATTGGCAAATCGTTGGCACACATCGAGTGGTTCTTCGAGGGTGAAGGTCAGTGGTACAATCCACACGACAAGCACCTCGATGTCGATGCACTGGACGACGACAAGCGTTACGTCCACATGAAACGCATTGGTGACAACGAGTTCGAACCATCCGATGAGATCGTACCAATCGGACAGTATGGTTTCAAAAGATTACTTCCAAAGTATCTATGGAACTCAACTGGTATGGATCAATACAATGCCATTCAGGGATTGGAACAGATGATCGCAAAAGATCAGGATAATCTGGACGACTTGTGTGCAGATGAGAAGATCGATTCTATCCAAGCTGATCACAAGCAAGATCGTATCAACTACAACTCAGAGACAGCAGTCAAGATGAAGTTCTTCCAAGCTTGGCTAGAGTCTTGGTACATGAAACTCAATGATGGTGAAATATACATCAAGCCTGAGACTATCAAAAAGGTTGAGCAACACTTTGCTTCAAAGGCAAAGGAAGATACCAAGAAGAAAGCTAACGAGATCAAGAAGGCACTTGGTCTCAAAGCTAAAGCTTCTACTGAGTTCAATCTGTAACTTACATCAACGAGTGTCACCCCCTCAAAGGGTGGCACTCACATTATCAAGGAGACACTAATGGACAATTCAAAATACACAGACGACCCAGCATTTGCATACATGATAAACTATGCAGATCACGAATCATCTGACGAGGTATGGCAACAGAGCATCTTCGTATGTGCATCCGAATGGACAGCAGAAGAAATTGCTTACAAAGAATCAAAGGAGATTGACTAATGTACAAACGATATGATCGTCACAATAAATCCCTTGCATGGAAGATACTCGACAGCCTATCAGGTTTCTTGATCTTCGCTGGGTTTATCATCCTAACAATCTTATTACTTGCAATCTAAGATTGTCACAGCATCCGGCAAGCAGAGCTTGCTGGACGCTGTATTGCTGTGCGTTTCCCAATGCCATACCCCTGAACTGCCAAACGCACAGCCTATCTTCACTCCTTCGTCGTGTATCATTTATCACTGAGCCATGCTTCGCATGGCAGTCTATCTAATCGCCTCACGGCGATGGGTGGGGATGACAAGGTGTTGGCGTGAGATTGCTTCACGACTTCTGACCAAATGAAACAAAATCAATATCAATGAAAGTGAGTTACAAACATGACACCAAAATTACTGACACCAGAATTGGCAATGCAAAACTACAAACTAAATCGTCCATACAAATTGATTCAGTATGTACCACAGTTTTATGAGAAGGATGACTACGTTGATTTCTATGCAAGTTGTGAACACTATCATGAACATGAAGACTTAGTAGTTGATGTATATTTTTACAAACAAAAATGCGATGTGCTTGGAACTAATTGGTTCTATCGAATGAGATATGCAGATGATCCAGCATCACACTCATCAGGCTTCGTACATTCAATGGCACGAGAAGGTACATTCATGTCTTGGTTTGTTGATCACATGACGCGTGAAGCTGTTCGCGAATTATCAAAATAAGTTTCCGATAACACAGGTCTTTCCATCTCGCGTAAAGGTTTCCCTTCGGCGGCTTCGCCGACCTTGACGCTTGGAAAGCCATGTGTTCTTCGGACTAACATAATTAAAAAGGAGAAGACTATGTTAAAGCTATTTGAAATATATAAGCACTATGGTGTGGATTGTATGTATGATAGTGAGTTAACGAGTGTTGAATATTACAGACTAAAGAAAGATGGTGACATTCAAATATGGGATACCTATGACGAAAACAAAAAACCTATGTATGAAGTCTGCTGTTTAAAACATAACCGATCGAGAACATACTACAAGCTTGCCGATGCTATGATGGCTGGTGTAGCTTGGTATCTTTATCAAGGGAGTAATCTAAATGCGACACGATGATCAATCTAATCCTAAAATTATATCTCACAAAGTGCGTTGCTATAATTGTCAGCGACCAGCACAAGCTGAGAAGAAAACATTCTATGGCACAAAGCCTGGAGAAAAATATCGTGGGAATCTACCGATCAAAAAAGAAACCCCACGTAACTCAGATGATGGAAAGGTTTACTATGTAACTGAATGTTACACTGGTAAATACATCATGAAGTTTGGCAACTTCTGCAGTGTAAAATGCGGATTGATATGGGCTAACAATGAGATCGAGAGACGACGCAATCATCGCTTCGGTCAGGGTAGCTCACTCGATGAGACAGCCAAGAGCCAGTTGCTTGCAATGAAGAAGCGAATGACTGGTCAATGATTTGTTCCGTGTCCTAATAAATACGATTAAATAGGACACGACATTTTAACTAGTTGATTTTATTACTTAATTTAACTATACTTATAAATGGAGAAAGCTATGACAAATGAAACATTCTATTATTGTAAAGAAATCGTAAAGCAGATTCAGTATGCAGACCCAAATGCTATGAACTGCTGGGGAGTTATTGTTGGTCACAACTGCTTTGCATTACCAGAAACTAAAGAGCGTAGAGCTGGTATCAAAATGGAGACCAATGGATTCATACACAAAGGTCGTGTCGATGTTGATCTAACTTGGCGAGATGACTACACACTCAAGTTCTATGACAAGAGTGGTAAAGTCGTCAGCACAATCGAACGTGTGTATGCTCCAGAGTTATGCCGCACTCTTGACATACATATCGAGAGTGGTCCTGACTCACCAGTCAAAGACTTACAATTTACTACAACAGTAACGGAGGTAAACTAATGGTTACTATTACCAAAGTAAATATGGAAGACCTACAGAAGTATGACATAGGTCGAGACTACTTCAATGAGCCAAGAGCAAACACACAATGCGGATTAGTTCTGGCATGTATACGCTTGCATGGTTCTATTACAGACAAAGATGCTATGGCTTTCGGATGCCGTAGACTAGCATCAAGAGTACATGATCTCAACCAGCGAGGAGCAGACATCATTGCAATCCGAGAAACAAAAGACGGAGTTCACTTTGCAAGGTATATGTTCCGAGAAGATTACGAAAAAGAAATCATGAGCAATCACAACGCAGAACTTGCTGGTCAAGATTTGGGAGCAAAGACTGAAAATAAAAAACCATTCTGGCAGAAAGACTACAAAAAGTATGAAGAAATCTTGTGAGGATGTAGGAACATTTGTGTGGCACTCCTTGACGCACAGTGTACGAGTTTGTCGTGACTATCTCAACTATTCAGAGCATGGTATGCCCTATGTAGTTGATCACTTCGAACTCACAGTAACCGATGTAAATGGTAATCAAGTAAAGAGTCCACTGACAGAGACTGGGTATCGCTCGTATATGCTGGCGCGCAGATCAGAACATTACGGCGGCACAACTCATTGCGATGAACCAACAAGCAATGAGGAGTTTCTGTCAGGCTTAAAACAAAAACTAGGTGATGAACCACAACAGAAGGAACTATTCTAATGACAAAGAAAACACAAACACTTGAGGAAAGATTCAGATCAGATATGCTTTTCTATGAAGCATTGTCAAAAGACACGGATCGATTCCCACAGTTTGGTACGCGATACGATCTTGAAAAAGTCTATGACAGACTCAAAGATATCGTAGACCAATTCAACTTCGTTGATGATGTTCGTAACGAATTGAATGTTCCAACAGAGGACAAAGAGAAAGGAGTAATTGATGTCCCATCCAGCCAATGAGGTACTCAAAGAAGATGTAAGTGATGCCGTTCAACGGATGTCATGCATCGATCTTCTAAACTTCTGTGACGAGGTTGGTATCAAGACAGTCAACGTTCCTATGGAAGAGTTGATGGATCAAGTTTATGAATACATTCTCGAACAGAAGATGCAACCTTAACCAAAAAAGGGGAGGCGACAAGCCTCCCCAGTTTGAAGGATACTATGACCATGAAAAAACTTACGTCTAATCAAGTTCGTATACTTGCAACAATAAAACTATATACAGAGAAGTCAAACCCAAAGCCTCCTCGAATATCATATTCTACTTTTCGGAAGGAACTGCCAGACTTAAAGCAAGGAACTATCAGCACAACGCTACATCAGCTCGAGCATCGCTATGGATTTATCATATCAGTACAGATGCACGATAATGAACGCATACTATATGCAAATCCAAAAGCACCTGGACTTGTAAGAAAATATTTTATTACCGCATTGGGTACAAAAAGAATCAATAGATACTTGTATTTCGAAGCAAAACGTAGTAACCCTAGACTCTATGAAAAGTTATTTGGAACAGCTAACTATTCAATCAGAGAATCAGAAGGTCAGTTTGCGTGATGCATTTAACTGGGCTGGACTATCCAAGACTACATACTATCGACAACTCAAAGGCACAGAGTTACGCTTTGATACTGCTATCAAGATTGAAAGAGCTATTGAACAGCTTGCGACGCTCCAAAAAAAATAAAGGAGAAGCCCAAAGAGCATGGCAGAAGTGTGATGCTTGCGGTGAGCAGACTCAATACTTTGTAGTCTTTCTATATAAGAGCAGTTTAATCTGCCATAAATGTTATGAGGAGGATACATGGTTAGCAAAAATAAAGCAAAAGGAAGCTACCACGAACGATGGTTTCTAAAGCTATTCAACCAGTTAGGTATTAAGACAAAGAAGCAACCACTATCGGGCAGTTTAGGTGGTGAATACAAAGGGGATTTAACTATCGAGATTGATGGTCAGGTTCTTTTTGTAGAAGTAAAGTATCGAGATAAGAGTTCGTTTCCAAACGTATTCAATCTTCTTGAAGATAGAGATATGGCAGTCTGCAAACGTAAGACTGGCGACCCTAGATACTGTGTAATAATTAGTGACCGAGTATGGGAATCAACATTTACAAAAATAATTGGAGGGTCTTATGACAAAGCAAACAAAAACTGAACCAACAAACAATCCTCGTTTAGATTACCTTGAGATTTTATCTCGTAAAACAGAAGTCAAGCGAATGATTATCTTTCTCCAAGAGAGGGAGATAGACTTGTTACAAAAACAAAAAGAGCTGGCAGAACAGCTCAAAGCGGAGGGCTATGACATTGACTAACATTGTACCTATCAAGGAGGATGGCAACATCGCCACCCTCCTATCGTTTCGTTCTCCAGCAAGAGCCAACGAACAACTTGTGAGAGAACTCAATACTTTGAAGTCTGTAGATATTCGTATGCTTGATGTATCTTGTACCAAGCATGAAGATGCTATTGCTGCAAAAGCTAACATCGAAGCGTATCTAACACCACATAGACCGGACAAAGTACGACAGCTGTTTACTCGCTGGAAGTTTTTGTTTCAACGTCCATACGAAACAAGCATCGATGAGTGCAGTGAACGAGTTGATATCATGATCGAGAATATGATAGAGATGCCAGCAGATTGTATCATGCACATATACAATGTCTCTATCAAAACATTCCGTATACTTCCACCCTATTCAGATATATACGGACTGATAAAAACAGACCTAGAGAGACGCAAATATTATCTCGAAAGGTTTGATTATTTTGTTGACGAGTTGCGTAAGTGATACTATTATCGCCATATAAATAAGGAGAAAACTATGGAAAGACAAGGCTTCATCGGCGGCACCGATGCTATCAGAATTATGAATGGAGAATGGGCTGAACTCTATCAGGAGAAAGTTGGGCTTGTAGAACCCAAAGACCTGACTGATGTATTTGCTGTTCAGCTCGGTGCATTTACAGAGGATTTCAATCTCAACTGGTGGATACAATCTCATTCGCCTGGCTATACAATGGCTGGCACTCAGCGTGTACTCCAACATGAGTTCAAGTTCGAGGGTGGCTACGTACCATTCAAAGGTACAGCAGACATGATGTGTGTAGACAGCCAAAAGAAAAGCTACATTGTAGAAGCAAAGCACACCAATGCGTTTACAAACATGACTGATGTTATCGAAAGATACATGCCGCAGATACAGTTCTACATGCACCTACACAACATGCATTGCGAGAAGCATGACTACAAACCAGATGGTTGCTTTCTATCTGTCATCTTTGGTAACAGCAAGTGGGAGTCAAAACACATTGGTTTTGATCCAGTATACTGCGCTAACATGCTGGGTAAGATCACTCAGTTTTGGGAACATGTAATCAAGAAGTCACCTCCTATCGATAGGGATGCGGAGACCCCAGATATCTCAAGCATCACCATCGATAGGAAGGTCAAGCTTGACATGAACAGAGACAACGAATGGATGTCAGATGCGCATGACTACGTTGACACGCTCGAGTCTGCAAAGAAGAACGAGTCAGCCAAGAAAAGATTGATGAGTCACATACCACCAGATGTATATCAGATGGATTGTGATTTATTATCTGTAAACATAACCGAGAAAAGAAGAACAATAAAAGTGAAGGAGAAATCATGAACAAGAAAGACCCTGAATATCAAGCAACTGTGCAGAGAAAACAGAACATGGATTTGTGGAACTCGCTTGCACAATCCGACCTCAAGTATCTGAAGAAAGTTTCTTTTGGTCAGAGAAGCTTTACGTCTATTGATCCGCAATATCAGATCATGAAGATGACTAAGATATTCGGACCAGTAGGTGTTGGCTGGGGATACAACGCAGAGTATGACTATCCATCAGCTAACGATATGATACTTATTGTTGCGAAGGTAACTATCTGGACTAAGATACCAGAGAATACATTCGGTCCTATTGCTGGTAGCAGAACTTTCTGGCACAAGGATATGAAACGACCAGCCGAAGACGCTGGTAAGATGGCATTGACTGATGCCTTAACTAAAGGTCTATCCCATCTAGGCTGTGATGCTGATGTGTTTCTTGGTAAGCACGACAACAAATACAATGCTGACAATGGTAAGACTGATAACAATCCATTCTAACGGAGGTAATATGGAATATGATAACACGAATACTGGAGCTATCTTCAATAGTTCTAGCGATCAAATAAAGCTTGTTGGTACTGGCAGTCTCAATGATGAGGGGGAAACCAAACGTATAGCTATGGTCAAAGACGTAATGCCTGATGGTACTACGATCAGAGACATCTATGTCAAAGTTGGTAGGCTTTGGGATAACAATAGCGATACACCAAATGCACCAGCCTTTACTGGTGTAGCTGAGATTTCTTCTGGAGAGAAACGAGTTGCCGCTTGGGTCAAGCAGACCGAAAAAGGTAACATACTGTCCATGAAGCTGACTGATAAAAATGCAATGTCATCCGATAATGGTGTTGACAAAAACATACAAGATGATGAAATACCGTTTTAGGAACATAGTTTTCTCCAAATAAACTAATCCTAAAACAAGCTAGGAGGTCATACTGCTCTGCTTGCCAGACCTCCTAGCTTTTACCAGCGGAGATAACTATGATAGAAAAGATGACACACACTATCATTCTCATGCTGACTATCGACCTCGAGTCTGCAAGAGAATGTCAGAAACTAAGCGAACAAGTCTATAACGAGAACAGATGTTTCGAGGCATACAACATCTACAGCACAATCCCACCAAGAAAACCAGATAACTTCGAGGATATTATTTCTCTGTACATAGAACGCAAGAAGCTATGGGAGAAGTGACCACAAGTATTCTAGCCACAACTCAGGCGGCCCATCGTAATCATCAAAGTCAAAAGCTAACTGACTAGGTGTGGAGCTGGAAGTGAGGTCCATCGATGAAGGGTCGTCTATTTTCTTTTCGTCTTGTGTCGATGTAGTCATTCATCAAATCCTCTGCACTATCCGGTGACATTGTTAATAGTTTGTGCCATGCCGCACCCCAAACCAAATCAACTCCAACTTCTTTGCCAGCCTTTCGCATAGCATCAGCTATGTTATCATAATCCACGATATCCCAGCTTGGGTTACTGCCATCATACGCCATAAGATCAACGGCGTGTGCATAACCATCCTCTTGTATTAAATGTTTGCTAGCCATAGTCTGTGATTTGCCAGACTCATACAATTTCTTTTGAGTCTCTAAGTCTCGAACACCATAGATAACTCCAAAGTCTACATCCGTATACTCAATCGCTTTCTTAACAACCTCAACAAGCTGAGGATGTACTCCATCCAGTCTATCCNATGATCTTTGTGATAATTTAAAAGCCATACTACTCCTCCTAAAATTTTTAATATCCCAATCTCTGTTAATTTTTTTTCTCTCAACATGTTTATCCCATTTATTATTGAAAGACCCAAAGTTAATCATTTCTTCTTCATGCCAAAAAATTTGGTCACTGAACGTATACCAAAGCTGGCGGCTACAATACAACCCAAAGTTACTTGATACCACTCAGGCATCGTTTCTAAGGCTCTGAAGCCCTGTTCTACTATATTTCTCCCCCAAGAACCACAGAAACAAAGAATNAGAGGAATACTAAATAAAATTACAAGNTATTCNTCCTTCCAAGAAGACTGNGAGCCCTTCATAGCCTCNANATCCCAGTCAATATCTCCAGTCAACTGCTTCTTTTTTATCTCCAGGTTAAGTTTCTGTGACTCAGCTTTGGATTCTATCCATGTAGATGCCATACCACCTACAATTTGTAATGCTTTGAATATCATTTACCTATTTCTTTCATAGCTTTTTTATGTGCGGCAGAGAAAGAAGTTCCCTTCACCATCATTTTAGCCATCGCCATCATGTGTTTCTTACTATGATGCTTACTATGTTTCTCCATAGTTTTCTTCTGTCGATCTGTTAACTTATCGTATAGAGCTTTCATTACTTGTTTCCTTTCCTAACCAGATTGCAAATGCACCAGTCATAGCACCAGTAACAACAGACACTAAGCCAGCTTGTTGTGTGGTCAAATCAGGCTGGCTTAATGCCCACTCGATACACCTTACATAAACACAGGTCATAGCTAGCATCATCAAGCGTGGGAGGATTTTCCACTTGTCTAATGTTTCTGGAGTCATCAGCCTATGTTTCCCCTATCGAGTTGTACTAATCCGTATACAAAAGCCAGTAATAAAGCCATACCAACTATAAGACAAAGTATTAAAACAATAACTGTAATTATCTTTTGTCGCAATACTTGTTTGTCATATATCTCTTTCTGCCTACGCTTGCGTATATCACCTTCCATTTTAAGAAGTTCATTCCATGCATTAACACCATGCCTAAACTTAATAAATTGTTGTAGCTCATATCGCTGTGCTTCAAGCTGTTTTTTTGCAGTTAATGCTTCAACAGCTTCTTGTTCGATACTACCTCTGCGTGTAAGTTTAGTAATGAANGAAGGATTCTTAGCTCTNTTCTGTGCNTTCTCGATATCTGATGCGGCACTCATCCATTTGGATAAGTCNTNACCCATACTCTGGATATCTTTGCCAACTTGGAAAGCTCTTTTTAACCCATTAAAAGCTGTGTTTGCTGTAGCAACAGCCGCACTAATTGTTAATGGGTCGAGCATACATCTTAACTCGGCTTAGTAGGNAAGGTAACAGAAGACATATCTAGCGAACCATCACTTGATANCTTTGGNGATGCACTAGCTGGTAAATCTCTAAGCTGTTGTCTATANGTCTTCCAGTTNTCAGCAAGAGTTACATCAGAGTTTGCCATCCANTCTGTTTCNGCAAGCAATCTATCTCGNTCAACTCNNANCAATCGCATNGGCTCTGCATTGACTAGCTCTGTCTTTTTATCAGATACAGCTTTCCATGTNGTNCCAAAGTCTNNTGGGTNTNTCNCTNTCNATAGCTGAACCATTTGCNGTCTGCTCCNGTAACTTTACGAAACATTGCGTTAAACTCTGCTTCATTTGTAGGCTCTCCTCTCAGAACCCATTCATCTATTCCTAAACTCGTTAATGCTTGTGATATTGTTGTCATTGTGTAATCTCCACTGCTGTAATTGTTGTAAGACTTGATGTGCTTCCTGTATTATAATTATTTAAAAAAAGTGTTCCTCCACTCGTAGAAATATATAAAGCATATGTTTGTGCTGAAGTTGAATTTGGAGAATCTATATGTTCATATACATTAGAATATGTTCCATAGCTAGGTTCATCACTAAAATCTGCAACATATCCTCCAGATGTACTCAGAGTTGCAATACTGCTTGATGCCCTGTATAGAGCAAATCGTGAATGTTTTGCATTTGAATTAATATAACTGCCATTAATTATGACTCTTACTAAAATAGAGCTAGTTGTGAATTTGGGAGTTATGTTTACTGATAACCCACTTGCAACAAAAGTTGTGCTTGTAGTACTAGAATAAGTCCTATATTCTGCTCTTTGCACTTGAACTACAGAGCCACTTGGCATAGCCACAGTTCCAGCCGTTGTCTTACCCTGTATTGTATCGACTTTAAGTGTACTCATTGGGCAATCTCCATGCATATTGCTTCAAAGTGTTCAACGTCTGTATTAGGTAACTCAAAGGTCATTCCACCTTGATTAGACCTTGCGTATACTTTGTATATAATTTGACTTGTTGTGTTATGGGTTTGGTCTACACACTCTGCAATTAAAGGTGCTTGAGTTCTGTCTGTTCCCATGACTGACCCTATTCCGTAATCTCCAGAGTTCGTTAAGGCACTATATGAACCACCCCCAATGCTTCTATAAATTGTGTAAGCTACTAGATGTACTGCATTTTGATTTGTACTTATAGAGGACGCAAACCTTACATTAATTAAGCTATTAGCAAATTTAGGTGTAATTCTTGCTTCCAAAGCGGATGCTACATAACTGGTACTAGAACTTGCAAGTCTGGAAGCTATAAGGTTTGAGCCTTGAAAATCTCTTACTTTGGTAAATTGCACCACATGACCAGCTGGCATCTGCACAGTACCGCTTGCGGTCACTCCTTCGATTTTGTCTGTTTTTAATATACTTGCCATTGTCTTATCCTATGTAGCGTGTACAAGTTTTGCAAAGAAAAATGATTTTGGAGCAGGAGCATCGTGAAGTGAACAATCTTCATCAGTTTTAAAAAAAACCTCTATATAATCACTACTTCCATTCATTTCTATAAGTCCTGTTGCTATAGGAAGACTACTAGCTTCAATTGTATCGTTTTGATGATTAAACTGCTGCCTTAACATATCTGTTGGATCATTCGTGTCAAAGCCATTTTTGCTAACAGCAATTGATACAAAGTCAACAACAGTATTAAGTAATGCACGAATAGTACCACCAACCAAATAATATCCTGCAACAGTGGGTGTATATCTGTGATTTGATGTACTCCAACCACTAAGCGTATCTATTTCAACAGTTTCCCATTCTACTTTTGTATCAGTTCCACCACTGACAGATTGGTCTGTATTTGATGCAGCAACTTGTAGAATAGGCATTTTTGGAATAATAAGACCACTATTATTTATAGTCATAGCCGTAGTATTATTGGTATGCGATATTGTTTCAACTTGTAATTTGCTCATACTACTACCAATACCCCAGACACAGTTACTGTTGCAGTACTGCCAATCGTTATCGGCCCAGCGACAACTGCATTATTCGTTGCGTCTATTGTGAATGAATTATTTATTGTGTTTTCTACTTGGCGAATAACTGGCTCATAGCTAGTGCCATCCGCTTGTTTTCCTATGCTATACTCTGACATTATGTAATCTCCATTATTGACATAGTAACCGATACTTTGTCAGCAACTGAACAATCTATCTGTATCTTATCTGTAGTTTCTAAAACAACTTTACCACCAGCTAACATATTTGTACTTTGTCCT
>FUFK010038098.1_pt1 | contig 32478 bp, 23 predicted proteins | sample 1021851 | NCBI WGS metagenome assembly FUFK01 (sample SAMEA51879418, study PRJEB19060) | metagenome | reverse complement strand
CATTTATTAGGGTCATCCGGAAAAGACTTATACGTCAAAAAATAATGAGCGAAACGCTCAAGAATTCCCTTTGGGAGCTGTGAGATTTCCTCAAATTCTTCAAAGACTTTGTCGCCTTTTAAAACTGCAATTATTTTATCGTCCGCCTCGTCGTGATCTATCATGCAAAAGCCGCCAATCGGCCGTGCCTTGAGTATAATATCCCCGCGCGGTATATGGTGCTCACTCAATACGAGAATGTCCAATGGATCACCATCACCTCCGATGATTGGAACGGTAGTTTTAGCCCGGGCCAGATTTGCAATAGTCTCAGAGCAATAGGTCTGAGGAATGAATCCATAGTTTGCCGGCACTACGTTGGAGTATTGCTGCGGCCGATCAATTTTGAGATAACCGGTCTCTTTATCTACTTCATATTTAACGGTGTCTCTCGGCACGATTTCAATAAAAACCGTGACTTCTCTCGGCGCATCATCACCGATTGGTACACCATGCCATGGATGTGCCTTCTCTAATCGAAACATAATTTTATTATTGCAAAATGCAGCTTAAATGCAATTTGGTATATTCTAATGCACAAATGACATCTCATCATTCAACATTTCTGTTTTACAATATTTCGCTGCGAGTAGTTCAGATAACCAAAATTTAATCACCGCTAAAGGTGTCATCAAAGGCCCTGGAATAGTAATTTGCCCGGAATTAAAAACAAGTAGTCGAGGCCGGTTGCGTTGCTACGGTCATAGCTGGTGAAGCGTTTGTTGTTTGTTGTCAAAGAACTTTCGGCGTTCAGCGGCCGGCCAAACGGAAGATGGGCTTGCTCGTAAGAAGTCCCGAGTTGCTGATTCGTCACCAGCCGTGTGCCCAGTCGATCCGGGTGATTATATTCCGTCGCCTCGCCGCCGGCTCCATTCGGAGTCACCGTCGAAAGCAGCGAATCGCCCAGATACGTGTAGCTCTTTGTCCAGGTGAAAACGTATTGAGCATATTCGGTGTATTCCGCCATCACCGTCCCGCCAACCGAAGCATAGAATTTATTTACGCCCGCAGCCGGATCGTAATCAATCAGCCGCGCATTCGTCGAACCATACTGAAACGCCTGCAACAGCGTCTGATTCGCATCATCTTTTTTCACTACCGACAAACGATTCGCCGCATCATATTCATTTAGAACTCTTGGCGATTAAACCGCGCACAAATTCCGTTGCCTTTCTATTCGACAAATTCGTAAAGCTCAATTGTGCCTTCTTTCTTTCCCCTCGTTACAAAATATTTCCAATCCTGGCTGAAGAAAGATTGCCACCAAATACCTGGCATTTTGCCCAACAGCCTGCCCGTGGCGGTTTCCCACATCCGAATCTCATTCTTATCTCCTATGTTGCCGCCATCTGTCATAGTGAGGAATCGTTTCCCATCGGGGCTAAAGAAGATCTTCCACACATAGCTTTTATGAGACGGCGATGTCCAAAGGCATCGTCCGGTTTCCATATCCCAGAGTTTCACTTTTTCATCACGGCTTCCAGTGGCAAGTGTCTTACCGTCCGGGCTCAAAGCGAGTGCAAAAATTCGATCCCTGTGCCCCTTGAAAGTCCGTACTAGTTTCCCTGTCGCAGTGCTCCAAAGCTTTACCTCTGTGTCGACTGAACCACTCAGGAGATACTTACTATCAGCAGTAAACAGCAAGCGATAAATAAAATTTCTGTGCGCCGCTTTGCCGTCCCATGAATATCTTAAATTGTCCGAATCATCGACAAGGCGTGAAAGCATTTCACCAGTGAACACATTCCACAAATAAATATACCGGTTGTAGGACACAGCAACTATTCTGCTGTCAGGACTAAATTCCACGGCATCAGCGTCTAGTACCCCCTCACTCAATAAGGGCATCAGCGTCGCAATCTTACGTTCAGTTTCGATATGCCAGAGTTCCACCGGGCCGCCATGTGCGTTGTATAAGACTAATGTAGATTCATCCGGGCTCATTTGGGTAGTGATCGAGGGCCCATTGGCATTACCGATCCTAAATTGCCGAATTCGTCGAGAACTAGGGACGTCCCAAACTTCAGCAATACCACCTTCGAAGCACCCTACCGCTATCAATTTCTTAAAGCCATCGAACATTCCGGTGGAGAATTTCCCACCAGAACAAGGAGTTATAGTGGTCTCAAGGTCGATGCTTGGAACATTGAAAATTCGCACCCAATTCGAGCCTCTGATAATAATGCGTGCACTTTCTTTATCAAAATAGACATGGCCGTACTTGTACACTGAGGTCTCGACAGCTTGAATCAAATGCAGACTCTGCCTCAGATCTGGTACAGCTTCTTTACTCGACTGGGCTGAATTATCAACGCCCAGACATGCCAATGATAGCGCTGTCACTACGATTGCCGCAGGTAAGGCTTTGTTTTTCATCTAAGCGCCTCCCGAAATCCAATCCGGATACCAAACGATATCGGAATGAGGGCTCTATAGACTTCACCAGATCTATACTTGCCTCCGAGGGCTATGTCGGAGAGTCGGAATTTGACTGACGCAAAGAACGTGTCCCTAATAAAAGCCCAATCGTATGGCGATTTTGAACCGGTTAATAGCCCTCTACGAAATCTGTCCATTTCGTCGTCATGCCGCTGGCATATGTTATCGACCCCATTAGTGCCATTCGCACCAGCTGCTGCGGCCCGACCTCCGTAATTGGGCCCGCAGAAGAATCCGTAGATCGGAATAAATCCTTCCCACCATTTCTTCGAGCCGAAACGCGCGAGCGCCTCCTTTACGTAACCCAGACCGTTCTTAAAACCCTTCCAAGCGCCTTTCATAATTCCTTTTAGCGAGAAATTTCCTCTTTTTACGGCATCAAGAACCCCGTTTACCACCGAATCTTCAATCACTCCAATAAGCGCCCCGAGAAATGCCGTGCCAAGCACTCGCCCAAGCTGAGCAAATTTCCCCTGAAACAGCAAGCCATTGATTTCAGATGTCTTCCCGATAATCCCAATGTAACTGATCGGCTTTAGCACTTTAGATGCAAACGCTATTATACTAGGAATTTTCCTGATCAAATTCAAAGCCTTAAAAACTGCAAATGCAGAAACCGCTATCGAGAGAACAGTAATAATCACGCTGACCCATTTGTTTGACATCACTGTGGCGATTATTGTTCCAATAAAACTCAGAGCTTTCCCGATTGCCTTAAAGATCTTCCTGAATAATCCCCAGAAAAGTCCATCCGGGTCTGTATGATTTATCGGATCATTTCCGCAATAGGTGTAAAGGTTAAGCGTTTGCGGTAAATTTACGTCCGCCGCACTCATCCCGATCGGATCAACCTGCGTGAAGCGGCCGAGTTTGCTGTCGTACGTGCGGTTGATGGCATAGTCTAAACCGGTGGAGTTGCTTCTGTCATAACTTGTAAACCGACGATTTATGCTGCCGGTTGTCTCGGCATTGAATGCTGTACCAAAAGGCAAATGTGCCTGCTCATAACTATTTATTCCGTTTGTTATAAGCCGCGTGCTTAACTTGTCCGGGTGATTGTATTCGGTGTATTCACCGCCGGTACCGTTGCGAGTCATGGTCGAAAGCAGCGAATCGCCCAGATACGTAAACGATTTTGTCCAGGTGAAAACGTATTGAGCATATTCGGTATATTCGGCAAGCGTCGTGCCGCCGACGCTCGCATAAAACTTGTTCAAGCCAACTGTCGCATCGTAATCAATCAGCCTCGCATTCGTCGAACCATACTGAAACGCCTGCAACAGCGTCTGATTCGCATCATCCCTTTTCACCGCCGACAATCGATTCGCCGCGTCATATTCATACCGAACCCAGGTTACGCCATCCTCTGCCACCGCCCGCGTCTGATTCCCGGCAACATCATACTCAAACCCGGCCGTCGTGATCCGATTGCTCGAGCTGTCATATGACAAATTCGGTATGCCGTCCATCGGTATCGGCGAATTGTCAGCCGCCACGCCCGCCGCCGTCACATTCGTTCTGTTCCCGTAACGATCATACGAATACTGCTGGTTCCACAACGCACCATTCACTCCACCCTTTGCTTTCACCAGTCGCCCAAGAGCATCAAACTCATACTCGCGGTTCTTCGCATTATTCAGATTGTCAATAACGCGCGTCAGATGCCCCGTCTTGCCATTCAGCGAACCGACAGAGTTGCCGCGACTGTAATCATAACTCAGATCGAGCAGCGTCTGACCGCCTCTGACAGCCTTCTGATTCGTCAGCAAACCCGTCTGTGGATCAAATGTGTATTCTTCAGTCACCTGATTCGCTCCCGCAGGACCGATCTTTATCGAGGTCGTCTGATCCGATGCATTGTAAGAAATATTGCCCGCCACCTCCGTGCCGTCTATCTTCAAACTCGAAAGCCGACTCGCCTTGTCATACGTATTCGCAAGCGTCTTTCGAGGGCTGCCCGTCAAACCATACTGCGCCGGATAATAAACCTCCGTTACTCTGTCAAGAGCGTCATACAGATAATTCACCGTCATCGGATAATTCGGCCGATAATCCACCGTCTGTTTGTATTCGCTAACCCTCGACAGGGCATCATAGCTGTATTCCTCAGTAAGAAAACCCTGCGTCCGCACCTTCTTTATGCGCGTCCGGTCACCCGTTGTCATGTATTCAAATGTTACAGCAGGCGCACTATGAATAGTCAGATTCGGCTGCATTGGACCGGAAAGATCGTAGCTTCTCGATTGTAACCGGTTAAGCGGATCAACTCCGCCGCCCGATAGTTGATAGGAAAAATTCGTCCTTACACCACGCGGATCGGTCTTCTGTATAAGATTTGAACGGTTGTCATAAACAAAAGCCTCCGCCCAGATGGCGTCTTGATGGCCAATACCCACAAACGCTCCGGATTCATTAAGCGTTGCTGTCTGTTCGGCAAGCTTCTGGCGCGTCAACCGCCCGAGCGAATCGTATTTGAATTTTCTAGTCTGCGCACCCTGTTCGGTCTGCACAAGACGGCCAAGAGTGTCATAAAAATATTTTGTCAGCAGGCTACCGGCAGTAAACACAGAACCGGTAGGATTTACATTGCGGTCGGGATTAGGTTCTACCACCTCGACAAGACGGCCTTGCTGATCATATCTGCCCCAGCGTTCGCGTCCCCATGCGTCAACTACACGTATGCGACTTCCCGGCTTTTGGGAAACAGAATCGGGCAACTGTGTTTCGTTGTAAAAACTTCGCGTCTCGCTACCATCGGGTTCGACAACTTTTACCAGACGCCGTTGTGAATCATAAAACTTTTCAGACCAGTAAACCGTATCGCCCGCACGATATGGCCGCGACTGTTTCCACTCTTCGCCGTATTTAGTGTATTTTATCTCGACTATATCTACTATTCCGCCGGGTGCGAACGATTCCTCTTTCCGAACTTGACCGATGCCATTTAAATATTTTTTAGACTTACCGGCTAGCGGCCCCTGAACCCAGCCATCCGGTTCGCGCACCTCTTCTTCAATAGTCATTGCCGTATCGTCATAGGAGAAGTTCGTATAGGCTCCCGTCGGGGAAACTGTTTTTACTGCCCTAAGCGTATTCGGGTCATACCAGGTCTGCGAAATAAGCCCGTTCGCGTCAGTTGAAGAGATTACAAGCCCGGTTTCAAATGAATAGAACGAACTGGTAGTTATCCGATATGGAGATTGCGGATTAGCGCTGCCCCGTGTTTGCGACGTTGGATAAGCATATTGAAATGCTGAGGAAAACTCTATAGATGTCTCTTCACAACAGGCAGAGGAAATTCTAACAGGATTTCCGGTCATATCGTAGGAGCGCGTTTCTACTATAGGCCCGGACGAGGTATTTGCATCCGAATAGGTGGTGATTTTTGTTACATTGCCGCGCTTTTCCGTTGCAGGATCATATACACTGACTTCATTCCACTCCTGGCACGAACAATAATAGAGATCTCCGGCAATCCATATCTCCTGTCCTTCGTAGTTGCACATACCATTTTGGGGACTCCATAACATGCAAACATTTCCCTGCTGAGTTTCGGCAGTATAAGGATTATGAGTATGTAAGTGCTGTATTACACCGGGCGTATCTCTGAGCGCATTTCCGGTGTAATTATCGTATTCATAATCCGTCCGGCTTGCGATTGAGCCATCAGGATTTTCGACCCTGCTACTTTTTACAAGATTGAATATATGCCGTCCGCCTGTAAACTGTCCTGACCCATTAAACTGGCCAATATAAGCGGCGGAATTTTCATATTCCGCACTCGAGCACCTGAGAAGTGTATCAGAATTGTCATAATCGCATGATCTTGTTATCTGGTTAAACCTTCCTGTGCCATAGGTATAGACCGTTTTCACATAATGGCCATTCTCATCAAAGACCTTTGCCCAGCCGGGCCTGGGAGAGTCGTAATTCAGATAATTTATTCCGTTTCCTTGCTGCCAGCTTACAAGAGATCTTGCAACAATTACCTCCACTTGATTATTCATGACGACAGTTTCATCAGTAAAGACAAGGCCGTCTGTCCACGTTCCCGGAGTTCGATATGAATATTGCCGGCTGATAACTCCCGTTGGCTGTATGATTGTTATACTTCGGGCGGGGCTATTGCTTGTTCCGTCGAATTTCCAATCATTGTTGTTTATCGCATATTCGGTTACGGCATCTTCCTCAACATCACGCCCGGCCCAGCTTTCGGTAAGCTTTGTGTAAGTCGGTGCATCAGATAGCCCAATGCCGCTTGTACGCCCGCTTTCATTAGTCGTCGTCAGCGGATAGTTGTAACTTGCCTGTTTTGTCATTGTTCCGGGAACTACTTCCCCCTGTTCCTCTGAGCCTGCCTGCCAGCTCATACCTCTATGTTCGACAACCCTGGTTATCATTCCATACGTGGAATATGAATCCGTATCCCCAAACCAATAGCCGGTCTGCGTTCCCGGATAATAGATCGCATCAATAACCTGTACTGTGGATTGCCTGACCACAGGAGTTATACCGCCCGCGTACGAGTAGTTCAAAGTCAACGGTCTGTAATGCAATCGCATAACGGTTCGGGTCTTTCCGCTGCCAAAGATCGGGTCTTGATCCTGCATTCTCGGTGCACGAACCTCAATAAGACGATTTAACTGGTCATAATGGAAGGTAACAACACGGCCCATAGTATCCTTGATGATTTCTATCTGCGGATTTGATGGGTTTCTATACGTTATTGTGATGTAATTCCCCTGCACATCGGTAATCATCGTCGGGTAAACATGTGAATTCCCCGGCCCTATTGTCGAATAAACCACTTCTGTGCCATTTGGCAATTTTGCCCAACCACCGCCATACTGTCCGTAATTGAACCAACAGCCGTAGTCAATAAAACTGCCGTCCGCAGTATGACCGGTAAAGGACATCCCGTTGCTCCATGAATTAATTGATCCTGTATAACCGTGTCTCGTCCCGTCTGCATCAATCAGCATACAGCCGCCCTGTCCCATATGGACGATCTTCCCAAAACCGAGACTCCAACCCGGAGCAGGCTGGCCGACGTCAATATCATAAGTCAGTTCATTACCGGATTTGTTCCAAACACGAGAGTTATAATTTAGATTAAGAGCCAGATCTATGCCTCGTCCGGAAAGAGAAATGACCGGAGCCGAAATCTGAAAGTTGCCATTACCTGCACCATCATCCATGGGCCCGCCGGGAGGGTTGCCAGGAAGATTGCCGGGATCATCAGCGGAAAGCCAGTTTCCATCATTCCAGGTACCTTGTCCAATAAGCGAGTTTATCTGAGGCGCGTTTTTCAGGGCCTGTTTTTCACCTTCCTTTCCTTCTATTCCACTTCGTGATGAAACTCGTACCCCTTCTTTCTTATCTTCGGCCAAGAAAGACATTTCTTCAGCTGTAATGGGCCTTACCGTAATCCGTACCTCATCGTAAAATCCGGAGTTTTCGGCTTTTACAAGAAAAGTTCCCGCACGCGTACCCTTGAATATACCTCCGGAAAAATGTCTCGTGGGAGTACGCCTGGACGTGTCGGTAAAGCTCCAATTAAAAGCAAGGCCGCTGATTGGCTCCCCACTTGAATCAAACCCGACGGCAGTCAATACTGCTTCAGAGCCCTGTCGGATTGTCAGATCCCCTGGAAATATGCGGACTTGATTAAGAGTTAAATCATCTCCCCGGGACTGAGCCGCAAAAAATGCATTGAGCCATTTAGGGTAATTGATCACGATTGAGCTTGAAAGAAAACTGAACCGTATTTCCTGTGCGGTTTGCCCAACCATTGCTCTTATCGATTCCGTTGCGGCTGGTGTCGAAAGCGTAATCATACTGATGATGATAAGAAAGCTAACGGCTTTGGCACCAATTCTTTGAATTGAAAATTTCAACCTAACCGGCGCGCAGGCAACAAATATTTGAAATGACTTTACAATAGAATGATCCGCCCGGACTTTAGGAGTAAATTCAAGTGGGAACATAGACTTCTCCTCATTAAATACTGAGTAATTCTGGTTTGCGGCTGTTTCAGGCGGGAATTCTCAGTTCAGGAGACAGTCTCGCGGGAGATAACAGGCCGTTATTTAAGAGCGCCAAAAAACAATGCATATCTTCTACACCCGGATGCGTGAAAAAGTCAAGAAAAAAATTTCACCATTAAAAATATCGAAAATCGAATCACAAATAATTTAGTTGTTGGATTAAATTTAAATAATGTTGCGTTTGCAAAATTTGCCGTATAATTATTTTCTATGTACAAAAAGCTGCATTTTGAAATCATTTCCTTGGTTGGCGTGTCGTTTATCTTATTGATTGCAGGCATTTTACCTGCACATGGTCAGCGACGCGATTTTGTAACCGAGCCTGAGGCTGAGTTGATCCGCAAATTTCAATCCATTGACAAGCGAATCGAAATCCTGATTAAGATGATCGACCGTCGTCTGAATGCCGCCGGCATTGCGGAAATAAAATGGCGAGGCAAAAAAGATTCCGATGAGTGGGGTCCGGAGCCGACCGGGACGCGGCTCGAACTGCTGTCGGACATTCGGCGCATATTTCAAAAAGCGGTCGATGATATTGATGATGTTGCCTCCCGTTCTGAAAACAGTACCGAAACAAATATTGTCGGTTCAGCGGAATTTAATTCTGCTGTCCGCAGCCTTGCAGCGGCTGCGCGGCGTCTCGGTCCGATTTTTGAACAAGAGGCTGCCAAAGCCGAAAACCCTAAAGAACGCGGTTTACTGCTTGAATCAGCGGATCTGGCAAAACAGGTTATCGAAGCCGAATCCAATCTTCCAAAACTAACCGCACCAAATAACAAATCCAAAACAAAGCCCGACTAATTAGCCAATCGGCCTGCAATCATTAGCAATCTTTACTTTGCTTGCCTTTGACACGGTAATTTGGCCGTGATAGGTTCATTTTTTCAAATCTTTATGTCGCAAAACGAACTGAAAAAAACGCCTCTCAATGCCGTGCATCGTGCCCTCGGCGGAAAAATGGTTGACTTTGGCGGCTGGGAGATGCCGGTCCAGTATCCTGCGGGTGTTATTGAAGAACATTTGGCTACACGAACACGTGCCGGACTATTTGACGTCTCTCATATGGGCGAAATCTGGGCCGAAGGGCCTGGAGCCTTGGATTTTATTAACTTTCTTACAACCAACGACGTCAGAAAACTCGTTGACGGCCAGGCTCAATATTCTGTTCTATGCAATGACAAAGGCGGAGCGGTTGATGACCTGCTTGTCTATCGTTTTGACAATGAGCGGTTTCTCCTGGTCGTTAATGCCGCAACCACTGATAAGGATTGGAGCTGGATCTCCGGCCACCTTGCAGGTAATTCCGGCGTAAAACTTCGGAATGCTTCGGCGGAATTCTGTCAGATAGCCATTCAGGGTCCGCGAGCGGTTGAAATCCTGCAATCGCTTACGGATACAAAACTTTCGGACATAAAGTACTATCATTTTGAAACCGGAAAGGCAGCCGGGGTCGAATGCATTATTTCCAGGACGGGATATACCGGCGAAGATGGATTCGAGCTTTACGCATCACCGGAATTTGCAGAAAAGCTATGGAACAGCCTGACCGAAGCAGGCAAATCATTCGATATTTTGCCTTGTGGACTTGCGGCAAGAAATACCTTGCGACTTGAATCGGCAATGTCGCTTTACGGCCATGAACTTTCGGATGAGATTTCCCCGCTCGAAGCCAATCTGGGCTGGATTGTAAAACTGGATAAAGGGGATTTCATAGGGCGTCCGGTTTTGGCCGAACAAAAACTCACCGGATTGAAACGCCGCATTGCAGGTTTCGAAATGCGTGAACCCGGTATTGCACGCGATGGCTTTGACGTTTACGCCGGAGAGGAGAAAATAGGCTATGTTACTTCGGGTTCGCCCGCGCCTTTTCTTAAAAAGAATATAGGCCTTGCCCTTTTGCAGGCTGATTTTGCAAATCCGGGAACGGAAATTAAAATTGATGTCAGGGGGAAACGCATCGGCGCCGAAATTGTCCCGATTCCCTTTTACAAACGCAAAAATAATCTATCAGGCTTTTAATTACCTATATTTATAAGGAAGATCCACACTTTATGCCGAACATTCCGGAGAATCTCCGCTACAGCAAAGATCACGAATGGGTCGAAGTTAATGGCGACATCGCAACCATTGGCATTACCGACTATGCACAATCGTCACTCGGTGACGTTGTCTATGTAGATTTGCCCCGGGCGGGCGATAAATTTGATGCCCACGAAGCCTTCGGTTCCGTTGAATCCGTCAAAGCAGTTTCAGAAGTGTTTACACCGGTCGGCGGTCAGGTAACTGAGGTCAATGAAGGCCTTAACGATGCACCGGAAACCGTAAATACGGATCCATACGGCAGCGCCTGGTTTATCAAACTAAAAATGGATAATCCCGGCGAGGCAGACGGCCTCCTTTCGGCTGAAGAATACGAAGAGTATTTGAGCAGCATGGAATAATCCATCGCGCCGCTGTTTTAAGGCTAAATTTAACTGTTTTCAGCGTCTGACCGTACGATTTTTTTACGATGCGCTATATTCCAAATTCACCAGAAGAACGTGCCGGGATGTTGGCCGAAATCGGACTTAGTGAACCTGCGGAGCTTTTCCGCTCGATACCCGCCGATTTAAGGCTCAATCGTCCGCTTTCCATCATCGGACCGCTTGCCGAAACTGAGGTTCTCTCCGAAATGAACGCCATGGCGGGTCGTAATACTGCCGTTACCAAGCCTTCTTTTCTGGGCGGCGGCGTTTATGCTCACTATTCGCCTACAATTGTCGATCATTTGATTCAGCGTTCGGAATTCTTTACCTCCTACACGCCATATCAACCTGAAATTTCACAGGGTACGCTGCAATATATTTTCGAATTCCAGACCCTGATATGTCAGCTGACCGGAATGGAGGTAGCAAATGCCTCGATGTATGACGGCTCGACGGCGATGGCGGAAGCATATCTGATGGCACAGCGTGTAACGCAGCGAAACAAGATAATTGTAGCCGACAGCGTCCATCCGCAATATCGTCAGGTAGCCGAAACCTACACCCAGCACGGCGATGCCGAAATCTTTACCGCACGGCACAATCCCAAAAGCGGCCGCCTGGAGGAAATCACCGGGCTTGATTCGGAAACTGCCGCAGTGGTCGTACAGTCACCCAATTTCTTCGGCTGTATCGAGGATCTGGCCAAAATCTCAGAGGCGGCTCATTCGGCGGGCGCAATGCTGATAGTTGTAGTTACCGAAGCTCTTTCCCTCGGTATTCTGAAGCCTCCGGGTGCTTTTGGTGCCGACATCGTTGTTGGCGAAGGTCAGAGTTTCGGCATACCGATGAGTTTCGGCGGGCCGCACGTCGGCCTTTTCGCGACGCAGGAAAAATTTATTCGCCAAATGCCCGGACGTCTCTGCGGCATCGCCTACGACAAATCCGGCCGGCGGGGCTTTGTCCTTACGCTCTCAACCCGCGAACAACATATAAGACGCGAAAAGGCAACGTCCAACATTTGCACAAATCAGGGACTAATCGCTTTAGCTGCAACTATTTACATGGAAACCCTCGGGCGTAAAGGTTTACGTGAAGTTGCCGGGCGGAATCTTCAGAATGCGGCATTTGCCATTGAACGGATTTCCGCAATCGAGGGCTACTCAATCCCTCACAAGACCCCCACGTTCAATGAATTCGTTGTTCGCGGCCCGAGACCGGCCGCCGAAATACTTGAAACTCTGCGTCTCGAATTTGGAATTCTCGGCGGCATCGCACTGTCGGATTTCTATCCGGACCGTCCGAATGACTTCCTTGTTTGCACAACAGAGTTAAACACACGTAGTCAAATTGAATCCCTGGCTGCAGCTTTACATCAAATTTCTTGATTTCAGGCAGTATGAGCATTAAAAAAGTTACCCAGCATCCGTCGCAGAATGAGGCTTTGATCTTTGAGCGCTCTCAAACCGGTCGAATTGGTTACACTCTTCCACGGCCGGACATCGAGGAAAAATCGCCGGAGCAGATACTGCCGCAGGAACTGCTGCGTGATGATGACCTGGCAGGGCTTCCGGAAGTTTCGGAAGTTGATGTGGTGCGTCATTTTACACGGATGTCAACCTGGAATTACTCGATAGATCTGGGCATGTATCCGCTCGGTTCCTGTACAATGAAGTACAATTCAAGGCTCAACGAAAAAGCCGCCAGGATCGAAGGTTTTGCCGCACTTCATCCGCTCGCGCCGGAAAGCGAATCTCAAGGTGCCTTGGAATTGATGTACCGCCTGCAGGAAGCACTCGCAGAAATAACAGGGCTTCCGGGTGTGTCGTTACAGCCGGCTGCCGGCGCACAGGGCGAAATGACGGGCGTAATGCTGATCCGCGCTTTTCTTAACAAACGCGATGGTGCCGAAGCCGCCGGCCGCCGCGTGATACTTATACCGGATAATGCACACGGAACAAATCCGGCATCGGCCGCAATGGCCGGTTTTACGGTTAAAACCATCAAATCCACGCCCGAAGGACTTACGGATCTGGAGCATCTCCACCGGCTTTGCAATGAAGGCGGTATTGCAGGTTTGATGCTTACAAACCCGAACACCGTAGGCATTTTCGAGACAAACATACGGGAAATCTGTCAGATTATCCATAATGCCGGCGGGCTTGTTTATATGGATGGAGCAAATATGAACGCCCTTGTCGGCGTTGCAAGGCCCGGCGATATGGGCGTGGATGTTATCCATCTCAACCTGCACAAGACATTTTCGACCCCGCACGGCGGCGGCGGTCCCGGCTGCGGTCCTTGCTGCTGCACGGCTGAACTTGCTGAATTTCTTCCGGTTCCGAGAATCGAACGGGAAGGAAGCCGTTTTCGTCTGAATTTCGATTATCCGGATTCAATCGGACGCGTAAAGGCGTTTTACGGCAATTTCGGAATGATGATACGTGCTCTGGCCTATATCTACACTCATGGTCCTGAAGGGCTTCGCGAAGCAACGGAAACGGCTGTCCTGAATGCGCGTTACGTTTCTGAAAAGCTCAAGGATACCTATCATCGCCCGTTCGATTCCGATTGTATGCACGAAGCCATCTTTTCGCATAAATATCAGAAATCGCGTGGGGTTACCACGCTGGACATAGCCAAACGATTGATAGATTACGGTTTCCATCCGCCAACAATCTACTTCCCGTTGGTTATTGACGGCGCGATGCTGATTGAACCTACCGAATCCGTCGGGCGGGCCGATCTCGATGCATTTATCGAGGCAATGAAAGACATAGACGCGGAATCCCGCGAAAATCCACAGGTAGTAATTGACGCACCACATTCTACACGGATCGGACGATTGGATGAGGCCGCGGCAGCCAGAAAACCGGTACTGAGGTGGAAACCCGGATTAGAATCGCTCTCTAAATCCGCCTAGAAGCCGCTTTCGGCTTAAAACCCTACTTCGCACATCCAATTTCGCCCAAAAAGTGAAATTTGATGCCTTTCTGCGTCGGCAATCGGGCACCGTGACCGGCAGCAGAGCCGGCCCTTTGTCTTTTTCAAAAATCCGGCAGATTTTCAATTTTGAGGATTTTTTAATTCTTCCGGCACACTTCGCTTTGATTTCCGCTTGATTTTTAATACACTTAAAATTTTCTGTGCGTTATCGTTAACGTCATTTCACAGTATGGAGTCGTAAAGCATTGAGCGCGGTATTGGATCAGACCGTTGAAACCTACGGAATAGATAATTGGGGAGCGGGTTATTTTGGCGTAAACAAAAAAGGCCACCTGGTTGTATATTCTCCCGAAAATGAAAATCTGACGGCCGACGTCAAGGAAATTATCGACGACCTGCAAAAACGCGGTATCTCGACGCCGGTACTCCTGCGATTTCCGCAATTACTTGTCGGCCAAATCCGCAAACTACAGTCAGCCTTCAAAAAAGCCATCAAGGAATTTGAATATCAGGGCGGGCATCTGTGCGTTTACCCGATGAAGGTCAACCAGAACCGCTCGGTCATCGAGGAATATCTCCGCGAAGGTTCCAGATACAATTTCGGCCTCGAAGCGGGTTCAAAAGCTGAACTTTATGCCGCCCTGGGACTTGAACAGGCCAAAGACAGCCTTCTGGTTCTGAACGGCTTCAAAGACCGCGATTTTGTCAAACTTGCTTTTGCCGGAGCCGCCGCAGGCAAAAATGTCGTAATAGTTATCGAAAAGATCAGCGAACTGAATCATACGCTGGCGCTTGCCGAGGAATTCACGGCAGAAAATCCAGACGTCCAGCTCCCGATGGTCGGCGTCAGGGTCAAGCTTTACACAAAAGGCTCCGGTAAATGGGAGAAATCCGGCGGCGAGGCCGCCAAATTCGGCCTGACGACGACCGAAATTCTGGACGTCATCCGCAGCCTTCAGGAAGCCGGTAGAATAGATATGCTGCGCCTGCTGCATTTTCATATCGGCTCGCAGCTGACCGATATAAAACGCATCAAGAATGCGATGAAGGAAGCCGCCAGAACCTATGCCAAAATACATCAAATGGGCGTCCGGATTGACTATCTGGACGTCGGCGGCGGGATGGCGGTTGACTATGACGGCTCGCGGACTTCATATGAATCTTCGGCCAATTACAACGCTCAGGAATTCGCCAATGACGTAATTTATGTAATCAAAACGGTTTGCGACGATGAAAACGTCCCGCATCCGACCATTATTCAGGAATCCGGACGTTATCTTTCGGCCTATCACGCGATACTTGTTACAAATATTCAGGATGAAATAGAAACGGTAGTCGAAGACCTGACGCCGATGGAGATCGACGAGGACGATCCGCAGGTGGTGCGCGAACTTGCCGACCTGCGTGAAACGATTACCGCTAAAAATTACCGTGAATACTATCACGACGCCCTCGAGCACCGCGAGGAACTCTTTACCATGTTCAATCTCGGCCTGATCTCACTGGAAGACAAAGGCAAGGGTGAGGTGCTCTTTTGGGACGTCTGCGAAAAAGCCGACCAATACGCCCAACAGAAAAAATACGTGTCCGAGGAATTCGACGAACTCCGCCGTCTTCTGTGCGCGAAATATCTGGCTAATTTTTCGGTTTTCCGTTCGATGCCGGACAATTGGGCTCTCGAGCAGCTTTTCCCGATCGTCCCGATTCACCGTTTAAACAAAAAACCGACCGAATATGCTACTCTATGTGATATTACATGCGATTCGGATGGTATCGTTGATAAATTTGTTGATTTACATGATGTCAAGCCGGTGCTTGAGCTTCATAAATTAAACAAAGATGAGCCTTATTATATTGCCGTAATGCTGGTCGGTGCTTATCAGGAAGTTATGGGAAACAATCACAATCTGTTTGGGGTCCCGCATGAAGCACACATCCATATCGGAGAAGACGGCCACATCATCAAAAAAGTAATTTATGGCGCGACGCTGACAGATTCCATAGCGGCAGTTCGCTTCGATGCAGAACATCTTCATGACCACTTCCGGCGGGCTGTCATGAAACGAATCGCCGACGGGCAGCTTTCCACTAAAGAAGGCAATCAATTGATCGAATATTATCAAAATCAGGGAGAAAGTTACACTTACCTCACCCCCAATTGTAGCAAATAGCTGAGGGGAAGTTGTAGCATTTTGTGCGGAGAACTTATGGTAGCTCAAAAGAAAAGCAAAACTTCGAAGTTTTTGACGGTCCCGACTCGTCCCGTTCCCATCGATCGGGACCGATCCGTAGCGGGACTTCTGGAAAAGATGGAAGGAGCCGGATTCGGTGCCCGCCAATTGGCGGAAGCACATAGAATCTGGCTGGATATGCTTGACGATAACGCAACGATTTACGTCTGCGGAACCGGCAATCTTATTACTTCCGGCATGCGGCGTCTGCTTGCCTACGTCATCAAAAATCGCTTTGTTGACGTACTCGTAATGTCAGGCAGCGTTTTATATCACGATATTCACGAAACGCTCGGGCGCAATCATTATCAGGGTCACCCGAGCATGAGCGATGAGGAGCTGGCCGCTTCGGATATTATGCGGCTTGGAGATGTTCTTGCTAACCGCGAAGAATATCAGGAAGCCGATGAATGGATCGGAAGCGTCATCAATCAACTGGATCAGACACGCGCCTATTCCGTACGGGAGTTTTTACTCCTTTTAGGACGCGAACTTGCAGAAATAGCCCACGAAGACGGCATCATTACTTCTGCTTTCAAATCGAGAATTCCCGTTTTTTGTCCCGATATCGCTTCAACGGAACTTGCAGTCGGTTTGGCGAGGGCTCGTTTCGAGAAAAAGGCTCAATTTACCTTCGACACGACGCAGGACACTATCGAGATGATGCAGATTGCCCAGAAAACGCGTAATTCCGCCGTAATTACGCTCGGCAGCACACACGGCCAGAATATGCTCAACGTTGCCGAAATAGCATCATATATTACACGGACAAACCCGCGGGGCCATAAATACGCGATCTCCATTACGACCGATGCTGTCCCGCTGGATTGCAGGACTCCTTCGTATTCCGGAAATCACACAAATTCTTTCGGAAAATTGGCAAAAGGAGCCACCACTGCCTATGTGCCTTGCGATCCTTCGATTGCTCTTCCGATGATCATCACGGCTCTATCTCAAACGGCTGCAAAGTTTATGAAAGGCCGAAAACGTCCGAATTTCAGCTTTTCCGGCAAAGATATGTCTATCGACGTCCCTTAATCAGGACGCATTTTAATTCGGCGGACAACTGTTTTCCTTTTACAGGTACGTTGTCCGCTTTGTTTTTATTCAACTAATTAACCGAATTTATGTCTGAATCTGCGAATTTACCAATGAATTTCGGCGGTATCGATGATCCGCAATACAGCGCCTTCGAGCAGGCGAGGATACTGGTCTGGCCGGTTGCCTACGAAGGAACGGTTTCCTACGGCACCGGAACGGCCTCCGGGCCGATGGCGATTATTGATGCATCAAGAAATATGGAACTCTACGAGGAAGAAACCGATTCGGAGGTTTACCGTCTCGGTATTCATACCCTCGATGAATTCACCCCGCGCCCTACTCCTGACCGGATGATGGCAGATCTTTACGAAACGGCCCGGAAACTTCTTTCAACAGGCAAGTTCATCTGTATGCTCGGCGGAGAACATTCTATTTCCGGACCGGTTATAAAAGCCTTCTCCGAAAAGTTCGATAATCTAAGTGTTCTCCAGATTGACGCACACGCAGACCTTCGCGACACTTATGACGGGACTCCGCATTCTCACGCTTCTATTATGGCACGCGTCGTCAAAGACCTGCGTATCCCGTCAGTTCAGGTAGGAATCCGTTCGATCTCCGCCGAGGAGGCAAAGGCTCTTGCCGCAGGGCTCCCGACGCGGATATTTTGGGCACGCAACGTCGCAGGCCGGACGGATTGGATAGATGAGGCCGTCGATTCATTAACCGACAATGTCTATCTGACAATTGATATTGACGGGCTCGATCCCTCTTTGGTACCTACAACCGGCACTCCGGAACCCGGAGGCCTCGGCTGGTATGAAACGTTGGAATTAATCCGCCGCGTAAGCGAAAAAAAGAAAATCGTCGGTATGGATCTGGTCGAATTTTCATATTTCCCCAATTTTGATTCGCCGGCTTTCCTGTGCTCAAAACTGGTTTATAAATCGCTTGCGTATATTTTTCGCGAGGTAACGCCAAAGGTCGCATTTCTTGAAAGTTAATATTGTTTAATGAATAAAATTTCTTAAAACGCACAACCTTTTGGCGTCGTATTGCATATTGCGATTTGAATACGCCCGGCAAAGGGCTACAATTCGAACTATCGACTAGTTGTCCGGGAGATGCAATGATGTTTAACCGAATTTATTTTTTTGCGTGCGTGGTGTTTCTCGCAGCTTTTATTACCGGCTGCAAAACGAGCTTTTTGAATCCGGAAGCTCCGGCTGCTCCGGCTGAACCTGCGGCTACGCCGGCGCCGGTTGTGGTCAACGGCATTCGGACTTCCTATGCCGATGTCGTTGAAAAAACACTTCCGGCAGTTGTACGAATTGAAGCCGAGCATAAGAACAAACCACAGTCTTCTGCCAGCCAATCGCCTTTTCCCTTTGACGATCTGTTCCGTCAGGTACCGGAAATGCAGCGCCCGCCTATCGAACGCGGGCTGGGATCCGGTGTAATCGTCAGCGCCGACGGCACTATACTGACGAACAATCATGTCATAGAAGGTGCCGACCGTATTACGGTCATTTTGTCAAACAATAAATCCTACGAAGCACGCCTTGTAGGCAGCGACAGGCCGAGCGATCTCGCCGTGCTTAAGATTGAAGCCCAGAACATGCCTTATCTTACGCTTGGCAATTCCGATGCTGTCCGTGTAGGCGATATCGTACTTGCGATAGGCAATCCGCTCGGCATCGGCCAGACGGTGACGGCAGGCATAATATCGGCCAAAGGCCGCCGGACAGGCCTGAGCTACGGTTCTTCGAATGACTCATTTGAAGACTTTCTGCAAACCGATGCGCCCATAAACCGTGGCAATTCGGGTGGCGCTCTCGTTAACCTCAACGGAGAATTGATCGGTATCAACTCGCAGATTCTCGCCGGTGGTCCCTCGGGGGGAAATATCGGAATCGGCTTTGCAATACCCTCCAATATGGCTAAGTCTGTAATGGAGCAACTGCTTAAAGACGGACGAGTCCGGCGAGGTATGCTCGGTATAAACATCCAAAACATAACCGATGACACGGCTAAAGCGCTCGATCTGCAGGATACCTCAGGAGTCCTGGTCAGCAACGTACGTCCCGGAAGTGCCGCAGAAAAAGCCGGTCTCAAACGCGGAGATATCATCACGGCGATAAACGGCGAAAAAATCGAAGACAGCAACGTGCTGAGAAACAAGGTTGCGGGAACGATGCCGGGAACGGAGATAAAACTGACTGTCTTGCGTCGCGGCCAGCAAATGGAACTATCAGCTACTTTGGATGAATACAATCTGGATACAGCCGCAAACGAGCCGTCAGGAAAAGACAATAATCCCGCCGATAAAGGCAAGGCAGGCGGGCGCCTCGGGCTCTCGGTCCAGAGCGTAACTCCACAATTGGCAAAACAGCTCGGTCTGGATTCAGCAAGCGGCGTCGTTGTTACCGATGTCGATCCGACAGGTCCCGCAGCGGATGCCGGCATTGCCCGTGGAGACGTAATTCTCGAAGTAAATACACAACCGGTAGATTCACCCGAAGCCGTGCAGGAAGCAATGGCCAAAAGCGGCGACAAGCCTGTGCTGCTACTTGTCTGGAGAAAAGGCTCAACGGTGTTTATGACCGTAAGGCCAAACTAAAACAAAACAAGGTGCGCGAAAACATCGGCCTGCGGCTGAATATTACGCCGCGGGCCGTTTTGTTATGAGATAAACCTGAAATCAGGAAATCAATGGCTGGCCTAGTTTTATAAGCAATCGGTTTACAGCGTCCCTTGCAATTGAACGCGGCACGGCGAGCGCAATCCCGCCGGGTTCAAGCGCCAATTCGCGCGGAGCAAGAAACAGCGTAAAAAGCCTGGTAAACAGATTGCTTTCGAGCCAGGTTTCCAATTTTACCTTGTCGCCGTTACGTGTGATTACCAAACGAGTTGACGAAACAATTACGCCATCGCCTTTTTGGTAAAAGCGTCGTTCGTCGCTTGATTCGATAAGTTTGAATCCTTCGGTTTCTGCCCATTTTTCAACCAGCGGCCAAATATCTGCCGGGACGGTAAAATCGCGAAGAGTTCGTGAATTCATACGTCTCTTATTATCTGATTATCTGAATTGACTCAAACTTTTTAGCATATTACGCAAATCCATTATTGTCGAGCGACAAAGCCTCCGGCAAGGCAAATGAAAGGCATCGGATTTACCGCAAATGGCATCAACATTGTTTTATTTTTGCGCTTACGGCATCACGAAACAATCGAATTTGGTCCATTTTGCGGCTTAAATTAAGGTTAACAACAAGATATTGTGCTTGCCATATTTACTTATTTGATATTAAAGTACTTGATTAATTGAAGGAGGTATGAGGTTTTGCTTGGCGGAAGAGTACTTTTGCTGAATTTTTCATATGAACCGCTTGGTACGGTCGGTATTGCAAAGGCCGTCTGCCTTTGGTTTCGCGGGGCCGTGTTTATTGAAGAGTATGACGGCAATAACGTCTTGCGGTCGCCTTCGACCACCTTCCGCGTGCCGTCCGTTATCCGCCTTCGTCACTACATCAACGTCCGCCGCAATCGCCGCGAGACCACGATGAAACGCGCACGCGTTTACATCCGCGACCGCTACCGCTGTCAATATTGCGGCGAGCATAAACATGCCAAAGACCTGACGCTTGACCATATACTTCCGCGAGCACAGGGCGGCGAAAGCACACCTCAAAACCTTGTTACCGCCTGTGTCCGTTGCAATCAGCGTAAAGGCAACCGCACGCCCGAGCAGGCACGTATGCCGCTTCTGACATCGCAAAAACTTCTCAGGCTTGGACTTGACCACGTCCTCCTATGCCATTATGCCGAAAACCGTCCGGAATGGCGAAAATATCTGTTTATGGACGATGCGGAAAACAAATCGGCAGCGGCGGCTTAAAAACAGGGCTTTCATAAATTCTGACAATGATTGCGGGATTTGACTCCTAAATCCCGCTTTCGCACATTTCGGGCAGCTCTGCGTTTATCCCTGAAACAAAATCACTAAACTATTTGCGGACGCTTTTCGTAACCGTTACACTTACGGTTTAATATTTATTGCTTAATCAAAAGGAATATGCTGCGTTTTTTCAATACACTGACCCGGCGGATAGAAGAGTTTCACCCGATCGAACCCGGAAAGGTACGGATGTATATCTGCGGCCCGACCGTTTGGAATTTTGCACATATAGGAAACTTCCGGACTTTTGTTCTGGCCGACGTACTGCGAAGATATCTGAAATACCGTGGATTCGAAGTAACACACGTCTTTAATCTGACGGACATAGACGATCGGATTATCAACGAAGCGGCAAAAAGAAATATAAGCATTTTCGAATTTACCGAGCCCTTCATCAAATTTTTTTGGGAAGATTTCGACGCATTGGGAAATGAACGGCCGGAAATTACTCCGCGTGCCACGGATCACATACCCGAGATGATTGATCTCATCTCCAAACTCCTTGAAAATGGTCACGCTTACAAATCAGATGGGACGATTTATTACCGCATAGCGGCATTTCCGGAATATGGCAAACTTTCGAGAATAAATTTTTCAGGGAACATCATTGGAGGAAGTGAGCGAATAGATACGGATAAATATGAGAAAGAGGATGCTCGTGATTTCGCCCTCTGGAAGGCAGTGCCGGAAGGCGAAGAACCGGGCTGGGATGCACCTTTTGGCCGCGGAAGACCGGGCTGGCATATAGAATGCTCCGCGATGTCAATGAAATATCTTGGCGAGACTTTTGACATCCATGGCGGCGGCGTAGATTTGCAATTTCCCCACCACGAAAACGAAATTGCACAAAGCGAAGGAGCTACGGGCAAACAATTTGCAAGATACTGGCTGCACAGCGAATTCCTTAAAATCGATGACGTTACAATGTCTAAATCCAAAGGAAACTTTTTCACCTTCCGTGATCTTGCAGCCCAAGGCTATTCGCCGCTGGCGATTCGTTATTTATTGCTTTCCGTTCCGTATAGAAAGCAGCTCAACTTCACTTTTGAAGGCCTCAAGGGCGCCGAGAGCACTGTCGAACGGCTACAGAATTTTCGTCGGGCTGTTGAGACGGCCCGCGTATCCGGCGGATCTAATCCGGACATTACCGCTTCGATAAAAAACGCTGTCGCACGTTTTGAAGAGGCGATGGACGATGATCTCAATACAGCCGTTGCATTGGCGGCAATCCATGACCTTGTTCGTGAAATCAACACGGCAATTGCTGCCGGAGATTTGCTGGAAGACGATCGCGTTGCTGCACTTGACGCAATTCGTCGTTTTGATTCGGTGTTTGCGGTTTTTGGCAAATCCGGGCCGGAAATGCTGGATGCGGAGATTGAAGCATTGATTGCCGAACGTCAGCAAGCAAGGAGACAAAGAAACTATGCGCGTTCCGATGAAATTCGCGATCTTCTGCTCGAACGCGGCATTATTCTGGAAGATACAAAAGACGGCGTCCGCTGGCGGAGAAAATAATTACCGGCGGAGAAAATAATTGGAGGTAATCTTGACCGGTTAAAGATCCGGTGTTTATTAAAGCACTATACCGTCACAGAGCCGGCCGCCGATACTTGTATAGAAAAGATTGACTACTTTGAAGGTATTTGTCTCACGGCAATAAGAGATGCAGCGGTCGTAAGGTTTAGAGTAGATATGCAGACTTACCGCACGGCTGCCGTACTCTGCCAGGTTAAGTATCTGATGAATTGGCTCTTCCAGATCGACGCGGGAAGCAAGGCACTCAGCAAGTTCAAAGTCGTCTGATTCACGGAGTTTGCAAATTCCCAGCTTCTCGTCAATTTCCTCAATAGCGAAATTTTGCCCTTTCAGCCGTCCGATCGGGACAGTCATCCAGCATCTTTGATCCCAGTGATTATGGATGCGGGAAACCTGTCCAGGCTCCCAGCAGATTGCCATCGCTTCAAATCTTTCGTCCTTGTAAATGAGATTTCGCGTGTAAAATCTGTTACTCCAAAAAAGATACGGTGATAATGAATCCGGATCTACCGGATTGTGGCTAAGAAACTCGTAAACAGGCTCGCAGGTAAATTCTTCCTCCGGTATTTCACAAAGGCCCTGTATCAACTTTTCTACTGAAACGACAGGCATAGAAACAAAATTTGAATCCTAATTTTCAAGGGGTTTTTTCAAAAAGTCAACAAATTCCGCCTCATTCCGCGTTAAACCCGGAAATGTAGCCAAAGGCTTTTTGTCTGCGTTGAGGATAGCATAAAACGGAAGAGCAACTGTCCCGAACATATCTTCTTCAAGTTTCTGCTGTTTACGATAGATTTCGCCGTCGCCATCTGTATAAAGCCTGACAAGAATGTATTTCTCCATTTGGCTTCGTACGGCCGGACGGGTAAAAATGTTTGCCTCCATCCAACGGCAATTGGTACAGGTGTATCCTGTAAAATCTATAAAAATAAGTTTATTTTCGGCTTTGGCCCGTGCAAGGGCGGCTTCGAAATCGTTAATTATCCATACGGGCTCTGTGGTATTTGTTCCAAATGAACGAACGTCAGCTTCGGTTTCCGGCGGCAAAAAAGCTTCGATCTCACCAAGTTTGTTTCCCCATAAACCTGTCATCAGATAGAAACTGACAGCCAATGAAAGAATTGCGGCCAGGAGCCGGATAGATCCGATGCGTTCCGGCTTGGAATCATGCTTTAACTGGAACTTGCCGAGAAGATATAGCGCAAGCGTTATACCTATTGCAATCCAGATCGCCAGGACTGCTGTCCGCGTAAAAATGCCCCACTTCCAGACCAGGTCAACATTGGAGATAAACTTCATTGCTGCGGCTACTTCGAGAAAGCCCATTGTTACCTTTACAGAGCTCATCCAGCTGCCGGCTCTCGGTAATTGGCTAATCCATTGCGGAACAAGTGCTAGGATGAAAAAAGGTATCGCAAAGACAGTAGAGAATGCCAACATTCCGATAAGAGGCATCTGCCAGTTTCCCTGCGATGCAGAGACGAGAATGGTGCCGACAAACGGTGACGTGCAGGTTAGCGATGTCAATGTAAACGTCAATCCCATCAGCAGAGCTCCTATGATTCCGCTGCCTTCGCCCTCCTGTGAACGAGTCAGAGCGTCAAGACGTGAAAGCACACCGGCCGGAACCGTGATTTCATATGCGCCAAAAAGATTAAAAGCAAAGGCAAGAAAAATTGCGGCAATCAGAATATTAACCCATGGATTTGCCGCAAAGAGATTTATGCCGGCCGCTCCGACAAAGACTGCAAGCAGCATTCCCAATAAGGTAAATGTAGCAATTATGCCAAATGAATAAACCGCAGCCATCCTGACCGAACGTGCACGGCTCCCATGCGAATGATTGGCAAAATACGAAACGGTGATTGGAATCATCGGGAAAACGCATGGCGTAAGAAGCGAAATGGCGCCAAGCGTTGCCGCAAGCCACAAAAATGTCCAAAGATCAGGTGTGCCGGCACTTTTATTTCCGCGAATCTGCGATGCGGCATCGTTTTTTTGCAATGAATCGTTTGATTCTGTCCCGGTAATTTTCGCATTTCCGCCGGGCGAAGGTGTCGCCGGAGATTCGCCGGCAAGTGAAACGCGTTTTGTCCTTGGCGGCAAGCAAAAAGTGTCGTTACAGAGCTGGTAACGAACATCGAAAGCAACCTCTGCCAAACGAACTTCCCTTTCTGCTGCTATTTGTATTTCAAAGTCAGCGCGATCCGTGTAAAAACGCGTTTCGAGCGGTTTGCCGTCAACAATAAAATTCGGATCCGGCTGGCTTTTTGGTTTGTCGGCCCGGATTTGAGCATCAATCGCCGCCGGGACGCCGCCCGTTATCTTTATCGTCATTGGAATCGGGCCGCCTTCAGGCTGATCCAATGAATAGAGGTGCCAGCCGGGCTCGATCGTGGCAGAAAGCCGGAATTTAGCCGATTCTCCCGGACGAAGCGTCGCGTCAGGCTGTTGTGCGGAAAGGCTCCATTTTGCCGGATCCTGGGCTGCAGTTCCAAGACTCAAAAAAAGCAACAGGAGGATAAAAGTAAAAAGCTGGCTGTTAATTGTTATTTTCATTACCGATAGTAATTCTATTACCCGAGATAAAAAGCGGCAACGCCGGCTGACATAATTGAAAGCCATAGACAATCCTTAGGCTTTTGCCTAAATCGTTAGCATTCAATTATAATTATCTTTTGTTCTGCAATATTTATTCATAGTTATTTACGCATTCATCGGAGGTTCCCAGCATTGGCAAAAACAGCGACAACCGGAAAAGCCGCCGGCGAAAAATCCAACGGGCAGGAAAATTCCTCTGCAGAATCCAGACGCGAATCTGCTCTTGCACTCGAAGCATTGGAAATTTTACAGGCCGATTATGAGAAGCGGCGCAAATCCCAGCTCGAGGCAATCAAAACCCTGGACAAAAAACTGCTGCGTGAAATGCTCTATCAGATGGTACTTGGGCGCAAGTTCGAAGAAAAGTGTGCCGAAGTTTACCGGATGGGCAAAATTGGCGGTTTTTGCCACCTCTACATCGGCCAGGAAGCAATAGCCATTGGTTCGATAATGGCTCTTGAACCGGACGACATGGTAATAACTTCTTACCGCGACCATGTCCAGGCAATGGTAAAAGGCATTTCGCCGGAAGCGGTCATGGCCGAACTCTATGGCAAAATCGGCGGCTGTGTAAAGGGTAAAGGCGGCTCCATGCATATGTTTTCCGCCGAACATCAATTTTATGGCGGCCACGGAATCGTCGGCGGCCAGATAGGAGTCGGCACGGGAATGGCCTTTGCAGCCAAATATAAAGGCACCGGTCGCGTTACGCTTTGCTTTTTTGGTGAGGCCGCAGTAAATCAAGGCATTTTTCATGAATCGCTGAATATGGCCCAGCTTTGGAAACTGCCCGTAATTTACATTTGCGAAAACAATCAATACGGAATGGGCACATCGCAGGAACGTGCCATGAGTACACGCAACATAGCCAAAAAAGCCGAATCTTACGAAATGGCTAATGAATTCGTTGACGGTATGGATGTACTGGCCGTACGCGATGCCACACTGCGTGCAATCAAACGAGCACGCGAGGAATCGCTGCCTACACTCCTTGAAGTCAGGGCCTATCGTTATATGGGGCATTCAATGTCCGATCCGGGGAATTACCGTACCCGCGAGGAAATTGCAAAATACCAGCAACGCGATCCGATCAAATTATTTGAGGGAAGCCTTCGCGAAGCCGGAATCTTCAATGATGAGGATTTTGCTGAAATAGAAAGGGAAGCCGCCACAGCCGTGGAAAAAGCGGTCGAATTCGCTGATTCCAGCCCGCTGCCGCCGGAAAGCGAACTTTTGACAGATGTCTATGCGTAATCTCAAGGTTTCCGATTGATTTTGGCGGCTGTTCCGCCTTGTTTCCGAAAGATTTTATTAGATTTTATATGGCAATACTTACGATCAGGGATGCTCTGAATCAGGCACTGCGCGAAGAACTGCTGCGGGATGAAAACGTTTTTATAATGGGCGAAGAAGTGGCCGAATATGACGGCGCTTACAAAGTAACCCGTGGCCTTTGGAAAGAATTCGGTTCAAAAAGAGTTATTGACACTCCGATTACCGAACTCGGATTTGCCGCCGTCGGCGTCGGCGCGGCAATGGCCGGGCTGCGGCCCGTGATCGAGTTTATGACCTGGAACTTCTCGATCCTCGCCGCGGATCAAATCATCAATCATGCCGCCAAAATGCTGTATATGTCCGGTGGACAGTTCAAGGTCCCGATCGTCTTTCGCGGTCCGAACGGTTCTGCTTATCAGGTTTCCTCCCAGCATTCGCACGCACTCGAGGCAATGTACGCCAATTTTCCGGGGCTAAAAGTCGTTATGCCATCGACTCCCGCAGACGCAAAAGGGCTCTTGAAGTCGGCGATCAGAGACGATAATCCCGTAATCTTTATGGAGCAGGAGAGAATGTACGGTATAAAGGGTGAGGTGCCGGAAGACGAAGACTTCACCATCCCGCTTGGTGTCGCCGATATCAAACGTGAAGGGACAGATTGTACGATAGTTGCCCGTTCCATGACCGTGCCCTTGGCTCTGGATGCCGCGGAAAAAATGAAAAACGAGTTTGACGTGTCGGTCGAGGTAATTGACCCGAGAACTATTAAACCGCTCGACACGGCAACCATAGTCAATTCAGTAAAAAAGACCAATCGCCTTGTTATTGTCGAGGAATCCCATGCTTTTGCTTCGGTCGGAGCTGAAATTTCACATTCCGTAATCGAAAATGCTTTTGATTATCTGGATGCCCCGATCAGGCGTATTTCAACGGCTGAAGCGCCGATGCCTTATGCTAAAAATCTGGAAGCGGCTGCACTTCCCGATGTAAATAAGATCATCACTGCGGTTAAAGAAGTTTGTTATTTGTAAAACCTGTTCATACTGCTAAAAGTTTAATTTTGAAGTTATATGGCTGAAAAATTCTTAATGCCGAAGCTATCGCCGACGATGGAAGAAGGACAAATATCGCGATGGCTGAAAAATGAAGGCGACTCATTCGAAGCAAATGAGACACTTGCAGAGGTAGACACCGACAAGGCCACAATGGAAATGACCGCATTAAACGGCGGCACTCTGTTGAAAATAATCAAAAAAGCCGGCGAGACGGCCGCACTCGGTGAGCCGATTGCGATAATCGGCGAGAAAGGCGAAGATATCTCTGCTCTAGTTGCTGAATTGGAAAAATCCGGCAGCGAAGCGCCTTCACAAACATTGGCTGAACAGCCAGTTGTGGAAACGGCCAAACCTTTGCAGTCACAAGTTTTTGAGCCTGCCGCAGCCGTTGTCCAAACAGCAAATGGAAGTGGCTCACGATTATTGGTTTCTCCGATAGCCGCCCGGATGGCCGCCGAGAACGGCATCGACCTGAAAACTATCAAAGGAACCGGCCCTAACGGCCGGATTATCAAACGCGACATCGAGGCTTTACTGAAAACTGCCGTTGCAACTACGGCCGCCGCACCACGCCAAGCCTTTTCCGCGACGATCGGCCCCGCTCCATATCGCGACGAACCCGTAAGCAAGATGCGAAAGGTAATTGCTACACGACTTGCTGAATCTATCGGGCCGATTCCGACATTTTATCTTACCGCCGAGATCGAAACCGATAACCTGCTTGCGGCAAGAAAACAAATAAACGAGCATCTTTCCGAGGAAGAAAAAATCAGTGTAAATGATTTTATAGTCAAAGCGGCCGCTATCGCTCTGGGTAAGCATCCCTGGGTTAATTCATCTTATCGCGATGGATTTATCCGCTTCTTTGAGCAGGCCGACATTGGAGTAGCAGTAGCTATCGATGAAGGATTGATTACTCCTGTTGTACGCGGAGCAGACCGTAAGGGACTCGCGGAAATTTCATCCGAAATCAAATCCCTGGCGTCCCGTGCGCGGGAAAGAAAATTGCAACCCGATGAATACACCGGCGCGACATTTTCAATCAGCAATCTGGGAATGATGGGAATCAAGGAGTTCACCGCAATTATTAATCCACCGGAAGCCGCAATTCTTGCGGTCGGCAGCTCGCAACCGCAGCCGGTTGTCCGCAATGGTGAGATTGTAATCCGCAATATAATGAACGTGACAATGTCTTGCGATCACCGCGTGGTCGATGGCGCGACGGGTGCCCGGTTTCTTCAAACGCTACGGCAACTACTTGAAAATCCGGCGCTTATGTTGCTTTAAGCCATTTATCTTCAGCATTTGCTGATTAATTGTTGAATGCCGAATGATTCAAACCGACCGGATACGGCAGTTATTACCTCCGCCCCTGCCGAGCCGCAGCGTTCAAATCTGAGCGCACACTTTTCGCTAGTTACCGTCCAGGCACTTTTCGGATCTTTGCCCGTAATCGCGAAAATCGTCCTGACGCAAATGTCACCGGTTGCCCTCGTCGGCTTTCGTATAGGAATAACCGCCGTTATCTTATTTATTTTTCAGCTCTTACGGCGTCGGATTTTTCTGCAACATCGGGCCGATTATCTCCGTCTTGCCGTTCTCAGCATTTTCGGCATTACACTTAATCAACTTCTTTTTATCGGAGGATTATCGCTTACCAAGGCGGTAAACACCTCGCTTCTTGCCGTTACGATACCGATTTTTACTCTTGGAGTGGGAGCCCTGGCAGGCCGGGAATCTGTTTCCGGTAGAAAAATCTTCGGAATCGTGCTCGCCGCCGCAGGAGTCCTGATTTTAATAGATCCGCGGAAAGCCTCTTTCTCATCCGAAACAACGATAGGCGATCTTTTAATTGTCCTGAATTCCCTTTCTTATTCAATTTATGTGGCCTTTTCAAAAGAAGTGATAACCAGAAACGGGGCCTTTCGTTCAATGATGTGGGTTTTTATCTTTGCCGCTGCTGTTTGCGTCCCATTAGGCCTTTGGTCATTTAATTCATCAGGGCCAGCAACGGTTACGGGAACAACCTGGTTGCTGGTAATCTATATTGCGGTAGGGGCAACCGCAGCAACGTATTTACTGAACGCATTCGCACTTTCGCGGCTAAATGCCTCAATCGTTGCGGTTTACATTTATTTACAGCCAATCATTGGTTTTGTCCTTGCAGCTGCGGTATTGCGGGAAGGTATTTCCTTTACATTTCTCGCCGCTGCTGCATTGGTCTTGCGGGAGTTTATCTCACTACCCGACGTTCGACTCCGCCGGAGCATTTGCCCGCAAGCTAAACAATAAGAAACAAATTTTATTACGAGGCGTAAAACAACTCCAAAACCTGAATTTTCAAGCAATGCCAACCGAAATCACCAAAAAAGAAGCAAGCGGAATCACAATCCTCAGCATTCGCGGCGAAATGAGCATTGACGATGCGATTATTCTACGCCGGCTGGTAAATGATCTGATAGCCGATGACGGAAAGCCAATTATCGTGGATATTGCCGAAGTTGCTTTTATTGACAGCGAGTCCGCTCCGATACTGAGGGAAATTGGTGATCTACCGGACGTTTCTATTGAAGGAACCGATTCGCTTATTCAAACTGCCATCGATCTCGTTGAAAAACGCATAGGATAATCTCCGCAGTGCCTCTTTGGCCTTAGCGCAACTGCCCGAAAATGTGTAAATTTAAGGTTGTGAAAGCTATCGAACTGGCAGAATTTGTAGGCGGGCGGCTGGTTGGTAACCTCGAATCGGAAATCAAGACAATCTCGGACATAACCTTTGCCGGCCCGGAAAGCCTTTCATTTTTCGAAAAAGATGGTCCGCCGCCGGATAATACCGCGGGTTGCGTACTGATACGGGAAAAATCATTGCCAAAGGCTTTTGACACATCAAATTGTGCCTTTATCGTTGTAGAAAACCCAAAACTTTCCTTTGTAAAGGCTGCCTCGCTTCTTATTTCAAATGAGCGGAATTTTTACGGTATCGATCGCCTTGCCGACATATCCGCAGAAGCCGAAATAGGTGAAAATGTTGCTGTCGGCCCATTTGCATCAATTGCCTCCGGCGCCAAAATCGGACGCGGGTGCACTATCCATGCCGGCGTAAGGATTGGAAACGATGTCAGGTTGGGTGAATATTGCATCGTCCATCCGAACGTTGTTATTTTGGCTGCGGCAACCATCGGAAACCGCGTAATTCTTCATTCCGGTGTAGTTATAGGTGCCGACGGCTTCGGTTTTGTAAAAGATGCTGACGGTAACTACTTAAAATTTCCACAAATCGGTTCGGTGGAAATCGGCGACGATGTAGAAATTGGTGCAAATACCTGTATCGACCGCGGAGCACTCGGAAACACGGTCATCGGAAGCGGCACCAAGATCGACAATCTGGTTCAGATCGGGCATAACGTACGCATCGGCTCCAGATGCGTAATTGCTGCAGAAACCGGTATTTCCGGCAGTGTAATAATCGAAGACGATTGTGTAATCGGCGGACAGGTAGGATTTGGCGACCACGTTTATGTGCAGAGCGGTGCCGTCATCGGCTCACAGGCAGGTGTTTTGCCCGGGAAAATAGTCCGCCCGGGTGTCTGGTGGGGAACGCCGATAAGACCTTTGGATGAGTATAAACGCTTAAATGCACAGTTAAATGGTATCGGGAGGCTTAAAGAGGAAGTCAATAGAATCAAATCCATTCTAAAAGAGATTATCGGGCATGATAAACCTTCATCCTGAGCCCTTCCGGATCAATGTCAGGATTGCCTCCGCGGCTCGTCTGGATGCACCGCCTGATCCTAAAAGACTAACTGCTTCCGTGATCTGGCTTTTAACTTCTGAAGCTATTTCCGGATTTAATAGACGATTTATTTCTTCGGCGACAGCAAGAGGAGTAAAATCACCCTGAATCAATTCTTTTACTATTCTTTTGCCTGCAATTAGATTAATAAGTCCGAAATGCTCAACATTTATGAGCGGCCTGAGGAGCGTGTAATTGATTTTCGAGGCACGATAGACAATAACTGACGGAACACCAAGCAAAGCGGCCTCAAGCGTCGCCGTGCCACTGGTTACCGCGGCAACATCGGATGCCGCCAATGCGTCATATGTTTCACCCTCCACGACCTTGATAAAACCCTGATTTTCCAGGCCTATAACTTCCCGAACAAATTGCTCTTTCCCTTCTTTTACGGCAAAAACAAACTGCAGGTCGGGTTGGTCGCGTCTCATCTGCTCTGCGGCTGCAGCTAAAATCGGAGCGATTCTACTGATTTCAGCACTGCGGCTGCCAGGCAGCAGACTTATAACCGGCCGCCGCGAATCCAGGCCATGGCGATCACAAAATTCCGCTCTGTTGCAAGAAGGCTTAACCTCACTTACCAGCGGATTACCGACATACTCAACATGTTTAACGCCGTTTTGCATGTACCAGGATTTTTCAAACGGAAGGATGGAAATTATCAAATCCACGTATTTTTCGAGTATATTTATTCGATATTTACGCCAGGCCCATATTTGCGGCGAAATGTAGTAGATGACACGATGGCCCCGACGCTTTAGAGCACGCGCCAGGCGAAGGTTGAAATCCGGAAAGTCAACTAAAACAACCGCTTCCGGCCTCCCGGTATCAGCGGCGGCAATGAGCCTTCGAAAAATATTGATAAACATCGGCAAAGCTCTTAAAATCTCAGGCAATCCGACAATAGAAATCGAATCGGATTCTACTACAGGTCTGACGCCTGCCTTTCGCATTTCGGGCCCGGCCGCACCGAAAAATTCAAAAACTTGATCAGGCTCGAGTTCCTGAAAAGCACTGACAAGCTTTGCCGAATGCAAATCGCCTGAGGCTTCGCC
>FUFK010045349.1_pt1 | contig 32481 bp, 26 predicted proteins | sample 1021851 | NCBI WGS metagenome assembly FUFK01 (sample SAMEA51879418, study PRJEB19060) | metagenome | reverse complement strand
TAAATATTCAGGTTGGTATTCTATCAGAGATGAGGCGTTTTATGCAGAAAATGAAATTATTGATGGTAAAGCTCCTTCAGGTTCAAAAGTCGAATGGGTAGAAGAATCAAGCTATTTTTTTAAATTATCAGAATGGGGAGATAAATTATTAGATTTCTACAATAAAAACCCAGAATTCGTCAAACCTAATTCTCGATTTAACGAAGTAGTTAGCTTTGTCGAACAGGGTCTCAAAGACTTATCTATTTCTAGAACAAGTTTTGATTGGGGATACTTCGATTCACAACGATGCATTTGCAACAAAGAAGAATCATGAATTCGTCACGGACGCATACGCCAACGGAGAGTACGTCATTACCGTGAAAAGCGCAGATGCATCAGGGAATCTGAACGAGTTCCGATGGAAATGGAAATGGAATTTCAACGTGTCAGTGAGGCCCAGTACGATTTGGAACATAAGTTTGAAGCAGAGGAACAGGATAGGGAAAAAATCACTGCAATGATCAAAGATATGAGTTCAGGAGGGATGAAGTTACAGATGACCGATCTGCAGGGCCTGACAAAGGGAGAAGTACTCATTTTTCATCTTTCTAAAGCAAGCTTGAGGAGAGACCTGGCAGCATCGGTGATGAACATCGTTCCGAAAGGAGGATTATATGATCTGCATCTGAAATTTCGGGACAGTGACACCATTACCAGGATGAAAATCAACCAATATCTTCATCGCGCCACCAAGAATATGGAAGCGATGGCATCTTGATTTTCTTTTCCAGATTTTTAAGATCCTGATTTTTTTTGGCGGATCAGATTCAAGGAATGGTTTAGCAGAATTGAACTTCAGTAAATTGTTCCCGCAGTCTTCCAACTTGCTGAAGTACATCCTTGCCTTTCATGACAGCACCCATCAGTTGAGCAATCTCTCCCATTTCTGATTCTTTCATTCCCATCCTTGTCATTTCCTGAACTCCTATGCGTAAACCCGATGGGTATCGTGGATCGGGATCTCCAGGAAGCTGGTTGTAGTTACAGATGATATTTTGCTCTGCAAGTTGCCGGGCAATTGTTTTTGCCTCACCAAAACGGGTGACACGGACTGCAAGCTGGTGACTTTCGGTGAATCCAAATTCCTTGGCTTCAACATCTACTCCTTCCTCATCAAGAGCCCTTCCTAGAGCTTTGGCATTGCTGATGGTTTGTTCAGCATAGGCTTTTCCATAAACCTTCATTTCCCGGATGGCAATCACCAATCCTGGAAGTGTATGCAGATGATGGCTGCTTGAAGACCCAGGCATCACACCTCGGTCGATACTGGTCCACCATTTCATTTCTTCATCACCTTCAAGGTTTCCTAGGATAACTCCGCGTTGTGGCCCGGGAAAGGTTTTGTGGGTACTGGCATTGATGAAATGGGCTCCTTCACCCAGTGGGTCCTGAAAACATCCCCCAAGAATCAATCCAAGAACATGAGCTCCATCATAAAGTAATGGTATTTTCATGTTTCTACATGCTTCTGCGATTTCCTTGACCGGTTCCGGAAAAAGAAAAAGACTTTTGCCGAGAATCGCCAGGTTGGGACGTTTATCTTCCAAAAGTTTCACACAGGCATCTGCGTCCAAATGATATCCATCAGGGGTGGTAGGCCAATAGTGGAGATCAATCGAATGGTCTTTCCCAGGAGTGAGAACCTGACCTCTTTTCTGTATCCTCCGCCCCACGACGCCAATTGGGTTATGGCTGATGTGCCCACCCTGTTCAATAGAATTGACGATGACTGAATCTCCGCCTCTAAGAATGCCCAGAGCCAGTGCAGTGTTGGCCGCGTTTCCACTAATGGGTCTAACATCCGCCTGCCGGCAATTCGCCAGTTCAATGATTTCCTCTTGTGCAATCCTTTCGATCTCGTCAATCCAGCGGGTTCCTTCATAATAACGTCGGTCTTCCGAATCCGTATTGGGATGTCCTTCAGCGTAGCGTCCCATAAAATCATTCGATTCAATACTTCTGACCATGGGGGATTGTGCATTTTCACTGGCAATCAGGTTCAGACATTCTCTTCCCCGCCAGTTATTTTGTGTTTCTACCAGGTTTTGGATGTCTTCAGTTTTTATTTTCATCGGTTTTCTTGTTGGTTTTTTTGTTATTTGAAATTTTAACTAAGTTTTAGGAATGAGATGTTTGGTCATTTGGGGAATTATTTTTTCAATACTCTGGAAAAAATTCGATTGAGGCCCCCACTTCATCAATGGCTTCTTGNTCCGGAAGGGATTGATTCCGATAGTGTTCCCCTTTGACAATCATTTCGGGCCGAAGGGTTCGGATCAAATGAGAAGCATCAATATCATCAAAGATGATGACACGGTTAATGGATTCAATCGCTGAGAGGAGAAGNGCACGCTCACGTTCATTGAGAAGGGGTGCTGCACCTTTTTGTTGTGNAATGCTTCGATCACTGTTGATGGCCACAACATTGAACCCTTTGAGTGTTTTCAGTTGATGAAGAAACTTAAGATGCCCGGCACTGACATCATCGAAATAACCGTTGGTGAAAACCAGTGGAAGTTCCTGATGGGGCAGAGATCGGCGTAATTGTTCTAGGGTCATTATTTTTCCGGAAGTTTCTCCATAATCAAATCGGTGGAGAAGTTCAGCACGGCTGAAGGAAACAACTCCCACATGCTGGATTGCCATACCGGCTGCAAGCTGGGCCCAGTAACCTGCCTGCTCGATACTTGCTTTTCCCGCCATCAGGAATGCAAGTACGCTGATCAGCATATCCCCTGCTCCGACAACATCGAATACTTCCTGGGTTTCGGGATTCAGGAACTGATAGTCATCGGCTTGATGGTAAAGGAGCATCCCATCCTGATCGAGGCTGATGACGACATATTCAAGATCCAACTCATTTTTAAGCTTCTGGGCTGCCTTTAGGATCGAGTCCTGATCCGTGAGAGTAAATCCGACAGCAGCTTCGGTTTCAGAGCGGTTGGGTTTGATCAGGGTGAAATTCTGGTAGATCTCATAGTTGGTGTTTCGGCGTGGGTCACAGAGCACCGGAATATTGTGTGTTTTGCCCATTGCGGCAATGTTTTGAAGCACCGAGTTTCCCAATAGGCCTTTTCCGTAATCTGAAACCAATACCGCGTCAACCTTGGGAACCGTCTTTTTCAGGTAATCAATCAATTCTTCCTGAGGCACCTCACTTTCAGGGGGCGGATCAACATCCATTCTCAAGAGGTGGGTATGTCCTGCAATCATCCTATGCTTGAGAACCGTTGTGTAGTCCTGGTGTTGTGACACTCCAGAAGTATCAATTTCCTGTTCCTGAAGCAGNCCCAGTACAATCTCTCCGGCTTCATCTTTTCCCGTCACTCCACAGGCCAGCACTTCGGCACCCAATGCTGATAAATTCATCATCACGTTGCCGGCACCTCCAAGTCTTTGATCGTCTTGCGCAACTTGTAAAACCGGAATCGGTGCTTCCGGTGAGATCCGATGAACCTTGCCCCAGGAATAGCGATCGAGCATCAGATCTCCCACCACCAGGATCTGAGGGGTTGCAATATCGGCTAGGCTTTGCCTCAGTTCTGTTTCGCTAGAAGGCCTCATCAGGGTTTGGCAAGGTATTTTGCAATCAGATTTTCAAAAGCACTAAGAGGTTGTGCGCCAGAAAGTAGTTCTCCTTTGATTCTGCGGTTCACGGAATCATATCGGCCAATGAAAAATCCCGGAGTNCCACTGATGCCCAGGCCGGCACCATCTTCCATATCCTGATTAACCAGTCCACGGTAACGGTCACTGTCAAGACACTGGTCAAATTTTTTCTTATTCTTGATGCCGATTTGACGGGCATATTTTTTTAAATCTTCAGGAAACTGGGCTTTTTGGTTCTCGTAAAGAATTTCATGCATCTTTTCGAATTGATTTTGTTCCCTTGCACATTCCACCGCAATGGCTGCTTCATCTGCTTCGGTATGAAATCCAAGCGGAAAATGGCGATAGCCAAAGGCAATATCTTGATCATATTTTTTGATCAACTTCTGGATGGTGGGTTGGATGCGTGAACAATATGGACATTGGTAGTCAGAGAATTCAAGAATCATCACCTTGGCTTTAGGGTTTCCACGGATGTAGGCGGTTTTGATGGGAGCTTCCTGGGTAAAATCGGAAGGAGGAGCAAGATAGGTTTTGACCCAACCTTTTTCCATTGCCAAGCCGTATTGGTTCAGCAACATTTCCTGTCTTAATTGTGCTTTCAGGAACTGTCGGATTTGAGGACGAAATTGATCCAGTGAGCCACGAGCCTTTAAATTGTTGCCTTCATAAATTGCAAGTATCTGCTCTTCCGTTACCGAAATTTCAGGTTTGCTGTTGATTTCTTTATGCTTCTTTTCGAGTTTTTCGAGAGTATGCACAATCAAACGTTCCTGAAGTTGTTGATAAAGTTGCAGACTGAGGTCATAGATTTTTTTGTTTCTGAGGTCTTCAAGTTTAACCGGCACATTTTCCAGTTCTGCCACNACCGGGTTGGCGTCAAAAACCTTTTCTTCAGCAGCAGTGATTGGAGCTTTCAGAAAAAGAAAACCCAAAATAGTGATGACACTGAAGATTGGGTGATTGAANAATTTAAACCGTTTCATGATTTCAGTNTGTTAANGTTCAATTGATAAAACCGGANGGATTGGAGACTTCTTCCAGAGATGCCATTTGCATCAGGGCGATCAGATTATCCCAACGCTGATTTAAGTCATCTGCTTCCAAAAGCGCTTGTTTTTCGATCGGATTGAAATCCAGATTCATACTCAGAATATTGACCAATAGATTCAGAGGAATGGATTCAATTTTATCCCACTCAACCTGAAGTTGTTTACTCGATGCATAGCTTTTAAACGCATTGAGCAAAGCAGTCATATCTCTTTCCTCGATGGTCTCACTTCCATCGTTTTCATAACGTTGATAATCAACTTCAACTTGGCGATAGAGTGTTTCCACCTCGAGTTCTTTAAGGATTTCGAAGCGGATTTCTCCCTGCAAACGGATCAGGTAATTTCCTTCGCTTTGTTTCTGGCAATGATCAATTTTTCCCAAACAGCCAATTTGATGAATATTTTCATCAGTTTCGCTCAAAGGCTGGATCATGCCGATTATTTCTTCTGATTCCATTGCATGCTCAACCATTTGCCGATAACGGGGTTCGAATATGTTCAACGGAAGGATGGTTTTGGGTAAGAGAATACATCCATAGAGAGGAAAAACCGGTATCGTCTGCGGAAAGTTTTTGGGCATATCAGACACGTTCCGTTTCTGTTTGAAGGAATCCATTTTCGAGTCTTGCTTCCAGTTCGTCATGGTTTGCCGGAAGAAAAGGCATAGTGTTTTTCCATACCGCTGGTTTATCCATACAGATGTAATTTGGAATCTCTGGTGCGTATTTAGTTAGTTCCTGCTGAAGTAATCGGATCATTTGCTGCCTGATGTTTTTCAGGTAGCGCAATTTCCCGTCATCAGANTGATAAAGCTCCCCAAGAAATATCCTACTCGAAGGAAATCGATCTTCCACGATGGGTTTTAACATTGGCAGACACCTTAATGTCCCCATGCTGATCCAGGCAATTCGCTCGGGGCTGACAGAATCAAAAAGACGTTCTACAAGTCTCGGATATTCCTTCTCCCAACCTGGAAAATGGAGCATNGGGTCAAAATGAAAAGCAAGTTTATAGCCTGCGTCCGATGCCTTACGAGCCGCTTGCAGACGTTCTTCAAGTCTAGCAGTTTTGTGTTCCTCCTGTTCAATGACGATTTCAGGATTCAGCGACCATGCGATAACGGTTTTTCCACCATGAGGAAGATCCAGAAGATGGTCTACGTGATCCGATTTGGTTTTCAGTTCAAGAACGGCATTGGGAAGGTTACTGAAAAACCGGATCAGGTGTGGACTGATCCTGAGATAAGGATCCAGTGCCAGACTGTCGGAATGTTCTCCAGTTCCTACTCGAAAAAGTTGTCCTGGGCGTAAACTGATTTGATGACTAAGGTTTTCCAGGATTTCCTCAAGATTTGCGTGAACTGTGATCAGCGGCTTATTCAGGAAAGCTTGGAGGATACAGTAGGTGCACTCGAATGGGCAGTTTTCGACCAGATCCAGTGTGTAATAATTACAGCAAAGGGTGTCTTGAGAAAAACCAGGACAACTTTTGAAAGAATGACCTTGGAAATACTTGAGATGGAGGGTTTTCTTTCCCTGGGTCAAAGGATTTCTTCCAGGGTCAAGTCCCAGGGTTTTATGCTGTTCTACTCCATTTTCCAGAATCAACTGGGGCACATCNGAAAAACGATCACAGATTTCTCTGGTTAACTTTGAGTTTTTCACCTCAGGATCGATGAGAATTCTTTCAGGCCGGTAATTCAGCATGGATTTCCTTCCTTTAGGCCCACGGGAGTTTCTTGAATAAANTGCCTTGCCTGATTGACATCGATTTCAATCTGTTTTTTCAGTTCTTCCATGCCTGAAAATTTCTTCTCGGCCCTGAGAGATTTAAGCGGCCAGATTTCTATTGTTTCTCCGTAAAGCTCGCCTTCAAAATCCATGATCCAGGTTTCTGCACGAAATTCATCTTCACCGAAAGTCGGTCGGGTCCCGATATTGGTTACTCCGAAAAATGTTTCGTTTTTGGTTTTCACCTTCGTAACGTAGACCCCTGCGGGTAGAGGTAATTGGATTTCGGGGATCAGATTCGCTGTCGGAAAGCCCAGAATCCTCCCGCGCTGTTCTCCTTTTTGAACGGTTCCCAGTAAACTGTAGGGGCGGCCCAGGTATTCTTCTACCTCAGAAAACCGCATTTCCCGAATAAGCTGACGGATCAGGGTGCTGCTTACGATTTGGCTTTTGATTCGAAATGGAGCGATTTCTTCCAGAGAAAACCCATTTTCCTGGCCAAGACGTTCGAGCAATATGAAATCCCCGGTTCGGTTTTTTCCAAAACGGAAATCATAACCGATGATCAGTTTCTCCAACTTAAAACGTTGAAGGAGGTAGCGTGAGGCAAAGGTATCGGCNTCCANTTCNGCCAGCTCGGGTGTGAAGGGAATCACATGCACTTCATCGATTCCTGAATCTTCAAAGAGTCGGTTCTGTAATTGCGGGGTGCAAATACGCTGAACCGGTCGGCGGGGATGCAAAATTTCCTGAGGATGAGGATGAAAGGTCACCAGGGCAGAAGAAAGATCACGATCTTTGGCTTCGTTNACGACNGCTCCNGTCAAAGCTTGATGNCCAAGGTGCATACCGTCGAAATTTCCAATGGTGACGACACAAGGACGGTCCCCGGAGCGTTTTTCCCGGAAACGATAAACCTGCATGCTTGGCCCTGAGTTTCGAAAGTCGGAAGGATTGAAAAGATTGACTTGGAATCAAAATTTGTAAAACCCCTTATGATAAATTTATTAGCCAAATATTCAAGCTGAGAACCGCTCCCTCAATTTCAGGAAATCCTCATTGAAGTCAAAGATTTCCGGATATTATTCTGGGTTNCTTGGATGAGGATTTTTTCAAGCTTGGCTTGAAATTTTTTGGCGTTATNGAGCCAGGGAAGGCAATTGACTTGAATCAAAAGCATGTTTTTCCATTTTCTTCTTCAAATTCAACATTTTCATTGGATCAAGTGGATTCTGGAAAGTCGAAACCTTCCGTGGATCACTCCGGAATATGCTTGGCTCTCAGAAATCCGATGGGTGGATTACCCTTGGACTGAAACAATAACTCAAACTCAGTTTTTATGTTGTATTCGGCAAATGGACTTTGATGCAGATCGCTTGTAAAATCTACGATTTCAAAATTCCGGCTGTTTCCGATCAGTTCTGCGGTAGATTGAAAATATTCGAGGTGATCAGTTTTGAAAAAAATTTCTCCAAAAGGAACAAAAAGCCGATGCATCATTTTCAGAAAATCCTGATTGAANATCCTGTGTTTGCGTCGTCCTTTTTTGGACCATGGATCAGGAAAATTGATGTGGAGCACATTGATGCTCCCTTCCTCAAAATAATCATCTAAATATTCACCCCGTTCTCTCATCAACAGAATATTTTCAAGTTGCTCTCTTTTGATTTTCTTAGCTGCAAGCACAAGGCGTTTGAGTCTCAGTTCAAGCCCGAAAAAAGTTTCATCGGGATTATTTCTTGCCAGTTCCATAAGGTATCTTCCCGACCCGCAACCAATTTCAACATGGACTTTGGCTGAATTTTGGACTTTTTTCCGCCAGTGTTGATCAAAACTTTCACGGTTTGGATGGGGCAGGAGGTATTCCTCGTAATCATAAATCCTGGTGATATAGGGATTATTACGTTCCATCCTCTCCAGGTTGGATTTCGGGAGAAGACGGTAATCACTCGGTCGGTAACGGATATCAGCCATGCAGTCGATTGATCACGAACTTAAAATTGAAAAAGTAGCAGAAGCTCCGAACGGGGCAATGCGTTTGCTTCTCAGTGATGGAAGCGAATGGGTTGTAGGAGTAAAATCCTGGAATCGTCTAAACCTTTCGCTGGAAAAAATACTTGATGTAAATGTTCTTCGTGCACTGGAAAAGGAATCTCAATACCATCTATTACGCACCAAGGCTCTTGAACTTCTTGGAATTCGGGAACATTCCCGTCAGGAATTGAAACGAAAACTTATTGCCAGGTTTCATAACCATGAACCAGAAATAGAGCGATGTCTTGAAGAACTCCAGTCAGAAGATTATTTATCGGACCAACGCTTCACCCAATTATTCATTGAATCNCGCCTCAACAACAAGCGNGTGGGGCCTTTTAAAATCGTGGCAGACCTTCAACAAAGGGGAATCGACCGCGATACGGCTCATTCGATCATGGATGAATTGGCAGACGAGGAATTCTGGTTGAGCAAGATTAAGGACAATCTTGAAGAACTATGTAAAGGTAATAAAAAAAATAATCGACAGGCTTTAGGACAAAAACTGTTCCAAAGAGGCTTTGCTTATGAATTGATCAATCAGGCCTTGAACGATTTAAATTTCAGCAGATATTGAAGATTGTCATTCTTAGATTGAAGTGAGTATTAAAGAAAATTCAGACCTCGGAAAGCAGATGATTTATCCTGAGAGGATCAGTAAAAATGAACTGCTTGAACTCCCCCTGCTTCAGTTCCCAGGAAAAATCCATCTCGTCAATGACAGGATCGAAATGGAAAAGGCTATGGAATTGATTCAGGAGGAAGCCCTTCTCGGTTTTGATACAGAAACCCGGCCATCCTTTAAACGTGGAGAAAATCATCCTGTCGCTCTGCTTCAACTGGCCAGCGAAACCGATGCTTTTTTATTCCAACTCCGTGATTTGGGGTTGCCCGATCCCTTGAAGGAACTTTTTGAAGATGAATCGGTTTTGAAAATCGGGGTAGCAATCCACGACGACATCAAGGCTTTGCAGCAAAAATCAGAGTTTCATCCCAACGGATTTGTTGATCTGGCAGATATTGCACGTCGTTTTGGTATCATCACGACCGGATTGAGGAATTTGACCGGTATTGTATTAAAATCCAGGATCTCAAAGCGTTACCAGCTTTCCAACTGGAACCGGAAAATACTGGATGAACATCAGCAACTTTATGCAGCCACCGATGCCTGGGTCTGCAGGGAAATCTATCTTCAAATGATGGAATCCGATTTAGAGGGAATGACTGCTCTTGATCAAGTAGATACTGAAAGCTTGGATGGAACCTCCTCGGAAGAAACCCAGAAAGAGGAACTTAGAAATGCCATTTAGATTGAACATCCTTTGGATGCGTAAATTTCTTCGCAGATGATGGTTGAAAGTACAGATNCATTAAAAATTGATCTTTCCATCATTCTTCCCACCTTGAATGAGGTTGAAAGCGTTCCTGTCACACTATCTGTCCTGGAAGAGTTACTTCAGGGGGTTGCTTTTGAGTTGATCGTCGTCGATGACGATTCCAGTGATGGTACATGGCAGAAGGTTCTCGAGATTTCAAGAAATGATCCCAAGATTAGACTGGTGCGCAGGGTTCACCGGAAAGGTTTGAGCACAGCCATCATGGAAGGCTTTATGGCTGCCAAAGGTCAAAAACTGCTGGTGGCAGATGCGGATTTGCAGCATGACCTCAGTATCATTCCGAAAATGCTTGAAGCATCTGAAGATCATGATCTGGTGGTTGGTTCACGTTATCTTGAACAAAGCCGAATCAGCGGTTGGTCTTCAGGTCGTCAAAGTCTCAGTATTTATGGAACCAGGTTCGCTTGTTCCCTCATCAACCATAAAGTCAGTGATCCCCTCAGCGGTTTTTTTCTGATTGATGCTGCAAAGCTTCATGGGATGGCGTCTTCATTACGTTCTAAGGGGTTCAAGATTCTATTTGAAATACTGCTGAAACACCCTGATTTGAAAGTCCAGGAAATTCCCTACGAATTCAAAAACAGACAGTTTGGTCAAAGTAAATTGACGGGTGCTGTGATTTGGGATTTTGCGGAAACCCTTTTGACCCGAAACCTTTTGGGGAATTGGAACCTGATTCTGCTTAAGTCAATTCTTGGAGGATTGAGTGGGATTGTGGTTAACCTATTCTTGTTTGTGATGCTTCGTCGAATGGGAACCGATTTTATGCTTTCACTGGGGTTTTCAGTGCATTTGGCATTGGTATGGAATTATTTGATGAAAGCCTACCTCTATGCGGTCAAACCAGGATTGAAACAGCTTTTGGAATACTATGCTGCCCATTTTTTGGGGACCATAGCGATCCTCGTTTCAGGATACTTCCTCAGTCAGCTTCACTTTGANGAATGGTCCGCAGTCATGATATCGATCCTGCTGGGGTCAGGTTGGAATTTTTTCGGCAATCACATTTTTGAATTTTCCGACAAAAACTAAATGCTTATCCGATGCATGCCAAAATTGTAAAACAAGAATCTCCTCAAAGCTTTAGATTCAAGCAAAAGTATGTGAAAATGATGTGTTTTGCCAAATTTGCAGAATTAAGAACAAAAGGATTTAACTAAGATGAATTGGGAGCGTTCGCATTTTTGCGGTGATTTAAGACAGGAACATATTGGGAATCAAGTCGTGTTGTTCGGCTGGTGTCAAACCAGGCGTGACCACGGCGGGGTGATCTTTGTGGATTTACGAGATTATACAGGTGTGAGCCAAGTCGTTTTCAAGAAGGAGATCAGCATTGAAGCTCATCAACTTGGTGATTCCATCCGAAGTGAATACGTGCTGGCGGTTAGAGGTCAGGTTGAACACCGTTTGGAAGGCAATGTGAATCCCAAACTGCCAACGGGAGAAGTTGAAGTATTAGTGGACCAACTGGAAATCCTGAATCCATCAGAAACTCCACCATTCCTGCTTGAGGAAAGAGAGCAGGTGGATGAAAAAATCCGCCTCACCCATCGTTTCCTGGAACTGCGCCATCCTGATTTGCAGCACAATATGATGCAGCGCTCCAGGGCGATGCAGCTTGTAAGGAATTACTTTACGGAAGAAAAATTTTTTGAGGTGGAAACTCCGATCCTCACCAAATCAACTCCTGAAGGAGCACGAGATTATCTGGTTCCATCGCGAGTCAGTCCNGGTCAATTTTATGCCCTTCCCCAATCCCCGCAGATCTTTAAACAGCTGCTGATGATCAGCGGTTATGACCGATACATGCAGATTGCCCGTTGTTTTCGGGATGAAGACTTGAGAGGTAATCGTCAACCCGAGTTTACTCAGATTGATTTGGAATTGAGTTTCATTACTCCCGAGGAAGTCTACAGGCTTGTAGAGGGTTTGATGGTCAAACTTTTTGGAGAATTGCTTGAGATTGAAGTTCCCATCCCCTTTCCAAGGATGACTTATCAGGAGGCGATGGAGCAATATGGATCGGACGCCCCGGACACCCGGTTTGAACTCAAACTGGTTGACCTTTCCGATATTGCTTCGGAATGCGGACTTCGAGTTTTTTCTGAAGTTGTCAAGAAGGGTGGTTTGGTGAAGGCAATTCGCGTCCCGGGAGGAGCGGACCTGTCCCGCAAAGCATTGGATGATTTGACCGAGTTTGCAGCGATTTATGGCGCCAANGGGATGGCTTGGATAAAACGTAATGAGGAAGGCTGGCAATCTCCAATTGCGAAATTTTTCTCTGAGGAGCATCAAGCTGCTCTTGAAAAACGAACCTCCATGGAAGTGGGGGATTTGGTCTTATTCTGTGCAGATAAGCCTCGGATCGTTCATGACACATTGGGAAACCTGCGTAAAGAAATTGCCCGACAGCGTGGACTGATTCCAGAAAATGAGTTCCGTTTTGTCTGGGTTACCGATTTTCCACTCTTTGAATACAGCGAGGCAGAAAAACGTTTTGTTTCAAGTCACCATCCTTTCACCATGCCCAACCTCGAAGATCTTGAAGCATATGGACAGGATCAGCCTGAGCGTATTCGCTCCAGGGCTTATGATATCACCCTCAATGGAGTAGAAATCGGCGGAGGCAGTATCCGTATTCATCGGGGGGATATACAGGACCAGGTCTTTAAATTGTTGAAACTTGAAGAAGATGAAATTGAAAGCAAATTCGGTTTTCTGATGAAAGCTCTCTCCTACGGAGCACCACCCCATGGCGGAATTGCCCTTGGCTTTGACCGGATCATGATGTTTTTACTGAATACCGAATCGATCCGGGATGTCATTGCCTTTCCCAAAACCCAAAGGGCTTCCTGCCTGATGACCGAGGCGCCCTCGAATGTTTCCGAGGACCAGCTCGAGGAACTTCAGCTCAGGATCCGTGCTTCTGCGGCAAAGCAGAACTGAGTCATGAATTCTACCCGTCTCAAGGTCGGCTTGATCTGCGGCGGTACCAGCGGCGAGCATCAGGTTTCCCTGATTTCTGCCTATCATATCCAAAAAGCCCTTGACCGGAACCGCTTTGATGTGCGGATGATCGGCATCAGCCAGGATGGTTCATGGTTTCTCGGAGATTCAGAAAATTTTCTGGAAAATCATGAGGATGTCCGGAAAGTGGCTTTTACTTCCTCTCTTCCAGTTACGATTCCGGAACGACAGTCCAAAGCAATCAGACCAGAAAATACCGGTTCACTGGATGACATCGATGTTTTCTTCCCAATCACTCATGGTCGCCTGGGAGAAGATGGAGCGCTTCAGGGACTTTTGGAATTGGCTGGAAAACCCTATGTCGGATCAGAAGTGTATGGTTCGGCCATCTGTATGGACAAGGATGTTTGCAAGAGACTTTTGATTCAGAACGATCTACCAGTAGTCAGCTACCGTGTGTTTCGTTCCGGAGATTTTATAGATTATGAAGAATTGATGCGGGAACTGGGTCCCACACTTTTCGTCAAACCCTGTCGGGAAGGTTCTTCACTGGGAGTGAGCAAAGTCCATAATGCCAGGGAATTTCAGGCAGCAATCAAAGATGCATTCGGAATAGACCGAAAAATCATGATCGAAAAAGCAGTCCAGGGCCGCGAGATCGAGTGCTCTGTTTTAGGAAATGATTCCCCTAAAGCGGCTGAGGTATTGGGTGAAATTGTACCACGTCATGATTTTTACTCCTATGAAGCCAAATACGTGGATGATGAAGGAGCTGATTTGATCATCCCTGCTCAAATCGAATCCAAGACATCCCTGAAAATACGTGAAGCCGCTGTGGAGGCATTTCGTTGCACAGAATGCAGGGGGATGGCGCGGGTTGATTTTTTTCTAAACCAAGATGACGATTTTTTCATCAATGAAATCAATACGCTACCTGGATTTACCAGCATCAGCATGTACCCCAAGTTATGGGAAGCATCCGGTATGTCTTATTCAAAACTACTGGAACANCTGATTGAACTTGCCCTCGAAAACTGAGGATCGATGCGGATACATGAAGATCCTCCACTGAATGTTGTCCTTTACGAACCCCAGATTCCTCCCAATACCGGAAATATTGCCAGGCTCTGTGCTGCAGTTCGATGTCATCTGATCCTGTTGGGAAAGCTGGGTTTCGAGTTGACCGACAGCCAACTCAAGCGAGCGGGCCTTGATTACTGGCAATGGGTGAGCTGGGAATATCATGAAGATCCTGAGGCCTTCCTGCAAAATCTCCCTGAAGCATCAATCCGCTGCCTCTCAGTCCATGTTCATAAGCCTTATACTCAAATGAATCCTTCTCACGGGGATTACCTCTTTTTCGGCAAGGAAACGACAGGGCTTCCCAAAGCATGGCTTGAGCGTTATGCCGAACAGGCATTTACCATTCCCATGTGGGAATCAGGAGTAAGAAGCCTGAATCTTGGATCGTCCGTCGCGATTGTGGTTTATGATGCACTCAGACAAATGAAAGTCTTTTAAATCAATGGGTTGAAAAGATTATTTGATTGAGTATATTCAATAAAAATCCTGATNTTGGAAGCAAAAAGAAGACTCATCAAAGAATTTCAATGAACCAACAGCTTTCAGCAAAAGCAGCTAATTTTCAGGATTTTTTAAGTTCCAGGGGAATCGAAGGAAAAGTGGTCGAACTTTCGGAATCGACCCGAACTTCTGCTGAAGCCGCGGCGGCAATCGGCTGTGAAGTGGAGGAGATTGCAAAGTCGATCGTTTTTTATGTCAAGGATACCCTCCGACCCATCCTGGTGATTGCAAGCGGGACAAACCGTGTGGATGAAAAAAAGCTGAAAAAACTGGTTGGTGGAAAACTGAAAAGAGCCGATGCGGATTTTGTCCGGGAAGTCACCGGGTTTGTAATCGGCGGGGTGCCTCCTGCAGGGCACATTGAGCCGCTGCAGACATTTATGGATCTGGACCTTTTACAATTTTCACAGGTCTGGGCAGCGGCTGGTTCTCCTTACGCGGTTTTTCCCATCAAACCCNAGGTGCTTTTGGAACTATGCACTGCCGAAGCAGTTGACATCAAGGTCAACTGATCCGGTTCAAAATAAAANATTGAATCCTGCTTCAACTGTTTCGACCGACAAGCACGAAGGCAGACCAGTAATAAGGCGCACTCCATTCAAGGGTTTCGAGCATTTCCAGCCTAGCCTCCCGCATTGCTTCCCTGGCGGGCATTCCTCCGAGAAACTTGGCGTAGAATTTGGTCATCAATAACTGCGTTCCTGCGTCACTGACTTCCCAGAAGGAGTTGACTACATTACTCACTCCTGCTTCCTGGAAAGAACGTCTCAGGCCATAGACCCCTTCGCCTTCATGGATTTCACCAAGTCCCGTTTCACAGGCTGATAGAACAACCAGCTGGGTTCCTGCAAGATCCAGATTCAATACTTCCATTGCAGTCAGGACGCCGTCGTTGTCGGTATCGATTTCCCCTAACAGAGGAGCATTGGCATTGAGACCGGTGAATGCCAGTCCTGCTCTCAACAGTGGATTGTCTGCAGGCGGGGGTAAGCGGTTTCCGCCTCCCCTGGCAAGTCCCTGGATGCGTTTGGAGAGTTTTTCATCCTCTTTGAGGAAAAAGCCGTGGGTCGCGATGTGGAGTACTTCAGGAGGTCTTGTGATCTCCCTGAGTTGTTGTTCTTCGGCAGACTGGAGTGTGAAGATGGATGTTTTCCTTTCTTTTTCATCAGAAACCACCTTGATCACTTCACCTTCTTTTTCCGCCCCAGGCAGGGGGTCAAAATTCAGTCCACGTAAACCGGAACCCATCCTTGCTCCCTGGGCCACACTTCGTGACCTTTTTCGTGACACCTCACGGGCNTGGGGGCTTTCCAGCAATTTCTTGGAATCAAAATCAGGACCGGCAAGGATCAACATATCTCCACTGACCGGTTCCACCAGATTGACAGCAAGATCACGGGAGGAACTGATGATACGAAGGTCGTAATTTTCGATCAGGTAACTTTCAGAATCATCAACCAGGACGTCAAATGGGAGAACATTGAGAACACTGTCCGGGGAGATGAAAATCGATTCGGCATCGGAAATGTAATCCATCAGAGGGCTCCAAAGAGGTTCCCAAAGCTCATAGGCCACACTCTTGATGTCCTCGTCCTCTGCGCCTTCATCCTGGATGATTTCACGAAGCTCAGAGATGACTATCTGGATGTATTCCAATTCTCCATAATCGAATACAAACCACTCCCCCTGATAACCGACGAGGGCCAGTATTTTAAGAATGTCTTCCTTATCCCTGTAGGCAAGGAAATCGACCAGCGCGCTATCTCCCAAGGCGTCAAGCACCTCTTCCGGTTTGGCTTGGGCCAGGGTCTGACGGTAAACCTGGCTTGAGGCTCCAAGATCCAACTGGAGGGCATTGATTTTTTCTTCAAGTTTAAAGACCAGTTCTCCAAATTGGTCACGGTTTTCATCGTTCGGCCCTGCAAGGGTTAGTGAAGCCAACTCTTTTCGGGCTTCAGTCAAATCCTCTGTAAGTTTTTTCAGTTTTGGAGAACCTGACATTTTCACTACCTGCTGGGTTTCACTGGTAATTTTCAACAGCAAGCCTTTGCGTTTCAGGCTGATCTGAAAAAGATTTTCAGCAGTTCGTTCATCATCAATATTGAGCAGCAGTTGGATGTAGGCATCCTGCTCAGGCTTATGGAGGCGGATGTAGGATTGACGTGTATTGTCTCCGGCGACCCAAAGTACCCGATCGAAAAAGGTATTACGTTGTTCAAACCCTGTTTTTCGAATTTCAAAGGCTTCATCAAGCAGGCCAAGATCTTCTTTCAGTTGTGCCAGGTTATTCAGGGTTTCAAAGGTGTAGGGGTGACTTTTTCCTAAAACTTCGTATTCCAGTTCCAGGGTTTCCTCAAACAGTTCCAGGGCTTCTTCAGGCTTTTCCTGGAGCACAAGCAATTCCCCAAGGTCATTCATACTACGCAAGGTATCCGCATGCTTTTTCCCAAAAATGGCAGTACGTCCCTCCAATGCCTGGGTCAGGTGTTTTTCGGAAGTATCAAGATTCCCCAGATTCTTGTGAACTCTGCCGAGGTTATTCAGCGCTTTCAGGGTATTCTGATGCCGTTCCCCGAATTTTTTCCTCCAAAGATCGTAAGCCAAAGTAAATCTGGGTTCCGCTTTTTCGGGTTTGTCGTCACGAAGATAGAGATATGCGAGGTTGTTGATGCTGGCAATGGTATTGGGGTGCTCNCTCCCATAAACCTCTTTGTTCAGTTCTATGACTTTTTCATAATTCAATTCGGAACGTTGAAAATCTCCCTGGGATTCATAAAGAAAGGCCAGATTGTTCAGCAATGCCAGGGTGGTGGGATGTTTCGATCCCTGAATCTGTTCAGAAATGGCGTGGCTTTTCTTGAAAAGGGGTTCCGCTTCATCATAAAGTCCCTGATTTTCTAGAAGCAGGGCCAGATTATTCATGACCGAAACGGACTGTGGACTTTCTTCCCCGAGTGCAGTAATCATCCTTCTCATGGCATCACGAAAATGCTTTTCAGCTTTTTCGTACTCACCAAGCCTGCGGTAGACACTGGCCATGTTGTTCAGGTCCCCAGCCGTGTTGGGATGTGTTTCTCCAAGCAGAGCGAGTTCCAGTTCATAAACTTTCCGATGCTGCTCGAGGGCTTCTTCAAGCCTACCTGTATCTTCATAAAGCTGTGCCAGGTGGCTGATGGTCTGGATGGTCAGAGGATCTTCTTCACCCAGTTCGGCGGTGGCGGTTGTTAAAACTTCCAGAAAAAGCGGTTCGGCCTTTTCGTATTCACCCAATTGACGGTAGGTTTCTGCAAGATTCTCCTTGGTTTCAAGGGTTTCAAATGCCTGGTCTCCCAGAACTTGTTCCTGACCCGAAAGCGTTTTTTCAAAGGTTGGCTGAGCCTCTTTCAGTTTCCCCCTGTTCAGATAAAGTGCTCCCAGCAGGGCTGAAGCTGCGAGCGCATCAGGATCTTGCTCACCCAGAGTTTGTGCCAGACCATTGGCGGTTTCTCTGAGGATTTCTTCTGCCTGNTCAAATCGTCCCTGATCTTGTTGATTGAGCCCTAGGGCCTGGAGACGAAGCATGGTTTGCGGATCGTCCATGCCGAGGGAACTTCGGGAGATCTGGTAAGCTTCCTCATAGACGGTTTCGGCCATTTGCGGGTCGATCATGCCCAGGAAGCCTGCATAGGCATCAAGAACCAATAAGGCCAATTCAGATTGATCCGTATCCTGTGCCTGCTTCAAAAGCTGCTCATAGAGGACATTGGCTTCTTCAAGCAAGCCCATTTCCGCCATCAGCAGAGCTTCCGTGAGCCTCGAATTAAAGGTGTTGGGATCGGTTGCCCCATAAGCTTTGACGGAAAGTCCTGACGCTTCCGCAGCAAGCTTCAGTGCTTCTTCGAGCTCACCCTGCATGTAAAGGTCTTCCACTTCAAACTGACGCTGCTCCCAGAGTTCTCTAGCTTCGTCTTGGGAAAGCCCTGTCGCACTTTGTTGTGCTTTGAGGGAAATGTTGCCGAGGGCAATGAAAATAACGAAAAAGCATGCGATCGAGGTTTTGACTAGTTTTCTAATTGCTGTTTTTTTCATCCTTACCTCTGTGGAAATGGTGAGCTTCAATTCAAAAAGATTTTAGTCATTCGCTATCTAACGATAGTTCGAGATTTTTTTATTGTTCAGGGCATTCAAAAACAAAACCGAATCCNTGTTTTCNTTCTCTCCTTTTGATACCACATATCACAAAGAGAAAACCATTAGAAATTCCTCAGTTTTCAAATTCAGTTCGGGCTTCTTCCAATTGATGGGTTTTGGTCTCCCATTCCCGCATATGAAGTTTTAGTTCCTGTTCCAATTCAATTTTACTGGTCTGCATGTTTTCAATCTTCCGATTGTCTGCATTCTTAAAAAAATCCTTACCGCTGAAGATCAAGTCGATGTTGCGGATTTGAGCTTCCTGATCGGAGATGGTTTCCTCAAGCAGGTTGGTTTCTCGGGTAAGCTTTGAAATCAGCTTTTTCAGCTCTTTGCGGTTTCTCTGTTTGCCGTTGAGTTCAGAGGGCTTTTTAGTTTCACGGGTCTGGCTCAAGGCCTGATCCCGGCTCAGGTAATCGTCGCCAAAATGCTCGAGGTATTCCTCGTAACTGCCTGCAAAATCCCGGGCACCCTCCGGGGTGAGTTCAAGGACGTGGGTGGCAACTTCCGAGACAAAATGACGGTCATGACTGACGACAATCACCGTTCCCGGGAAATCCTTTAAGGCCTGTGCCAGGGCTTCCACCCCTTCCAGATCAAGATGATTGGTGGGTTCATCAAGAACCAGAACATTTCTTTTTTCCAGCATGATTTTCGCAAAAAGCAGCCTCGCGGCTTCACCGCCGCTTAGGGAGGAAACGCTTTTGAGGGCTTCATCGCCGGAAAGGAGGACCCTGCCGAGCAGACCGCGGATGGTGCCGATGTTCTCCTGCTGACCAAACTGATAGAGCCAGTCATAAGCACTGATCCGTCCTTTCAGATTTTCGTGATGATCCTGGGCAAAGTAGGAAATGCTGGTTTCATAACCCCATTCATAATCCCCCTCATCTGATTCCAGTTCTCCGAGCAGGATTTTCAAAAGGGTGGATTTTCCGATTCCGTTGGGTCCGATGACGGCAATTTTTTCGCCCCGTTCAAGTTTGAAATTGATGCCATTCAGAACCTGGATTTCGGCAAATTGTTTTGAAATTTTCCTGGAAGTCAAAGTGATCCTTCCGGAAGGCCGTTCCTGTTCGAACTTAAGTTTCGGGTAAATCCGGGAAGAACGGGTGATTTCCGGGATTTCCATTTTTTCCAGCTGCTTCACCCGTGACTGAGCCTGTCGAGCTTTTGTAGCCTTGTAGCGGAAACGTTCTACAAATGCCTGCATTTCCGCAGTNTTGCGTTCCAGACTTTCGATCTCTTTCTGTTTCTGNGATTCGTTGAGGGCTTTTGCTTCCAGGAACTGATCATAATTGCCAGGATAAAGCCTTAGTTCCTGGTAGTCGATATCAACCGTATGGGTTGAAACAGCATTCAAAAAGTTACGATCGTGGGAGATGAAGATCAGTGTGCCCTGGTATTCGTGGACCAAAAAATTTTCAAGCCAGCGGATAGAGACGATGTCCAGGTGGTTGGTTGGTTCATCCAGCATCAACAGGCTGGGCTTGGCAAAAAGCAGTTGCCCCAATAAAACCCTCAGTTTGAATCCTCCTGAAAGAGCTTTCATCGGTCCATGATGATAGGCCGGGCCGATTCCCAAACCACTCAGCATTTCTTCAACTTGAGCTTCTGCGGCATAGCCATCCTCTTCCGCAATGATGACTTCCAGATGTGCCAAACGATTTCCGCTTTCTTCATCGTCACTATTCTCAGCCAGCAATTGCTCTTTTTCACTGAACGCACTCCAGAGACGTGGATTTCCCTGGAGNACNACATCACTGACTTTGACGTTTTCGTAACGGAAATGATCCTGTTTAAGCAGCCCAGGGCTTAAATTTTTTGGAATGGAGACCAAACCCTTGCTGGGCAACTCTTCACCGCTGATGATTCGCAGCAAGGTAGATTTTCCAGATCCATTGGCACCCACAAGCCCGTAGCGTTTTCCCGGATCAAAATTCAGGGATGCATTTTCGAAAAGNGTTTTCTGACCATACTGCATGGCCAAGTCGGTGATGCTGATCATGTGCTAAGAATTTTCTCGAACGGCACTAGAATTTAAAGATACAAAAGATGATTNATTTCNTNTTTTGGGAAACNNTTTGATCAAGATACCAACTGCTTAAAATTTTTCTCCTGAGTCTTTTCCTTGATTCTTCATGCATTAACATAATGAAATGAGTCTCCAAGCACAAAACGAAATACAGGAGTCCCTGTAGAGTCTAGATCGGCATCCTAAAGGCCTTTTGAACTGATTTAGAATTGGCCATTATTTTGCTTTTAATGGGAATGTTTTCCAACCTTTCAAAAATGTGAATTCTGTTCCTGATTTAATCCATCCTTCATAAGGAATTCTGTTTTNCCNTAANCATGCATCGACACGCAGTTCTCAAGGAATATTCCACCTACGTTGACCCGTTGATTCCCGATGAGGAATCGCTTTTGATTCAGTTATGCGAGCATCTTCATCGCTCCGGGTTTCTTTTCGATGATGCGACTGAAGCGGAATTCAACAATGGCGAGCAGGTGATCCGGGAATTTTATGAGCAGGAAGGTCAGTTGATCCAGAANCTGCTTCAGCCAGGTCGCCTCCAGCAATACATGAACTATCTGAAGNGACTTCAGTGGAACCGTTCCGAACTGCGAAATCGCCTGAGGCAGAAAGTGATGAAGCATTTCGAAACAATGGCTCATGGAGCTCATCACCAGTTCAACATCAGGCTTGCCATCATGCAGGGTTTAAAGGAAAAGAAAACGGGTCCCTTCCAGGATTTTATGCTTTGCCTCCAAGCGTATCAAAGCGTACTTCTGAAGAATTCCAGTAAAGCGGATGAAAAAGAACCCAAAGCGGAAGAAAACTATACCGCCAAAGATCTCCTGAAGATGCGTAAGGAACTTCAGGATCAACTGGAAGGGAAAGGCTTTGTTCAAGCGGTTCTCAAACAGATAGCCAAAAGAAGAGGCGTCAGTGTTTCCGAATTGACGAAAGATCCTCTGGAAGAAGAAAACCAGGAACAAGAAAAAATCATCTTTGTCAGACCCTCCAAACAAAAACCAGGAAGTTCTACCCGTCCTGTGTTGAAAAGAAATACTCCGGTAGCGCAGAAGGTTCCAAAAAAATCGACCCAAAAGGAAACACCTCCAAAGCCTCAAGTTATTCCACCGCCGCCTGTTGAGGAAGAAGATCCCGGAGCAGCAATGATGGTACCGGAATTGGAGGATTTNGAGGAATCTGAAGCAGATTCCCTGGCCAGGCAGGAAGACGGAGTGGAGCAGGAAGCAGTTCCGGAAGTGAAGGATGAAATAAACGAGGAAAGTCCTACTCAAACTGCTTCTGCTGGCTCTTCTGATCAAGTGGAGATTGATGATGAAGATGAGGAAGAAGCAGAGGCACCCAAGAAAAAGGAAGCAAAACCTGCTGCTCCTTCTGCCGCAGATCTGTTATCCAGTCTGGAAGAAGACGATGACGAAGATTTTGAGGAAGATGATGGACTGACTGCGGTTGAAACCGATGAAACGGATGTGGTTTTTGGAACCGGAAAGATCACTCCGGCGTCAATGATGAGTTTCGTCCGTCAGTATCCCGACAGTACCCTGAAATTTTTGCTACGCCGAAACCTGGATGGACGTCCGCTGCCTTCAGAATTTGATCAGATNTACAAAACCTGGGAGGAACGAGGACTGATGCGAGGCAGGGTCAGACGTTATGTCCTGCAGATCATGGACTGGGAAGACGTTCCTGATCTCCCTGTGCATGAGTTACTGGGTCAGATGCGGAACCGACTGATGGACATGAAATTGGAAGCTGAACAGGCTTGATCAAGCCCTGAACAGCTGAATCAGGTCGTTCCAGGTGACAAACAACATCAGTGCGATCAAAACGGAAAATCCAATCATCTGCGTCCGTTCCCGAAAGATAGTGCTTAAGGGAGCGCCTTTCAGTTTTTCAAAACCCAGCAGCAGGATGTGTCCGCCATCCAATGCAGGTATCGGAAGCAGATTGAAAATACCGAGCTGAAGACTGATAAAGGCCATCAGAAAAATAAGGTTCGAGATTCCGCTTTTTGCCGCGTCACCCAAGACCATTCCTATCCGGATTGGGCCGCCTAGGTCATCAAGGGACCCCTGTCCACTCAGCATCTGACCAAGAAACATGAAAGTCGCTTTCGTCAGTTGCCAAACCCTCTGGACCCCCATGGAAACNGATTCGCCGATGCCGTAGTTTTTGTTTTGCGTCGGCATACTCATNCCCATCAGCCAAAGCTTCGCTTCCTTTTCAAAATAAGGTTTTAACTCGACGAACTGCACCTCACCGGACCGCTCGTATTCGACGATGATCTGTACCGCATCAGAACTTCCATTTGGTTGCTGAGATTCCTGGATCAAGGGGATCAAGTCGCTCCAGTCTCCTACAGAATTTCCATTGATGCTGAGAACCAGATCACCTTCCTGGAGCCCTGCCTCTCTTGCCGGAGAGGGACTGGTGAAGCCTCCTGCACGGGGTTCAATGAAGGGTTTCCAACCCATCTGACGCTGTTGCTGAAGTTCTTGAAGCGGGACCTCGAAATCCAGCAAAGCTCCATCTCTTTCTACCTCAAGCCGTAAGTTTGAAGTGGTGATCGCCTTTCCCATTTCCTGGTTNACGGCTCTCCAGTTCAAAACCTCGTTTCCGTTTACAGTAAAGATCTGGTCGTTTGCCTGGAGCCCGATTTTTTCAGCAATACTCCCCTGATCGATCTTTCGNAACTTCGCCATTTCATCCAGATAAGCNGGAGACTGGACACCAATCATATACAGCAGAGGCATGCAGAAGAGCGCAAATAGCAGATTCATCGCCGGTCCACCGATGAGGATGTAGATTCGTTGTAAAATACTTTTTGAAGCATAGTTGGAGGGATCTGTCGGATCTTCATCGGTTACATTCTGTCCGAANAGCCGAACGTATCCCCCTAAGGGAATCCAGGAAACTTTGTATTCGGTGTCTCCAACTTTTTTTCCATAGATGGTTGGGGGAAAGCCGATGGAGAAAGTTTCAACACGAACCCCAACATGCTTTGCGGCCATGTAATGGCCNAGTTCGTGGATGAAAATAAGAAAGCCCAGAACGGCAATAAAGGTGATTAAGGTCAGCATCTGAAATATTCCAAACGTTTCATAGTTTTATTCAAGGTGTCAGGTAAAACTTTTTGTAATGAACAGTGTTTGTTTCATGAGGTTGATAAAAATGAAGATCAAACTTATTCCAATATGACACAGCAGAACAGGTGGGAAAATAAGTTTTTCAGGCAGCAACTCTTTCCTGCATCCGTTGCTGGGCTTCCTCCCNTCCCCATTGGTCCGCCTTTACGGCATCCTCCAGGGTTTGAATGTCTCTGAGGTATGATGGGCAATCAGGTTTTTGGGAGATACTTTGATATCCGGACATTACATCCTGGAGTAATTTAGCAATTTCAACAAAATGCAGATGCCCTTTCAGGTAGGATTCAACCACCGCTTCATTCGCGCCGTTTAAAACGGCCGGAACACTTCTGTCCATCCTGGCCGCATCGATGGCTAGCTNAAGACAGGGGTACCGGGTCGGTTCGACTGATGAAAAATTCAGGCTTCCGATCTTTGTCAGGTCTAAATTTGGGAGTTCCAGTTCAAGTCGATCAGGCCATCCAAGACAATAGGAAATCGGGATTCGCATGTCAGGAAATCCAAGCTGGGCCAAAGTGGAGCCATCACAAAATTCCACCATTGAGTGAATGATGCTTTCCCGGTGAATGACGACCTCAATCTTTTCAACCGGCATATCAAACAGCCAACGTGCCTCNATCACTTCAAGACCCTTGTTCATCATGGTTGCTGAGTCAATGGTGATTTTATTTCCCATTTCCCAGTTTGGATGAGAAAGAGCATCTTCCAGACGGATGTGAGGGAATTGTTCAAGAGGCAGATCGCGGAAAGGTCCTCCTGAAGCGGTTAGCACCAATTTCCTGATTTTATCCTGAGTACGGCCGTTCAAGACCTGGAAAATCGCATTGTGCTCACTGTCGGTNGGAAGGATCNTGGCCCCGCTTTTTGAGGCTTCCTCAATGAAAAGCCGACCCGCCATGACCAGCGGTTCCTTGTTGGCAAGGGCAACGTTTTTTCCNGAAGAAACTGCTGAAAAAGTGGGAAACAAACCTGCTGAGCCGACGATTCCGGCGACAACGATTTGTGCATCCGGATCTTCTGCTATGTTGATCAATCCTTCTTTTCCTGAAAAGACTTCAAGTTCCGGGAATGCGTCTCGGACATGCCTTGCTTCACTCGTNGAGTGGACACTGACTTTTTCAGGACGGAATTCATGGATCAGTTCACAGAGTTTTTCCACGGAACGGTGACAGGTCAGGGAGACAATCCGGAATCGATCAGGGTGNTGACGGATGACGGAAAGGGTGCTGTCTCCAATGGANCCAGTCGCCCCAAGGATAGAAATATTTTTTTGACGAGTCATCCGAGCAAGATGAGGTAATAAAACAATGGTGCCGCGATCAGGTATCCGTCCACCCGGTCCAGGATTCCTCCATGGCCGGGTAAGAGGCTTCCGGAATCTTTGACGCCGCAGAGGCGTTTGATCCTCGACTCGACCAGATCACCGAGCTGCCCAGCTGCTGCCGTCACCAGACCGAGCATAATTCCGGTGAGCCAGAAATAATCCAATGTCAGCTCCACGTACAAACCTGCAAAAAGAGCGCTTACGCCTGCTCCGATGAGGCTTCCCTCCCAAGTTTTTTTGGGACTGATGCTCGGAGCCAGGGGAATGTTCCCAAAACGCTTTCCTCCGAAATAGGCAAAGATATCACTGAAGCTGATGATGAAGATCAGTAAAAATACCAAAGCGGTCCCATNTTCATGAGCTTTGATCAGGATCATGTGGGAAAGGCTCCAGCCTGTCAGAAGCATTCCGAAGAGCCCCATGCCCAATAGATTTTTTCCCGGAAAGCTTTGTTCATTGCTGAAAAGGAGNTGCTGAAAGATCCAGCCAGCNGCGCAGACGAGAAACATTCCATGAAGTCCGTTCGAACCTCCCAACGCACCCAGTCCAATCAAAAGAGCGCAGCCGGGAAGAAACCATTCGGGAAGGATGATTTCTTTTTTGGAAAGCATTGCTGTCAGTTCACCGCTTCCGATCACAGCAAAAACAATCACGACCAGACCGACAATCAGAACGGGAGAAAAGATAATCAACGATACTCCTGCGGCAAGAGGGATCGCGGTCTTGATGCGAGCCGCAAGTTCAGGAGAGAGGGAATCCAGCTTCATCGGGCTAACAGAAATCTGTTTCAGGCAGTTTCTTTCAGGGGTTCAGTNCGTCCCAACCTCCTATTCCGTTTTTGGAACTCAAGAAGGGCCTGAAAAAAATCTTCCTTGTCAAAATCAGGCCAAAGCACATCGGTGAAAAAGTATTCACTGTAGGCGGCCTGCCAGATCAGGAAATTGGAAAGACGTTTTTCACCACTGGTTCGAATGATCAAATCAGGATCAGGTATACCAGGTGTAAAAGTGTGTTCTGAAATCAATTCCTCATTGATTTCCTCGAGGTTGAGATTTCCACTCTGGACCAGGGAAGAGATCTTCTTCACCGCACGGACTAATTCTGCCCTCCCNCCGTAATTGACCGCCAGGTTCAAAAGAAGTCCGGTATTTTCCGANGTAGACTCCAGCGCGTGATTTAAAGGCTGCTGGAGAAACTGAGGGAGCCCCTGACTTTCTCCTGCAACCTGAAACCGGACGTTGTTGTCCAGCATGGTTTTCAATTCTTTTTGAAGGTATTCGGCAAACAANTCCATTAAGGTGGACACCTCCTGGGCTGGACGCCTCCAGTTCTCAGTGGAAAAGGCATAGAGAGTGAGTACCTCCAATTCCAATTCGACTGCGGCTTCGACGGTGGCCCTCACCGCTTTGACTGCATTACGGTGGCCATAAACCCGAGGGTAACGCCTTTCGGTGGCCCAACGTCCGTTACCATCCATGATGATCCCAACATGACGGGGCATCCTTGAAGGATCGAGCAGTTCGCGATTGGAGGGCATAGAAATAAAATGGCAGGATCAGGTTAAAGCGCGCCGGTTTTTCCTGATTTATTTTTTTATCAACCCTTTACTATTCTCAATTGAATCCAGGGAAGCAAGTCCTTTTCCATCAAGAAGATGAATGATCATGATATCAAATCATTGTTTTTCCAGCAGATCAAGTGCTGTTCCTCCATAGGTTTTTCGGACCATCAAGACCAGCGAATTTTGAAATTCGAATTCCATCTTTTTCGGTGACTCTATGGCGATGATGGAACCTTTCTGGATTGAGTCTGAATCGGCTAATCGTTTCAAAATCTGAGGATAATGGTTTTCCTGATAAGGAGGGTCGAGAAAGATAAGAGAAGGGTNNCCAGGATCGGAGTAGGANAGGATCCAGCGTTCGGCCCTGTCAAGAAAGATGTCATAACATTCTCTCGTTAATTTACAGGTCAGCAAATTTTTCTTGAGGATCTTTTCGTGTGTCTTTGAGCACTCAACAAAAGTTGCAAATCGAGCTCCTCTGCTGAGTGCCTCAATTCCCAATGCGCCACTACCGGCATAAAGGTCCAGCACGTTGAAATCCTGCCAATGGAGACGATGGTCCAGCATGTTGAAAAGAGCTTCCCTGACACGGTCGGCACTGGGACGAACCTTCAGCCCGGAAGGAACTTCGAGTTTTCTACCACGCAGGGTACCACCAATGATTCTGATCACNTTGATTTATTCTTGAATTTTTATCTACTNAGGCGATTTTAAGCCTNAGGTCCTTGTCAAATCTCCAAATCAAGCCTGAGATAGGAAGCCATTCGCGGTTTATTTGTTTTTGTATATCCATAATGTTTGAAAACAATTCTGGTTCCCGGGGCAGGAGGATTTTCCCTTTCAGCATCCTTGAATCCACCTCCCAGGCGAAAACGAATACCATTGTCCATTTCGATAAGCAGCGAACCCATCCTTCCTTGATTACGGCCTTTTCCNGGCAAATGCTGAATCACGGTCCCGACATTTTCCTGGAAACTTTTAACTTTGAGCAGGTTCGCTGAGCGTCCGGNCTTGTATTGTGAACCTGGTTTCCTCAGCATCAACCCTTCAGCACCTTTAGCTTCGATTCGATTCAGAAAATTCAACAATTCTTTTTCAGAGTTACAGCGTTTCTGTTCAACCCAACGAATATAATCAAGGTTCATCGTTTTCAGCAACTTTCGGGTCTGTTTCATCCTTTGTTCAAAAACTCCTGATAAATCAGGAGCATCAAAAACAAGATAATGGACTTCAGACCAACCTGTTCCAGGGTTTTGATCGAGAACCACACTCAAAGTTTTTGCAAATTGCTTTCTGGAAATCCAGAGCTCACCGTCNANTGCTTGACCGGGAAGAGATTCGGTAAACCACGAAGGAGCATGAATCGGGTGACCTTGGCGGGTGATCAACTTACGGCCTGTCCAGAATGCGCGGACACCGTCAAATTTTTCACTCATCCACCAGCCCCGAATGTTATTTCCCTTTTTCCAGGTTTTTGCAAGCATCAGAGGAGGTTTCTGGACATCCGACGTGAGTCCAAGGAACTTTTGCTTATAGGGGTCAAAAAACCCCTTTTTCAAAATGTTTTCAACCAGNGAAGTACAATTGTTTCTGGAAAANACCACCCCCCTTTCTTCTGCAAACCGAGTCAACATTTCAATCTGTTGCTGATTCGGTTTACTGCAGAGACTTTCTATCGAAATACCATGGGGGTTTTGCCCTTCTGGGCTTTGGGATTTTAATGCTGCAGGAGCAATCAGGGTGAGCAGGGTTGAAATGAGCCATTTTGCTTTTTTGTGCATAGGTCCTCCGGAAATAGGAATGGGAAACGTTTTGCACCCTGCTTATCTCCCGGAAACGTGTTTGACCGCGAGAATAGAATATCGAGTTGGAGTAGAAAATTTGTCATAAACTGACAAGAGATCGAAAATGNAATGTTTTTGTTTCTAACAGAAAGTCAGAATACTTTGAGAATCTTAGAAAGACCAAAAACTCTCAAGCAAAGACCAAATGACCTCGAATGAAATACCAGTCCACATTGCCTTGGGAAGCAACCTTGGAAATCCTGAAAATTTTCTTGAANAAGCAAGAGAAGCACTGAGAAAACTTCCCCTGGAAAAGATGAAATGCTCTTCAATCTTAAAAAGCTCGCCNCTTCTTGGAATGGCCCAACCTGATTATTTGAATCAACTGGTTTGTGGAATCACCCAGCTTNAAGCAGAAGAATTGTTGATGGAGTGCCAAGCCATTGAAAAACGTCTTGGACGTATCCGTGAACAGCGTTGGGGACCGAGGACCATTGATATCGACATCATTTCTTATGGCCAACAAACAATCGACAGTCCTATCCTCAAAATTCCGCATCCTGAGATGGAGAAGCGTGCTTTCGTGTTGATGCCTCTCCAAGAAATCAGTCCGCAATGGACTCATCCGGTTTCAGGTCATACGATTGATGAGCTTCTGGAAGATTGGAAAAGTAATTCCAGTGAACCCCTACCGGTAATTCTCTCGTCTTAAAATTTGTCCAGAGGTTAAAAAAACGCTTTTNCCAGTGATGTGACTTCAGAGTGTCAGTTTGTCTCTTTTGTCTTCATCGGTATACGGAGGCCTAACCCTGCGGCAGATATTGATGTTGAGGTATTTGTATTTGGGATGAGTCAGGGTTCCTGGAGGCAGGGTTACCGTTTTCTCACGGCACTCAATATTTGGCACCGGAATCGGGATGGGNGGTGATGGAGGAATCATACCCTCCCAGTCAGCCCTTTGATAATAACTGGCTATGGTTGGTTTTTCTGTGACCAGTTCAGGATTTCTTCCAGTTTGACAGGCTGAAATCAAGTGCAGGCTTAAAACAGTGAAGATGGTTCTGTTTAGAAGTTTGCCTGCTTTCATGACCTTGATGCGGTCGTTTTTAGAGGACTTTTGAAATGGAAGGATGGTTGGAGGGGTGCCTGAAGATTCAGGCACCCAACAAGATGACTAGACGAGTTTGAAAATTTCACCGAGATTGTCCCGGATTGCACGGGTATCTTTCCAGTGCTGAGAACCTGAATCTCCAAAGGACTCTGCTCCTGGCTTATCAATTTCCTTGGCAAAAACATCCCGGAAGGACTTGGATGCCATGTAGTCCGTTTGAACAACATACCTGACGTTGTTGTCATAAAGTTCCAGAGCGTCTTCATGGGATGTAGTAACCGCCACAAAAGGAAGGTCGGGAGATTTCTGTCGGAGAAAATCAGAGAGTTCAATATTCATCTGCAATAATCCTCTACAGGAGACCACAAGCTTTGCCTGATCAAACTTAAATTCTGACCAGATGGAACTGTCCATGATATCGGCGTAGAGAGGAACAATGTTGGATTCCTTCTGTGCCTGAAAGTGCCGGATGATTTCAGGATCAGTATCGATCATCAAAACTTTCTCACCTTTTTGCTGATAGTATTCCGCAACTTCATAAGACACTTCGTTGTATGCCAAGAGAACAACATGGTCTTTCATTTCCATGCCATGATCCCTTGTAATTTCAAAGGCTGATGGATTGCGGTCCATGAAATGGAGCATTCCTTTAAATCCGTTGAACAATGAGAACTGAGCCCATTGTCCAAGTGCGGAAAGGATGAAAGAGAGGAGTGAAACCGAAATCAGGATGGCAAAGATTTCATCACTGAAAACTCCTGCCTTCCACGCCAGCAGGGCAATGATGATCGTAATTTCAGAGGCCTGATTGGTCGTTACTCCACCAAGAAAGGCGGTACGGCTTTTGATGTTTGTCAATGATCCGGTGATGATCACAATGATTGGTTTAATAATGACAACCAGTAAAGTCAGAGTGATGATCACACCAACATTGTTACTGTAGAGCGAGCCGTCCAGGTCTGACATATTCACACCAAGGGTCAGGAAAAGCAGAATCGCTCCAAAAGATTTTAGTGGGCCGACCTTGTCTTCGATATCTAGCCGGTAAGGCAAGGAACCGAGGGAGATACCTGCGAAAAAAGCTCCGGCTTCCGGAGAAATTCCAAGGGCTCCGCATATCGCAGCGATCCCCATGCAGTAACCAACAGCGCTGATGAAAAGCAGTTCTGAGGAGCGAAGCAAATAACGGACAACTGGCTCAAGAATAAATTTTGAGATGAGCATTACTATAACTACTAAAAGTAGAATCTGCTCAGTTAACCAAAGATTTGATACTGCAGAACTGGCTCCTGAATCAAGGCCTCCGGTGGCTTGCAGTTTTGCCAGGAGTACTACTGCTAGCAAAGTCCCAATCACCGTGGTGCCTGTGGCAATCTGTCCATGCAGGGAATCTTCGTCTTCCCGGTATTGCAGCGATGCACTGACCAGAAAACTGGATGGAACCACCAGGCACAGGGCAAAGAAAATGCTCTCACTGAAACCTTCGGTTCCGGCAAAACGCGTTGCCGCCCAGTAAAAGAACAAAAGCCCGAGACCTATGAATCCTACTCCATTGGAGATGATGAATCCCAGACGCTTGGTGATATCCTTGAGATTAAAATTAACCCCGGCCATGAACATCACCAGGATGATTCCAATTTCCTGGAATCCAGAGAGGATTGAGGCCATTCCAGGATAATGTGACTCATGGTCGGCCAACCCCGAAGTTTGGAGCCCCAAAGCCAGTCCCATCACAATACCCATGATGATGAATGACAGGATGTTGGCTTGCTTAAGCCAGGTAAGGATGATTGTGATGACCATGGCACCGCCAAGCATCAAACCTAATGGCTTGATCAACCAGCCACCACCTCCAGCATAGACCGGCATTGCGGCCAAAAGGCCAAATGCCAGGGTAACCGCGAATCTGTAAAAGATTGATTTATTCATTGTGGTTTCCGTCGTTAATGAATTCTTGGTTTTAGGCTTTGGCAAAAATTTCACCAAGACCTTCCTGCAATTTTTTTGTTTCTTCTCGATGGGTCTGGCCTAAGTCGCGGAAGGCATCCTTATCAGATTTACCCATCTCACCGTCAAGAATTTCCCTGAATCCCCGCGCTGCCAGGAATTCTGTCTGAATCACATAACGNGCTCCNGCATCATAGAGTTCAAGNGACTCTTCATGGGATGAGGTTGCTGCCAGGAAAGGTACTTCAGGCGCATGTTTTTTGAGCCATCTGGCCATTGCCAATTCTGCCTCCTGTCCGGCATCCATGCATGATATAACCACCTTGGCTTTATGGAATTCCATGTGCTCCCAGACATCCGGGTCCTGCATATTCGCATAATGTGCGTGAATGTTGCTGTGACCGTGCTGACTTTCAAAGTATTCNGTNATGTCNGGATCAAGATCCAGGAGCAGAACCTTTTGTCCACGTTCTGAGTAAAAATCAGCGATCTCNGTGGAGAGTTCATTGTANTCCATCAATACCACATGATTTTCCATCTCAAACTCATCTCCACCTTCCTCTTCAGATGAAGGGGCACGTTTATCCATGAATGCAAGGGACTTTGATAATGCCCCATACATTTGATCCATGAATTGATGACCCAGGGATGATAGGAAGAATGTNACNAGNACNACAATCGTGATNACGATNAAGAGGTGNGGATCAAACAGTTTGTANTGAAGACATAGTACCGCAAGCATCAAAGAAAATTCTGAACTTTGATTGATGATCGCTCCCATCAGAAATGATTGCTTCCCTTTGAGTTTGCTAAAATAACCCAGAATGAGCATCAAGGGGATGGTTAATATAACGATCATAACCGCTAATATAAGTCCATCGACCAGTCCACCGAAGATTTGTTCTACTTTTAGTGCGGATATATCAAATCCAAGACCGATGAAGAAAAGAATGACCCCGAATGCCTTGAGAGGCTCGACCTTGTCTTCAAT
>FUFK010072654.1_pt1 | contig 32515 bp, 39 predicted proteins | sample 1021851 | NCBI WGS metagenome assembly FUFK01 (sample SAMEA51879418, study PRJEB19060) | metagenome | reverse complement strand
AAAGATATTATTGCTATCTTTAGCCGCATCTCCCGCATTTGTTATCATTTTCTTTAATGACCTATATCCTCCACCTAATACATTTAATCCTGTTGCTAATTTATTAACTATTCTAAACATTCCGGGCGGAAAAAACCCATAAAGAACTCTTCTTACTGCACTTGCATGAAAACCTAATATTTGGACTTGTTCTTTAGTGGAAGTCATAAATGTCGCTAAATACTCAAAAGTTGTTCCACCAGCCTTTCTATAATCCATAAGAGTTTTAATGCCAAAATGAAATTCATCATTATTCATTTTTTGAACTGTTGATAATATTTTAGACCTTGTTGAGAACTCGTCTACTAAGTCTACTTGTTCTCTTAATTCTTTTTTATTTAATTTCTTTAACTCAATTTCTTTTTTGGCTTCTTTATTTGCTTTTTCTAAAGCCTTTAAATAACTATTTTGAGTTTTCATTAAACTTAACATTTGTTTTTCAAAAGATTCCACTTCCTTTTTAACAGCCTTAACCTCTTTTTCAATTTTAGGAAGAGGAACATTTATCATTGAAATCACCTAAGACTTTGTAATTTTGATTGCGAATCGGAACTAATCTTCTCTATTTCTTCCGCCTTGATTGTTTCTATCTCGCTGTGGATTATAAGTAAATCGCTTACTAAACTCGCTGGCATCTTATAAATCTCCAACGGGCTAATCGCTAAGGCTTTAGCGAGAGTATAAACAATAATGAGAGAAAATCGTTTGGGGTCATGTCTTTTTCCCCTAACAACTTCTCTCATTATTCGTTTTTTTCTTCATCACCTTCAAGCGTTGTAAAAGGATTAGGTAATATTTCCTTTAGTTGATTACCCACATAAGGAGTTAATCTTAGAATGTCAATTGCTGAAAGATGCGGTTCTGTTTTAACCACAAAATTTTCAACCATAAATTTAAACATGGCATTCAAATCAATATCCATGTCTTGATTCTTAGCATCAATTTTCATCATGCTATTCATCGCTTTATCAACCTCAAGCCAAGTTGGTTCTTTAACCCAAATCTTGAGGTATTCTTCTTTATCTTCTGCAACTTTAATATAGTGCATCTTAGGCTCTTGTAGTGCAAAAAGCACCGACTTATCACTTACTATTTTCTTATCCATGTTATCCACCTTCAAAACCAACAAACAAACAAACGGTGTTGGTGGAATATTACTTTTCTAATTTAGATTTTCTTTTTCTTTTAGGTTTAGGTTCTTCAACCTTTTTTTCTTTGAGTTGCCTCAATGCTTCTCTTAATGTGAGTCCTTTAACCATATAATCACCCTTGTAGAATCCAATTGGTAGTAGCAACGATACTTGCACAATTTCTCGGCATAACTGTTGCCTCAATTGTCACCGCACCCTTATTATCCGGAATGGTAACATTTGCAGAACTTAGGAGATAATCAGTCAAAGTAATCGTAAATGTTTCATTAGGATTTCCTTGTTTAGCAAAGGTCAAAACAATATTATTTGTTCCTGCCGCTTGTTCTCCTGCATCTGTGTTATCTAATAACTCATTAAATAATCTGTTATCAGTAATTAAAGCAGTAAAACTAATTTCATAGGTTCTTTGTGATGGAATAGCGTCTTTTATTGATTTACTTTGAGAGCCTAAGAATCTCTTATCTTCTAATCCATTATTCATATTCAAAGTAAAACTTGTTATCTTCAAGAAGTTTTGGCCGAAGATTGAGAAACTTCCACCGGAATAAAAGTATGGTTCATTATAGGATTCCTTTGCGGTATTGTAATTTATTAAAGATGTATTAGTGGCTTGACCGTTTCTTGCTTCATATACTGCATCAGTATTTGGCTGACTAACATTTCTTGTGTTTAGATTCATAGTCATTTTAACTTCTTCATTTTCATTAGCGGTTAAACTAATATCACTTACCATATTTCCTCTTGCGATTCTAACAAAGTTATTATCTTCAAGAGCATCTGTTCCGGTTTTATATTGATTAGCACCGTCTAACTTACTTACGCTTTGTTCTAAAGCAAAAGAAGGAAGAATATCTCCTTCAACTTCATTAAAAGTATAAGTCAATAAATCATTTGTTCCCGACCCTGTTGGAACTGCGACAATATCCATAGCCGTATTTACATCTGTTTTTGCTAATGGAGGAACAACCTTATCACCGACTGTTCTGTAAATAATTGGCCCTTGTGATAAAAATGCTCCACTATCTATTAAGAATTTATTATCTGTATCTGCATTAGTTGTAGATAATCCATTTGCATTTACATTAGCATTGTTAGTTCCAATTATACCTGAACCTGTTATTAAACTGCAAGAACCTAAGAAATAATAAAACCAAGTCGGGTGTGTAAGAACAAAAGCCAAACTTCCACCTGTTGCGTTTTCAGTTCCTTTGTATTGGTAAGTCCAATTTCTTGAACCGCCTAAAGATAGATTCATTTGTTTCATTTCAACCTCAACATTAGGGAAAGTTCCTGTTTCTAATAGACCTAACCAATTGTCAGCAAGTAGTCTCTTATCCGAACCACTTTTAGGAGCAGGTAATGGAGAACCATACGCTTTTAGAACAAAGTAATGATTAGCCGTTCCTTCACTTATGGCAGGAGTAAAATTAAGTGTAGTAGCAGTATTAGAAGTCACTCTATGAGTTGAAACTAAAGTTTCAGTCGTTGTAATTGTTCCTCCTTGTTGAGTTCTAACAACTGTTAAATTAGTTGAGTCGGAAGAAGTTGTTGCCGCAGAATTAGCACCACCATAAGCATTAGTTATTGTTATTACTGCACCATTTCTAACTGCACTAACATTAGAAACTGCATCAATCGCATTAGCGACTAAAGCCGCAATTTCTTCTTTTGTGGTTATTCCTGCATCGTTAATTGTAACTTCTGTGCTACCTCCGGCATTTGCAGAAGGGGCTGGTTCGCTATCGCCACCCGCTACATCAAACCAAATAGCATGAGTTGAAGCATTACCATTACTTGCTAAAACTGTAAATATTAAGTAATCTCCATTATAATCTGTTTTAGTATCGCTTGAGAGAGTAAGGGTTGTTATTTCAGCAACATTAGCCGTTCCTGCACTTGAATAAAATTCTAATATTGAGCCTTCGTATAAGTTAGTCAATAAACTAAAATGACCCATTGTTGCAGTATTTAGTTGCACCGAAGTATCATTCGTTTGTGGATTACTTTGGCTTGTTATCTTAAAATCTAACTCAGGAACAAGGTTTAAACTTGCTCCACTTCCTAAAAATATGTCTTTATTTACCATCTTATCTCTCCCCTTTCCTTACTTACTTACGAGGGAACACTAATTGCGAATCTTTTTGCTTGTAATGTAATCTTATATCCAAATAACCTCTTCGCCCTGTCATTACTTTCATTTCTTGAACCTAAAAATAATTGATTAAATCTTGAACCATCACTTGCAGTATATCCACGCCTGTTGCTTTCAACAACCCTACTAAGTATCAAGTATATAGCCCTTAGCCTATCTTTGCCGTAAGAAGCATCTAAACCGGAACGCTCATCATGTAAAACTCTAATATGAATTGTAAATGAATATGTTTCATTTTTAATATCATAATGAACTGTTGGATATTCAACATCTTGAGAATCTTCAAAAACAACTATTGTTGCAGGTGTTCTGCTTAAATCAACTCTTACTCCTTTATTAGCAGTAGTTGTTCTAATATCAATAAAATCCGGAGTAATTGCATGGGAGGCACTAATTTTTCCCGCACTAACTAATGCCGTAGCATTAGACGACCATTGAGTTGATAATAAATCTATGAGAAGAGAGACTTCATCAATGCCAATACCTCCTGTTCTACTGTATTACTAATATATTTATTATAAGACTGTAATGCGTTTTGCATAATTTCTTCATCACTAAATGAAATATCATATCCTAATTGTTCCGATAATTCTTTCATAGCAAGTTGTCTTTCTTTTTCTATTTCATAAAGTTCTTCTAACTTTTTAATATCTATTTCAAAAGCCATAGAATCACCTAATCAAGAAAATACACCAAGTCGCCTTTACCTTTTAGAATATCCATTCCTTCTTTACGGAGAATATCATACTTTTCCTTTGTAGAAATATTTGCTCCCGTTTCTGCAATTAATACGCTTTGGTCGTCATGTCTTAATATTTCAGCCGCAGTTAATTTAGTGGCCGCTTCATGTATTGCTGACGGAACTCTACCATCACCTGCAATATAAGAAACTATTACAGAATTATTAGCATGGAATGGATAATCATTGAAAAAGAATATTCGCCCTTCTTCACCAATTGTCCAAAAAGAACCAAGCCTATTCAAATCTTCTTTGTCTGTAAAATCAACAAGATTACAAACTGTTGGTATTGTATCTGTTGCAGTAAATGTAAGAACATTTGTTCCGCTTGCCGATGCTGGCGCACTTAATACAACATTTGTTCCATCTGTAATTGAAGCAATAGTAATTGTTCCTGTAATGCCTGTTCCGCTAACAGTCATACCAACACCTAATTTAGATGAATCCGCAACAGTAAGAGCAGTTGATGAATTAGCAGTAGTGCATGACTGTTTTATAGTTGCTTTTAATACACAATCTGCCCCATCATCACCGGAAAGTAGGGAGGAAATGAGAAGTTGCTTGCCATTATTCTTGTCTTTTGAAGCATAGAAAAAGTCGGAAATGGATAGATTAGAAGAGGTTAGAGCCTTTGGAGCAGTTGCTCCTGTAAAGGAAGATGTAGCGGAAGGGAAGGATTCATTGACTAATGCAGTAATCTCATCATTGGTAGTCTTTAATCCAAATGTATTACAAAATTCACTATTTGCTAAATCGGTTATATCATTCTCCGCTAATAACTCAAAAGATACACCGCTATTTGGTAGTTGTAGTATTATTGAATTTAAATCTCTAAAATTTTCAAGAAAATGTATTTTTGCTTGTGCTGATGCTAATTCTTCATATGAACCGCCTTGCCAAACTAATAAGGAAACTATTTTTCTAACTTTCATTTGTTTTAGTTGAACAAATCCAACATGGCCACCAAAGTATGTTTTATGTGGCCTTCTTGAGAACTCAAAGTTATGGTATTCATCTTTAGTAATAATTGGTCTAAAGGAACGCTTGACTTTATCATCAATAATTCCTTCAACTCTTTTTATTATATTCCCAACTTGAGCAACTGTTGGATAAGTGCTATTTGAAAAAGCAGGTATTTGTAATAGATTAGCGACTTCTGTTGCATTAGTATAAAATCCCCGACCTTGTGAATAGTCGGGGTTTATTTCGGTAAAGTCGCTTGGCGATATGGTTGTTCCCATTATTATCACCCAAATATTTTCTTTAATCTTCTAACATTTCTTTTTAGTTTGTTGATTTCTTTAGACAAAGCCCTATTACCTGCTCTTTTTCTATATGGACTCAAATTATATTCTCCATGATTAACTACATATATTTTACATTCAACAAAAGCATTCGCAAACATATCTTCTGCGTTAGCCGAATTGATTGAATCATATTTGTATTCTTGGCCACCGTAAGTTTCCATGCCTCTCATATTAGCCCCCGCAACTCCTTCCTTTGTCTCAAGAACTTGAAGATTAGTCTTGTAATTCTTTTTATCTTCATTAGGAAGGGCTTGATAGGCTAATTCGGAAATAGTTTCTCCGGTTTCTTTGTGTTTAAATGCCGCTTCTGTTAATTCCATTATTTCCTTTTGTGTTAATGGTTTAGAAACTAATTTGTATTTTTTTCTTTCATCAAAAGGAAGGGCTTTGTATTCTTCCGGTGTTATTTTTTCTTCCGGATTTTCTCTATTTTCAGCGTATCTTGTTTTTGAATACCTTGCGTCTTTTGTTTGTGTTGATAATGCGGTGGCTCGGAAAGTTGGTTTAGGCTTTTCTTTTGTTTTAATATTAGCAAGTATCTTTCCTGTAAATACTGCCGTTGGCTCATCAAGATATGGTTTCAATACTCTTAAAAATAATTCTTGATTTGCTCTTACAAATTCTTTTGCTTCGTCAAGTAAATCTAAAACTATATTATTCAATGTTCCGCTTGGTTGCTTAAATTTATAATATTGTTCACCTAATATAACAATATCTTCATCTAACATTTCTTGAGTTCTTTTTAAATCACTTAATGCAGTTAAGAAAGCCATCTCACTTTCTTTACCTTCACCGCCTAATTTAGTAGTAATTTGTTCTTCTTCCATATCTTGTTCAAACTTATCCTTAACTAATTTCATTGGCGTTAATACTGTTCCTTTGAATAACGCCCCTATCTTTTTTAAGTCTTTATCAAATAAAGTAAAAGAATGCTCTATAACTTCCGTTCCTATTTTTAATTCCGATGATTTAGATTTGTAAGGAGCATCTTGTCCGGTTTTTTCCATGATGTAATCTGCTTTTTCTGCCATTATTTTTCCTTCATCAACCGGAGGATATAGTATCTCTATATGAGCATCTAATCTTGCATTTTCTTTCTTGTATGCTAAATTCCAACCGTCGCCTTGTGCATTGACTCTTAATCTAACATCATCATCAATAAATTTTTCTAAATTTTTTCCTTCTCCGAAATTAAACTCTTCTTTAGGAAATTTTTCTTCAAAGGGAAATGGCGGTAATTCAACTTTGCCGTCTTGTATATATGCAATCGCACCTGCACCCTTTAATTGTGTTAATACTTTACCATCAACAATATTTTTTATTTTTTGCTCATCAATAAATTTAATGTTAGCGGTATTAGTTTTAGTTCCCTTTTTTCCTGATTTTACTGTTGAAAATTGTTTCCAACCATCTTTATTTTCTAAAAGTGGTTTTAATGGTTGGTCTATGACTTCTTCATAAATTTTTTTAAATTCACCCATAAACTCTTGTTCATTTAAACCGCTACCTTGAACACTTTCTTTTGCTCGCTTAAATTTAACTACAAAACTTCTATCGCCTGTATTGAGAAAGTCATTCATTTCCGTCTTAAGAAAGTTAGCGGAATTTGGTAAGGATAAGTTTTGATTACCCCATCTAAAAGCGACCATAATTATTCCCCCTCACATTAGCCATTTAGCCCAAGCCGCACCTTTCTGTATTGCTGAACCTAATCCTAAACCGCTTTGTGGGGGTTCATAACTCATTTGTCCTTGAGCGTCTATCCAATATGGCCTTCCATATCCATCTGTTCCCGAAGGAGGAATAGGATAACCACTACCATTATTTACAGCACCTTGCACTTGATTATATTGTTGCATATTACCTGTTAATCCTGCTACTGCGGAAGCGGCAGTTGGTTGTTGCATAGGCATTTGTCCACCACCGCTAAATCCTTGAGATTCTAAATATTGTTGCTTGGCTAATTTTCTTTGATTAACTACTTCTGTATTAATTGCTGAATTTAACAACTTTTGAATATCTAAATCAATGTTTTCTTGAGTAATCTTTTCAAATTCTCTCATAGCATCAGCATTAATTGTTATAGAAGCACCGTTAGATGTAAATGCCAATTTACTAAGCATTTGAGAAACAACTCGCTGAACTACATCTTCCATTAGTTTTTCAAGAGAAGTTAAAAATTGTTCACCATGATATTGAAAGAACTCTTCAACATGATTATCTTGTAAAGAAAGTAAATTATTTACATTCTTGAATTGTTGGTCGCCTTGTGCTTGAACTGCACCTAATACTGTTCCATTACTTGTTCCTAATATTCCCATAATTAGTCCTCCTTATTTTCTATTGGTTCTTCGTTTGTTGCCTTAATTTCGTGCTTTAGCATTAGATNATTCATTCTATCTGTCATTATGTTTATTTCCGTAATTAATCGTATTACTTCATCGGTAGCCGTCTTGTTATCTGCTAAGGTGGGCGGGGTTATAAACCAACCTGCGTTAGTCAATGACAAAACATCTTCTCTTGTTAAATTATTGATTGGGCCACTTTTTAGTATCTTAGGCATTTTAGGTTTAAACGCTTTAAAATCTAATCCATGTTTATCTGCAAGTATTTGTTGTTGTAGCATTTCTAACTGCATATAATGTGATGCGTGTTTAGGGCAATATGTTCCTCTTAACGGCCTTCCTTTAATTACTCCGTCTAAAGGAATAGGTGGTCGCATATAATCTCCTTGTTCCCAAATATGATGAAATCCACAAACTACGCACCTATCTTTTAAATTAAATTTTTTACCATATTTAATTCCTATAAATTTTTTAGGTTCGGCTCGTAAAACCTTTATCAGTTCTTTTTGTTGTTTCTTTGGTTTAAATGAAACAAACTTGTATTCTTGAACAACCCCGCTTGCTCTTGCTTGTTGCAGGGGTGTTAATATCGGGCTAAATTGTTGCGGAGCATTTTGTCCTATCAATTGGTTGTTATACATCTTCCATTCCTCAATAATCTTTTATCATAGTCATTACGCCTCTATATACCATTTCGGGGTCGGACTTTGCTGATACTATGTATTTGAAACAAGGTATTCCCTTGTCGTTTAACTGTCTCATTCCATACTTAAAAGGTTCAAATATTTTATGTTTGTCTATGGTTTGGCCTTTTTCTAAAGGATATTTTTCTCCCCAAATATCATATTTGTTCGCCCATATCCCAATAGCCATAGGGTAATCCGATTCTCTTTTTCTTCTACCTGTTGGCCACAAATCCGATACGATAGTATCAACTAAAAATTTCCATGCTACTTGATGGTCTAAGTTTGCTTCATTATCTAAGTGCCTATGGTCTATCATAAAAATGATATATTTAACCCTGCGCCTTTGCATATCTTTTACCCATTCTTTCCAATAAATCGCTTCACCGCCAATGTCAGCACTTTTTATTGTATGAGAATCGCCATCAATTTTTACATTCTTTCTTGTTGCTCTATGTAATCCTACGGTTCTTTGATTTATTTGAGGCACTTCGCCTCTTGTTCTTAATTGGTGGCTTAATGTTGTTTTACCAACCATTGTAGAACCATAGACTCCAAAATTAATAGCGTGGACTTTCTTCCAAAAACCAATAACTGCTTCACCAACTAATATAGCAAAGCCTGTCATTAATGACATTTTATTCACCTATAAATACATCTAAACCTACAAAATCTCCATCTATTTGTTTTTCATAGTTCCAAAAAATCTCACCGTTGAACTCATCCTCATCCGCATATCTCAATTTCCAACCTAACTCATTTAATTTTTTATTTAGTTTATCCCAATCTACATCTAAAGGAAACAACAAATCAATGTCTTTTGGGTTTTCCTTTTTACCAACCGAACCCACTATTTTAGGTTTAAAATATTCCAAATCTTTTAACAATTGATTAGCAATAGAAACATAGTTTTTAAGAATATTCTTCCACATATCAATGACTCCAAATATCCTTAACCCTGTCTATAATCCAACCCATTACATTAATATCAAATACGCCCATTATATTACCAATTAGAAACATAGCGAGAGTAGAACAACTACCCCAAAACCACGCTCTCATTTTCAAAAAGAAAATATCGGCAGAATGCGCTCTTGTTTGATTATAAGCATAATCCGAGTCCGAGAAACCCATTATATCTCCAAAGACCATTCTTTCACCGCCTATTGTAGTGCGGCTAAGAACTCATTTCCAACAGTATTCTCTTCTTCTTCGGAAATACCTTGATAAAGATTAGTATTATATTGTCGTGCGCTTTCACGCATTTTCTGTCTTTGTTGTTCGTCTCTTGCTTTTCTTTCCCAAAAGGCCGCTATCTTTCTATCAAGAAGCCACATTTCTATCTTATCATTCAAAACTAAATCAAATATGGCTTTCATAACCATAATTGCACCTATTGTTCCTAATCCAAATAAAACCGAATGGGCTAATGGCCCATATGGAAAACCTGTTCCGAATTGAGCATAAGCAAATACATTTGTTCCACTTAATGCTCCGACAAAAAGTATAGTCATAACTAAACGGGTATCTTGGCTTAACGCTGGCATAATAAAACCTCAAGCAAATTCAATAGAAACTGCAACCGAACCTGCATCTTCTTCAAAGAATAATCCGTTTGAGCAAATTACTCCATGCATATCAAATTCAATTGTTTGATTAGCGGTTAAAACAATTCTTGCTAATTCTTTACCACTTGCCGCACTTGCATTATCCCATACTTTTACAGTTGCGGCTGAACCGCCAACTTCACAAGCATGAATAGAAATTAATTTACACTTTCCGGAATAAACTACTGCACTTCCGGTCAATACTCCACTACTTCTACAACTCGGCATGTCTCTATCTCCTTCAAACCATGAACAGGGGCTTTCCCTATTAATGCTATGGGTCTATTACTCTTTTAAAGCAGACTTTTTAGGTTTAGCAGGGGCTTTCTTTGCTCTTGTTTTAGCAGGTAGTAATTCTTTGCACAATTCATCATGCGTAGTTATTTCTTTACCAAAAGCCTTAGTTAGCCTTGTAAGCATGTTAGGGTCAATTTGTTTCAAATCTTTCCTATCGCTTTCGGTAAAAGAAATATCTAAGTTAGAATCACCAAATACTCTAAGAGCATCAATAGCCTCTACTTCAACAGAAGCGTCTCTATTTAGTATTTCACCAAACATTAACAAAGTTTTAGACCTTGCGCCTTTGGCTAATTTAATTGTTGCCAACTAAATCACCCTCAAAGCAATCCATAAACTCTAACTCTAACTATTCCTTCATCAGCCGTTCCCGCTAATTGAGCAGAACCCGTTGAAAGAATAATTTTAACGCTATCAATAGATTCATATGCGCCTGTATTAGAAACAACGGCTCTTGCTGATTGACCTATTTCTTCAACTCCTGTCACGATTAATTGAGTTATTTGACTCAATCCGACAGAAGTTGCAGTTAGAGTTATTCCGCCTTGAACATAGTTAGTGATATTTACAATGGCATCAACCATGTATTCATCACCAACGGCTTTAGGCTTTGTAAAACCTTTATGGTCTGCTAACAAACTTACTGTATGTGCCAACTAAATCGCCTCACAGAAGGTTTGTTATTTTGCCTTGACCCTTGAAGTATGAACAGCCCATTTCTCCCATTGTTCGGTAAAGAGCCTTGTTTCCAAGTTGATTTACACCGAATGGGTTTCCGTTGCTAATACCATCTTCAAAGTATTGAGTTGGCTTCATAACAGATAGCCACAAATGGTCTGTATCAAGGAAAAGCATATCACTAATCAAAGAAGAGTTTGTTCCTGTTGAAGTCATAGCGGCAACCGGAATCATTGGTATATCGTAGTAAGTTGAAACTCTAAATCCAACTTCTTGACCCTTTACACCTCTTACTCCATTAACAGTAGGAACAATCTCTTTTCTGTCCATGAATCTTTCTTGTGCTTGTAGCAAGTCGGAAATAGTTTGTAGAGTATCATATCCTGTTAGAATAACCTTTGGTGAACCACCGGCAACTCTTAGCCTTCTAATCATATCATTTAGAACAGTTAGAGTTAATTGTCGTGCTTCTGCTGAAAGGTAGCCATCACCGAAAGAAACTTCGGAATCAAGATAACCATTTCCTGCGGCACTTCGTAGTTTTCCGTAAAGTGTGTCAATTTGTTGGTCTGTTGCGCTATCTACAAGGTTTCCACCGGAATTATCAGCCAATTCGGTAATTTCAGCCGAGTTAGAAACAATCTTCAATAGAGAAGTATATCCTCTATCAATGGCGTTTGCAGTATTATATGCGGTTGTTGGAGAATAGTTTTCCAAAGGCATAACAAGCATTTGGTTTTGGACTTCTGCGTGATGCTTGCCCATATCTTCTCTTAGTTGCGCTCTAATATCGCCAATTCCATCATCAATAGAAGCCATTTCCATTGCCAATTCGCTGAAAGAGAATTGATGTGCAATAATCTTAGGGCTTGTAAATAGTGTATCATACTCCGGTGCAATAGAAACCAAACCATCAGTATTAGAATCTAATGAAGCGTTTTCAACAACACCACCAATTCGGTCTGCTCTAAGTGCATCAGCACCATATAGAGAATCAGCCAAAGCAGTATTTGAAGCGGCAGAAACATCTAATTTGTTTCCTGTTCCACCAGCAGGTCTTTTCTTCAAAATTCTCCAACCACTTGATGAATAAGGTCTTTTTGAAATAACCGATAGTGCATTACATTCTCGGTTTAGCATAGACCATACTTTTTGACCGTAAATCTTGTTGTAAAGATTTGCGTTAATACCCGATGGTGCGCTTAACGAACCATCGTGTGCAGTATGAATACCTGCTACTGTTCCTGCGGCTTTAAGCAATTGATTGCTAATATGGCCTGTTGCACCTGTTCCATAGGTTTGTGCTTCTAAATCTGCTATTGTGTTAATATATCCTGACATCTTAATAACCTCCTACCATCTTATGAATATCCGACCAATCCATTTCGGCCAATTCTTCCATAGAAGGGAGTTCAACTGTTGCCTCTTCTTGTGCTTTTAGGATTGTTTCCTTTTCAGCAGTAAGAGACTTTCTTAGTGCGGTAAATTCATCTTTTAGAGATGCAATTTCGCTTTGTGCGTCATATTGAGACTTTGCCAAAATAGATTCTTTTGCAGAAACTTCTTGGTTAAATCTTGTTTCAAATGACTTTTGAAGGTTATCGTAAGCCAACTTTTCAAGTTGTTCTTGACGGAAAGCCTCGTAAGCCTTCTCAATGTTTCCAACGGACAAATCAAGAGTTTCTAATTCGCTGTTGTCAAATGCTTTAACAACGGGCAAATCGGAAGCCTTTGGTTTTCCACCGCTAATAACTACTCTATCAGCAGGTTCGCCAATTTCAATTCCTCCGGCATCAAGAGTATTTAGAACGGCTTTTTCTTCGCCATCATCATACTCATCTTCTTTGTCCATTTCTTCTTTCATGTAATCGCCTTTTTCTGTCATTTCATCTTTAGGCTTTTCCATGTCCATCATTTCTTTATCATCTTCTTCCTTGCGTAGAGTATTGACTTCTGCCATTAGCGCATCTAACTCTTCAAGTGCTTTTTCTATCTTGCTCATATTTTTCACTTCCTTTGTGTTTTTTTCTTGTTTTAAAATATCAAATCTTGCTTCGGGGTTAATTCCTTTTTCACATATTGTAACTTCATGTAATTCAAGTTTGCTAATTTCATTGTAGTCGCCTAATTCTTGATGGTTTTTCTTTACCTTTTCTAAAGCCTGTCCTCCAATACTAAATGACCTCAATGAACCTTTTCTTATGCCTCTATTAATTTCTTTGGCTTTTTCTATATCATCTCTCAATTTAATTACAACAAAGAATCCAACATCATCTACTTCTGTTTTCCACAATCTCCCTGTTTTGTCTCTATATGATTCTACTACTTCTCCGACTTGAACATTAGAATGGTTTGTCATAACATTTCTAAATTTTGGGTTCTCCATATATTTTTTAACTGCCTCTTGAAGTGCTTTGAGTGTGATTAAATCATTTTGCTTATCTACGATTTCTATGCTTGCATATCCTCCAATCATTAAATCGTCTTGTGCTTTAAGAATCCTGAAATCGTGTCTGCTCTTACTCATTACAGAAGATACCATTCCTCTCAACCCTTTGTTATACTATCCACTATATAAAGAACAACTAATTTTTAGCCGGAATTGGCAATTTACTGTATTTATCTTCATATATATTCCATAAACCTTTATCGCCTTCTGTATCAGCAGGTTCTTGTTTATATCCTGTCCATGCAAGCCACATTTCCTTTCCTTCAACCTTGATTACTCTAAAATGCATCTTAGTTTCAAATTTATTACCTTTCAAGAAGTATTCATGATAACCTTCTTTTTGGACACCTAACTCAATATCTCCTGCATCAACTACCTTTCCTCTTTCAACATTTTTAGCCACTTCTGCCGGATATTTACCTGCCGCACCAAACAAATCAAACATTTCTTCTTGGTTATCTAAGTCAATAGTCCAAAATAAATTTTCATCTTCAAGTTTAATTCCTAATGTTATGTTATTATCTTCTCTTGAATATATTTTGAATAAGCCTTTTCTATTTTCTTTTGGGGTTTTATATTCTTTTAACATGGCGTATTTATCCGAAAACCCTTCACCATATAAGCATTCATTATATTCTTCTACAATCTTTGACCCTTTACCCTTTTCACTAATAAATTCCGTCGATAACCATTCACAATCCCGATTCATTATAAAATTAGAATACCAATCCATCGCTTCTTCTAAAGAATTATAATTATTATAAGATGATAAATCGTATTCGGGGTTATTTTTTAGTTCTTCCCAAGATTTATTTCCCATTAAAAATTCAAGTTGGCTTTTTCTTCTTTCAATAAGTTTATTTTTAAATTGAGTGCAACAATCACCCGCCATATCTGCTTCAATAGCGATTTGTCCTTGTTCTTGTTCTTGTTCTTGTTCCTGTTTTATTCTTTGGATTAATTCTTGATTTTTAACTAAAAGTGCTTTCATAATCTCTTCTTCCTGCATGATTTTATCATCATCGGCATGAAGTTTCTTATCTTTAATTGAAATACCGTCTCTTTTTTCCGCCCAATCTTTCAATTTAGTCTTTTTAGATTCTAATACATCTTCATAAATATCCTTATGCTTATCCTTCAAAAAGTCATGAACATCATTTACTGTCTTGTCGCCCATCGTTTTTAGATGCTGAAAAATAGCAACCGTTAATTGACTTGCTTTAGTTTTCATTATTTCTTCTGCTTGGGCTTTCCACATATCCAAATCTGCCAAAGCATTCTTAGACATTAGATTATCTTCTTCAAAACCATAGATTACAAAGCCATTCATATCCGATTTCATGATTACATTTGTTTCACCGTGTATGTAATCAGTTAATTTGATTCCCTTTGTAAGTGCTTCCACCTTATAATTAAGTGATTTTTTAGTATCTTGTGATAGAAGTTCAAGAGTAATTAGTTTATCGGGGTGTTCAACTTCCGGTATTTCAATTACCTTTGCTGAAAATAAACTAAATCCATCTCCCTTTTTCTTAACTTCATCAACTTTGACTCTAACAATATCTCCAACATCAACCGCTACTTTAGTATTCAATGCTTTACCAACGCTAAGATACTTTTTACCATCAATTTCTTGTCCTTCCATATCTTCCGGAATTGGCCCAACGCCCACAGTATATGAATAAAGATTGCTTTTCGTCTTTTTCTTGTCTAAAACGATTACATCTAAATCAACAAACTTCTTCCATTTAATCCATTTAGGGTTCTTTTTAGTTCCAATATAATATGTTGAAGTTGCATCTTTAATAACAACTCCTTCGGAAGTGGGAATATCCATCATTTCCTTTGCATACTTTTCAACATCTTTTAGGCTATCAGCCTGTCTTGTATCTTTTTTAGAAGGATAAGCGATTGCTTGATTAGACTTTGCTGAATAATTATTGAATAAAATAGTCATTCTATCTTCTAAATCTTCATCTGTTAATGTTTGAGATTCATGCCGGATAATATCAAACACATGGCATTTTAGTTTAGCATTTTTGTATTTGTTTTTGAAAACATGAGCAATAGTATCTGCTCTATGTAATGCATCATCACCGTCAAAAAGAATTAACTCTCCATCTAAAATACAATCCCCGTATTCTTTTTTCTTAAGTTCCTCAACCTGTTCTTTGCACTTATCAGTAATGTCTTTTTCGTTGTAAGAATAAATTTTAACCGAGCCATCTATTTTATGCAACTGTATTCTCATACCGTCATATTTTTCTTGGACATACCAATTACCACTAAAGCCTTTTAATTCATTAATATCATCTATCTCAAATATTCTATACATTGGTTTATTAGGAACTATAAATTGAGAGATGGACTTTTCTGTTAATTCTTTTTGTGATTTTTCTAATCCTTCTATTTCTTTTAAATCTGTCCATTCTTTCTCTTCATGTTGAGAAAAGAAAATAAGTTCTAATAGTTCCATTCCTGCCTTTACTTTAGATTCAACCTTCTTTGAGTCTTTTCCATCACCATAATGCTCTATAATATAGAGGGCAATATCATCCGATTCAAGGTCAAGTCCAACAAGACCCTCCGTTATTGTGTCGGGTTGCATACCTTTAATGGCTAAAATGTCCGGAGATAGTGCTTTATTGTCGTCTCTTAGTGCATAATGAATGAATTTCACCATATTTTCGGGATTATCCAACAATTCTTCAAGGACACTACCTTTGAACATTTCAGAAAAAGGGTCTGCAACTATTTTAGAAGAGTATCTAATGAGTTTTATTTTTTCAAACAGTTCTTTCGCTTCTCTTGATATTGGGTTTTTAACTTCTTTATCTTCTATTTCATCTTCATTGATAAAATTTCTTAACTCTTTACCTGCGGCATCTAATTCTTCATATGACTCTATGATTAAATCAACCGTTTTTCTCCAACGGCTTCCGTATTCATCGGGGTCATGAACTGCCGATAAATAGGCGACTCTTGTTTTTTCAAAGAGTCTTAATATTTCTTGAGAAGGTTGTTTATCCTTCTCAATAGAGCCGAGTTTCATTTAAACCCCTTCAACATTATCTTTTTCCTTCAACCGAAAAATCAGTTTCGGGTCGTTGCATAAACTTATCATAATCGGGGTCTAATGCCTCATCGGATTCTTCATCTCTTGGTTCGGGTAATCTTCTAAATTCTTTTTCAAGGTCAATAACAAGACCGGATAAAGAAGTAATCATTCTGCTTATTTCACTTCTGTTTGAAGCGTCGCCCTCTCTAAATTCTCTTGCTAAATTAGTTATTGTTCTATCTAATTCTCCTATTCTGTCTGTAAGTATTTTCCTATCTTCTTCATCTAAAAATGGATTAGTCATGTAATCCGATTCTTTAATGTTTTTAAGAACCATAATTGCTTTTGTAATATCGCCAGCATAAGCGTGTAATGTAGTTGGCCCATCATTTGAATCAAATTTAGTAGTATCTTTTTCAGCCTTTGGTCGCTTTAGTTTAACGGCTTCGGACTTATCTTCTTTAGGGCTTCTATTATTATCCATTAATGAACAATAAAGTATTTCTTTAGCATCTCTCGCTTTTTGAATAGTCATACTAATTATTCTTTCTTCTCTTGTCACTCTTTCCGGCATTTAGTTTCCCTCCACATTTTCTACCATTTTGTGTATTTCCGACCAATCCATGTTGCTAACATCTGTTGTTGGTAATGCACCTACTCCCCCTATTGAATTATCCATAGCGGGTGTCGGGCTATTAGATACAACGAATCCGGCCTTTCTTAAAATACTATCCTTTGAATACACGGTTCTTTCTAATTCTTCAACTTTAGTTGTTAAAGCCTTAATTATTGTTAGTAGTTCTTCATTTATTGTTTTATTTTCTGTCATTCTTCTTTCCTCCTGTTGGATAAACAATATCTCTCAATTGTCTATATAGAAGTTCATACTCTTTACGAAGTTTGGTAGCGGTAGCAACAATATCAATGTTGCGTTCATTCATTGATTTCATTTTCTTATTTAGAACCTTATCGGACTTAGTTAAGTCTAATTCTCTAAGAGTTGAAATTAAATCCCCTAACTTAGTAAAATCCTGTCCAAAAAATTCTGTGGGTTCAGCCGCTTGTAGTGTCTTTTTGAGTTTCTTTCTACCTTTAGCATCTAATGAATCAAGAACTTCCTTTGGTTTTTGTTTTTCCGCCTTTAGTATAAAATCTTCTCCTTCACCGTAAAAATCCCATGTCATTCTTCTTCACCTGCCCCTTCTATCATGTAATTTAGTTGATTCACAATCTCTTGTAATTCATCAACTTTAGCATTGAACTTATCTTCAAATTCTCCCATTCTTCTAACTGCTTCTGCATTAATTGTTGGAAGGCCATCAAAATCTAATCCATCTGCATCAAAAACCAATTTCACATCGGGATTATCTGTCAAATATGCAGTTATGCCTCCTTCAATATCATCTTCTTGACGAGAAGCAAACGCTTCTATTCCTTTTGCTTGAGCATATAGTTTAACAACAATATTTCCTGCTCTTGTTATTTTTGTTTTAAGAGCATCTATCGGGTCATTTTCTTGGAACATACCAATTATTTTTCTAAAACCACTAAGAGGTTCTTTGAGTCTATCAGCCGCACCTAAAGTAATCAAGTATTGTTTTAGTTTAGCCTGTTCGGTTTCTAAATCTTCTTCTATTTCTCTTGTTGCTTCCCTAAGAACTCTTTCTTTATTGTTATCCATTTCTTTAATTCTGTTCATTAATGTTTTAACTTCATCGGATTTTGTTCCTGTGGAATTAATTAATGTCATGATTCCTGCTCTTAGTCTTTTAATTTTTAATTGAACTATTTTTTCAGGGTCTTGCATTATTTCTTCTATCTCTTGAATCTTTTCTTCAACAAATTCTTTTTTTATTCTTATTTCAGCAGTTTTGCTCCCAAGTTTTTTTATTTGTTTTTTGATTCTATTATATTCTCTTTCAACTTTTTGGCTTTTGCCTTGTAGAAACATTTGGATTCCTTGTAGTTCTCTTTTTCTTTTTCCTCTATCTTGTAGAGTCTTTGGTTCTCTTTTGTATTGTTGTTGATGTAATAAACTTAAAATTTCCAATACATCTTTCCCTTCAATATCTTGAGCCAATAGTGCAACAAAATCATTTTGTAATTGTTCTACATCAATGTCTTTCTTTTCATTTAACTTGACTTCAAACTGCTTAGTGTCTTTATCTCTTTTGAAATCCTTTCCTTTTAGAACACCATCAATCAATAAACGACCATATTCTCTAATCAAATAATTATTATCTGTTTTAATGTTTCTTATATCTTGTAATGTTTTGATAGAGTTATCTTGGCTACCGCCTACCTTAAGGAAATTTTTCATTCCTCCAACGACAACATCTTTCTTTCTTTCTGCCCTACTTGTCTTGAAAGTTTGTTCTTCCACTCTTGCGGTTTCCATTATATCTTGTAGAGGCTTAAGTTTAGTTGATAGGCCGCTTAAGTATTTATAAGCCCCTTTTTCTTCTTCCATCAATTTAATATCGGATTCAATTTCTGCTGATTCTAAGTAAGCATCTCTTTCTTCACTACTTAGATAATCTTCACTTGAAGTTCCCAATGATTCTTCTTCTCCTGTTTCATCATCAGTAATTCCATATTGTTCCTCTTCTTCTGCTTTCTTAATATATCTTCTATAAGAAGTCATATTTTTAGGACTAATGTTTTTCATCAAAGACTCCTTAATTAAGGTAATATTTGAATCGCTTTTAACTAACTCTTTAGTTTCATTATCTAAATCAGCCTTCAATAAAATATTCTTTAAAGACTTATCTTTAAGCAATTCAATAAACATATAATCACCTTAAAATGGAATGTTTTCCGAACTCTTTCTTTTCTTAGAAGGCAACAAAATAACATCGGGATTACCGTTTGATTCCGGTCTTGCTTTATGCGTAGTATCTGTTGGTAGTCCTACTGATAAATCCCTATTCTTCTTTACTTTATTATTTTCTTGTGCCGTCAATGCCTTTATTTGCGCTAACTCTTTAGTTAATCTTACTTGTTTTTGTCTCAAATCTTCTGTCATTTCTTTCCTCTCCTGTCTGCGATTTTAATTCCCATCACCCCTACTTCTCCTTGAGAAGCAACTAAAATATCAATTAGTTCATCGTCTGTCAAATCATCTAATATATCTTCAATCTTCTCCATCAAATCAAAACGAGTTGAATTTGCTAAATATTCTCTTGTGAATTTATCCTCTTCGGTATCTTCAAAAGGTTCGCTTTCACCATAATATCCACCTTCTGTTCCTCCTGCTATTGCTTGAGTATGTTTCCTTTTATTTTTTCGGGGGTCGCCACCCGCCATAGGTGTTGGAGACTTTCTTCTTTGTTTTCCTTGTCTAACGCCTTCTTCTCTTAATTGTCTCAAATTCTTGAAACTTCTTTTATTCTTCAAAATACTTAGCCAATTCATTAATTAATCCTCCTTTCAGTTCTTTTATCATTATTTTGATTTCCTGCTTCTAATGGTAATCCTGACATTCTTTTATCCGGCCCTTGATTCATAGATGGTTTATTTCTTGTTGTTGCTGGATTTGCTTGTGGCTTACTTCCGCCCTGTAATGCTTGCTCCTGCATTTGTCCTAATTGGGAAGCATCTATATTAGTTCCGGCATAAGGGTCTGTTTCAACCATTTCTCCTTCTTTTCCTTCACCTTCTTTTGGTTCTTCCGGTTCAGGCTTAGTAAAGGTAAAGTTTCCATCTTCATCCATATCAACTTCAAATCCTAAATTCTTAGTAGAAGCCGCAATATTTACTTCTAACTCTCTTTTTCTTAATACTGCTATTTCATCTTCTTCTTCGCTTGGTGGAAGTTTTAAATTCCAATCAGTAATTCCAAATTGTTTTGTGAGGAATGGGAATACATAATTATTATAGACAGTTTGTGCTTTTTGAACGGCTCTATTGGTAACAAGTATTTGCATACCTTCATTGTTTAATCCACCGCTTGTAGTATTATCTGCCATGAAAACTTTACTTACTCCATAAAATGCTGATATTCTATCTCTTAAATCATCTTTAACAGAAACATAATCCATTTCTTTTAGACTATCCATGAACTTAACCCATTCAACCGCACCTTTACCATTCTTCGGCTTCAATACCCATAACAGGAATAAAATGTGGGTCGGCTTCCATTTTTTCTTTTACTGCTCTCCAAAAAGATTTCATTGAGTCCATGTTTCTTGTTTGAACTGCAAGTAATCCTCTTCGGCATTCTGCTCTTTGTATATGATGAATTAACATAATTTTCCATAGCAATAAGAGTCATAATGTTATTGAATAAAGTAATTACAGGAGACATACCATAAAGTCTTGATGGACTATATTTGCTAAAATGCAACACTTCTCCTTTTAGGAAATGTTGGTCTGCTCCATTGACTCTATTTACATAATGAACAGGAAAAGTATTTGCTCCACAATGCTCGCAAGGTTCATGTGGGTCTTTGTAAATAACATCACGATGATTAACACAAGTAAATCCTTTTGTTCCTCTTTGTCCTAATTCATCGGAATAAATAAACATAGTCACAGGGTCGCCACGATATAATTCTTTAATGCGATGCATTCTTATTTTACCATTACCATCTAAAAAATATTCTTTTACCAAAACAATGTAAGCATCATCCATTATGTTCAAATCATCTTCTAATTCCTGCAATACATCAATAAAAAGTTGTTCCGATTTATTGACATATCCTTCTAAGAATTTTTCAGCATACTCTAATTGTTCTATATTAGGAACTGTTAGATTTGTGCTTCCACAACGAGAACATTCTTTAACAGGTCTTTGGTGTTCCTTTTTACAATCCTCACATCGGGCTTCAAATGCTTTTTCCCAAAGGTAGCCCCTACGAAAAACTTCTTGTTTTAGTTGAGTAATACAAGTTCTCGCAATAACTGATTGATTAACAATATTGTAAATAATCGGGCCATTCATCATATGATGAGTTTCCCTTTCTTGGATTCCCATATTAAATACGGCTCTATCCGCAGGTTTGGGAGTAGAACGCCTAAACAGGTTGGTTAGGCTAAATCTTCTTTTTTGCTCAACCATAATTATACCCCTTGAATTATTGCAGGTGTCCTATCAGTTATCAAGCCTTCGCTATCACCGTTTAGAAGCATCTTCAATGTCATACCTTTCATTACTTGAACGGAGCATTTCATCTAAAATACCACGCAAAAATTTGCCTCTTCCTTCGGGTTTTTTGAAACCGGAACGCAAATAATAAATAACCATTCTTTTATTGATAGAAGCAAGATTACTATACCTAACATATTTGGTTCTATCTTTAGGCAACTCATCATTGAGTATTCCTGTCTTTAATTGTTGCCATGACATACCTTTCATAATCATAATCATTCCTCTATTACTTGCATGGGCTTCGGTTTTCCATATTTAACCCAACATTCATAACAAAGACCAAATGGATAAACCTTTTCTGTTGAATAACATTTCCCGCAATAATCAAACATATATCAACAATTCCATCTTCTTCTTGCGGCTTTTGCTTTTTCACTATAAGTTCCATCGGCTCGCTTAAATCCTCTTGACCTCGCACAGAAAGACTTGCGCCTCTTTGCCGCTTTACTTCCTCTTTTTAATTTGCTCGGTTTAGTTGTCACAGGAGGTTTTAGATTAGAACCTTGTTCACGCTTAAACTTAGCACGACCTTTAGCACTTAGTCCTCCGGTTCTTGCATGAATCTTTTTGTTATAGCCTTTGAATGGCTTTTTCTTTAAAATCTCCTGCCAATTCATAATATCACTTAATCGCTGTTGTTTCCTTACTTAGATGCTTTAGGTGTTTTTCATCTAATTCATAAAAGTGTAATAGTTTTTTACTTACACCTTCTTTATGTTCTTTACCGGACATTAAAGTTCCATCGGGGTGTTTATGTGTTTCTCCTGTCCATTGAACGGGTTTCCCATTTTCAATATAAAAGTGTCTTTCGCCTTTTCCTTTAATTATATCTTTCCAACTCATGCACCTTTCCTCCTTTTGTAAGTTTTACATGCTGAACAAGTTGGCCTACATCTTTGTTTAGTTCCTTTAGAAGCATCTTTTCTACCACAAGGTTTTGTTCCTTTTTTATCATCTTCGCATGATTGACAAGAAACCCAACCTTTCTGTCCGTCTCCGCCTCTTCTTGAAAACCAACCGTGTAATCCCGACTCTTTTTCTCTCTTGAAATTATCTCCGCCTTTAGAAACACAATCACAAGATTTCTTTACTTTCTTTGATTTGTTTCCCCAATTAGACGCACCAACTTTACGACATTGAACTAAAGCACCGGAAGCATAAGCAGAAGGCCATTTTTCATATCTACTTCTTACTTTATGATAACAAGCATCTTTTTCTTTTTTCAAAACCTCAAACCACAAGAATGCCACCCACCTTTTCTAAATTATCCATGACTGACATTTTACAATTATCCTTAAACTTTTGAATATCATCTAAATAAATTCCTTCCTTTAACCAATCAAAACCCACATGGTCTTTATGATTCTCCCACTTCATTAACTTGAATATTTCATCACAACGACCTTTATACCAATCAGCCTTCTTGTAAGATTTCTTCATACGAATTAGTTCTAATAATAATTTAGCATTACCTTTCTTTAATCTAAAATGTGGTAGGCACTTAGTTAGCAATTCGCTAACATCTTTTTGAGAATAAAAATTGAGCCTGTTAATTGGTCTTGTATCTTGCGGTGATTTTTGGTCTAAGTGCATNCGGCCAAAACCTATTGACTTGTGCATTTCTTTCATGAATACTTTTCCNCTTTCACCTGTCGCAACTAAACCTACTCTTGGATTCATATTACGGTCTAATGTAATATATCCATCGGAGTCAATAAATGCCGCAGTATAAGCCCAAATATTCTTTTTAATCATAGACGGCATCTTATAATAAGAACCATCACTTGAAGCAATATCTAATTTTTTAATTACTTTAGATATATTATTTGGACTTGATATTTTAAACAATTGAGACGGCATTCTTTCATGTATTCCTTTAGCAGAAATACCCGGATTTTCACAAACAGTTTTTAAAATAAACTCTTCTTGTCTTTGTTTTTTACTTTTAGAAATAGATTGATTAGTTATTTTATTTATTGCCTTTCTAAATTCTTTCTTTGCAGATTTCATTGTCTTAAATAAATCGCTATATTCTTTACCATAAGCCATATCTTTTTGTTCTAATTCTGCTTCCCAATATTTACAAAGAGCATCAATTGTTTCTCTTCTTAATTCACTACTCTTCATTTTATTTAGTTTAACTAAGTCCTTTTCGTTATATCTCATTTTAGATAAAGGAATTGTGTAATCATTCAGCCATGTTATTGAACCAATGCACTTCTGTAAGTGGTCGGCATAAGCATCAATCATTGTATCAATCGCCTTTGACATTTTGATTCTTTGTTCTCCCTTCAAAGCCCTGCGAGCCTTTCTCATCTTTCTAACAATATCGGGAATAGTATGTTCTTGGACTAAATACTCATTAGGAAAATTATCTAATTGCTTTCTTGCTTCTGTTGCATTTATGTTAAGATGGTCTGCAAGTTTTGTTATTTCTTCATGCTCGGATAGAACATGAGTATTTGTAAAGAGACTTGCTTGCACTTCTTCATTTTTTTCTGCACTAAGTCTTTTTATTTCATCTTTTTTTTCTTTCCTTTTATCTTCAATTTCGGCTAACTCTCCCATTTGCCTCATTGTTTCTCTAACTTTATCCCCTGCTTCCGACATAATAAAACCTCAAAAATTTAATCCTATTGCATTTCTAACAGGCTTTCTCCCATCATTAGGAGTTTCATTAAATAGTCCTAAATCATCTAATAGTATGAAGTTATCGTTGGCTTGGTATGTTGCGGCATTTGCTAATGCTAAACTCATAACCATATCGTCGTGCGCCCCTATTCCTTCAAACTTGCCTCTTTCAGTAATAGCAAACATAGATAACTCTTCAATTAACAATGATGAAACCTTACGGCTCTCTTCATTACCATAAGGGAAATTTAGTTTTCCGTTCTCAAGAGTCATTTGTAGATTAAGAATAATCTCCTGTTTCTTTCTTCTTGTTGTGTTAAAGTCATGAACATTTAAATCAGCCACTTGCCTTAACTCTTGAGTAAATGACTTAGCAAATGTATTTGTCTCAAACAGTATAACTTCGGGTCTAAACATTTGACCCAACAATTTTACCTTCTGTATGTTTTCTCTAAACTGAACATTCTTCGCTCGGTCAATATATACTATGGATTTATTTTCTTCGGCATCCATTTCTATTACAGTAATTACATTGTAGTCGCCATCAGTAGAAATAGCAGGGTCAATACCAATAAAATATTTGTAGCCTTCACGCTTTAGAGGCTTCAAAACTAAATCTTTATTCTTAGCATTCTCCATATGTTCGGGGCTAAACAAAGAAGTTCCCGTTGAAATAGGAACGCACATATATTCTCTTGTGAACATCAAAGAACCAACTTCCGCTTTACGAGCCATTAGAGCATCATAGTTCCATCTTTCCGGCCATAGCGGTTCATTAAGAGAATTAAGACATGGATAGGTTCTAACAGTATAAGCATCATTTTCTGCTAACTGTTGGTAAATATCTGTATAACTAAATGGAGTTCCAATGACTCTTAGAGAAGCCGTGTGGTGAAGTGTTGGTATCATATCACCATAAAACCAATCAGTAACTTTTTGAATACCCGTCATACTAAACTCTTTCAAAGGGTCGTCAATAATAATCTCTTGAGGGTGAAGTCCTCTAATCTGTGAACCGACAGAACGCTCAAGAATTTGATTTCCGTTAGTTAAAGTAATATTACCAATAGCCCAACCTCTTGCGGGTTTAAACTTTTTTAACATAGGGTGCATGAACATCTTATCAATATCTCTCATATGAACTAAAGTCTGTTTTTGGTTAGAAGAGATGTATAACATTTGATATGGAGGTTCTTCAAAGATTAATTTCCAAACAACCCAACTATGCATAAAAACAGATTTTCCGTGGTCTCTTGAACAAATAATTACAGTTCTTTGTGTAGAGTTCATTAATTCGTGCCATTCTTGTATGTATGAAGGAAAATCAAAACCTAATACATTTTGAAAAAAATATGGAAAAGAGTTCTTGGATAATTGCATATCCATTTCATGTTCAAAATTAAATGCTTCTAATTCCATTAGACATCACCAAATTCTCTATGTTTTCTTTTATATTTTTTATATTCATCATTTAGTTTTGTTTTTAGTTCATCAATTTCTTCATTTGCATTTTTTATTGTTTGTGGATTAGTTGCACCATCTCTTCTATTAGTTACTTTTTGTATTTTTTCTTCTATTCTTGCCCTAATAACATCAAACACTTCATAAACTTCATCGCTGGATTGAACATTTTTATACGGTGTTTCTTTTGGAGGTTCGGAATTAGTAATAAATTGCCCTACTTTATGCCCCTCTTTTATTCCTGTTTCCCAAATATCTAAAAATCCCTTTTCCGGTCTGCCAATGAAAGGCGAGGTTTTAGTTTTTATTCTTCCTCTAAAAGTGTCAAAAATTAAAGCAGGTGTAGGTTTTTTATTTTTAAGATTTTTTGAACCTGTTAGTTTTGCATCTCCCGATGCCTTTCTAACAAAAACATAACTTAAATCACTACTTTTGTTATTAACATAAAACCAAGCACCATTAGTTGTAATGCCCTTGTCATATATTTTACTAATCCATTCATCTATCATATCTGTTGAATTAGCATAAGATTGCATTTGGGTTCTTTCTTTTCCTACATTTATGTAATGGGGTCTAATGTATATGTTTCTATTTGAGTCATAATAATATGGTGAAGGGTTGTCCTTTGTATCTTCCCAAATTATTTCTTCGCCATCTTCATCAGTATCAATTTCAAAATTATCATCGGGTAGCCACTTTTTCAATTGATTAAACCAATCGCCTCTAATTGTTTTACGGGGCTTTGTAGTGAACCTGCTTACATCTTTACCTTCTTGTAAATCTTTAACAAATGCTCTTGCCTGTGAACGGCTAAGTCCTTTGTAATTCAAAACTTTACCCGAAGCATCAAGGACATTATATCCTGCCTTTCCCATTTCTATTCTGTATGACTTGAGAATACTAAACCACTTTTTCAAAGGTAATCCTTTAACTCCCCATGATGAACCCTTTGGGTGATTATCATAATAGTCTTTGAATGCTTTAATTGTTGGATTGTTTGCATACTCTCCTAATTCTTCATCAGTCGGTTTGATAGACCAACCGTTATCTTTTGCTGTTTGATTCCATTCTTTTGAACTAATATTAGATGAAGAAAAACCTGCGATGTAAGGAGTTGGAATTATTCTATCTGCTTCCTGTGATACTTTTTTATAAACTCCTTCGCCCCTTTCTTCGGGTATGGTAAATGCTCCACCCCTAAGACTAAATCCATCTCTTGTAGAATAGCCAAGTCCGGAAATCGGTTTTCCTTCTTTCATAAAAACTATAAAATTATCAATAGGATAAAAAGAATCCAATGGAGAATTTTCCGACCTATTCATAGGAAATGGCTCATCGCCCATAGTTTCACTCCATAGTTGTTGGAGTTCTTCTTTAGACATTTCTTTAAACAAATCAAGACCTCTCATATTCGGTTATCATTTGTTTAATATCGGAAGCCACCTTCCTTAGATTTTCAGCAATTTGTCTATATTGGCTTGCTCTTGCTTTATCTTTCAAAGCGTATTCTTCTAACATAGGAATAAAATTACTAAGTGCTTTGTGTAATGAAGGGGCTTTGCTAAAATCTTGTCGTAGTTGTTGTGCTATCAATTGAGGATTGGTTTGCATAGCACCGTCATAATAACGGGCTTTCAAAAAATCCTCCCAACTTGGCATAACATCACCTGTATAATCTATCAGCCTTGAGTCGTTTTATGACTTCTTTAGTTAGCATATCAACTAATTCTTTTTGAGTCATAGACGGTCTTGTGGCTTCATTTGCATTTTCTGGATTTAAAACACTTAACAATAAAACAGGGTCTATTCCTTCAAATGCTTCTCTTATTTGCTTAGTGGCTTCTTCTACATTTTTCTTAGCCCTATCTTTCATAAATGATTTATATTCTTCTGCGGAACTAAAAATTTTTGGCTTTTTTTCAGCCTTCTTCATTCTCTTTTCATCATCAAATTGAGGAATAAGAGGTTGCTCTTTTGAAGGCAATCCCTGTCTAACTCTTTCTCTTGCTCTCTTTACATCTTCCGGTAAATCTTCTTCTTCTTCTTCTTTTAGTATTTCTTTCCATGTCATATTATCACCTACATAAAACCAAATAAATTAAATTGCTCTACTGTTGCTTTTCTTTCTATAAACTTATCAAGAACTTCGGGGAACTCCTTTTCATAATATTCTCCTAAAGACTCCATCATTTTCTGTCTTAATCCGTTTGCTCTTGTAAAGTATCGGGATTCTAAATAAGATTCTTCCATGTGCATCAATTTTTCTTCCATATCATTTGCTTGTTTTAGTTTATCAATATGGTCTTTTGTTCTTTTTATGCCTACTTTGAATTGTCGTAATGTGTAAGGTTTTCCGTTAGACATGATAATTTTTCCTTCTTTAATTATTTCTTTTAATTCAGTAAAGTTTTCTGCTTGGCTTACTCTTTGAGTCAATTCATCTTTTAGTATTTTTTTCCATGTCATAAAATCACCTAATCATTTCTAAACATGGCAGTTGTTTGTCTTTCTTGTTGCGAATACCTTTCTAATTCTTTCTTCTTTTCAGCAAGTTGCCTTTGTAGTTCTTTTATTTGATTCTGCACTTCTTGTCTCTTTTGTGGTGCTAATAAATGCCTTCTCATTGTTGGATTTTCATATTCTAATTTTCCACCTTCATATTTTCTATTTCTATATTCTTCCATTTCGGGATTAGCAGGTGGTGAAGGTGGCGGTTTTTGTGGCAAGACCTGTGGATAAGGTATTCTTTTGACAGATTTCAAAATAGTTTTCCATATCATATTATCACCTAAAATTTGCTTTAATCAAATAAACTTGTTCTTTACTGATTCCGTATTCGGTTGAAATATTGCTATGTGAATCAACTGCCTTTACAATTTGCTCTACTTCAAACATTGTCAAGTCAATATTTTCTTCAACTTGCATTTTGTTAATGACTCTTTCAATACCATATTCATTTAGTGGAACATAACCATAAACAAGAGGCTTTCCTAATTGCTCTCTTACTGCGTCATGTGCTTTCAATAGTTTGTGCAATAGAACAGGTAAGTCAGTTTGTGCGCTTTCAAAAATAGTCTTGAGTCTGTTATATTCTGTTTTCATAGCAGGACTTTTCTTTGTTAGAATACCTTGATTCATGTCAAGCCAATGAGGAAGTGCGAATACAGGGAATGGTTTTCTCGCCATATATTGTTTATCAAACAAATCGGCTCTTTCCTTGATAGTCTTTCCATCAAAATCATTTTCTTCCCTGCTTAAATCTTCTATATCTTCCATGAAATGATGAATTAAAGCCGCACAATAATTGTTATTCGCTTCTTCTTTTCCAAAAATTTCAGTCAATGCTTCTGCGGCAAATTCCCCTTCTGTAATAATATCAGCATCAATCTTAACACTCGGCATAAATATATTATCTAAGAAATCAGCAATTGCTCTCAAATCTCCTTCATCAACTTCTTCTACTGAACCTTCAAACAGGGTATCATATGAAGCCGACATAACAGTTTCTAATCCTAAATCTAAACTTAAAGTCTGCATAACCTTTGACCCAATGCTTGAACCGAAACGAGGTATCTCTAACGGTAGTAATCCGCTATACAACGGGTCAAAGAAATAATCAATGGCTGAATCCATCATCTTTTGTAGTTCGCTTTGGAATTTAGCAAACTCTCCCCTAAATTGTCCTTTTTGATTTAATGACATTGGAACTTTTGCACTTCCGGTTAATCCTTCCATGCTTGTTCCTCTTGCTTCTCTATAATCTTGAACAGAACCTCTCCTTCTTCCTTTTGTGGTTCTTACTTCTACTTCTGCTCTAAAATCATCACTACTCAAAGGATTATACAAATCCCCAAAGAAATTTTTAATTGTTTCAAGATTATCTAAACCTATGTCTTTATTATTTGCTATTGATTTGAATTTATCCCCATCATATAATTTAGCAAAATCAACATTACTCATAACAGAAATTGGTAATGCCATTGTTTTAACTTCTCCATCATCAAGAGTTGTAGTATCATCTATTTCATCAAACCATTGTTCAATATCTGTTGATGTATCTAATGAAACTCCCTTTCCATCATCAATTGCATCTTCAACATTTTGTAAAACTTGTAATAAAGAAGATTCCATATCGTCATTGATAGCAATTAGTCTATCTCCTTTTTGATATTCATAAATCAGTAGAGGGTCTGCCGCACCAAATACTGATTCATAATCATCTTCCCATCTTGGCTCATCAAACAATTCACTTCTATAATTTTCCATATCTATTGTATCGCCTTCTGTGCTACTTGAACCTGCTATGCCCGATTCTAACTCTTCTCTTAATTTTTGGTTAATATCAGCATATTGTTGTTCTTGTGGAGTTTCCCCTTCTTCGCCAAAATTTCCTTCGTTATCTTCTCTTCTTGTCAGTCCTTCTAACACTAATCGGTATGCAATTAAATTAAAGAATTGGTGCTTTGGTGCTAAAAATTCCTCTTCAACATTTGGAAATTCTGCGATATATTCTAAGTTAATATCATTTATATCATCGTATAATTTTTTAAACAGTTTTGCTATTGATGGATTTTCCCATTCAATATCTTGAACTGCAACAAAAAATGCCGCCAAGTCATTTTCAAAATCATCATATTTTTTGCCTGTATCAGCCCAAAAGTCATAAACTTGTATTCTGTTTTGTTTCTTAGAAACATTGATTGCACCTAAGTATTTGTTGCGTGGAAATTTACTCTTAAGTTGAACATACTCTCTAACATCAGCAATATCCCCAAGAGTTTGTAGAATTTTTTGGACATTTTTTCTAAATGCTTCCGTCATTCCTTCGGCAGTTAGCATTCTTTTAATATCCGGTCTATCTAATAATTCAGGCTTAGGATTTCTTATGTCTATCTTTCCTTTTATTTCTTCATTCATAAGATAGTTTTCATTAATCAATTGACCGTCTGCATACAGATTCATTTGTGTTAATGGCTTTAGTGCAATATTATAAGCGGCTTGGGTAGTCCTTGCTTGTCCTGCTTCATTACTAATACGCCCTTTAATATGCGCTCTAACTTCTTTTCCTTTTTCTTCTAAGGAATTAAGCATAGCCTGTCTTTCTTCTGTATTGTCAATTGTCCTCGCCTTGTCTTTTAATTTATCTTTAAATTGATTAACTAATTTTGAAATCATTTGCCTTCTTGTCAATGGATTAGCCGTTGCTAATTCATTTACCTTTTCAGCAGACAAATTCAGCATTTGTATTTCTTCTTCGCTTAGTGCCATAATATCATTCCTCTTCTGTTCCGTCTGCATATCTTATTAGATTTTCATTGATAAGTTGTTTCTTTGCATTTATTACTTGATTGTCGGGGAAAGTCGCTGGTTTATCAACAAATTCTTGTAGTTTATTCTTAAAAGCCCCAATTAATTNTTCCTGCATTGTTTTAAGTATATTAGGCATTTGCTCATTTAACTTCTTTGCTTCGGCTTCTGCTGTTTCTGCGTTAGAATCAATTTTAATAAAGGCTTCTCTTATTTCATTATTATTAGTATGTTCAGCCATTTGTGCAAGGAAACTTAAACTTCTTTCCGGAGTTATCTTATCTAAAGCACCTGCTGACCTATGAATAGTATTAACATACTTTTCTAATCCTCCTTTATCCTTTAGTTTTCTTGACATAGAAACAACATATTCTGCAAAATCATCAGTTGTTAAAAGTTCATCTCTTAATTTTGCAGTTTGTTCGCCAAAGTCTGTTAATGTTTTGCCGGATTTCTTTCTATCTTTAGTTTGTTTAAGTCTCATTTCATAACGAGCAATATTTCTTTTTGTTGCTTCTTGTAGTTCTTGTAGTTGAAGAGGTTGCATAGTTGTTTTTCCTTCTTCATCTTTAGGCAAATTTTCTGCACTAAATTTAGAATACTTATCCAACTTTTCCTTAGCCTTGCGTATTTTTTCTTCTAAATCCTTAATCAAATCATCAATTTTTCCTTTAGCGGCTTCCGGAGCATCACGACTTGTTGCTTTCATTCCTATTTCATAAGCATCTCTTGGATTAATTTTTTCTCCACCTAAAGATACCGAAGCATGATTAGCATACTGCTTGACATTTGCTTTTGAGAAAACAATATTACCTTCATTGTCTCTTTTTGGAACACCATCTTCTAAAATAGGTTGAGGTTCTTCGGGGTCTAACGCTCTACCGTTTCTAAAGTATTCAATTTTTAAATCATCTATTGGAAAATCTTCGGGGTCGCTTTCGCTTAGAGTTTTGTAGAATTTTTCAAAGTTATTTGCTTCTTGAATAGTAAAGTCCTCGCCCAAGTATTGTAATTGCTCGGATTGTAGATTTATTTTAGCATCTTCTATTTGATTACCTAAAATTCTACTTGAATTTATAAAATTTCTAATTTCTTTTTTTACAGCCTTCTTGGTTTTAGTTTTTGCACCTTGAATGCCGTTTTCTCCAATAAGACTTCCAATATATAGATTACTTATGGTTCTTTCTTGGTCTGCTATAACTGCTTGATAGATTTCTTCAATAATTATCTGTTCAGCCTCTTTTATGCTTAACATTTCATTACTTCTTAGNGTATCAAAGAATTGTTTTTGCCATGTTGCACTATTTGAAAAGTCATTTGTTATAACTAAAGAAGAATATGGGTTTAAGTTCATGCTATTTGGACTTGCCTTTGCTAAAAACAGAACAGAAGGGAGACTTCTTCCATTTGGAAGTTTTGTTGGCCTAAATGCTCTTACACTACCTTTAGTTTTATCAACTGC
>FUFK010045746.1_pt1 | contig 32565 bp, 21 predicted proteins | sample 1021851 | NCBI WGS metagenome assembly FUFK01 (sample SAMEA51879418, study PRJEB19060) | metagenome | reverse complement strand
TTCGGAAGCAGCAGTGGATTCCGCATCCGTACTTTCAGAGGTNCCCTTGGAATAATCGAATTGATCCATGTCCGCTTCATCGAGCCTGGCATGGCGCTCCGAAAGTTCGATACTGAGCAAGTCCTCNAGTTCCTCAAAGCGTTTCTGGAAATGGAAATTGATTACTTCTTCATCGGATTCCATGTGGATTGAACCGGGAGAGGCGTCAGGNTCGCTCTTGATCAGCAGGCTTTGTTCTTCCTTGACATAAGGATCCAGGTCGAGACCGCTTTGAACCAGAAATTCNTGGTCTTCGGGATGGAGAAGGATGCGGATTTTTCCCTTGGATTCGACTTCCTTGAGCGCGGCCTTGAGCAGGGATTCGATCAAATCCGGTTGGCTGCGGATTTCTTCAATCACCACCCGTTTTGCCAGCAGCAGGGCCATCTGCACCAGTTCCTGTTCTCCCTGGAAACGGACGATCTGCCGCAGGCTTGCGAGCTGTCCCAAAACTTCNTCAACCCTNTCAACNAGCGGAGCCGCTTCANTGTAGCGTTTCTCGATTCCTTCCTGNAGGCCTTTTTCAAATCCTTCCTTGAACGCTTCATCCTTGATGCCCTGAACTTCGGCCCTGGCCTCATCGATCATTTTCAGTTTTTCCTCTTCTGCAGATTTTCTGAGAGCAAGGGTTTCCTGTTTGATCCGTTCGGTTTCCTTGAGGGCGGCTTCGTTTTCTGCAACCAGCTTCTGTTTATAGAGTGCTGCGCCTTCACGGATGTTGCGGGCATAGTCTTCTGCGTTGGTCAGCAGGCTGTCTTCACGCTGGAAATGATCTGTATGGAAGTTCTCAGAAAGATCGATTTTCTCGGTTTCGGTTTTTTCATCGACTTCTCCCAGCACCGCATAATCTTCACCGGCACTGTAATTCATCGGTTTGAAACCGTCTGTTTCGACCGCAGCGGCTTCCTGGACGGATACTTCGCTGTCGAAGTCTTTCAGTTCGAAGGGTTTGAACTCAGGGCTGTCCATGGCGGATGGACCTGTGGGTGAGGGTCAAGCCGTTAGGCAGTGAATAATGCCCGCATCAGCGGGTGTCGCGCAGCCAGTTCCGAATGAGGGAAGCGGTCTTGAGCGGATCCTGTTTGGCCAGATCGAGGATCTTTTCCCGTGGAGGAATACCGGATTCCCGTTCGGTCGGAATTTCCAGTTCCTCGCCTTCCAGTTCCCCGATGGTGGCAGGGAGTCCCATCAGCAGATCGAGATCTGCAGGCTTGGAGGCCAGACGCTGGACCATCGGACGGATGACGAGCATGATCAGGGCTACGATCGCAATTCCAAGGGAAACATAACGCACAACGTCCAGGATGAACTGGTTCCGGATCCGGGCCTGTTCGATTTCAAGCGTTTTGTCCTGTTCCGCCGCTTTTTCGAAAGGCATGTTGCCGACAAAGATCGAATCGCCACGGGTGTCATTGAATCCCATGGCAGCCTTGACCAGTCCCTCAATGACTTCCTTTTCTGCTTCGGTCCATCGGATGTTATCACGACCGAGGAAGTTCCCATCTTCATCGAGAATCTGCGGACGCTTGTTGTCCAACAGCACCGAGACACTGAGTCTCATCACTTCACCGCTGGCGCTTTCCTTGAAGACCTCCCTGCGGCTGCTTTCATAGTTTCTGGTAGAATTCTTTTTGACGAATTCCGAAACCGTGGCCGCTTCCCTTCCGGTTGCTTCCGGGAGATTGGTGGTCACTCCGGCTGGACCTACCGGGATGGAACGCGAACCCGTGGAGGATTCNTCCACGGTCTGTTCACTCACCACACTGGTCTGGTCGGGATCGATCAGTTCTTCTTTGATTGTCTGGTGATCGAAACGCATGTGAGCGGAGACGTTGACCTTTACACGGTTCTGACCGACGACTTCCTCGAGTTGGCCTATGATTCCTGCCGCCAGTTCTTTTTCGTACCTGCGCTTGTAGGCGTAATTGTCATCCATGTTCCCGGATGCCGATTCATCAGACATACCGGCGCTGAGCAGTTTCCCGCTTTGATCGGTGATTCGTACGCTTCTGGGACTAAGTCCTTCAACTGCTCCGGCGACAAGGTGTAACACGGTTTCAACCTGATCCCGGGAAATGTTCTTGTTGGCCAGNTTCAGCGAAACCGAGGCNGTGGTTTCTTCCTGGTTTTCNGCAAACAGGCTTTTTTCNGGGAGTGCTAATGAGACTTTTGCGGAACGGACCGCATCCAGGGTNGAAATCAGACGGGCGAGTTCCCCTTCCTGGGCAATCCGGTATTTAACGTTTTGCTGAAATTCCGTTTCCCCNAGACTCGGAGTGGCAAATAAGTCCATGAAACCGACTCCGCTTCCAGGAACGACCTTTTCACGGGCAAGGGTCAACCGGGCCTGNTCCACGAGGTGCGGTTCAACCATGATCGTCCGGCCTCCCGGAGCAAGCAGGTAGGCAATTTGATTTTCCTGGAGTTTTTCCACCACCCGGGCTGCATCTCCCGGGTCAAGATTGGAGTATAAAGGCGCCCATGCGGGGCGGTTGGCAATGAAGATCAAACTCACCATGCCGGCCAGAATCACTCCCAACGCCGCCAGAATGGTGATCCGTTTTCCTAAAGATAAGGATCCGAAAAAATCCTGAAATTGAAGACGAACGTCGGAAATCAGATTCGCTTGGTCAGCCATTAAGTCTTANACTGTAAATCAAGGTTNAGACATTTTCGGNCGTGATCAAGCAATAANGNTTCCAAANTCNAAATANAGTCAGGAGTTGATCAAATATGAAAATTCTAAATTATCTCTAATCCAACAAGGAAGGCTGAAAATCAGAAGGCTGAAATTCAAGGTCAGTAATATATCGATTCAAAACATGCGGACAATAAAAAAAATAATAAATGATTTAAGATGCATAAAGCTAAATCATTGAGTTGATGAGAGAAAAAAATTCCCATCTTTGCCGATTGCACAATTCGNAAATTCATGAAAATGAAATCATTTTTAAAATCGCTAAAAAAATGAGTATTTTGTGNGGAAGNANTTTNCNTAGGCAATTTTTTCTGATATCAGCATTCCATGGAGCAGATAGCATTACCATGTAAGAATTANANCATGACCGAAGCAAAAAACTNACGAAATCAAACAGTTACTCGGGTCTATCCGGCAGTTTTCATAACCGCCAGCTTGGGGGGTCTTTCATTTTTGGCATTCAGCAACGGATTGTTGCTGGCCTATTTTTCGAGGCTGGAAATCTCNANTTCAGAGANTTTNCTGTTGCTGGCGTTGCCTTCGATTCTGCAGTTCATGCTGGTATTGGTTTTCAGTTATCTTTCGGACCGGGTCGGCAAGAAACTGATCGGGGCAACAGGCCTATTCTGCTCAGCAAGCGCATTTTATCTTTTTTGGCAGGCCGGTTTCAGCGAAGGGTTTTGGAGACANAGTTTTTCAGTGGCGGGAGTGGTTTTTTTCGGGATCGGGACGGCCATGTCGTTCAGCAACTGGTTTGCCCTGCTCCATCCTTTGATCCCTCAACAGATCCGGGGAAGGTTTTTCGGCAGGCTCAGATTGACCTGGCAGGGTTTTGGTTTTCTTTTTTCCCTTCTTGTATTTTATCTCCTCGAACAGAACCCGGGCCTCGAAGTTTATCATTGGGTGCTAGGGTTCCTGGTGTTGTTTCTGATGGTCCGGATTCCAATTTTCTGGAGCATTCCTGAAGTTGAGAAAAGCAGTCCTTCCAAGGAGTCTTTTTTTCAGGCATTGATGAAGGTTCTCAGGATNCCGGGGTATCTCCCTTTTTGCGCCTATTGTTTTCTTTTGATGCTCTTTACCGGCGCCTGCCCGATGATTTTCAGTCTGTTGGAAAAAGATGTCCTCGGTTTTTCCGACGACCGGATTGTCCTGATCGGAAACCTGATGGCGCTGGGAGGAATGCTGGGATTTGTGTTGGGTGGACGAATGGTGGACCGGTTCGGAACCAAGTATGTTTTTCTATGCTGCCATTTCGGATTCAGTGCCGTTCTGCTTTTGGTTCTGACCCGGGGAATANTGATGATTTCNCCGCTCTTTTTGATGGCATTGTTAACAGGAGCTTTCGGGATGATCCAGGCGGCTTCCGGAATCGCGATGACCTCTGAGACCCTTTCCCTNATAACCTCNGAAAACAAATCCCTTTCGACCGGTTTGTGGATGACGCTCTACACGGGTGGTACCGGACTTTCCGGAACCCTCTTCAGCCAACTCCTCAAACTCGGAGTTTTCAGTAACGAATGGAGTTGGATGGGCAATCCGATGAGTGTTTATGACGGACTGCTGCTCATCTGTGGAGGGATGATTCTGCTNCTGACGGTNACACTCGGTCTGATTCCTTCGATGATTCGACGCAAGGCGGAATGGATTCCACAGGTCTCCTAAAAGAATGGTNTTTCAGGAGACCGCAAAGGCCGAGNCTCGATCATGGGAATGACGGGTGAGAAGATGAAAACGCAGGTTGTGTAAAAATGCGGCGAGGCTCAAGCCGACAATGATCCCCGTCCAAAGTCCTACCGGACCAAANCCCCATTGGATTCCAAGAAGGTAAGCNCCAGGAAGTCCGATGACCATGTAGGAAAATAGATTGGTGAAAAGCGGAATCCGGGTGTCTTTCAGTCCCCGCAAGGCTCCAAGTGCGCCAACCTGAAGACCGTCTGAAAGCTGGAAAATGGCAGCCATGAAGAGCAGGATCACCGCCACCTCGGTGACCTGGGAGTCCTCGGTATAGATCCTCACGATCCATTGAGGAAGCAGGAGGTAGACTGCNGCCGGAACCAGCATCACCATNCCGCAGAGGATGATTCCTGAAAATCCACGGTAACGGGCCAGGGCATGGTTTCCTGATCCCGCGGCTAAACCGATGCGTGAAGTGATGGCAACCGAAATCCCAAGAGGGACCATGAAGGTCATTGCAGCAACGTTGATCGCGATTTGATGCGCGGCCATTACATGCACTCCGAGGGTTCCCATCATCAGTGCCACCAAGGCAAACAGTCCGGTTTCTGCTCCGGTGGATAAACCGTTTGGAACTCCGATCCGGAGGATTTCANGGGTNTTCAGGAGATGAATCCGGAAAAAATCCNCAAGCTTCAGGTATTTCCGGAGCCTTGAATTTTTGAAACTGAAAAGGATCATCATGAGGAACATCATGTTCCAGACCAGGGCAGTACTCCATCCTGCTCCGACGGCACCCATCGCAGGGAATCCGAAGTGACCGAACATCAAGGTGTAATTTCCCAGGATGTTGAGCATCAATCCGACAATATGGAAGTACATGTTGGGACGGGTCAGGGCGACTCCCTCATTAAAGTGACGGAAGACATCGTAGGCGAGCATCGCAGGAACTCCCCAGGCCACGGCCTGCAGGTAACCGTCTCCGATACGGGAGACCTCTTCGGGATAACCGATGAATTCCATCAGCGGTTCCAGCAGATGGAGCAGGAGGATCAGGGGTAGAGCAAATACCAGGCTCAATTGCAGGGCATCGGCTACGACTTTGCTGATNCGATCATCCTTTTGGCTGCCTTTGAGTTGGGCCACCATTGGGGTGACGGCCATCAGGACTCCTACCATCAGCAAAAGCAGCGGATGAAAAAGAGCGGTGGCAATGCCGAGTGCCGCCAGGTCTCGAGCACTGACATGGCCGGCCATCACCGTGTCGACAAACTGCATCGATATCAGCAGAATTTGTGCGATCACGACCGGAATTCCTAATTTCAGCGTCAGGACCGATTCATGAAAAAAACGTCTGAAGCCTGTCAAAGGTTCAGCATCAGCAGGGGTTTTGGACAAAGGAATAACCGCGGTAATCCAGGATTGATCGTTAAGGTTGCAGAATCTACTGNTTTCACTCGTGGACTGTGTTAGGATAAGTGTTCATTTGATAAAAGCAACCCGGGTTCGGGGTCCATCCAAATGCATGCTTAAACGTATCTANAGATGGAACTNNANNGAANCGAAGTTGTTTAGAACACATTAGACGGTAAACATTAATGCAGTGGAAAAAAGAAAATGTTCTGATTTTGCTGAGCCTGCTCGTGCTCGCATTTTTTCTGATCAACATGTTCAGCGGCGGTGGACGCGGACGGCAGCAATCGAGAGAACTGATATACAGCGATTTCAAGAATCTGGTTGCAGCTGGGGAGATCTCAAATGCCCAGTTTGTTGGGGACACCCGCATCGAGGGATTTACCCTGGATGGAACCCCATACCGGACCTACATNCCGGAGAATGACACCAAACTGGTGGANTTNCTTCGACACTTCCAGGTTCAGATCAATTACACCCCGGAACAGGGGCTNCCCTGGTATTTAAANCTGCTNATNCACTGGGGTCCATTCCTTTTGATTTTNGGAATCTGGATCTTCCTCATGCGCCGGATGCAGGGNATGGGGGCAGGACGGCTTTTCTCCCTTGGACGAAGCCGTGCCCAAAAAATGGATCCGGATAAAATGAAAATTACCTTCAAGGATGTTGCCGGAGTGGAAGAGGCCAAGTCCGATCTGGCGGAAACCATAGAATTCCTGAAGGATCCCACCAAATTCCGTAAGTTGGGAGGACGGATCCCCAAGGGAATGCTGATGTCCGGGCCTCCTGGGACCGGAAAGACTTTGCTNGCCAAAGGAGTTGCAGGGGAGGCGGACGTTCCTTTTTTCAGCATGAGCGGTTCGGATTTTGTGGAAATGTTTGTTGGAATTGGTGCGAGCCGGGTCCGGGACCTNTTTGAGGAAGGACGTCGNAACGCGCCATGCATNCTCTTCATCGATGAAATCGACGCGGTCGGNCGCAGCCGGGGAGCCGGACTTGGAAGCGGGAACGATGAGAGAGAGCAGACCCTGAATCAGCTTCTTGTGGAAATGGACGGTTTTGACGCGACAGAGGGGGTGATCATCATTGCCGCCACCAACCGGCCTGATGTGCTTGATCCNGCATTGCTGCGCCCAGGACGTTTCGACCGGCAGGTGCATGTTCCGCTTCCGGATATTCGNGGACGTGAAGAAATCCTCAAGATCCATGCTGAAAAGGTCCAGATGTCGGAAAATGTTGACCTGAGTGTGATCGCCCGCGGGACCCCNGGATTTTCAGGAGCAGATCTGAAAAACCTGGTCAATGAAGCGGCTTTAGGTGCGGCGCGTCACAACAAGACAGCCCTGACTCTGGCAGACTTCGAATGGGCCCGGGACAAGGTGATGATGGGTCCGGAACGNCGTTCGATGCTGATGACGGACCGCGAAAAGGAGACCACGGCTTACCATGAGGCAGGACATGCCCTGGTTTCGGCACTTTTGCCAAAATCGGATCCGATTCATAAAGTGACTATCGTTCCAAGAGGNCGGGCAATGGGATTGACAGCCTACCTTCCGGAAAATGATGTCCAATCCTATGACCGTGAATTTCTGATGAACCGCATCACCATCGCTATGGGGGGACGGGCTGCCGAGGAACTGATTTTCAATGAATTGACGACCGGGGCAAGCAACGACATCCAACAGGCAACGGACATGGCCAGAAACATGATCTGCCGTTGGGGAATGAGCGATAAGCTGGGCCCCATCGTTCTTGGTACGGATGACCAGCAGCATGTGCTTGGAAGGGACATCGGATCGGAACGTGAATACAGTGAAGACACGGCGGTGGAAATCGATAAGGAGATGAGGAATACCATCAAGACTCACTACCGGAAGGCTAAAAAATTGNTGAAAGATAACATTAAGGTGCTCCATAAAATTGCTGAAGTGCTGATCCAGGAAGAAACGATCGAGGGTAAACGAATCCTTGAACTTCTGGGAACGAAGAAACCCAAAGCTCTGCAGCCCCAAAGCTGATGGTGTTCCCGGGTTTCGGTAAACCGCCGGCCTTATACTTTCTGTGGATCCTGCCCAAAAACCTGTTCAGCAGGATCTGCGGATTTGTTGCAAATCTGAAACTCCCCCCGTTCATTCTCCAGAGACTGATTCGTCTCTTCTGTCACTTTTATCCAATCGATCTCAACGAAGCGGAACAATCTGTCGAGGATTTTGATTGTTTCAATGCTTTCTTTACCCGTAAACTCCGGCAAGGGGTCAGGCCTCTTGCAGAAGATCCCAATGCATTGCTTTGTCCTGTGGATGGCACATTAGGAGAATATGGAATCATTCGTGACGGGAATCTCCTCCAGGCCAAAGGATTGGAGTATCGGTTAGAAGACCTGCTTCAGGATCCTGAGAGAAAAGATCTTTACGATGGAGGTCATTACATCACGCTTTACCTGGCGCCCCATAATTATCACCGGATCCACAGTCCTGCCGAAGGTCAGGTTAGGGAATTTGCTTATGTTCCCGGAGATCTATGGACGGTGAGTGAACTGGGAGTGATGCACGTTCCCGGGTTGTTTGCCAGGAATGAAAGAATCCTGACGTACCTTCAAACCAAAGCCGGAGAATGTGCGATCATAAAAGTAGGGGCTACAGTGGTGGGAAAAATTCGTGTATGCTATCACGATCAAGTTTCCAATCTTCCTGGAGCAACGTTCTCTTTGAGCCGCCTGGAGACTCCATGGCATGTTGAAAGAGGCGGGGAAATCGGGGTCTTTGAATTGGGTTCCACGGTGATTTGCCTGTTTCAGCCGGGGCAGGTGGAATTCGATTCCCTCAATTTGGGCCAGACCGTTTATCTGGGTCAGTCTCTGGGAAAGATTTTAGATAATACAACTTCATTGAACTAATTTTATGAGCGATCTATCCGGAAAAAAAGGCCTCATCCTTGGAGTGGGGAACCAGCGCAGCATCGCCTGGGCCATGGCCGAACAACTACAACAACAGGGTGCGGAACTCGGTTTGACGTTCCTTTCTGATCCCAAAGGGCGTTTCGAGGCCAATGTTCGTAAACTCGGGGATCAGGTAGGTGCGACGTTTATCCATGAATGCGATGTGAGCATTGATGAATCGATTCAGCAAATGGCTGATGCATTAAAGGCCAAGTGGGACCGTCTGGATTTTCTGATTCATAGCCTTGCCTATGCCGACCAGCAGGATTTACAGATTCCCTTTTCATCCACCTCCAGGGAGGGTTTTTCCAAAGCTCATCTGATCAGCGCCTATTCGCTGATGCCTCTCACCCATCACCTGCTTCCTCTGATGAGGGAATCAGATGGGGCGAGCATCCTGAGCATCAGCTTCATCGGTTCAGTTCTGGCGGTTCCGAATTATAACGTGATGGGCCCTGCCAAAGCGGCTCTGGAATCATCAGTACGATACCTGGCCCGGGAATTGGGTCCAGAAAATATCCGCGCCAATGTCATTTCGCCAGGGGCCATCAGGACGCTTTCGGCCTCCGGGATTAAAAATTTTTCTGAAATGCTGAGGGTTGCAGGTGAGCATTCGGCGATGAAACGAACAGCAACTCAGGAGGAAGTCGGCAAAACGGCGGCTTTTCTCTGCAGCGATGCTTCTTCCGCAATCACCGGTCAGGTGATCTACGTCGATTGCGGATATTCGATCATGGCCAACTAAAGAGTCAGGACTCCCCTTTTTTACGCCGGTGGCTTTCCAGGAGTGGGAGTTTCCATGGTCGGAAGGAGACCATGAGACCGCTCGGTTCCAGCCCGGATTTTTCCGGCCCCGCATCGGCTTCGGAAAGTTCTTTGAACCTTCGCAAAAGCCTGTCGATTTCTTTAAGCAGAATCCTTCGTGATTCTTCAGAAAGCTGGCTGGGCGAAAACAGGAAACGCTCGTGGGTTTCCTCAAAATCATGGGCAAGGAATCCGTTTTGAAGCATTTCCTTGAATTTCTTCATGAACGGTCCCCGTCGGTTCCAAAGCTGGGTGTTGTTGAGTAAAACCTTGTACTGGTTGTGGGGNTGGAGATCGATCAATCGTAAACGGTCCAGTTCCAGAAGGATTCTTGTGATTTCATCGGATTCAAAATCGAAGGAGTCCGCTATTTCTTCCACTTTCCATTTTTGGATCAGGAGGTGCAGAAAAATCAGCATCCTGGGATTTTCCAGCAAACTTTCTTCCTGCTCCGGAGAAAGTGCTTCTTTGGAATCACCGTCCTGGCGGCGGCTCATGTGTGCGAGATCGTAAAAATCGAGGTCGAGGGAATGAAGAATTCTTTCCAGGCGTTTGAGAGAAAGCGTTTTTTCCGAAAAAACGCGTTTGATACTGGATTCGCTCAGTTTGAGCCTTTGGGCGAGATTGCGGTAAGTAATGTCCCTGGATTTAAGGTAGGCTTTCAGGGTATCCAGTAATTTTGCCGTCTGGTCCATGCAGTTTTCAGGACTTTTAGTATCGTTTTACAGGACTTTGAAAAAATTTCTTCTTACGGTAAGGATTTTAGCTCATACTTTGCAAATGATACTAAACAACCTATATTTACTTTCCCAGACGTTTCTAGCAAATAAGTAATTCAAGAATTGAATCAGGTAGAGGATGCAGAAAAAAGTCGATGATTTTCGTTTAAAGTTAGGCGATAAGGAATACGTTCCGATCATGATTGGCGGAATGGGGGTGGATATTTCGACAAGCGATCTGGCTCTGGAAGCAAGCAGGTTGGGCGGAATCGGACATATTTCTGATGCGATGTCACCGACGATCAATGACCGCAAATTCGGAACCAAATTCGTCCAAAAAAAGCTTAAGAACTACAAACATAATCTGAAATCCTCAGACAAAAGTTCGGTCAAATTCAATTTGGAAGAACTGGCGGAAGCGCAGAAAAATTTTGTCACCAAAACCATGCAGGAAAAACAGGGAGACGGTGCCGTGTTCATCAACTGCATGGAAAAACTCTCGATGAACGGCCCCAAGGAAACCCTCCAAGTAAGGATGAATGCCGCGCTTGACGCAGGAATCGATGGAATTACCCTGAGTGCGGGGCTTCATTTGGGATCATTCGAATTGATCCAGGATCATCCCCGGTTTCATGATGCAAAGCTTGGAATCATCGTTTCTTCTAGTTCGTGCCCTGAGACCTTTTCTCAAACGNGCGGCAAGNACGAACCGGATGCCGGATTACGTTATTGTCGAGGGACCTCTTGCAGGCGGGCATCTTGGTTTTGGAATGGATTGGGCTCAATATCAGTTGAAAGAGATCGTGATCGAGGTTCAGGATTTTCTCAAAGAAAACGGGATGGAGATTCCTGTCATTCCTGCTGGAGGGATTTTTACCGGAACCGAAGCGGTCGAGTATTTTGAACGTGGTGCATCGGCAGTTCAGGTTGCAACCCGTTTCACCGTGACCCAGGAATGCGGACTTCCCGATGATGCCAAGCAAAAATACTTTGAAGCGGAAGAAGAGGACGTCGTTGTCAACACCCTTTCCCCGACCGGTTATCCGATGCGGATGCTGCGGAATTCTCCAGGAATCGGCAGTGGAATACGNCCCAATTGCGAAGCTTTCGGTTACGTTCTCGACAAAAACGGACAGTGTGCCTATGTCGATGCATTTTTTCGGGAAGCTGAAAATGGATCGGAAAAAATCAGTGTTCCTGACAAAGTATGCCTCTGCACCCATTTTAGAAATTTCAAGATCTGGACCTGTGGCCATAATGTCTACCGTTTGAAAGATACCACCTGCCTTCTTGAAGACGGGACCTACCAGTTGCTGACTGCTGAACATGTCTTTCGGGATTACCAATTCAGCACCGATCATGCGGTTCAAGTTCCTCTTCCCGACCCGAAGGTCGGAGCCGATCCCATCCTCCAGGTAGCCTGAAACTGGAAGTAAAATTTCTTTCAATCCCCTCAAAGGATTGACAAAACTCAAAATAAAAGTTATATTCAGCGTTTGCTTTATGCTGGCATAGCTCAATTGGTAGAGCAGCTGATTTGTAATCAGCAGGTTGCGGGTTCGAGTCCCATTGCCAGCTCCAGCCGGGGGGAGATACCCAAGCGGTCAACGGGATCAGACTGTAAATCTGACGGCTGAAGCCTTCGAAGGTTCGAATCCTTCTCTCCCCACCATGAAGGCAGAACATGCCTAGGTAGCTCAGTGGTAGAGCACTTCCTTGGTAAGGAAGAGGTCGGCAGTTCAATCCTGCTCCTAGGCTCCAGATGAGAAATGATCAGATAGGTTCAGTATGAGAGAGACAATTCACTTGGAATGCTCGGAATGCACATGTGAGTACAAGGGTGGTAAAAAGCGAAACTACACGGCATCGAGGAATAAAAAACTCAAAACAGAACGTATGGAGGTTCGTAAATATTGTCGTTGGGGAAGAAAACATACATTGCATAAAGAAGTGAAGTAGGGTGAAAGAATTTTTTTGCAGTACGGACAGGACAGTAGCTCAGTTGGTAGAGCATCGGTCTCCAAAACCGAAGGTCGCAGGTTCGATCCCTGTCTGTCCTGCCAGTTGACCGCGAAGTGGTTTAATCATAGAGGGAAGTGATGTTCAAAAGAGCACGTCAATTTTTCGAGGATGTTAAGACGGAGTTCAAACGTGTGCAGTGGCCGACACGCGAAGCCACGGTCCGTTCAACCTCGGTGGTGCTGAGTGTTTCACTGGTCATTGCCGTTTACCTCGGCATTGCAGACCAGATTCTGGCCAACATCATGAGAGTCATCATCACGGGATAAGTTTTGGAAGAAAATCAGGAACTTGAGAGCATTTCCGAGGAAGGGCAAGAGCCCGAAGCGGAGAACACCACAGAAGAACAGATCGAAGCGGAAACTCCTGCTCCAAGAAAACCCAGGAATCCCAATGCCAAATGGTACATCCTGCAGGCTTATACCGGTTATGAAACTCGTGTCGAGCAGACGATCCGGGAAAAGTTAAAAATCCAGGGAATTGAGGAATTGGTTGAAGAAATCTTCATTCCTTCCGAAGACATCGTCCGAACCAAGGGTGGTAAGAAACGAAAGGTCAATCAGAAATATTTTCCAGGATACGTTTTGATCCAGATGGAACTGACCCCTGATCTCTGGCATCTTTTAATGAACATCGACCGGGTCTCCGGTTTTGTTGGAGGAACCGCGAAAGATCCCTTGCCCCTTGATGAACGGGAACTGGAAGAAATCCGATCCCAGATCAGCGAAGGTTTCCAGCAGGCAGCCTCCGAAGAAGATTATCATGTTGGGCAGAAAGTAATGATTACGGAAGGTCCCTTCAGTAATTTCAATGGGGTGATCGATGAAATCAGCCGCGAACGCAAGAAACTGAAAGTGCTGGTCAGCATCTTCGGAAGACCGACCCCGGTTGAAGTCGAATTTGAAAAAGTTAAAAACGCATAATCATGGCAAAAGAAATAGCTGCATACATCCGACTCCAGGTGCCGGCAGGGCANGCGAATCCGTCCCCGCCGATCGGTCCTGCCTTGGGTCAGCATCAAGTCAACATCATGGAGTTCTGCAAGGCGTTCAACGCCCAGACTCAGGGACAGGACACCATCATCCCGGTGGTCATCACGGTTTACAAAGACCGATCATTTACTTTCATCACCAAAACTCCTCCGGTTCCGGTGATGATTAAAAAAGCACTCAAGCTGGACAAGGGTTCTCCGACTCCGAANACGGTCAAGGTGGGAACTCTGAAAGCCGAGCAGGTGGAAGAAATTGCAAAAATAAAAATGCCGGATCTCAACTGTTACGATGTGCAGGCAGCGATGAAAATCGTAGCCGGTACAGCACGCAGCATGGGGGTTCTGGTCGAGGGAATGTAAAAGGAAACACGATGCCAAAATCATCAAAACGCGCCAAACTGATCGACTCCAAAGTGGACAGAGACAAGCTTCATAATCTTGATGAAGCAATCGATCTGATCAAATCGGTCAAGGCGACAAAATTTGACGAAACGGTTGAACTTTCAATGAGACTTGGGGTTGATCCACGTAAAGCAGACCAGATGGTTCGTGGAACCTGTGCNCTTCCCCATGGACTGGGAAAAGACGTCCGGGTCCTGGTTTTTGCCAAGGGCGAGAAGATGCAGGAAGCGCATGATGCCGGCGCAGACTTTGTCGGCGGAGAGGATCTTTCCAAAAAAATCCAGGAAGGATGGCTTGACTTCGAAAGAGTGGTGGCCACTCCTGATATGATGAGCGTTGTCGGTAGGATCGGGAAAATCCTTGGACCACGGGGCTTGATGCCCAATCCGAAAGTCGGAACCGTAACTTTTGAACTNGCTCCACTGATCAAAACAATCAAATCGGGTCAGGTTGAATTCAGGGTTGATAAACAATCCAACCTCCAGGCTCCGATGGGTAAGATTTCCTTTGACCATGAAAAATTGAATGAAAATATTGTGGCATTTGTGGATGCCGTCAAACGCTTGAAACCGTCAACTTCTAAAGGATTGTACATAAGGGGATGCTCCCTGAGTTCCACGATGGGACCGGGAATCAGGGTTGATCTCCAATTTGCGAGTTGAAGATTTAGTTTTTTAACGATTGTCGAAGACCACAGGGGCCCATCAGGGCTTAATCCTCCACCCTGTTGAGACAGACCCATTCTCTGATGCCTTACAAGGCATCTTCTGTTGCTTCTTCTACAATCAGATTTGCATGAATGTCATTTAATCAATGACACGATTGCCAACTGTTATTGCCGAAATAACTGATGGAACGTTCTCAAAAAGAAAATCTGGTGGGTGAACTGCAGGGGATTTTTAATTCCGCAACTGCAGCCGTGCTCATCGATTACAGAGGTCTTGCCGCCAACGAACTGGTGGAAATGCGTCAGGAACTTCATAAGGTTCATTCAACCATGAAGGTCCTGAAAAACACTCTCGCCAAATTGGCGGTAGAGGAAACTCCTTTTTCCGGGATCCGGGATCAATTTGTCGATACCCGGGCTCTGGTTTACGGTCAGGAAGACCCGGTGGAACAGGCCAAAGTACTGGTCAAAATCGCCGAGAAAAATCCCAATCTCAAGATTCATGCTGGGGTCCTGGTGGATTCATCCAAAACTTCGGTATTGGATGATGCTCAGGTGGAGGCTCTTTCAAAGCTTCCTGCAAAAGAGGAATTGTTGGTCAAACTGCTCTTCCTGCTGCAGGCACCGGCAACTCAATTGGTACGGACACTGAACGAGGTGCCCGCCAAGTTTGTCAGAACCCTTGCTGCCGTGCGCGACAGCAAAGAATGATTCATGCCTCAAGAAGAGGCTTTTGGCTTCCGTGACAATCTGGGAGCTGATTTACCTTCATCAACTTGAAGGAATAACCTTATACGAGAAATCACAATGGCAGAAGTAACCAAAGAACAAGTAGTTGAATTCATTTCCAACATGTCCGTTTTGGAACTATCTGAAATGGTCAAGGAACTGGAAGAAAAATTTGGCGTGAGCGCTGCAGCCGCAGCCGTCGCTGCTGCTCCTGCAGCAGGNGGGGCCGCAGGCGGAGAAGCGGCAGCGGAAGAAAAAACGGAGTTTGATGTCATCCTCACTTCCTTTGGAGACAAGAAGATCAACGTCATCAAGGAAGTCCGTGGGATCACTGGACTCGGACTCAAGGAAGCTAAAGAATTTGTCGAATCCTGTCCTAAAGCGGTCAAGGAAGGAGTTTCGACAGAAGAAGCTGAAGAAATCAAAAAGAAGCTTGAAGAAGCCGGAGCTTCCGCAGAAATCAAATAAATTCGTTTCTCGATGCGGTATCCTTGTCCGGGGATGCCGCATTGATCATGGGTTGCGGACAGACCTTGCCTATTCCTTTCCCTTGTTTATCCTAGTTGATTCAGACTATGGATGAACCCATTCATTTATCCTCCTTTATCATTGAAACAGTAGATGGACGAATTTGTTGAAAAATCCAGGAGCAATTACTTTCGTGTAAAAAGTGGTTCAGAATTCGAAAAACTCTGTGAAAAATGGGGACTGGAAATCCTCTATGGAGAATCGGGGATTCGTGCAGGAAAATTCGGATTCATCATTTCCGATGGCTACCGGCAAAAAGGACGATCAATCCATAAATTCAAAAAAACCCTCTCAGAACTTTTGGAAGAGGAAGAAATCTGTATTGTCCGGACCGTTGCCTATGAACGGGATTCAATGAATGAACTTCATGCCCGGACGATTGCGATCGATTCTCAAGGACGAGAATTGACTGTCGACCTTGACGATCTCTATGCAATGGTCAGGAAAGAATGGGGACTGGAAGCAGGTACCCCCGAGGAGCTATAAAGATCAGGCTTCTTCAATGACCAGGGAGATGTCCTGGACTTCATAGATTCTCAATTCATCCCTCCAGAGACTGGCATCAGCAACCAGCATCAGTTGCTCATCTTGTTTTTCGATTTTTGAAACATGTAATTCTAACTGCATCATTCCTGTGGTTGGAATGATCTGTCCTCTGTACTTCCAACGTGTCTGTGAAAGAGAGGGACGGAATCGAGGATTGGAAAAAGAATCCCCTAATTTTTGATCGAGGCAAAATACCTGAAGGGCTTGGAGAATAGCCTCTACTCCCAGGGANCCCGGCATCACCGGGTCTTGATGAAAATGACAGGGAAAAAACCAGTCCTTCGGGTCTACNATTCGTTTCCCATAAGCATAGCCTTTGCCGTGTGAACCAACGGATGGAGAAAGGTGGACTTCATCCAGCAAATTCAATTGGTTTCCTGCAAGTTTCAGGTGGGGTTTCCCGCTTTCCAACCNGGAATTGGAATCATTCAGCCGATAGACCTTCATGTCATGGTTCGTATTTTCATCCAGCCATGGAAGCTTGGCTTTTCCACCATCGAGTCCGGTTTGGTTTTCCAGTGCTTCATCAGTGAAATATCCAAAAACAGTGTCACCCTTGTAAAACGGCAATCCTTCGCATTTCAAAAGGAAGCGATGTTTTTGGATGACGGTATTTCCTGAGGCAACTGTACTGTATANCTCAACCTCGGCCTGGATGGTTTTTCCTCTCAAATCAATGTGTTTGCTGAGGGTTCCGTTTCCATCGAGGTTTCGATAGTGAAGGTCGAGTTCAGGATAGATCAGCATCGCACCGGAGTTGGCCGAGATGAAACCGCAGGGTTGGAGCGCGATTTCCATCAAAACCGAATATGGCATCCATTNAGGGTGACTGTTCTGCTGGAAGAACCAGGCATCTTCCGGGACATCGTATTCGCTGATGATACGCATCGGTTTTTCAAATTCATGCCGGTTCCCTTCGAATTCGAGAACCCTTGACATGAGTTGGAAATCCCGATTTGGGTTTCTTTGGACGGGNCTNTTCCGGTACTGGGCGTATTCTTCCCCAAAGCACCGACTGACATCTCCCAGAGCGAATTGAACGATTTGCTCATCGTTTGCAAAAATCTTCTTAAGCGACNTATTTTGANGTTCNGAAGCAGAACTGCTTGGGCCTANTTCTNNTTTTTTACTTTCTGGATTTTCAAGAAATTCCCGGTTGATCCGGAATTCCGTCCCTTTTTCTGCCAATTGGACGCCAAGGTCCCTGAAATCGACCACAACTCGTTCTCCGACCAGAATATCGATATCGGCAATTGCATAAGGAATTGGGTCAAGTTTTATCTCCTTGACCACCATCCGGTAACGCATCAGGGGATCTCCTGGAATCACCTGACCCCGGCAGCGAACAACCTGAGGCAATCCGTGGACCGGTTGGAAAAACGCGTCTTTCACTCGGGTCTGTACTCCGAGATAGAGCAGATAAAATTGAAGCAGTTGGACACANCCTTCAGCCATCAGCGAACCTGCAAGCACCGGGTCATCCTTAAAATGACAGGGAAAGTACCAGTGATCCGGTGCAAGGTCCTTTTCTGCCAAAACCTCACCCAACCCCCATGGGCCTCCATTGATGTCAACGGATACGACNCGATCAGTCATCAACAATGATTCCGGTGCCATCTTCAGGGATGAATTCTGGTTGGGAAAATGGTAATCGGGACCAAAACAGGATGCCGGATTTCCCTCAGATAGATGGAGCAGTTCTTCTCGTTTAAATTGCTTTTTGTCACAGTTCAACAACGGAGTGAATGTCTGCTTCTTGGCGTTTTCAAGAATTTTCAATTCATCCTTGCTCCTGATAACACCACGCCCCTGAGCCAAATCTTCATTGGAGAAAAACCCTGCACAACCGTTGTCCATGCGGAGTACCATTTTGTCTCCGACATAGCATTTGTAATTGAAGAAGAAGAGAAGATTCTGGTCATGTCTCGCGAAAGAATTGATCGAGATTTCATAACGCAGGGTCTGTCCTTCCCGGGGCATGTCATCGAGGTAGGTCAGCGTGCAATCGAGTAATCGGTAAACCTGGTCTCCGCGGCACTCGAAATCGATGCCGAGGTAACTGATCAGCATCAGGTCACATTGCCCGGACTCGACGGCAACTGCCCAGGGAATTTGAGCATCCGTGCAAAACCATGCTCCTTTGGGAATGTCGTACTCAGTGGTGATTGTGGAGGGCTCGAATTTACCGAGCTTGGCNTTGAGTTCGGTGACCCGGCTTACCAAAAGGTAAGGATCCATAGGGAGCCGAACGCAACGTTCGAATGTATCGATTTCACCATATTCCGGACCAAAGACATTGGAGATTTTTCCTCCAGCAAATTCGAGAAGATCCTGGTGGTCGAAAATCACACCTGGAGGTTTGATCCTGCTTTTTTCAGCCTGTGGTGATGTATTTGAGGAGGGAATNACTTCTGTTTCCAATGAACCCGAAGTGGCGGACCCATTGCTGGAAGTTCCATGGTCGGCTCCCATTTCCTGAAGGATCATTCCAGCCAAATGTTTCATTCCCTGGTGACGATAGTCCAAAAAAGCTGAGTGCGCTGAGTCCAGTTTTTGCCTCAATCCATGGGGAAATGTTCCTGGCGTGTTTGCAGGATCAAAATTCATCGATTCATTTGCTGTTGCAGATACTGGGAACACTGCTGCTGAAGTCGATTCAACTTGGCTTGGGCTGGGCAAAGATACTTTTGGAGGCTCCAAGTCATTTGATTTGCTTGAGCTGAAATATCCCTTTTCAAATTGATTTTGAATCGACTGGATTGGCTCTCCGCCAAGGGTGATGGTCTGCCTCAATTGTTTTGCGGGTTTTTCTTCCGGCTTGGGAAACAAACTATCCAGTTTGACAGGAACCTTATGGCTCACCAGGCTTGCCAGTGTTCTGAGGATCATCTGGCGATCATCCATGCCCTTGCGGTTGATTCCGAGGGAGAGATGAGGGCGATCCCCCAGATTTTCTGAAATCCACCTGGCACAACTGCTTCTCGGACCCATGTCGATAAAAATTCTNGCTCCCGAGCGATACACTTCTTCCACAAGTTTTGAAAAATCGACGGTCCGTCCATAAAACCTGGCAATATTATCGGCTAGAATTTCNGAATCCAAGNTTGTGGTGGTGTAATCCGCTGCNGAAAAGAAATCGACTTTGGGTTTGTCCACCACCTTGTTCGTATGGACTTTCTTGATTTCTTCATATTCTGACTGAACGGGCGGACAGTGAACCACATCGGTGACCGGGATTTCATGGGATTCACACTGAAGTTCTTCAATCAATTCCTTGCAGGCAGAAGGTTCTCCGGCAATAACAACTTCCTGAGGAGTATTGATCAGGACAAGGTAAACCCGTTCACGCTTTTCAAGTGCCTTGGCGACCAATTCAGGCTCTGCCCTCAGGGTGTACCAGTTCCATAGGGATTCATTTTGAAAATCCGTGTCTTTGAGCTTCCAATATTCCCGGACGCTGTTCATCGGCCCCGCAATCCTTTCATGGAAAAGGGGAGAAGCATTCAGCACCTCGCTCATCGGATCCATACTACCCCATACACCAAGGGAGAAGAGCATCGATACTTCACCCATGCTGTAACCAAAGGCGGCATGGGGTTCGATACCGAAAGCATTTCGCATCACCTGGGTTGCAAGAACGGCAGAACTGATTCCACTCTCAAACATCGGATTGGGGGAATCATAAAACTGCTGCTGAAGCTGTTTCAGTTCTTCTTCACTTTGAATGCTAGGGGACTGGGGAAAGAGGAATTCCGGATGGAGTAATGTTTTGATTTTTGAACTATAAGAAAGACTTCGTTCATGGAGCTCCGGGTCCATCTCAAAGAGAGAATTTCCGCTACCGACATAAGTGTTGAAGCCTCCGGGATAAACAAAGGCAATCTTTTCTTGACCGAGCGGTTTGGTGGTGAAAAAACTCCCGGAGGGTGTTTGCCAGTCCTTTCCATCTTCAAAACAACGGCTGACGGATTTTTGTGCCTGAATTATTTCTTCCTTCAATTTAGAGGGATTTTCGGCCAGCAGGACCATGCTGAATTCAGCATCGGTATTCTGGAAATCTTGAAACGCCCTGTACAGAAAGTTTTTGGGANNCTCNANGAGTTCCGGATCTTTCTCTAGTTCTCCCAGCTTTTTCAGAAATTCTTCGGAGTTGTTCGCAGAAATCGGGAGAAAACAAAAACTTCCCTTTCGGGCATGTTGCTCAAAACGAGGAGAAGACTCATTCTCAGAAAGAATCCACTCACTGGAACCCTTTCCCGATTTCAAAACAACGGCTGCTTTTCGGGAAGGTTCATCTGCATTCTTCAACCAAGGGGTGCTGAAATTCCCAAAAGAAAAGGGCTTTTGTAGCCTAAATGAACTTTCATTTCTTGGATTGTCGGACCAGGCAGGTAAAACCCGGTGTTGGAGGCAAAGTGAGGTTTTGATCAGGGAAAGCATCCCGGAAGCCGCGCCAGCGTGTCCTAATTGATTTTGGCTTCTGCTTAGTGAAATGGAGTTTAACCTTTCATTGCTTTGCTCCGGTACTTCTGATGGCAGCGCAGAAAAACCTAGTTCCAGTAAACCAGGAGTTGAATTTGGAACAGGATTTTTTGGNTTCAGGAACTTAAAGTCAGCTTCCTGAGCCTGATGATGTTGAATGCTATCGATGATCGACCAAATCGGTTTATCCTCGGAAACTGCCTGACTTAATGAAGTCAGGACTACCGTTCCGCATCCCTCTCCGGGAAACAGTTCAGAAAAATCTTTCGTCTCATTGGATGAGGATTGTCCAAAGAATTTTTGACGGAGCAGAAGGTTTTCTGGACTTCCTGCCAGATCGACAGCACTGACAACAACTGCATCCACATTTCCGTTGCCAAGCAGTACCTGTGCGGTTTCAAGAGCTTTGGAAACAGAATGTTCTTCTGCGGAAATGGTCAAGGCCGGGCCGTTAAAGTCCCAAAGTGATGCGATCCTCGAAGCCATGATGTTACCAATGAAGCTGGTAAACTGGTTGACCGGGACCGATTCGTGGAGATTATCACGGATCAACCTCGAGAGCTCTTCCTTCTTGGAATCGTCCAGGGAAATCCCATGTTTGAGCAGACTGTTTTCGATTTGTTGCTCAAGGTTGATCCTGCCTCGAAAACGGTGCAGTTCAAGTTCGGTTTCCATGGCAACCAAAACCGCAACATTTCCGCCTTCCTGAATTCCGCTTTGCTTCAACGCACGATCGGTCACTTCCATTACAAGAAGTTGCTGCGGGATCAGTCGTTCCTTGGGATTGGGAGGAAGTTTGAAACGCAGAAAATCCATGGTGAAATCAGGAATCCATGCACCTTTGAGATTTTCTGTTTTTAAACCATATTCTGAAAGTAACTCGGTATCCTGTTCGAATCCTTTCCAGCGCTTTAAGGGCAAAGGTTCAGTATGAGATTTTCCTTCAAAGAAAGTTTCATAAAGTGAATCCAAGCCATTGCAGGGGCCGAAAATGCCGTCCATGCCGATGATCGCCATCCTAGGCAGTTCAGATTTTTCAGCCTTTAACAGCGTTTCATCAGGTAAGCGATCAAAAAGCAAATGAGCGTTGGTGCCTCCAAACCCAAAAGCGCTGACCGTTGAGTGCTTTTGTTCTCGCTGATGGGGCCAGGAACAGGTTTCACGGACGATGAGATCAGAAGAAATCCCTCCATCACCGGATTCCATAGGACTTTCCACGTTTATGGTTGGAGGAATCATTCCGTGTTTCATCGCCAGGATAACTTTGGTCATTCCACCCATTCCGGCAGCGGTTAGCATGTGACCTAGATTCGATTTTACCGATCCGATTTTTGGTTTAGCGTCATGTTTTCCAAAGAAGGTTTCCATTGAGTTCAGTTCCACCTTGTCCCCAAGAGGTGTCCCCGTGGCGTGACATTCGACGTAATCGATCTTTTCCGGTTGGATTCCTGAGTCAGCGTAAGCCCTCTCAAACGCCAAAACCTGTCCCTTGGGATTGGGGCTGAGGACGAATTGACCTCGACCATCATTGGACCAGCCAACACTCCGGATCACCGCATGCACGGTATCTCCATCTTTGAGAGCGTCATCCAGCCTTTTCAGAAGAAACATCCCTGCTCCTTCGCTGGCAAAAAGTCCTCCGGAGTTTTGGTCCANAGGTTGGCTCTTCTCATTTTCCGGGTAGGCTTGGAAGATGGAAAAACCCATATTGATGAAAAAGGGATCAGCGGCACTTACGGCTCCCGCAAGCATCAACTCGGCTTTGCCTGCATTAAGGTAATGACAGGCAAGTCCCACGGAATAAAGTGAGGAAGCACAGGCCGCGTCCAAAGCCAAAGTCGGTCCACCAAGTTCAAGGGCCTGGGCAGCCAAATNAGCGGGCATTCCTGAAATCCCCAGGTTTTCTGAGACGGGTTCCCGTTCCGGGGCAAAAGACTCCAGTTGAAAACCGGGTNTTTCCAGAAGTTCCGAGAGTTGTTTTTCTAAAGCTTTCTGATAAAGCGGTAGAAAATGATGGTTTGAGGAACGTGTTGGAAAAGAGAGATTGCCCAGGATCAGTCCACAATCTCGGAGCTGATTTTTGTTCTGGTAATGGTTTCCATCCCGTAATGCTTCACGTGCTACATAAAACGTCCATTGATGAACTTGATCCAGGAGCTGGATCTTTTGTGCATCCAGGGCGAAGCCTTCCGGATCAAGCTCGAAATCCCGGATGTAGCCGCCTTTNAGGCAGTAGTAGCGGTCTAGGGTTCCTTTACGCGGATCAAAGAAACGTTTTGGATCAAGGTCCATCTGCTCCGGTCCGGCTTCTGCCCGAGAATCCTTTCCTGCCAGGAGGTTTTCCCAGAAACTGTTTGGATCAGACGCATCCGGAAACAAAGTTGATAAACCGATGACGGCAACTGGCTGCATGACTTAAATTTAATGGTCAAAAAGGTTGGGACTTCTAGGCCGAGGCAAACAGGGGATTCAGCTTTTTGCTGAGGGTAACTTCAGCTCCCTTCATTTGAGAAAACACATTCTCATTTTTATCAAGAAAATAAAGATCACCCGTTACCCGATTCGAGTTATGATCAGTCACATTCAGACTGATGAAGAACTCCTCTTGAGGAGTCGGAGCGAAGAAATGTTCCGATAATTTAAATGCTAATGGAAGGCTGGCGCATTCATAGTGCTTTCTGGCCCAGATCAGCATAGCCTGGTAACCCAGGTCGAGAATCATGGGGCTGACCCTGCTTCTGGAAAAAAGTCCTAACTCCTTACTGTCGAAGTCAGATAAACGACAGGAAAGCAGTAAACTCGAAGTGTCCTCTCTCAAAAGTTTTTTGACACCCTGAAAACGCAGACCATGAAATAGTGTCCCGTTTTCATAAAAAACTTTTCCATCAATTGGAGTTTCCTCTCTGATATCCCAATTTTTGGGATCTTCTCCGGTACTCTCTGAATTTCCCCGAGTTTGCAGTTTTAGCTGACAGGAGTAATGAAACCGAGGTTTTGATCCCATGCTGCTCGAGATTTTGGCATCCAGGACAAGTTCGTCCTTGGATTCTGATTTTTTTCTTTTCAGGTTGAGTGTATATGAATCCTGAAGTTCTGAATCAAATACGATTCCTTTGAGCACTTTGAAGTCAGAACATTGTGTCAGCTTCAAACCGGGGTAGAGATTTTGAGAGGTCGATTCCATCCAGCTTTGTGCAAAGGATGCAGGGAGTACAGCGTTTTCCCCGATTCGGTGATCCTCAACGACGGGTACTTTTTCAGACTTTAAAACACGTGAGATTTCTTTGGATTCATTGCTGATTGGCATCTCGCCTTCCGGAACTCCCATGGTGCTTCCGACGATCAACAGAGGTTCATCTGGAGGATTCAAAACACATTCGGTGAAAAGGCCCGTACCGGTTTCAACTGGGATGACATAGACCCCTCTTTCTTCAAACATCTTCTTCAAATCCTCATCAACCATTCCGCCTTCCCAAGGGCCCCAGTTGAAGGAAACAACCTGACACTCCGGGTGGTTCTGTGAAAACTGGATCGCATATTGGTTGAGAACCTCGTTTGCCGCAGCATAGTCCGACTGGCCTGCATTACCAAAAAATCCAGCCGCAGAAGAAAACAGGATGAGGTGGGTCAGTTTTGATTCATCGATGACTTTCAGCAAGGTTTGTAAGCCTTTCACTTTGGTTTGATAAACCCGCTTGATGTCTTCTAAGGTTTTGTTTTCAATTCGCTTGTCTGCCAGGACNCCCGCCCCATGGATGATTCCTTCAACGGGTCCCCACTTCTTCTGNATAGGNTTCANTGCTTCNAGAAGTCCCTGCTCATCGGTCACATCTGCGGCAATGTATTCCACTTCTGCACCGGAGTCGCGTAAACGCTGAAGGTTGTTTTGGACGGAGCGATTGGATTCAATGGAATCCATCAATTTCCGCACTTTAGCAGGAGTCGGTTTTTCACTGGTTTGACGGATCGATTCGATGGCGGCTTTTTGCAGAGCATCACTTTCCAGACCCTTCGCCCATGCCGGTTCATCCATGATTTGTGAACGACCCGTCACGATGAATCTTGCCGGATGGCTTTGCGCTAGCCTGATAATGCATTCCGCTGTGACCCCTTTGGCACCTCCACTCACCAGAAAGACTTTCTTCTGATCCAACTTTTTGGAAGGTCTGCTGTTCCATGCGAATGGANCCGTTTCCAGGGTTCTTCTTTCTTGTCCGAGATAGGCGGTTTCGCTGAGACTCAAATCCGGGTCCAAGATTTCCTGCAGGATTTTTCCGGAAACATCATCAACATCAAGTTTTGGGTCAAAATCCACCAACCGGCAGAGGACCTGAGGCCACTCTTTTTGCAGTGATTTGATCAAACCTGCCAACCCACGTGTGGATGGAACCGGCTTTTCTGTGCCCATGCCGAGAAACCCGTCCATTTGGGTGACAGCAACAAAAAAAGCTCGNGNGGNNTCATTTGCATCAACTAAATGTTTTTTCAGATGCTTTGCCAGCATGAAGGAATGGAATAATTGTTCTTCCGAATCGGTTTCCGGGGAATCATGATTTTGTAAATGGATACAACCCTGAATTTGACCATGCTTGGAAGTAATTTCTTCAAGAGTCTTTTTCAGATTGGATTCATCCTGAAATTGAATTGAATAACATGGAAATTCAGTTTGAATTGAAATTCCCTTATTTTCAGGATCCAGTTCCAGGACCATCGGAGCCCATCCNTTTTCTGAGAGATGGACTGCTAGGTTTTTCAGCAGTGAGGAATTGATCCCACTGATAAGACAGGTTCCCTTCTGGTCTTCTNGTGATTGAATGAGGGAATCTGGCTCAGCCAGGGGAATCAGGCGTGGCCTTGAGAGGGGTAAACCGCTTAAGTCAGGCGTTAAAGTTTTTTTTTTTCAGCTTCCTGAGTTTCCGATGCTTGAATCATATCGGGTGCTATGGATGCNGATTCGCCTGAGGGACTCAGGTTTTGGAGGTGATCTGCGATTTGCTNAAGGGTCCTCAGTTCCCCCATTTCGGAATTACTGATTTGAGGCAGGTCAGGAAATTTTTCCTGAAAAGCCCACATGATTTCGACTCTTTTGATGGAATCAATTCCAAGATCAGCTTCCAGATCCATGCTCATTTCCAGCATTTCTGGAGGATAACCGGTTTTTTCACCGATAATTGCCAATAGGGTTTCGGCAATTCCTGATGAAGGACTCGCACTTCCGTTACCATTTCCTGCAGATGAAGAAGAATCCGCGGGTGTAATTTCCTGTTGTTGGAGAGGAGCTTTATCGTGACCGTTACCGCCTCCTTCCAGGAGTTGTCCCAGGAATTCAACGATCTGCTGCAGCGTCCTCAGCTCTGCCATATCNCCACCACCGATCTGTGGCAGTTCGGGAAACTGNTCCTGCAAAGCCCACATGATTTCNACTCTTTTGATGGAATCGATTCCGAGATCNGCTTCCATATCCATCGAGAGTTCAAGCATCTCTGCGGGNTACCCTGTTTTTTCCGCAATCACGTTCAACAAAGCTTGAGCCGGTCCGGAAGAATCAAAGGAGTTTTGAGGAGAACCTGCTATTTCAGTAAAATCCTTGGTTTGAGGCTGGNCTTGAGTTGTTGAAGGATCAACCTGAGGAGTCAGGGTTTGAAGGTGACTGAGGATTTGACCGAGGCTTCTTAATTCGGCAAGGTCTTCCCCTCNTATTTCGGGGAATCCCGGAAGTTGGTCTTGGAGTGATCCAAGAATCTCCACTCTTTTGATGGAATCAATCCCGAGGTCGGCTTCCATATCCATTGATTGATCCAGCATCTCCACCGGGTAGCCCGTTTTGTCACTGACAATGCGGAACATCGTCTGTTCCAGATTGATTCCGGCNGATGNTGACGCCTGATTCGAGCTTGGAGGAGTGGTTTTTTCAACCGTGGTGTGACTTTGAGAAACTCCTGCAATCGATTGAAGGTGTTCCACAATCTGACCAAGGGTTCTCAGTTCTGCGAGATCTTCAGCCTTCAATTCGGGGAGATCAGGAAGTTGATCCTGAAGCGATCCCAATATTTCAACCCGTTTTATCGAATCGATTCCAAGATCGGCTTCCATGTCCATCGACATTTCCAACATTTCAGTAGGATAGCCTGTTTTTTCACTGACAATGTTGAGAACTCTTGTGACCAAATCAGAGGAGTTAATGTTTGTATTNCCTGGTTCANCAACTGTTTCTGGAACATTTTGGATTTCCAGAGACTGNGGAGTCGGGTTGACCGTCTTGGTCTCTGGTGTTGAATATGTTGGTGAAGGCGGTTGGACTGTTGCCTGGATCTTCGGTGGAGCCGGAGCAGGTCTTTGTTTCTGTACAACTCTGGTTTGATTAACCGATGAACTCCCCGAGTGCATTTGTGAAGTCTGCTGAATCAGGTATTGTTCATGAATTCGTAGGGTTTGACCTTGATGTTCATGGAACATTTCCAGGTGCCGATTGACACTATCCGGAAGAGTTTGTCCTTGCGAGGCCATGTTCAATTGCTGCTGCATCAGTTGCAGCACCGTCCGGGAATATTCAGACTGCTGTTCCAGGTATTGCCGGTGAACCTCCAGGGTGTCGCTTTGCTGTTGAAAATAGTTTTCCAGATTCTGATCCACCGAAATACCGGAATCATTGTGAACTCCGGGAGGATCAGATTTTACTTTAGAATTCATTGTAATTGGTGCCTTTGGTAGTTCTGTTCTGCTGTCGGATTCCACCAACGATGCAGGTTTGGCTTTAGATTCTGTTGTTCCATCAACGGCTGGAGTTGAAATTTTGGCTGTCTCAGAGTCCTGGTTGAAGATAGGACCTTCTTCCAATGCCTTTTCGAATTCGAGTTGTGTTTGTTTGCTGACGTAATTTGCTCCGTTCAAAGAGATACTGAGAGGAGACTTTTTCACTTCAGCACTGGTTCTAGTCCGTCTCCAACGATCAAATTTCTGCAGAGGCAATCCTGCAACACAGAGTTTCAGGATGGCTTCTCGAAAGAGCAGGTCGCTGTTTTTCTTGGGACTGTCATTCAGGGCTACAGCCAGATAATCTTTTCCTGAAAGAATGTTGTCAGTGAGTTTGGTGAGAACGTTCTTAGGGCCGAACTCAATAAAAATTCTTCCGCCGTCCTGATGAATTTGTTCAATTTCTTCACGGAAACGAACCGACTGAAGAATGTGTTCTTCAAGTTGGGTTTTGATCGATTCCGGTTTTTTCGGGTAAGCTTTTGCAGTTGAATTTGAATAAACCGGAACAGCGGGTTTTTTAAATTCAACCGATTGGATTGCCTGGGCAAAGGGTTTCTGCGCATGACCGACCAACGGAGTATGAAAAGCTGCTGAAACCGGAAGGGGGACAACCGTANATTTCTTCGCTTTCAGTTCTCCACGAACCTTATCGATGTCTGCTTTGGGACCGGCCAGGACGACCTGTTTTTTGGAATTCAGGTTGGCCATTTTGACTTCTGGAAATTCCNTCAGTTCCTTCTCAAGTTGATCCACTTTTCCCATTACAGCCAGCATCGAACCTGCATCAAAATCAGGATCATCCGGTGCCGCCATCGCCTTGCCACGCGCATGAGCAAGTAAATAGTAANCCTTGTCCTCTAAAACTCCTGCGGCCCAGAGTGCGGTCAGTTCACCAAAACTGTGCCCTGCAGTGAAATCTGCCTCAAGCCCGCAATCTTTCAAAATCTTATAAAGTCCTGCACCAAAGGCCCCGATGGAAGGCTGGGCATGTTGGGTCAGTTGGAGTTCGGTGTCCTGCTTTTCTTTTTGTTCATCGTCAAAAACCGGATTTGGAAAAACAACACCAGAAAGNGGCTTACTTCCTTCTTGGATAAAACATTGATCCACAGATTGAAGGCTTTCCAGCATCGGAGGAAAATTCAGGTAGAGTTCCTTGCCCATGTTCCGGTATTGAGAACCCTGTCCGGAAAAAAGCGCAACCACCTTGCCCTGATGGGGAAATCCTTTTGAGGCGAACATGATCCCGTTTTTGTTCCATGATTCGGAATCCTTATTTTCCTCAAACAGTTTAAGTGCCTGGTCTAATTTTTCAGTGAGTTCCGATACAGAAGTACATAAAAACCCTATCCGCGCATTTTCTTCGGGAATCGGGTTTTCTAGACTTTGGCTTATCAGTTCCAGAAAGTGTTGATTGCCCGATTCACTTTCGACCTTTTCCAACGCTTCTTTGCATTGTTCCTTCAGTTTTTCCGGATTCTCTGCATTGAAGAGAATCAGTTCCGGGGTTTCCAGAAGNCGTTCCTGAGANGCATTCAACGAATCATGCTCTTCAAGTACAAAGTGAAAGTTGGTGCCACCGAAACCGAAGGAACTGACTCCGGCTCTTCTNGGAACCTCCGGAGAAGCCCAGGGTCGGGATTCGGTGTTGAGGTAAAAAGGAGTATCCTCGATCCCCAGTTTGGGGTTTGGGGTTTCAATATTGATTGTTGGAGGAAGAGTCTTGTGATGCAGNGCGAGTGAGGTTTTGATCAAACCTGCAATACCNGCNGCGGCTTTGGTGTGGCCAATTTGGGATTTAACGGAACCCAGGGCAATATGCTGCTTTTTGTCGTTGTTTTCTGAAAAAACCTCTTTCAGTCCCTCAAACTCAGCCAGGTCTCCAGCAGTGGTCCCGGTTCCATGAGCTTCGATCAGGCCTACACTCTCAGGTTCAAAACCAGCATCCTGATAGGCTCTTCGCAGGGCTTTGGCCTGACCTGATGAACGCGGGGCGTAGATGCTTTTAAAACGACCATCGCTGGAAGTCCCAATTCCCCGGATCACCGAGTAGATTCTGTCTCCGTCCCTTTCGGCGTCTTCCAGGCGTTTCAGGATGACCATCCCGAGACCTTCCCCGATCATGATTCCTTTGGAGTCGGCATCGAAGGGTTTCACTTTCACATCCGCAGTAAATGCCGGTGTTTTACTGAAACACATGTACATGAAGGGGGAATTGTCGGAATCCACTCCTCCGGTGATCATCATGTCGGCACGGTGTTCATTCAGATCGCTGATCGCCATTTTCATTGCGCTCAGTGAACTGGCACAGGCAGCGTCGACCGTGCAGTTGGTGCCTCCTAAATTCATACGGTTGGCGATTCGGCCTGCGATGACATTGCCCAGAAGCCCTGGGAAAGAATTTTCTTCCCAGCGCACGTAGGCTTTTTTCATGCGTTCAATGAGTCGTNCCGTATCNTTTTCTGAAAACCCGCTGCGTTGAAGAACCCTTTCCCAAATCGGATATTGAAGACGGGCGGTGAGGGAGCCCATCAGTTTCATGCCTGCGGTGACCCCGAGAATCACTCCGGTTCGATCCAGTAAATCCTCTTTTGCTTCTCCATATCCTGAGTCCTCGAGCGCGTTTTTTGCTGTCAATAAGCCCAGGAGTTGCGAGGAGTCGGTCACTTCCAGGATATTCGGCGGAATTCCAAAATCCATGGGATTGAAATCCACGTCAGGGATGAACCCTCCGCGTTTGGAGTAGCTTTTATCGGGAACGTTTTGGTCTTCATCAAAATAATCTTCAATCTTCCAACGTGATTCCGGAATCTCAATAATGCTGTCAATCTGCTCGACGATGTTGTTCCAATATTGTCCAAGGTGTTCGGCCTGCGGAAAAAGAGCAGACATGCCGATAATGGCAATGGGATTATCACCGAGACGTGGGGAATTCGATTGAGAGGCTTTACTCATGAAGGGATCTGAGAGAATTTTCTGGAAGCTTAACGAGTTAAATTTAGAAAGCTTCTTTTTGGAGAAAGGCGTTTTTCAAACTTTGTGCCTTAATTTTTCTCTTTTCAGTCGATAATAAAGTGGACAAANTTACTCGAAAAATCGAATAAGTGTANGTTCTTCTTNNGNTTCAATGTTAACTGACTCAAAAAACAAACCACTTATTATCTTGGAAACAGATAAGGATATCAAGTTTTCATCTAATTCATGAGGGNATTCCTTTAAAATGACAGAACCATTTGATTGGAAATGGTTTTGAAAGGCAGATGGTGTATGAAACAGGTTTTGAGATTGGCCGGAATTTTGTATGAACGGGAAGTGAATTACCGAATTCCTCAAAAAGTCTGATGCAGGTCAACCCCAAACAGCCAGCGATTCCTCAGAAATCNGGNCCGGANCTTTCTCAAAAAGGTGCTGCCCAGAATGAGGTTGCTCAAACGCGAGTTCAGTTAGGTAAGAAAAAAATGCCTCCTGATCCCGCCATGAACAACATCATGCAGGCAGACAGCCATGATGTTACGATGACTTTGAGAAGAACCTATGGGATGGTGATTTCAAGTTATGAGAATGTCGCACGCAAAGACCAACTTACCTCTGATGCCGCGGAACAACTGGGGCGGACGGTCAGCAGCCGAATCAAGGAATTGAACCGGGAATCCCAACGTAAAATCGAGGATCTGCCCGAATACAAAAACCTGAATCTTAAAGACATCCGGGAACTCGGGGAAGAATTATCCGACCGAATTACAGAAAAGGACGAATACCTCCAGGCATTTGCACTTCTAAAACACCCGGTCTTTGCCGATTTGATGGAATCCACAGAAACGGTTCATCGCTCCTTTTCGGAAATGATGGAAGCCAACGGCGAGGAACACCTGATGTTCGGAGTTTTTGAAATGATCAAAAATATGGGCGGATTGGCAAGATCCCAGGAATCGACCCAGGTTGCGCAGGGCAACAACAAGCTCAACATCAGAGTTTAACTCTGTTTCTAAGTCCCCACCTCTTCATTCTTTGAAATTTCTCAGTTCCAGTTGTTCAATAACTCGATTTTCTAAATTTTCCTGATCGATAAGTCAAAGATCAGCACAAACTGTTCGAGAGTCTCGGAAATGATTTCCAACTCACGATTGATTCCGCAAACTGTATTCCTTCCTGTCAGGTTGATTGCGCTCTTCTAAAAATATCCCCAACCGAAATGTCCTANAGCAACTNAAATAGTTCTCCNTAGTATCCTGAAAANTATTCTGTTCCTNGAAAAGAAAACAAGAAAATTACATNCCAGTCTTTAGCTGAAAACTGGCTGANCCCTTGCATGACAGAAGGGGTTTTCAAGATAAAATTTTCTTGGAAATGATCAATTGAAGAGGATTATTCTTCAGTGACCGATAAAACGGCTTGATTTAACTTGAATTCGAGGACATAGGCTTTGTTTTTACCATCAATGCCTTTACGGGGGTCCGATCCGGCTTTGCCTTCATCGACCTCAATGGTGTAGGTGGGACGGGGATTTGTATTATAACGGTCTACTCCATTTAAACTAAGTTTGATTTCAAAAGTTCCGGTATTGTGCAAATAGGGCTGGTTTTCTTGAAGAGGATAGTCCGTGTTTCCGGATTTGCTGACACATCCGAACTCACTCCCCTTGGTCAATCCTCCTACACAGGCCTGGTATTCATTACCGGTGTTTTTTAAATCAGAATGAATGGAAATGGATAGTGTGCTGACTCCATCTTCTCCTTTTGGGTTTCTGCAAGCAGATATGTTTAAAGACGCAATGACAACCATGAAGAAACTGATATTCGAAAACCAGTCTTGCTTGAATAGTTTCATATTCAGGGTTGATTTGGAAAAGAAAGTCATAATTTTTCAAGGGCTAAGGGTGATCCTGAAAAACCATGAATTTTCAGCAACGAAAAAATAACCACCATTAGGAGTGTTTTTTTATAAAATCCATAATTGGTAAGTCTAATGAAGATCTCTTGGTTTTTTCAAGCATTATGAAGGCACCCGATAAAAATGAACAGCATGCTTGAAAAAATTGTCCAAAAAATAAAAAGTTCTTTAAATTTTTGCCAAATATTACCATAAATACAGAAAATTATTGACCAAGATATCTAAATTATAATTTATACTATTGATTTTATTGTATTTTATTATTTTTATATA
>FUFK010040079.1_pt1 | contig 32568 bp, 29 predicted proteins | sample 1021851 | NCBI WGS metagenome assembly FUFK01 (sample SAMEA51879418, study PRJEB19060) | metagenome | reverse complement strand
ATCCAACCAATTCGCTAATTCAAGAGCCAATTACAGTAAATATTTACGGGCAAGGTGCAGTTGTTCTTAACGGAGAAGCAAGCGTTACTACAGCTGATGTGGAAACATCCAACGGTGTTATTCATGTTATTGATAAAGTCTTGATGCCACCGTCAATGTCACCAGATACTCCAAGTGAAGGTGAGATATGTTATGACATGGACACGCATACCGTTGACGTCACCAAGACTGAAGAGACTTGTGAGAAAATGTGGATTCCTTCTGTAGATATACCAATGACTGCAGCAGCTACAACCATTCATACTTCTCTGGTCGCAGCACTAGAAAAAGCTAATTTAACAACTACATTGAAAGGAGATGGTCCTTTCACAGTCTTCGCTCCAACCGACACAGCTTTTGCCGATGCAGGTATTAATCTTGACGATTATGATACAGCTGAAAAAATATCTGCTCTTTCAGATATTCTACTGAGGCACGTAGTTAGTGGAAAGGTATTGTCGTCTAATTTATCAGACGGAATGGAAGCTACTGCTCTCAGCGGTCATGTTCTTACTTTCAAAATAGGCGATACAGTCACTGTCGACAATGCAACTGTAACTTTTGCAGATGTTCCAGTTAGTAACGGAGTCATTCATGTTATCGACAAAGTACTAATGCCAGTTAAGGAAGAAGAGACAAAGGAAGAAGAGTCTAAGGAAGAAGACAAACCTGTTTGCGACCATGTAATTGGTCTTGATTCAACAGGCTATGCTTACAGCCCAGCTTCTCTAACCATCAAGGTAGGAGAAACTGTATGCTGGCAATGGACAGATTCTGCTGATCTACACAATGTTGCCGAAATTTCTGCCGAGGGAGATCAAATGAGGAAAGAGGGAGGAATTTATAGTGGTGAGACAGCAAAAACAGTTGATTTCAGACATACTTTCACAGAAGCAACAACCTTCCATTACATCTGTGAGCCTCATGTAGGTATGCAAATGGTCGGCAAGGTAGTTGTAGGTGAATCTTCAACTGATTCTGAAACAACAACACCCTCTGTAGAAAAAGAGGAAGACACACCAGGATTTGGTCTAGCACTAGCTGCATTTGCAGTTATTGGTATTGCACTAATTTCGCGTCGTCTGTAAGACAAACATACACTAAGGGAGTAAAGTCACTCTTACTCCCAATAGTGGTTTTGTTGTAATTTCCGTTTAGATTTCGATAATCTATATATACGCCATTATCTAGAATCGTCCATGAACTTGAGCAGATTAGCTGTTTTTGCAGTAATTCTCATGATGGTCTTGAGCGCGTTTGTAGCAATTCCTACATACAATGCAAGAGCAGACCATGATAACCACGATGACCACGATCACGACGATCATGGTGACGACGATGACCACGGTCTTCCATCATTTTCAGATTTGGATGAAAATGGTAACGGTACCATAGAATTCAGCGAATTGTTGGCCATTTGTCCCGAAGACCAATCTGATGAACAATGCAGAGGTATTTTTGATCAATACAGCGGCGATGACGATGTTATAGACGAAGATGAGTACCAGACTTTTGTTTCAGATGTTACAGGCCCCGGTGACGAGCATCATTCTATGATGGTATGTTACAACATTGACACACATGAAGTTGATTTTTCAATTACTTCACCTGAAGATTGTCAGGGAGATGGTCTCATGTGGGTTTCAACAGATGACGGCCCAGATGGCGGAGACGATGATTGGAATTTAGAAAATCTTCACGCTCACTTAAAAATGGAGAGTCTGAGCGAATGGTTAGTTACACTTCGCGGGGAATTCTCCGGAACTGATTCAGATATGTTCAGGCAAGATGTTTCTGAAATGTGTGAAAATATGATGGGAACTAATGAAGGTGAAATTACACAAGAATGTTATGATCATTGGGCCATGATGATGGAAAATGATGACACCCATGATGACCACGGCGGCCACGATGGATGGAGTTGTCCACCAGGTCTTACCGATGATGAATGCGACATGATGGAAGACTGCCAAGACAATGACATGGCAGGAATGTCATGCCAAAGAATGTTGTACGATTACTGTAATGATAATCCAGGCGTATGTGATTTCGATGACGGTGATAGTAATTTTTTCTTTGTAATGTTTGCTTATGAAGATGGAGATATTACTGCTGAAGAATTTTTGTCAAATGGTGCTATTGAAAGCATGTTTGATGATATGTTCGATGATGGAGATGGTACCGATGGAGGTCCATCATATGATTGGGGTCAAGGAAAATATGATCTCTATACTTTTACCTCAGAAACCGACGGTAAGGTAGTAGTTCATCCAGAATTCATTCATGAATTCTACGAATCACCAAATTTCATTTGCGGTAATGGAAATGCAATCCCATTCCAATATGTAAATGATTATTACGCAGATTGTGAAGATGGTGCAGATGAGCAATGGTATGATAGTAATACACCGAATGATACTTCAGACGATTGTCAAAAATGGGATGATGANGATTGTGTNGGAGATGAAGTTAACTGGTTCGATTGTCATGATGGAACCAAAGTTTGGATTGCACAGGTAAACAACGATGATTACGATTGTGAAGACGGTGAAGATGAATACCGCTATGTAAATCACTACTGGTACGGAGAGATTTATCTATTATCAGGTGAATTTACGGGCGACTCCCTTGGAACTGAATTAACACCAGACCACGAAGGTTTCATGGNTGCNTCAGAGTACATTTGCAATTGGCGAGATGACAACAAAACCTCCACTGATTGTAATAATGCCCTTATCTGCCAATTTAGTANCAGGAGATACTTACACCTTGGTAACAGTAGGACACTGCGATTCGTTCGATGGTGAAATGGACTGTNCAANAGGCAACTACATGCATACTATGCANATGGAAGANGGAACTTCAATGAATATTTCAGGAAATATAACTCATNATCANCCAATGGCAGACTTTTCAGAAGTTATGCAATTTAATGATGGCAGTATACTCGGTAATTTCGTTCTTTATGATGAACGTGCATTTACCGTAGGCGAAGACGGATTCGAAGGAATGTTCGTGTCCTATGCTACAGATTGTTATGATTATGATAGAGATGGAGAATACAACTATTGTTACGGCTCTTCTCCTTCTTTGTACTTGTATGAGAACTTTGATTCTTCAGATACAGAATCGGGATTGGTTGGTTCAGTATCATCTATTGACGATTTCGACGAGTCGGAATGTCCTGATCACATGGAAAAACCATGCATGGGAGCTATGATGGGTATCGAATTAACTCCTGGAGACTACACATTAGTTACAACATTTGATGGAAATTATGAAGTCTTATACACGAATATGGTCCAAACTACAGATGGTACAACTGTATCAGAATGGGATGGTAAAGTTCACAATGCTTACTATATATCTGATAATGGGACCGAGACTTTAGTTGAAGGTAATGATAGAATATACATGCCTTATCCAGAGTACGATTTTAGTTGTTACGATGATGATAATGAAATAGACTGCGATGATATGTTCGAGGATATGGCGCTCTTGTTTGATCTTGCGGATAACATGACTGCTTATGAAGATGGTGACATGAACGCAACAATGGCTGCTGACAACATATTAGAAATACTAAACGCAATGGTTGACGAAGGCTTCTTCGACCACGGTGGAGACCACCATGATGACCATTATGTCGACTGGATAGATTGGAGTTACTGTGAATGGGAAGGTGACAATTTCGAGGGAGATACACGTTGGTATTGTACTGATGAAGGCGAAGGCTCGGCTTTCGATGATTGGTGGTACTATTGTGAAGCTCATGACGATGGCATGAACGGTACAAATTATTTCTGTACAGATGATTTTGGTCAGAGTCCAGACTATGAAAATTCAGCAAGTAATGATCATTATGTAACAGGCGGAAGCCCTAACGGAGATCACCATGATGACCACCACAATGACCATTATGATCATCACTATGATGAAGGTGAAGGTCACCACCACCATGGAGACGAAGACTATCATCATGATCATGATGATGATGACACAACCTCACATGGAAGCTATGATAGACACCATGACCATCATGACGACCATAATGACCATGGAGATCACGACGACCGTGAAGACGACGATAATCCGCCTCTTTTAGATGGAATTGTCGGTGTTCAAACTTCATCAAATAATGAAGACTGCTTACCTTCTGCAGATACTATGGTAGGTATGCTTTCTGATAATGAAGGTAAGCCATTGGTTTGTTATCAAGAATTCAAATTTAAATTTGAAGGAGTAGATAATACAAAAGATTCACACGTTGCATTCATTCCTTTCGAGGACGATGATGAGTGGACGTTAGAGGTCGAAGTCCTTGAAGGTTATGAAGTTACAAGTTGTGACAGTAACTGTATGATGAATGCAGATGGAACCATGACTGGAACCGGTCCTACCAATGTAACTTTCAGCAAAAAAGCTGAAGAGGAACCACAACCAGACTGTGACTATGTAGTTGGACTTTCTGCAGATGGAATGGCCTTTGATCCGGTTAAACTATCAATAAAGGCTGGAGAAACAGTATGTTGGCAATGGAAGGATGCAGCAATGGCACACAACGTTCTTGAGTTAGAAGGCGAGTATGATGCATCTATGAATTTGACAAGTATTGATTTCGGATTTAGTAGCGGAGAACCTGCAATGACTGTTGACTACAGGCATACATTCACAGAAGATAATAAGATACATTATTACGTATGTGAACCTCACGCACAGTTGGGTATGGTTGGTCAGATAACAGTTGGTAATGGAACAGAAGATCCAGTACAACAGACATTGGAAGACAATGAAGTACCAAGCATCGGTTTCGTTGTTGGTTCTTTAGTATTAGTCGGCGCAGCCGGTCTACGCCGCAGAATCCACTAAGCCTAAATAACTGGTCGGTAACCCTCTGTTATGACAGAGGGTATACCGGTAGTCAGAATGTACACTGACAGCAGTGGCCACACTAGGTTTGCTAAAATGAAGATTCCAGTAGAAGCTAAAACAGGCCTTGGCTCTGTTGGGTTGTTTTCCTCTTTGCTAGTTAACAAAAATCTAGACGATAACAAGGGTGATGTTAAGACTCAATTCGCAGTCACACCAGTACCTGATAATGTCGAGGGGGAAGGTCCTAAGCTAGCACATACAGCACCTAGGAGGCAATTAGTCCTTTCATTAAGTGGCTGTTTAGAGTTCAAAAGCTGCGGAGTAGATTCTGAGGATTCAGAGCACAAAGTAGTCATTCGTAGAGGAGATATTCTTCTTGCGGAAGATTTGGAGGGCGAAGGTCATGTTTGGAAATTCATTGAAGCTCAAGATGGTCGATTTTATCCATGGGTAAGATGTTATATTCATCTCGGGGACGAGTATGAACATTTTGTTTCACAATTAGTTCCGCTAGTTGAGCATTAGGTAAATACTTTTAATAATAGATACTAGAAAACTAAGTATGAGTGGCAGTTTATCCTCAATGAAGCAGTGGCAATTAACAATATTTGCATTCTTAGCATTTTTCATTTTTATTTTCGCAGGTTTCTCACCAGACGTAGGTAGGGAAATGAGCCAAAGAGAAGAGTTTTCATATCCCGATAGTGATGTTTGGAAAGCTTCAGATAGAGCCGAAGAAAATATGCCTGAAGAGTACTGGCTCATTTTTCAAATTGTGATGGGTAATTCACTGGATTCTGAAGATCACAATACTTTGAAAATGGATGTTTTTAGAGAAACAGTCAAGCGAAATGATAATCTTCGAGCAGATAACATTACCAGCCAATATTTTGACGTTAAATTTAACTGGCAAACTTCGCAAGATGAATTTTCTTCAATATGGGGAATTGCTGATACAGTTCGCTCGATTATGAATAATGAGACTCCACTAACGACAGTTATTGGATACACAGGACCTAATTTTGAGGCTGCCAGTCAGGACGATCTCACTACAATTCTAAATTCTTTATTCAATTTCCAAACTGACGACGGGACATTTGCTTACAGGCAAATAGTTTCTCCAGATTTGTGTGTTTTAGGAGAGGATGGATGTACTAAACCTAAGGATGATTTTGGAAACGCTACAGTGCTAATGGCAGGTCCAGGTACTGAATGGAAATCTAAAGGGTTTTCTATGGTAGGTGAGGCCAACTCATCAAGACTATACGCAGATTATCCTAGGCAAAGAGGCGATTACGAACATTTTGAATATTGGGAGCAAAAAGTAGATGAATATTACCTGGCAGATTTGGAATCTGACGAAGAAGTCAACTTTTATTCATATTTAGCCTTCGGCTTAGAGCTCGAAAGCCAGATAAATTCAACAGCTCCTCTAATAGGTATTTCATTTTTCCTAATGGTTGCTCTTCTTTCTTTTTATTTTAGAAATTTACTTGATGTACTTGTAAGTGGTTTGGGGTTGGCTTTAGTTATGATTTGTATGACAGCTAATTCATTTTGGCTTGGTTTTCCTCAAACTCAGTTAGCTGCAATGTTGCCTATTCTAATGCTGGCTTTAGGTGTAGACTTTGTTATTCACAGTCTAACGAGATGGCGTAGATTAACACTTGAGAATCCATTATTTTCAAGTCACCCAAGAGAAGCCAGTATACTGGGCGCTTTTGCAGCAATTAAATCTCTTCTTCCAGCATTAGGTGTTGCAACAGTTACGACAGTAGTGGCCTTTGGAACTGCAACATTGAGTGCAATTCCAGATTTGTTTGAGTGGGGGATTTTAGGTCCTCTAGGTATTATACAAGCATATCTTATCATGGGTATTTTTGTTCCAATTCTCAGGAGTATTATACCGCCCAAGGAGTCTAGCTCCGAACCATCAGTTTTTGGCCAATATTTTAGCGTAAAAAAACTATCTTCTCTTATGGCTAACAAATCAATGCCTATGCTCATCGTTTTCTTAATTATTAGTTTAGCATTGTCACCTATAGTTCTTGGCAATCCCGAGTCTAGGTTTGATGTAAAAGATTATGCAGATAATGATTCTAGATTTATTCAGACCGTTTCACTAGGGCAGGCAACTTTCACGGAGAATGGAGAACCNGGATATTATCTAATTGAAGGNGAAAATCTTGCTAGCTATGAAATAGTTGTTGAAATTGACGAAATGGAGCAAGATGTAGGTACGTACAGTCCAAGTGCAACGTGGCTTGGCAGTATTCCATACGTTGTTCGTACCCAATCTCTCTTGGCTCTCAATGTACCCGGAACAGGATACGTTCCAAAAACTATGGATCCAGTCACAGGTTTCCCAACATCTGATGATGAGATTTCTAAAATTCTAAAAGATGTGTACAATAATGGTACCGTAAATCTAGAAGGCACTTTCAAAATTTCTTCATCTGAAGCTAGGGAATTGTATCTCATTAACAATGGTAATGTGACTATGGCTAGGTCTTGGTTCCAAGTTGAAAGGCCGGACGATATTTATGGTTCCATGATGGATCTAAAAGAAGACTTAGACAATTCAGCCTCAGACTTAGAGGCTATAGATGGTGTATCTGTTACTGTTGCAGGACTAAGTTATGAGAGATACGTATACATGCTAGAAATTACGGATAGTTTTCAAGAAAGCTTAGTAGTTGCAATTATCTTAGCGTTCGTTATTGTACTTATCGTTCTTAGAGACGTTAGACTAAGTTTGATTACAATCCTTCCTGTAATAGCCATAACTCTTTGGCTCAGAGGTGGAATGGTTCTCTCAGGTACTCCAGTTAACTTAGTCACAGTTCAAATATCTAGCTTAGCAATTGGATTAGGTGTGGATTATGCAATTCATATGGTCCAAAGAGTCCGTGAAGCTAGATTTGATAATCCTACAGCTTCACAAGAAGATTGGATGGAAGAAAGTTTAGACGAAACAGGTAATAATGTTGCAATGTCTGCTTTCACAGATTTCATTGGATTTATGGTATTAGCACTTTCAATAATGCCTCTTTTTGTAACGTTTGGATTAATTATGGCAGTTATGATTTTCTTGTCATTTGTTGCAGCAGTTATCATGCTTCCTGCGCTTCTCTATCAATTTGGTAATTTGGAGTCAAATAACTAAACTAGAAGCCACTTCTCTTGAATTTTTTATCTAATTCTTCAGGAGTAATGGTCATTACGGTAGGCCTTCCGTGTACGCAAGCGTAAGGATTTGGAATAGATTCCATCTCTCTTATTACAAATTCCATTTGCGCCATGGTTAGTTTATCTCCAGCGCGAAGTGCAGAGTGGCATGCTACAGTATACATCATGTGTTGATGCCTATCCTCAGCAGACTTCATTGTTCCGCTTTCTACTACATCATCTATTGCTTCTCTTATTCTGTCTGGTTCTGAACCAGCTAGTAAAGCAGGCACACTTCGAATCATAAAGGACGAAGGTCCAAACTTCTCGGCCGTGAACCCCATTTCATTTATTTCAGGCAACATTTTTTCAAAATTATCGGCTTCACTTTTTGAAAGTTCTAATGCAATAGGAGCTAGTAAATTTTGACTTCCAATTCTCTTGAATCTCATTTGGTCCTTTAATCTTTCATACATTACTCTTTCGTGAGCAGCGTGAAAGTCAATGATGAAGACTCCATCCATGCCTAAGGCAACTATGTATTTGTCTTCCACAAGAGCCAATGGGCGCATTGTAGGCATGTTTGTTTCTTGAACATCATTTTGATGAAAATCTACTTCAAATTCTTGTTGAAAAGAATCAATATTATTCAATTGCCTTGGTTTTGACTTATTATTTGCAGTGGTAATACTGCTGAAAGTTTTTGTGTCACTTAAATCTACATGTGCGATAAGTGCATGTTCTGCTAAGGTTTCATTAATTACAACTCTGATTTTTTTACTTACAATTTCTTCTTTTGCTATCCTTACAATCGTTTTAGCTGGGTGCACATTTACATCTACATCACTTTTTGGAATTTCTATGAATAGAGCACCTAACGGAAAATGACCGTCATGAAGTAAACTTCCGTATGCGCCTTTAATCGAATAACAGATGTTCCTGGCTTGAACTGGCCTTCCATTAATATGCAAGTAGAGGCCAGAAGTAGTTTTCCGCGATATTGCAGGCTTTGTTAGAAATCCTCTTAGTTGGAAATCTTCGCTATCTCCCTTAAATTCAATTAGTTCTTTTGCAGCATCGTTACCCAGAAGGACACCAATTCTTGTTTTTAAATTCGATTCAGGAGCATCAATTATTTTTCTCTCTCCATGGTTTAGGGTAAAAGAAACATCAGGCCTTCTGATGGCCTCTATAGTTACAATCTTAACAATGTGTTGAAGTTCGGTTGATACTCTTTTTAGATACTTTGATCTTACAGGAGTATTAAAAAATAAATCTGCTACCTCTATTTTGGTTCCTTGAGGAGTTGCTAATTCTTCAATTTGAAAGTCATTTTCACCCTCAATAGTTATCTGAGTTCCTATGTCTTCTCCCTTAGTACAAGTAGACATTCTTAGTCTTGAAATAGAAGCGATTGAGGGCAAGGCCTCTCCGCGAAATCCAGATGTATTGACAGTTTGTAGGTCATCAAAAACACGTATTTTTGATGTAGCATGTTTTTTGAAAGCATTTTCTGCGTCAATGCGATCCATACCTTTCCCATCATCTCTAACAACAATTAGAGAAGTTCCACCTTCTTCAATTCTTATCCAAATATTCTTAGCGCCAGCGTCCAATGAATTTTCGACAAGTTCCTTAACGACAGATGCAGGTCTTTCAATGACTTCACCGGCGGCAATTTGGTTAATTGTATGCTCATCTAAGATTTGAATTTTTGGCATTATCGGTAACTAGTATCAGTACCCCCTCTAAAACACTTTTTTCACATTTATGTTCAGAGTTTAATTTTTTAAGACAGATGTTTATAGTCCATTATGCAAGAAGAGGAAATGGCAATTGAAACTGAAGAAGAATCTATAGAAATTTTTAAACCAAATGATAAGGGTTTTTTTTCATTACTTGGTGAATCTTTCAAATATTTCTTATTGCATTTACCAGCTATAGCAACCATTGTAGTTCCCGTTTTTCTAGTTGTTGAATTCCTTGTACCTTTTCTATCAAAGTTTATCCCTGATTTAGCCGAAGGCTGGACAGATACTTTTCTCGATGAGTTATTAAGTGATATCATAAGGGCAATTGTTGTATCACTAATAGGAGCAATAATAGGTGGAATAGCTTGGATAGCTACTATAAGAGTCATAGCTTCTTCATTGAAAGGGGAAAAGATACCTCCAGTTCAGGCTATGAAAGATGGTTCAGCAATGCTCCCAATGTTTGTAGTTACTGCAATTTTGTATTATTTGCTCGTTGGAATTGGTATTGTACTTTTGTTAGTTCCAGGAATAATAATAGGAACATATTTCATCTTTTGGCAATTCAGTTATGTCTTACGAGGAAAAGGCGCTATTTCCGCATTCACCTATAGTAAAGATTTAGTTAGTGGAAATTTTGTTCGTGTTTTTCTCAACGTTGTAGGAATTTGGATAGTGATGTATGTCTTGAACAATTTTGTTATAGGTTTAATAGCAAGTAATGTTGCAAACCTTGTTGGAGAAGTAGATAGTATTCCTTACATGCTAGTTGACGCGATTTTCAACGCATTAGGAAAGGTTTTTGAGGGAGTTAGAATAATTTTTATGTTATCTTTGTTTAAAAATCTTGAAAAATCCTAGTTATTATTACCAATTTAAAAAGCCCCCTTCCATGGAGTATTATGAAGCATGTAGTTTCTATTTCTGATTTAAGCAAAAAGCAAATTTTATCAATTCTTAAACGTGCAAAAGAACTTGTTCCTGTCGCACAAGGCAAGAAGAAGTCTAAGAGTCTTGATGGTAAGATTTTAGCAACATGTTTCTTTGAACCTTCAACAAGGACTAGATTATCTTTTGAGACTGCTATGCAAAGGCTTGGTGGAACTTGTATCGGTTTTGCAGATCCTTCAGCTACTTCTCACTTGAAAGGAGAAACATTAGTAGATGGAATAAGAATGGTCGCAGGTTACGCGGATGCAGTAGTTTTGAGGCATCCACAAGAGGGTTCAGCAAGATTAGCTTCTGAAAATTCAGAAGTCCCTCTGATCAATGGAGGGGACGGTGCAGGACAACATCCAACTCAAACATTGCTTGATTTGTTCACTATTAATGAGGAAATGAAAAAGTTAAAAGGTCTAAACGTAGGGATGCTTGGAGATCTTCGGTATGGAAGAACAGTTCATTCATTATCTCACGCACTAGCTAAATTTGACAATAAATTAAGCTTTATTTCTCCAGATAGTCTTTCTATGCCTTCATATGTTACAGATGATTTATCTTGCGAATGGTCTTCCCATAATTCAATTGAAGATGTTTTGAATGATTTAGATGTATTGTATGTTACAAGAATTCAGAAAGAAAGGTTTCCAGATCTAGAGGAATATAAGAAGGTAGCAAGCGCTTACATTATAGATTCAGATTTATTGAAAAATGCAAAATCCAATATGAGGATATTGCATCCTCTTCCTAGAGTTACTGAAATATCTACAGATGTTGATGAGACCAAACATGCAGCATATTTCCGTCAAGCATTCAATGGAGTTCCGGTAAGAATGGCTTTACTTGAACAGCTAATTGGAGGTAAAAAATGAGTGATAATCTAATGAGAGTTCAGCCAATAAGAAACGGTACAGTTATTGATCATATAAAAGCAGGTAGAGGTCGAAAAGTATTGGATGCTCTAGAATTAATCGACAAAGGAACTACAATAACACTTCTGATGCATGTTCCAAGTAAGAAAAATTCAAGTAAAGATGTCATCAAGATTGAAGATAGAGAGCTAAGTGAATCAGAGTCACAAAAATTAGCACTTTTGTCCCCAGGAGCTCAAGTCAATATAATTCGAAATTTTGTCGTAGCTGAGAAAAATGTGGCGTCTTTGCCCTCATCAATTTCTGAAATGGCCCTTTGTTCCAATGTTAATTGCATTACTAATAATGAGCGTGGAGCAATAACAAACTTCAATATAATTAATAACGAGTCATTAAGTATACAGTGTGTTTATTGTGGTCGAAAGATAACCGAAGATAATATAGAATTTATCTAAAATCTGTCGTCTAAGCTTCCAGACTTGATGGAAGCTTGTATTTCTTTTGGATCTTTTCCTTCGCAGCTAAGTCCCATTGATTTTGCAACCCCTAAGATTTCAGAAGTCATGGCTTTGATATCACCGCCTGTTAGCCCAGGTCCTTTTTGTTTAGCTACAGTAATTGCCTGATCCAAGGTCATATCGGCTGCAACAACAGTTCCAGCTTCTCCAGACCCTTTTTCTAAATCTAATACCTGCTTAATCAGTGATGAAGCTGGTGGAGTACCGATATCTATGGTAAATCCTTTTTTATCATCTATTTTAATTTTAACTGGAACTTGCATTCCGGCCATTTCTTTAGTCTTTGAATTTATTTCATCAACTACATCTTTGACATTAACGCCGGTTGGCCCTAATGATGGACCAAGTGGAGGTCCTGCAGATGCTTTTCCTGCGTCTACCAGTGCTTCTATTGTTTCACCCATTAATTTGCCTCTTTCTCTAGAACTCTTACGTGATCTCCTCTAACAGTTATTGGAATAGGAACCATCGCTTCAAATAGTTCCACAGTAACTTCTTCTTTTGCTTGATCAATGCGCTGAACTCTGGCTTTTTCTCCTTTGAAAGGGCCAGATATAACTTCCACAATATTTCCTTCTTCTATACCTGTTACTGCAGGAGGAGGAGTCAAGTGCGGAGTTAATTCTTCAAGTGTTACAGTACCAAAAGTATCTGGTTGTTTAGATCTACCATATCCAATACCTTTGTTCATAACCATACCACGTGCATGAGTCAATCCTTTTAGATTATCTCGTAAGGCTTCAGGACTATCAGTTTCTACAAAAATAAAGCCACGAAGTTTAGATGGAGCCAAGATAGCATAAATTGGCGCTCCACTTCTTCGAACTCTATCGGCTAGTCTTTCACTAGCAGTTCTTTCATGTCCGATTTGGGATTTCATAGTGTAAATCTGTGTATCGGATGAAGGTTCATTAATAACTTCTTCAGTTTCTTCTTTTTCTTCGACGAATTTTGCCATCTTTAAATTCCTAGTAAATCTGCTACTATTGGTGGGGCCTTAAGCCATACATAATATACTACAAAACCAATGAATCCAACAATCCCTATTCCAATTCCTACGACCCAAGAACTCTTTACGAATTCTTCGTTGGTTGGTTTACGGGCTAAACGTAAAACTCTACCATATTGACCTCTGCCAATTCTCTTGAAACGTTCTTCAAGTTTCTGTTGCGTTTTCCAAACTCTGTTGATAAAGCTCATATTGCTAATGTACGAAATCTATTCCGTATTTACTTTGCATTCCATCATCTACTCCGTCCGGAGGTCCCAATATCTGAGAAGATTTGACACCAGTAACTACAAGCATCACACGAATTTGATGCTCGAGAGTAGAATCTATCGAAGCTCCCCAAATGATTCGAGCATCTTTATTAATCTTACTATGAACTTCTCTCACAACTTCGTGAGCTTCTTGTAGAGTCATATCGTCTCCACCTGTAACATTCACAAGAGCACCTTTTGAGTCAGCAATATCTAGTTCTAATAGTGGAGAAGTTAAAGCTGCAGTTACAGCATCTGAAGCACGAGTGGCGCCCTGACCTTCACCCATTCCTATCATTGCTACACCCCCACTGGACATAATAGATCGCATGTCTGCAAAATCAATATTTACAAGTCCACTATGAGAGGTAATTTCAGTCATACACTTAATTGCATTTCCTAAGATTTCATCAGCCTGTCTAAAGGCTAAGTTTAGAGGTAACTGTGCGATATCTTCAGTTAGAAGCTTATCGTTTGGTATAACTATTACAGTATCTGCACACTTTCTTAATTTTTCAAGTCCTATTCTCGCATTTCGNGATCTTCTTGCTCCCTCATTACTGAATGGTAAAGTGACTATTGCAATTGTCAAAGCTCCACTTTCTTTTGCTAGCTTAGCAATTACTGGTAGAGAACCGGTTCCAGTACCTCCACCCAAGCCTCCGGTTAGAAAAACAATGTCTGCATCTCTGCATGCCTCTAAAATTTCGTGTCGAGCTTCTTCTGCAGCCCCTTCACCAACGTTTGGCTCGGAGCCTGCACCTAATCCCTTTGTCAGTACTTTTCCAATAAGCATTCTGTGAGGAACATTTGTGTTTAGTAAGTGTTGTGCATCTGTATTCACTGCCAAAAGTTCCAATGAGGTCATTCCCTCTTTGTACAAACGGAGTAATGTATTATTCCCAGCCCCTCCGCTTCCTATTATGAGAATATTAGTCTGCAATCTGGAGACTAAAGCTTGCAATTCACTTTCGTCAGTTTCACCTGAAAAAGTGCCTTCATCAGCAAAAGCTTCTTGCAAAGGTTCCTCACTCATTATTCAATCGAGTTTAGTTCACTATATAAAATCAATCTATCTTTTTTGGACTAATACCTTATTTATAGCGTTGGATTCTAAATAATCAATGAACAAATCGCTCTTTAGCGCATTTCGCCGAAAACGAGTGATTACATTTTTAGTATTTTCAGTTCTTATCCTTCAAATTGTTTTAGTTCCTGCAGCAACAGGCCCGGCAGTAATTCAAGCAGATTATGGAACTGCTAAAGAACTAGACACTTTTTTTGAGAGTGTAAATCAAAGAAATGATGAGGTTGATGAAACGGTTGTTAATGAGTTAAATTTTCTTCGTTCACTTCACGAGGGCAATGAGCTTGATTTCTCCTTATTGGATAATAGAGAAATTTTACTTAATTCTAAAAACGAAAACGATAATGTTAACGCAACCATTGATTATGAAACAATTAACTACACATTCTCCGACAGAGGCCTAGTTCCTTTCGAAGTGGACGATCCTGATCCAGTAAGAGCAGACATAATCGAAACAATGTTAAACGATGCNGATTTTTACCAAGAATCTTTCTTAGGTTCTGCAGCTTCATTGTTTACAGACACTTATTTGATTTATTGGTCATATGATGCTAATGGTAATGGAGTCATAGATGTTGCTGGGTGTGGAGATAATCCTTTACCTGGAGAGCCTTGTGAAGAAGGTGTAGAAAATGCTAATTTAATTTCAACAATTTGGGGCGCTTCTACTGCAGTACTATCAGCTTGGTTTGAGCAATTTGGTCTTGAGGGTGTCGCTGCACTATTAGTCCAATCGTTACTAAACGGCATTGACCAGAGTGATGCTTCTTGGGAGACTATTGACGTTAATCAAGATGGAGCAACAGATGTAAGAGTAAGATTAGTTCCAGTTATTAATGATATTATCAATGATCAAACAGATCTTAATCCGATAAATGGAGATGTTGGTATCGAAGCAAATTTAGGTATTGCAATTGAATTCCAAGAAGTCAACAATGATCTAAATCAGACATTAGATTTTGCTATTGTCAGAGGTCTTACTTATCAAGATGAAAACAATGACGACCAAACATATGTATGGGGAATAAACACTCAATTTTCACCTGGTGAAATTCCTGACGAATATTCGCTAGGTGTAGTAATTGAGGAGTTTGTTTTCACAATAGGTCCGGACGGCGGAGGAATTGGAATTAATCCTGGAGATGCAGACTTTGTAAACGCACCTTATGAAATTTCAGTGAATATGAATAATGAAACAGGTGATTTTTTCAATAATGGTATAGACACTTTAGATATTTCCATTGGTTATCTAAAGTATAATTGGAGTAAAGGAACATTTGCAAATCCCGGTGATGCGCTTGAAGAAATCACATTTATCAAAGCTGATTTATTCAATCCAAGAGGTAAAGTTCCAGATGAACTTAAAATTCGAATTGTTTCTAATACTGAAGATGGTATCGAGAGAGATTCCATTGAACTTTATGCACCTCCTACCGAAACTAGAGAGCTAAATGAGACTAACAAAAAATTCAATCTAGGATTTGAATATTATGAATACAATGTAGATCCTTCAGATGGTTCTGATTCGTTTTTATCTCACATTGTAGCTGATGTAGAGGGTGTGCCTGTATGTGAAAGAAGCTTAGGCGGCGATGAGGTCTGTTTAGATGAATTGAATATGCCTGAAGCATCCTTATGGCTAGAAGTAAGAAATGAATCTACAGCTGAAAGAAATTGGACTGTTATTGAATTTCATTCAACTCAATCAATAGATTCGATAGTTTATGGCGATTATGAATATTATACTGAAGACGGGAGAGAGCCCACTTGGAGTGATCATGATTATAAGCTCTTCACAGGATTAGAAATTACAAACTTACCCGAAAGTCTTGTCCTTCAGGGAAATTTGAATCTTGATGATTCCAATGATAATGCATTTAACAATACAGATCCAACTGCCGTAGATGATTCGGCTGTTGGAGGATTGATTAGTGATTTATTACTAGGCCTTGCAGGAAGAATAGTTTATGTTGGAGATTTGTTGCGTTCAATCCCTCAAGCTGTTTTACAGTCAACTATAGGGGAAGGCGATGGACAAGTTGAGGTAATCATGCGAACTAGGCAAGATGAATTAGCTTATATAGAAAATTTATTTGTTTTCTTAACAAGTGACAAGTATCTTGATTTAGATGATGGAAGTGGTGATGATTTTTTTGCGATCTACAATCAATCAGCTTATCTAGATGAGAATGCACCGAATAACAGATCTTCGGTTTCTCAAAAGAACCTTGATTATAGTTTCAGTGCACGAGTTACAAACATTGGAGATATCTTCTTCTTTTCCGAGGATGGCCTCACCAATGTTTCCTTAGATATGAAACCTTCACGAGATAAACCCTTCAGAGTCTATTTCGAGGGCATAGATAGTGATGAGTCCACGTCTCATTGGGCAAATATTACTCTAAGTAATATTCCTTCTAATATAAATTTAAATATAGATAATGGTAATTTGCAATACTCCGGCGGTAATAACTCAGACCAATTAATTGACCAAATTACTTTTACTAGTTTTGCAAGTAATATTTATTCAAGAATTACGCTAGAGCATTTACCCGGATCAGCAGAGATAGTTAGCTCGGGAGGCGATCTCAGATTAGTTACAGATAGTTGGTTTAATTTTTCATTTTTGATTACAAACGTAACTGAAAACGAAAAGGCAACGGGATGGATATGGGATACTTCAAATTATAATGGTAGTTCTGTAATGCTTTATCAGGACAAAATAGGACAGGATAATGAGATAGCCAGTCTTTCGGGAGATTTGGACTGGATTCAATCTTTGAGATTAGATGGAGATGGATCTGGAGAATTAGCTGACTTTAAGATAACACACAGGCAGCCAGTTCAGTTTAAGGTGGGTGCTATTGATGATACGGTTTATGAAGAAGATCATCTAGGGTTAGACGCCTATGTTTTTGTTGATAGCCTTCCAGCAGAAATTGTAGTTGCAGTACCATTATTGAATTCTACAGCAATTCTTGGAGGAGATGTCTCTGAAGTTAACGATTTGGAAGATGTAGCCCAATTCATTGAGGCATTATCTGAGTTAGGTAAAGCATTGGTAGATACAGTGGCAGGTTTGTCAATTAATTTAGTTACAAATGTTGAATCCTTTGAAACAGTAGCGAGATTCTTCTATGATGTTGATGAAACTGTTTCAGTTACAGCTTGGGTTGACAAAGGTAATGTTTCGTTATTGGACGAAGAACCTATTTGGGTAGAAGGTCTTTGGTCAAGTCAGAAAGATATAGGTGAAGAAACAATATTGGGTGCACGCATGTTACTCAAAGATTTACCCCAAACAGTAGATGCAAATTATACATCTCGTGGTGATAAGATAGACTTAGAATTAGAACTTGCCGACTTTAACTATGCATCTAAGTCAGATTATATCATATTTAGGGAGGAAGGAATAATTGGCCCGCAGGTTACAGCTTTTATTGAAGGAATTCCAGCAGGCNTGGACTTAGAACTAAATGCAGATCTGGTATTAAATGCGACAGTTGATAATTTGACTTTAACAGGTGACATTCAATTCAAAACAGATCAGCCGGTTGGCCCGATATATCTAGTGGTAGATCAAAAAGAAGATGAAAATCCTTACCATTTGGAAGCATTGATTCCTAAACTTCCTAGCGATATGAATTTATCCTTGAATATTCGAGAAAGTAATTTTGGAATAGACATAAGTTCTAACCAACCGATTGATTTTCTAGCTTTAGACTTACAGCTTGGCGATACAGAGGGACTTGTTACTAACTGGGTAGAAGGTGTATCTCTCAATATGTCAGATGATGGTGCAATGGATGCCAAAGTTTACGTTACTGGAATTTCACCTAAGGTTTCACTTAATTTACTGGATGTTGAACAAGTAGGAACAACAGTGGATGTGGTTCTTGAAGATTTTAATAATGATTCTCCTGCCATGAGTAGTATTTTAGTGGATGTAACAAATTTTGCTAATAGAAGTGTATTACTTAGAATTGATGATTTGCCAGAAGAGGTAGATGTTAACGCTTCAATTTTCTTATCAGATCTAGAAGATTCAGATGGTCCAATCATAGGAAATATATCATTACTAACAAACAAGCAATTAGGATCTCTTTTCGCTTCTATCTCTGATGAAGAGTCAGAGACAAATCTTGAACTTTCAATACCTGAAGTTCCTGAGAGAGTAGATTTAGATATAGCTCTTGGAGACGACATCTATGCTAATTTCAGTTCTTCAAGCGCACCCTCTAGAATAATTTTGGGAATAGAGTCTGGAAATACTACAGATATGGATGCTACTTGGACACACGGAATATTGTTGAGGCAGGATGATCAAGGTGATGTTCTAAGGATGTATCTTGAGGGAACTTTAACTTCAGCTAAGTTATCAACTGAATTTGGGGAACCAGATATAATCAATTTGGATTTGGGTGATTGGTCGCCTGTGACTCCATGGATTTACTTGGACATAGATCGCGGTAAAAACGAAACTGCAATTGAATTATTTTTAGACGAGGTACAACAAAATAATAATATCAAGGCTTATTTCCAAACAGGTAAAACTGGAGACAGAGATCTTGATGCAATTTTTGATATAAGCCAAACAGCTGGAATCGGAAGAGCTTATCTAAGAACGCACAACATGACTAGACCTTCTTTTAATGAAGTTTACTTTTCATCAGTACCTAAAGATTTACGTGCAGATATCATTGTCGGTAAAGAAATAGATATTATTTACAAAGCAGACCAAGGAATGGAATATATTTGGGTCAAGACAGCTAACAAAGATTATGGTTCATGGAAATCTGCTCAGGCTATAGTTCATGATGTTCCTGAAGCATTCCACATGGGTATTAATCCTAATTTTGAGTTTGACATGGATAAATCCTTTGTATTCCAAGGATTCCCAGATTTGTTTGTAACAACCAGTTCTCAAGAGATAGATATTATGCTAATGGTCGATGAAGGATATACTGGCGGACATTCAGGTACTTTTATTGATGTTAAAAATGTAGGAGACAATACCACTATGATTCTAGACGGAGTTAACTACGTAATAGATTCACCACAAGGTATTGAAAGTGCATATCTAGTAACAACAACATCTCCAGCAACACCACAGTTCCATTTAGATTACATGGTAATTCATGCAACAGACATCAAGCATGTTGAAATAATTCCTAATCAATTGTTTGGTTTATATCCTGTTTTTGAAATGCTCAACAGTGAAGGAGGTCAGTTATCTTTTGCAATAGGTGGTGAGCTCACTTTAGGCCCAATACAATTAGAAACTTCTGCAGTTATGATGGATCTTAGAGTAAAGGAAGTTGGAGGATACAACATACTTCCAACATGGCTTGGTATTCAAAAGAACGGAATGGATACTGAGTTTGGTGATGATGAGAAGCATTACATAATGCCAGAACCAGGCATGAGTTTGATTTCTTCCATAGGAGCAACATTATGAATTCCGTAGAGCAACGTAAGATAATAGGTAAATTTGTTGTAGTTATAATAGCAGTTTTATTGATATCATTGTGTTATTCTTACTTTTTGCCTAGAACTGAAGTTGAGATAGATACAGTATATCATAGTTCATACTCAGGTTTGTTTGTTCAATCTAAAATTAGTAATAGTGGGACAAAAGAAATTACAGATCTCAAAGTAAAGTTAGGCGTTTGGAACAATACGGAATTACTTGAAAGTGAAACCCATTATCCAGGCGTATTAAGTCCAAAACAATCAGTTAAATTACCCGTTTTGATTTTTGACGGCCCTCATGCAGATTCGTATGAGCTAATAATTTCAATGGAATTTAATTCCGAAGAAGGCAAACAAATTTTGAATTACAATTATAAAATTGCAGATTATGGAAATTTAGCTTGGCATGATCAGTATTTTAGTTTCTAGTGCATTGCACTAATTTTTTTATTAACATCTCTTTAGGTAATCCCGACTTAATCCCGGACTTAACCTCATGAGCAAACACATAATTTCAGCTTCAGAAATGGAGAGATATGGATATTGCCCCCTATCTTGGCATTTAGATCTAAAGGGTATAGATGCAGAGGGTGAAGAAGTTACTTCAGGAGTAGAAAAGCACAAGGAAATAGGCACTTCATTGACAAATTTATTGGTTGAAGAAAAAAAATCTCGAGAAACATCGTCTACTTTGTTAACTGTGGTTGGAATGATAATGGCAGTCGTTACTGTTGCCTTAATTATTCTATGGATCTCGACAGATAGNTTGCGAATGAATTTAGGAGTTATTCTCTTAATAATTGGAATAGGTTGGATGCTAGTTGCTTCTTTTTTCCTTTACAAACTTTTAGTTTCTACTGAAAAAATAGATAAATTAAGAGACGATTATAAACTCGGTGAAGAAACAATTGAAACTCCAGATGGATTAACAGATGATACACCCATCCTCAAATCGACGGAATATAATTTAGCAGGCCGTCCGGATTTTATAATAAAAAAAGATGAAGAGCGTATTCCTGTTGAAATTAAAACAGGCCGTCCTCCTAAAGCACCATTTTTTAGTCATGTATTACAAATCGGAGCTTATTGTTTGCTCACAGAAGAGACTTTTGGTAAAGCACCACCATCCGGCCAAATAAGATATGGAATCGACAACAAACCTCACGATGTGATATGGGATAAAAAATTAAAAAATCTTGTTATCGAAAAACTTGAAGAAATGAATGACATTCTCGCAGGTAAAATGGAAGCTCATAGAAATCATAAGAGAGCAGGTAAGTGCAATAGTTGTTCTCGAAGGAAAAATTGTCCTGAACGTTTGGATTACAATTAATAGGCATAGATACTTATATCGTCTTTCCAATAAGGGCACTCTACATGGTTCCCGTGAAAGTAGCTATCTCTGGTCAGCCAGGTACTGGTAAAACCAAAACTGTTCTGAGAATTGCTAAAATGGTTGAAGAAAAATTCAATATAGGTGGATTTACTACACATCCTATAGAGGAAGAAGGAGAGATAGTAGGTTATAATCTTAAAGATTTTATAACACAAGAAGAAGAGTTATCAGCCTCAGTGCGATGGGATGTTAAGCCAAAAGTTCCAGGAAGGAATCCAGAATCCACTCCACTAGGTATTAGACTTGATGCCGTAAATAGGATTGCAACAGCCTCAGTTCAAAAAGCAATTGAAGAATCAGATTTAATTTTGGTTGACGAGGTAGGTAAACTAGTTTCAGANTCTAAAGAATTCAGTGCAGTTCTCAAGGAGGCACTAAAATGCGGTAAGCCTATGCTAATAACAATGCATAAACGTTCGAGAAATCCCTTACTTCAGTCTATAAGAAAACGGGATGATTTACGAACGCTCGAGGTAACTCCTATTAATTCAGCTATTTTGCCATCAAAGGCAGTTAACATACTAAAAACTGGAATGGTTTGATAGAGCATCAAGAAGGTAGTGCAAATTTCCTAGCTAATCTTTCAGGAAAGGACAAAGGCCCTGGAAAAATCAAAGGTGTATTTTACAATCCTTCAATGAAATTTAGCAGAGATCTAAATGTTGAATTTGCTAAAACATTAAATTTTGATGGTTTATTTTTAGATGGAATGGCTGCTTCTGGAATCAGAGGAATTAGACTAGCTTTAGAATCTAATTTTAACGTAGATTTTTGTGATACTTCTAAGTTAGCAATAGAAACAATAAATGATAACCTTAAACTCAATAATTTGACGGCTAATGTTTTTCATGATGACGTACAAAATGTGGTGAAACGGAAAAAATATGATTGGATAGATATAGATCCTTTCGGAACTCCAGCCCCTTATCTAAACTCAATTATTGAGAACGTTAATGATAATGGAATATTAGGTATAGCAGCTACAGATACGGCAGTTCTTTGTGGTGCTAAGCCTTCGNTTTGTTTCAAAAGATATGGTGCATATTCTATGAAAAGAGTAGCTGCAAAGGAGGTCGGGGTGAGAATTTTATTAGGTAAAGTTCAAACATTAGCCAAAAAAAATGGAAGAAGCATTGAACCTTTGCTATCTTATTCAGAAGGTCATCATTTGCGAGTTTTCCTAAGAGTAGTAAATGAAAGAAATATTCCTTTAAAATGGTTAAATAACAAAATGGAAGTTTCAGACTCAGAAGTGAAAGATTCAGCGGGACCAATTTGGCTTGAAAACATAATCAATCCTGAATTCATCCCAGAAAAATGTGAGGGTCAACTGGGAAAGTTTTTTGAAATTTTAAAAAAGGAAGCACACGGCCCACCTGGATTATTTGATATCAATGATATGGCTCGAGATGCTCAAGTTGGTCAGACACCTAGAAAACTAAAAATAGTAGAAAGCTTAGAAAGTGAAGGTTATTTTGCCAGTGTCAGTATTTTTTCACCACTTGGAATTAAAACAAATGCACCACACCAAGCAAGAACACAGGCAGTTAAAAATGCCCAATCTTTATAATGACCCTTTTTGTCCATACAATTCTATGGAAGTTACAGTAGTAAACAAAACTAAAAACGAATTAGAGTTTGAAATTCATGGTGCAAGTGAAACATTACTTGGTCCTCTTATGAATCACACTCTTGCAAATTCAAATGTTGAGTATGCTTCTTACTACATGGGACATATTGTACTAGATAATCCTAAATTTTATGTTCGTACAAAAAAAGGCACTCCAAAAGCTTCGGTAATGAAAGCTGTTGAGAAAATAATCGCAGATATTGAAGTCACAGCCAAAGCGATTTCAAAGTGAATGAGTTTAACTGGTCAACACATAGTTGGCTCAGAGTCTTTTCTTTCGAAGACGTCAGGGATTGAAGGTAAACTCAGGAAAGATCCTGAAGATTTTGAAGTCGAAGAAATTGTGTCAATTCCAGGTAGATCACATTGGATTTGGATGCAGAATAATTCAAACGGTAAGCATTCGATAGTTGAAATAAAAGCTAAGAATTGGGATACTCATGTATTAGTGAAAGAACTATCACGTAACTTGAACATAAGCCAAAAATCTATAGGTTTTGCAGGTACTAAAGACAAGAGAGCTATAACTACTCAACATTTTTCTTTACGGGTAGCTAAAGAGAAAATACCAACATTAAATTTAGAAAATATTGATATAACTTTCAAACACAAGTCAATAAAGCCAATCCGTCTAGGCAATTTAGTTGGGAATAAGTTTAAAATTAAAATTGCAAACACGGTAAAGGGTAGAGAAAATATAGATAATATTCTTTCTGAATTACGCGGCTTTTTTCCGAATTATTTTGGTGTACAAAGATTTGGAACAGTTAGGCCTATAACACATATTGTTGGGGAGAAAATNGTTCGAGGAGATTACGAAGGTGCAGTTTTTGATTATTTAACTATAGATTCACCAAAATTTGCAGGTGTTGAAGGGCGTGAATTTCTACTTAAAACTAGAGACTTTGCAAAATCTATAGACAAATTTCCAGCACATATGTTGTTCGAAAGGCAGCTTTTAGGACATTTATCTAGAAATAAGGGAGACTTCACAGGTGCAATTTTACAGCTTCCTGAAAGTTTATCAAAAATGTTGGTACATGGGTATCAAAGTTTGATTTTCAATAAAGTTCTTGATTTAAGAATGAAGGAGGGAATAGATGCATTTTTACCTCAAATCGGAGATTTTGTTATGCCGGCAGATGGATATGGCGGCCCTGATCAAAGAGTTACCATTGAAGTTTCTGAAAGAAATCAAGCTAAGTTATCGAAAAGATGCCGGGAAGGCAAAGCTTGGATTGCGGGATTGTTGCCTGGAGCTAATAGCAACTTCTCTAGCGGTATACAGGGAGAACTGGAGAGACAAGTTATGGATGAGCTAGATGTTAAATTTGATGATTTTATAATTGATGATATGCCCGAGTTATCGTCTTATGGGATGTATAGGCCATTATTCCAAAAATATAATGATATTGAACTTGAATTCGACTCTGGAGATCCAATATTTAGTTTTTGGTTACACAAGGGCACTTATGCCACATCCTTTCTGAGAGAAATAATGAAATCATCGGATGTGACAGCTTATTGAAACAAATCAAGTGTATAATTTTTGATTGCGATGGAACGCTAGTAGATAGTGAGCCCTTAACTAACAAAGTGATAGCCGAAATGGCAGGTGATTTAGGTATTCAGATGACTTGGCAAGAAGCTACTCGAATGTGGGGAGGTAAGACAATTGACGCTGTTGTTTATGGAATGAGAGAAATGTCAGGTAAGGATTTACCAGAAGATTGGGTTCCTAGATTGGTTCAAAAGGTGTCCGACGCTTACAAGCATGATTTAGTCCCCATGGACGGTATTTCTGATTTCTTATCTTCTTTGAGTTTGGATACTTGCGTAGCTTCAAATGGTAGGCCTGGGCATGTAGAAAATTCACTGAAAATAACAGGTCTTTACAAGTATTTTGAAGGCAGAGTATATACAGCTTCAGAAGTTGATAATCCTAAACCTGCACCGGATCTTTTTTTGTATGCAGCTAAAAAAATGGGTTTTGAAAAAGAAGAATGCGTAGTTATTGAGGATAGCATACCAGGAGTTACAGCTTCTGTTCGAGCAGGAATTCGAGTTCTTGGTTTAGTTAAGATGAGTTCGAGACAAGAATTATTGGAAGCTGGTGCCGAACCTTTTACAAACATGCGTCAGTTGCCTAATTTATTAGGATTGTAATGAAAACCATTATCAAAATAGTGTCAATTTTAGTTGCAGGTCTTATTCTTGGCGCAGTTTTCAATCAAGTGTTGTATGATGCGGATTTGGATGGAATTCCTAATTCTAGAGATGCTTTTCCAAGGGATTCTAATGAGTGGAATGACAATGATTCAGATGGGATAGGAGATAATTCAGATCCTGACGATGACAATGATGGCTTTAACGATACGGAAGATTTTTTTCCTTTCAATTTTTCAGAGAATTCAGATAACGATTTAGACGGGATAGGAGATAATTCAGATTTTGATGATGATAATGATGGCTTTAATGATTCAGAGGATTTAGATCCTTTCAATGATCTAGCGTTAAAATTTAGTTTTAAAAATGTAAACTTAATTGATAGGCAAAATAACCGTCAGACAGCACCATTTATTTTCTTTTTATATCAAGGAACTGAGCAACTCAAGCGATTTGATAATGAAGGCAATCCTTGGTATGTTCCTTGGCAAGAAACTTTCAATTTGACTGCAGATTTTGAATACAATATTCCGGATAATCAAACATTACACGAATTTACAGTAGTAGCATATTTTTTGAAATTTCGTAATTCTGAAGAGCTGGATATCAGTGGCTCAAATTCTAGTTACAGAGAGACCATAATTTTTGATTTAAAAAATAAAACTTGGTTAAATTCATCCAGTATTTTAGATGGGAGTCTAGATGATAGTGATGACTCAGTTGACGCTTCCTTAACTTTGGATATCGATGTTTTTAATTTTGGCTATCTTAAATCATTTAAGTGGACATTCCGTATGGTCGATTACCAATTTAGTTATAATTTCGATCCTGCGAGATATTCGTATTACGTGGGTCAGTCACATAAAATTTTTGATTACAGTGATTATCTAAATTTTGTTACAATAAATGACCCTGAGTTGATTGAAATTGCAGCTATTTTGAGAAATTTTTCAATAGAAGAAGAGTTTGATTCGTTGAGGGAAATTGATTTTCTTCTCAGTTTCTCTCAATCGCTTAAATATTCTGAGGACAATGTAACCGCAGGAGTCGGTGAATATCCTAGGTATCCTACAGAGACTCTAGTTGATCAAACCGGTGATTGCGAAGATACATCTGCATTGTTAATTTCATTGGTTGAGATTTTAGGATATAACGCATCTATTATCTTAATACCTGACGCATGGGATGGCTATGGGCACGCAGCAGTAGGCATTAATGTCACGGGAGCTTCAGGAGTTCATTACATATTAAACGAAGGAGAACCAGATGAAACNAGCTATTATTACGCAGAGACAACTGCTCCAGGATGGAGGTTAGGTGAAATGCCCGATTTAGATTCAAATAGCGCGTATATTTACGAGGCAAAATGAGTGACTTAGATAGTGAGCAAGAGTATTTGGTTAAAGTGGACGAAGAGGTCTACGGTCCTATCCCAGAAAAAAGGTTAGTTCAAGATATAGGTTCAGGACAATTATCTAAAGACGCAAGATTTTGGGATGGTGAAGACTGGTTACCGATTGGTTTTTTACTACAGAATAATGTTTGGAATGAGGACGATTGGGGAGAACAGGAAGAAATAATTCTTGATGGTCCGCCTCTTCCAGCCAATTTAGCTTGGAAAGATGTGAAGATTAAAGATAGATGGTTGATGATATATGGCGATCATTTAGTTGTTGAGGGAGGAGGTTTTCGTAAAGAGGACTTAACTTCAATGTTAACTGGAGAACCAAGTGAGGGAGGTATTCCTATTGTAAAAATTTTGAATGTAAGCATAACTAAATTTGAAGATTATTCAAAAGTAGAAATAAGTAGCTTTCACAAAATGTACGAGGTTTACACTTTAGTTTCAAATTTAAATAATTCTGATACAGATGATTTAGTCAAAGAGTTAACTAATTCGAAAGTAAGGATTAGTTATTCTTAGAAATGTGGTTCTATTTTTTGCATTACAGCATCTTTTGGCATGGCACCAACTAGTCTATCTACTAATTCTCCATTTTTGAATATCATCATAGTAGGNATGGACATAATTCCATGAGCCGATGAGGTGTTTGGATTTTCATCAGTGTTCATTTTTGCAATGACTATATTTTTGTTCTCAGAAGCTATTTCTTCTAAAACAGGACCGAGGGCTTTACAGGGTCCGCACCAAGGCGCCCAAAAATCAACTAGTACGAGATTATTGTCGGCAATAGTTTTTTCAAAATCGTTGTCAGTTACTTGAATTGTACTCATTTTTTTTCCTATAGCAAATTAAAATAATAGCTATTANANTTNAANTGAGAGGCCTAGTTATAGGCTTTTTGATAGNATTAAAATGTTGCGCAAATTACAAATAGCGTCCAAGACAGTATCAACAATAAGAGGCAATATATCATGAAAATAGGCATATTTTTTGGTTCAAGCACAGGTAATACAGAGACAGCGGCAGAGTTGATTGAAGGGCACTTCAGTGAGCACGATTGCACTGTTCAAGATGTTAGCTCAATAGAAGCNGGGGATTTACTAGGATATGATTTCCTTGTTATGGGTATATCCACATGGTATGTTGGCGAAGCACAGGATGACTGGATTGACATTATCGATGACATGGAGGGAATGGATTTTAGTGGAGTTAAATTTGCTATCTTTGGCCAAGGTGATCAATTAGGATATCCAGATACTTTTCAAGATGGGATGGGTATGATTTATGAAAAAATGATAGCCGGAGGTGGCGAATGCCTCGGTTTCACATCGACAGAGGGCTATGACTTTGACGAATCACGTGGTGTAATTGATGATAAATTCTGTGGATTGTCTTTAGATGAGGACAATCAAGGTGAAATGACAGATGAAAGAGTAGAAGCTTGGTGTAACCAACTTCTCGCGGAACTTTAATTAGTTTAAAAGACAGCTAACTGCCAGCCTTTCTCAACCACTTGGCTTATTCTCCTAGGTGCTGATGATATATTGAATTTGTAATCACCCATAGTTGGAGACAGTCCTTCTTCATTCAACGAAGCTCCACATAGAAAAATGGGACATCCTAATTCATGGATGACGCCAATTGAAGTTTGTATTTCCTTTATTCTATTTTCCTTGCTTTCTTTAATCCAATTTATTCCATCGCCTTGTAGCATTACAGCCAAGTTCTTTCCATCTCCAGCTTGATATTCAGCTATTCTTAATGCTTCTCTAGCTTTCTTATAGTCATTTAGACCNCTTACAACTATGTACAATACTCCTTTTGAGCTCATTAATTTTGGATGATAATTTTTGAGGCAGTCTTCCTATCTATTGAAAAATTTCCTTTATCAGTCTCCACATTGTATACATTATCGTCATTATTCTTTAGCATTATTTTATTTCCAGGCCTTATTCCCTGCTCATTTAAAATTTTAGACAATTGTTCGTCTTCAAATATCAATTTCACAGTACCTTTTTTTCCTTTACTGCAGTTACTCAATGGCAAATATTTGGGCGAGTCATTTTCATCGATATTTATTTTATGACAAAACAGTTCAGACTCTTTCTCAGGGTCAACTCCCAAAAATGTAGTTAGCTTATGCTCTACATCTCTCGTCAAGACATGTTCCATCCTACAGGCAACTTCTGAGGCTTCATTAGTTTCGACACCTAGAATTTCTGTTAAGAAGCGTTCAAGAATATTGAACCGATGTTCAATTACGTCAGCAACATGCTGCCCCTGTTTTGTTAAATGAACTCCGTGATAAGCTTCGTAATCTACAAGGCCTAAATCTCCTAAACGTTGAATCATTTCAGTTACTGTTGCAGGTTTTAATTCTGTTTTTGAAGCGAGATCAGACGTTCTAACTCTTTTATCATCGGCAGCTAACTCATTAATATTTTTAATCATCATTTCGGCACTTTCAGAAAGTGCATCCATACTTGCCATATTCGTTCAAAAAGTCATAGATATAAAAGATACACTTTCAATTTTTTAGGGAAGCCTAAATTATATATACTCTCATTTTTTAGGCTAACCTAAATTAGGGAGACCTAAACCCTAAAAAGGAAAAAAATGTTGCAAAAAACAAATGTATTTGCGCTCGCTATGCTGTTCGTATTCACCGGCTTTACCGGTTGTTTAGGTGGTGATGATAAAGTTACAGAAAAAGAAAAATTCATTATCGCTTATGAGGTTAAAGAAGATTATGAAAATCCTGATGAGAATCCGCAAGTAATGGCAGATTATTTAGCTAAAGAACTTGATATGGACGTGGAATTATATCCGATAACATCAGAAGGCGCAATAATTGAGGCACTCCGATTTGGAAATGCTCACATTGCATTCATGGATGGAGCTGCTGCATGGGTTGGCTGGCAACAATACGGACTAGAAGCAATTGCAGCTGACCAGAAGAGNGATGGNCGTACTTATTATAATGCACATGCGGTTGTNNNGAANGATTCTGAAATGGCTGAAGCNTATNTGGATGNTGATGAATCTACGGATCCGTTTGCATTGTTAGAAGGAAAGACTTCTTGTCATACAGGATGGCTAAAGTCTGCAGGTATGTTGTTGCCTATGGGTTTCTTGATTGGAAATGGATATGCAGATGTNGTTGGNGATCNAAATGATATTGAATCTTTGAGAAANACAGTTTATAATTTTTTCAGTGAAAATTCAAGTATNCCTGAATCCGGAACTACATANTNTGGATATTCTGGTGCTNTGAAGTGCTTATCAGAAGGTGTAGGCGANGTAGCATTTGCTAAAGATTCNACTGTNGCCNNTTACTGNGGTAATGAAAATTCTANAGATAATGAAGAATGGTGTCTTCCAGAAANNGATTACGTTTTGTTACCNTCTTATGGTTCAGCACCCTCACATCCAGTAATGTATAATCCAGACTATATGGATGCTGTAACTCAAAAGAAAGTTCAAGATGCTCTTATTGGTATGAATGATTCTACCGAAGGTAGCGTAATACTAGAAAACATATTAGGAACACCAGGAATAACTGCGACAGATGCCCAATCTCACCTTAACTCTTATGGAAGCTTAATTGAAGATATTCCTGGAATAAAAACCTACTTTAACAACAAATTCGATATTCTCGAATCTGAAAGTTAAGCTGAAAATGGCATGTTCAATACAGAGATAACCAATTGAACATGAGTAGCGTAATTAGTGCTGAAAGTTTAAAGGTAGGTTATTCTTCGTCCTCAATTCTTGCTATTGTAGATAATTTGCAAATAAATAAAGGAGAAATAGTTTCCATTATTGGCGAATCTGGAATAGGTAAAACGACTCTTTTGAGAAATTTTGCAAAACTATTGTCTCCAATCGATGGAAAGCTGTTGATATTTGATTCACAATTNAAACCAGANAGAGGAAAATTAGGATATATTCCACAAAAGCTTGGCCTNATAACACACGAAACNGTTTANTTTAATGTGCTAGAAGGAGCTATTTGTAACGAATCTTNACTAAGATCANTTACAGGTTTTCATGAAGAAAAAGTTATCAATAAGGTAGAAGANTCAATNAAATTAATGAATTTATCNGATAAGATTGATGAGCCAATCAAATANCTTTCNGGTGGACAGCAAAGACGGGTTGCAATTGCTAGAACCATGGCGCAAGGNGCCAAGCTCATTTTAGCNGATGAGTTCTTAAGTGAACTTGATGATAAAACNGCTAATAATGTATGGAACANAATGAGTGAATATGTAAGATCAAATGAAATTACATTAGTAATAGTAGAGCATAATGTTGAACGAGCAAAATTAGCAGATCGNTGTTTTAAGTTAGAAAGAATTAAAACNNCNTATTCNACNCTNGTGGAGGTTGAAANATGANTCTACGACAAAGCNGCATTTNTNAAAAGNAAGAAGTATTCAGTTTTTCTATTCTTTATTATTTTAATGACGTGGATTATATTTGTCGATTTAGTTGATGGAGACTGGAAAAGTCTTGAGAATAGTTTAGAAAATCTGTCAATATTTTTTTACGAATCNCTTTGGCCACCTAATTGGAAAGTTTTAGAGGCTCNGTCGTATCCTGCATGCGATAGGANTTGGGATTTTTTATGCTCTCCCGCCTATATTGGTGTAGTTGAAACATTGAAAATAGCTTTTGTNTCTACAGGCTTAGGTTTTGTCTTAAGTTTACCACTTGCAGCACTTGCTTCCAGAAATTTATGTAGGGATTCCATTGCCATACCATTTAGGCTTTTACTTTCCGGCATGAGAACATTACCTAGTATAATTTGGGCAATTTTCTTTGTTATCCTGATAGGTTTAGGTCCAGTTTCTGGAGTTATGGCTATGACTTTCTACACAGTAGGNTATCTAGGTAAATTGCAATACGAAACAATTGAAGGCTTATCTAAAGATCCATTAGATGCAGCTAAAGCAATGGGTCTCAGCAACATTGAGATAGTTACTAGAGTCGTTATTCCTGAATCGGCTAATAATTTAATTTCTCAATTATTGTTTATGTTTGAGTACAATGTCAGACATGGTTCAGTTATAGGAATCGTTGGAGCTGGAGGTATAGGATTTTACATTTCCACTTACCTTAAATTTCTGCAATATGATAAAGTAATGGCTCTGTTAATTGTATTATTTTTTGTAGTAGTAATCATTGATCTGCTTTCAATCAAGGCTCGCTCATTTTTTGTTGAAGATGCAAGTTTAAAGTATCCAAGCATAGTACAGAAAATTCTAGGAGTTAAATAACATGAATTACAAATACGTCGGAACAGGTATCCTAGTTATTTTGCTAATTACAGGAGGNGTCTGGTTTTTCATGATTAGTTCATATGAAGAAGATTTAGGGACCAATAANGAGTATGCAGCAGTAGATTCAGCAAGTAATTTAACTACTGAAAAAAACAATTCGTTAGTTGACATTTCATTTTCAAAGTCAGATGAGCCGTTAGAATGGTCAAAGTTAAGNATTAGCATTGACAANGGTACTGAAACCATGGATTGTTCAAAAGGAAATTTTACTTCNAATGATATAGGTAGNTCNAAAGTTAAGCCTAANTTNAGTTCTGACGGNATGACATTNACTGTAATNGTAGATGCTACTTCAGAAGATGAGTTTACATATCTTGATTTACCTAATCTTTTTGAAAGTAATCAATCCTTTTTTAACTTACGATTTTCTAAAACAGATATATTTTTATCAGAAAATGTAACAGGAACAATCATTGAGGGTAAAAATTTTGAAGATNTTNTAAATATTCCNGATCAAGACTTCACTGAAAGTAGCAAGGAAAGATTAGATTGGTATGATTACAAGCTTAGCACACACCGAGTAGAACCTGAAGATAAAATATATATAATTAATAACAATGGAAATTACTTCAAAATCAAATTTTTAAGCTATTATAATGAAGATGATGAAGCTCGTCATGTTTCATTTTTAGTTGCAGCATTAAACGG
>FUFK010038633.1_pt1 | contig 32577 bp, 34 predicted proteins | sample 1021851 | NCBI WGS metagenome assembly FUFK01 (sample SAMEA51879418, study PRJEB19060) | metagenome | reverse complement strand
TCATGGCTAGTTATACTTGTGCTTCTGCCATTTTTATCTTTTAAAAAATTCCGGCAAGAATTGCTTGCAGCTGATCTNAAGGCACATATGGTTCACGCCACTTTTTCAATTTGTTCTATGGCCTGTTTCTATTTTGCCCTGCGTAGCCTACCGATCGTAACCGTTACTTCAATTAATTTTACAACTCCAACCATAGCTATGATTTTAACTTCGGTGCTTTACAAGGATAAGGTCTCTAAACAGGGCTGGTTGGCACTTTTTTTGGGCTTCTCTGGTGCCATGATTATCCTTAAGCCAGATGTATCCGGAATTAACTTTGATGCGCTAGTGGTTCTCATTGGCTCATTTTTAGCAGCTTGCACAAACTTAGCCATACGTAGGATGCCTGCTCGTAGTTCCAATTTTGCTGTGATTTTTTATCTAACTCTTTCTGGTATAATTTTCTTTGGTCTGCCCAGCATTGCAGATTTCCGCCAGCCCATAGGAGACCAGTGGATTTGGATACTTCTTCTAGGCGTAGTGGCATTAGGAGTGCACTCACTAATCATTTTAGCCTATCGATTTGCTTCCTCTATGCTAATTGGGGCACTAGACTATCTTCGCATAGTCTGGGCACTTGGCTTTGGTTATTTAATTTTAAATGAAACGCTAAGCCTAGCAGATATATTTGGTATAATCATGATTTGTGCTAGCGGCTTGTTAAGCGTTAATCGTAGTCGCAAAGCCGTCATAAAACCAACAGCAATGTAAAAATCTTCTCANTTACCAAGCAGAAATTGAGNAAAAGCAGCAGCAGTTTTAGCAGCGTCTTCCTCACTGCGTACCCCTGGTGTAATGCAGCTTTCAGCACCATCCAAGAGCATCCTAGCCTCCTCATAATCTGGTCTAACTAAATCATTTTCAGCACAGGTGATCAGCGTACGGTGTTTTAACTTTGGAACATATTCGCGCATGGAGTAGCGAAAGGCTGCTTTATAGGATTTATGATAGCTTCGAATGCCTTTGAGCAACTCAACAAATTTATGGTGTAAAAATTCAGCATCTGGTAAGTCATGAGGCACACGTTTTTCCGCTTGTTTTCGAAACCAAGGAAACCAGATATATTGATCTCGGCAGAGTTGCCAAGCCTGCATGACATGCAAGCCTTGTTGATCTGGTTCCATAGAGGGCGCATAAACCTGTAAGATTTGATCTAAGGATTTTGGAGTGTAAAGGCCGAATCCATCCAATATGAGACGGTCAATACGTCCCCCTTCATGCAAGGCCATACAGACAGCAATACGTGCTCCNGTATGGGTGCCATAAAGGTGCATTTTTCCCAAACCCAATTGGTCGGAGAAAGCTATCATCGCATTAGCATAGTCAATAATTTCAGGCTGTTCCTGATTTGGTGGGGTTGAGTCACCATTGCCCATTGTGTCAGGGGCAATCACATAAAATTGTTGGCCAAGCTTTTCGATAAGGAATTCCAATTGCTTGGAGGAACCAGGAGAGGCATGTAGCAGCATGAGCGGAGGTAAATCCGATGTGCCGGCTTCCCGATAGTGAATTTGGCCAAAAGGCATATCCATAAAACGTCTTCGAACAAGCATTAATTCACTCCATAATTTTGGAAAATTCTGGTGTGGCCATCTCATAAGCATGAGCAGCCGAGAGAACTTTTCCATCTTCGAACAGTTTACCAGTAAGCTGAATAGACATTGGCATATTGGCAACTGAATAACCCACGCGTACCGAAGCTGCTGGAGCCCCTGTCAAATTAGCCGGTGAAGTTATTAGCGGCCAATCTAAAAAATAATATCGGCCAACTTTATCAATTTCTGGAGGATCACCCATCATCCCTGGGTAGCAGAGCAGATCTAAGGAATGACTTCTCATCAATGCATAGGTCTTTTGCGAGAGAGCTCGCCTCGCTTTTTGCGCCTTAATATAATTTTCAGCCGTTAAAAATGCTCCCAGAGCAATCCGATGACGAGTTAAATCACTCACTTTATTCAGATTGGCAGCAAACCGTTCAGCATGAATAGCATAGGCTTCAGCTGTCATAATGACAGTGTTGGCAATTGTATAATCCCAGAGACTAGGCAGTTGCACTTTTTTTATTTTAGCTCCCAAGTCTTCAAAAACCTCTAACGCTCTCAAACAAGCCGCCTGACTCTCCTCAGAAACACTCTCCAATTCAGTGAAGTTGGTAACATGACCAATAACTAATTCGCGACAATCTCCAGACAGACTTGGAGATATCGGAGCAATCTGCCGCTTGCTGCTGGTTGGGTGCGCTGGGTCAAACCCCTTGATCTCATCAAGCAAAAGAGCACAATCTCGGCTGGTCCGCGCCATTGGGCCCGCATGATCCAATGAGCCAGAAAGTGGAAAAAGGCCACGCAAGCTCACTAATCCATATGTTGGTTTTATTCCAGAAACGCCGCAAAAAGAAGCTGGAATACGTATCGAGCCGCCTGTATCCGAACCCATTGCAGCAGGCACCATTCCAGTTGCAAGTGCCACGCCAGCACCACTTGATGAGCCACCGGTATATCGTTCTNTATCATGAGGATTGAGCGATTTTGGAAATGCTGCATCCAATGATGGGCCACCTAAACAAAATTCAGTGCATTCAAGTTTGCCGAGTAAAATCGCACCAGCTTGATTCAATTTTTCCCATACAGCGCTATCTTCTGTAGGCACGCGATTACGCAACATCCCTGAACCAACAGTGCTGGTAATACCTTTGGTATCATAAGCATCCTTGAGTGCGACGGGAATTCCGTCAATTGGGCTGAGAAGGGCTGATTTTACGCGCCTCGCATCTGATCGCGCAGCTAGTTTTAAAGCCAGCTCAAAACTAGTTGTGAGAAAAGCGCGATATGTCTCATTTTTTTCCTCGATCCGATTAATCAGCGCCTTGGTAATTTCCACCGCACTGATTTCACCAGCCGCCAGCAATCTGGACAATTCAAAAACCGAAAGCGGAGCAATTTCTGATGCGCTAATGTTGCTCATTNNTGAAATTCTCAGCTAGAAAAATTGATGCCGGCTCTGCCTCTGATTTGACGGTCTGATCAAGGCGCTTCACCAGCTCTTGAACGCGCAAGTAGGCCTGATATATTTCTTGCTTTTCTAACTGGGTTATATCAAGGCCACNTTGTTCAGCTAACCTCTCCCAATCATCAAGTGATAACCCCATTTGACTCGCTTTACTTTTTTGCATAAAGGCGTGCCCTTTATTTTTGTTTTGCCTTGCGGGCCAGTTGTTCCCAGCGCATGTCGATAATCCGGTCCTGATTCANAAATTCACCTGCCTGCTNTAGTATATTTTTTGCCTCCNCAACATCAGAGAAGCCAGAAACACTGCCAGCAGACAACGCCTGTAAGTGGATGCGACAATTTTGGTGAAAGATAACCGCCGCACAAACAGCATGCCGAACCGAGCGCCCCACTGCAATTAGACCGTGGTTTTTAAGCAACAATATCTGACAGTCACCTAGCTTTTCAGCAAATTTTAGCCCNAGTGTTTCATTTTCAATAATACCATCATAATCNTCNTAATGNGCCACCTTTTCATGCAGCATCAACGCACTCTGAAAAACTGGCTCGAACCGCGCTCCAGTAGCGCTGAAGGCAATCACCTGATCCGGGTGACTATGCACGATAGCTCCAATATCAGAACGATTCCTGTATAGGGCTACATGAAAGGCTAAAGATGGACTAACTTTTCCGTCGTAGGCNGCCTTGAGGGCAAAATCCACCTGTCGCACCTGCGAGGCATCAACTTCGTCAAAAGCTAGGCCATATTGATGGCCAAGTAACTGTTCGCTTCTACCAATACGCGCAGTCAAATGCCCAGCAATACCACTATTCTGGCCATCTGCATCTAAAATAGAAAATCCAGTAATAAAGTCTTGCTTAAGCTTTTGTTGCTCACTGTTACTTAGCTCTCCCATAAAGCAAGTCTAACAATAAAAAAAGAGAGCCACAATAACTAGTAAAGAGTNCTATTGGATGTTAACTGGCCAAAAAGTCNCCNACAATACGNGCAAAAAGCTCTGGNTTCTGTTCTGCAACAAAGTCTGTAGCTTCTGGCATAAATACTTCATCCGCATCCGGAAAAAGGGCCCTAACACGCTCATGCATGTAGGCAATACGGTCTGCTCCACCACCAAGTATTAAAGTTGGACAGGGTAGTCGACTTCCAGCAGCGGCAAACCCTTTTGGCAAATCATACTTCCAGATAGAACGATAAGAAGTTGCAAAATCTGGTCCAGCATTCAGAAAATCCCGACAAAACTGCGTTGCCAAATGCCCATCTATCCAGGGATATTCTGAATGAATACGATCCCAAATCCAACGCAAGTGTCCAGCATCATCATCAATCTCATATGGAGGGGCAAAATTAGCCAACCGGTCAGTGCGTTCTTCTTCTGTATAGACAGGCATTCCATGCAAAACCAACTTTTCTACTCTTTCGGGAGATAATAAGGCAGCGACAAAAGCAAAAACCCCGCCGGTTGCACGCCCAAATAGATAGAATTGCTCAACACCCAGCGCATCAGCAGATTGTAAAGCAATCTTTGCATAATCTTGCACACTCCAAACTCGATTAGGTGGAGTTGATTGGCCAAAGCCAGGCGTATCAAGAGCAACCACCCGAAAATGATCCGCAAGATATGGTAAAGCAGCCTGATAATTTCGAGAGGAGAGGGGCGATTGATGCAACATGACCAGTAAAGGTTTTTTACTATCTAGATTCACTGAACGGTAATGCAATTGACCCCATTCGCATTTGAAATAGCCGTTTTTAACCTCTTCGATATTAGCCATTTTCGTTACTCCTAAAACTTTTCAGCACAGGAAGGCTTTTTGTTGCAAGTCTAGCATAGAAAAAGAGGCAATTGAAAAGGCATAGAACCTAACAGGACAAACAATAGATGTGATAATTTAATTCATGACAGTTGCATTTGCGCAAACTAGACAAAAGATAACAAGGGGTGCAAACTTTTGATTGGAAGAAAAGTATTTCAGAAGTGGGAGCATTAAAATGGATTTGCGCCTAAGCCGCGAGCGTCAAGCGCGCCTAGATTTAGTAGAGGGTCTAAAAGTCTATATTGCAGGGCAGATAATGCCTTCTTTGAGGCAGGAATTTGAAAGTTGGTGTGATGCAGAAAACCCAAACGAAACCAAGCTACGCGATAGCAAGTTTATGCAGAAAAAATTTGGTCCAGACCCACTTTATCAGACATCACGTGGTTTACAGCGTCTAAGTCAGGAAGCTATGTGGCGGGAAGTAATTTTCGGTCTTGACGAGCGCAAGACGGAAATAGAAAAACAGCTAGATAGCGATTACCAAGACCCAGGCTCACTTACACTAAACTCAAATCTACCTATGCCTGATTATTACGAAAATAATGAATTTCATCTTCAGCCTGGTAATTTTCATAAAAATACTATAGCCGGCCCAATTTATGAGGTAGGTGTAGCAACCTATACAATGCATCGATACGGCAAAGCCGGAGATGAGATGGGAAGGGCTCTGGTTAGCGTGCTTCCAGACCAACCTTTCAAACGGGTGCTATATATGGGATGCGGACCAGCCTACAAGAGCTATCCCATAATGAATGCCTTACCAGACGCAGAACATTGGGGAATTGATCTAGCAGCCCCAATGTTAAAATATGCTCGACACCGAGCAGTGGAAAATGAAAAACCGATGCATTTCAGCCAAATGAATGCAGAGGATATGGATTTCCCTGACGGTCATTTCGACCTGGTTTTTTGTATGCTGCTGCTTCATGAGGTGCCAACAAAGGCGGTAACCAATATAGTTAATGAAGCCGCACGTGTATTAGCCCCCGGTGGCGTATTAGCGAATCTTGAGTTGCCCAGCTATGACAGCCTTGACCCACTGAGTGCATTTTTGATGGACTGGGATACTGAGCATAACGGCGAACCGTATTGGCGCGACTATCACGAAATGGATTTAATACAGGCCTATCAGGATGCAGGGTTGAAAGCAAAGATGACAGAGGCTCATTCTGAATGGGGCGGAGCAAAGGGCAATTATATGGGAAAATTCCGCTATCATGTAACAATCGGTCATAAGCCATAACAGCAGGGGTGAGAAAAATGTCCGTCTCTCCAGAAATTGATTATTTTGAAGCTGTATCAAAATCAGACATGATGCGTGTGGTGCTAGCGCTAGCGACTGAGATTTATGCAATGCGGGATAGGCAAAAACTTCTGGAGGATATTCTGGCAAAAAACGGTGCAGACCTCTCCAGATTGGATGAACCTGTCGAAGCAGCTACCTATGATGAATATAGGCTTGCGGAACGCGATGAATTTGTTGCTAGGGTTTTCGCGGCAATGGCGTCACCCACTCCCAGTGGTTAAAAGCAAACGGGAATGACTGGCACTCTTAAAGGATTTTCAGCGCCATTGGATCCAACTGGGCAATCCAGTTTGTACGGCCCCCCTCCTTGGAATTTTAGTGGCCGTTCTGTTACCTTAATTGTTGACTGTGATCAGCGTGCAATAGCTAAACTCGTCCCAAAACCTCTGACCATAATTCCAGATTCTCCAGTGCGTTTTACAATTCACGAGCTAATCTGTGATATTGGTTTTGGGACTGATTTTGCTGCTCGTCATCCAGAGCGGTGTCTAGTGCGGGAAGCAGTGGTAGCTCTGGCAGTTCAATTTGAAGGTGTGGAAGGGTTTTATGATCCTTTTTTATATTGTGATTCAGCTGAAGAAATTACCGTGGGTCGGGAAATGTTTGGTTGGCCACAACTAGACGCTAAAATCTGGATAACTCCACCTGACCCAGTTTATGGAGCGCGAGTTGGTGACCGATTTACTGGAAAGGTTCAGCGCAAAAACGGGCCAGTCCTATCATTAACCATGGAAGTAGATAATCGAGAAAATTTTGACCGAAGCGTGCCGGCTTTTTCAACTTTCTACACCATGCGAATAATACCAGACCCAACCAACCTAAATAGAACAGTTGAAATATTTCAGTCATATATGTCTGATATCTCAATAGAACATGCAAAATTTGGCCAAGGCGAATTAAACGTGTTTTCTCCTGAATTAAACGCACTCAAGCCTGAAAAGATTGGTGCTGCAAGGTGTAATGCAATTAAATGGACAAAGAATCGTTCGAAAATGGTGCACAGCCAAATCATCGGGAGGGATGAAACGCTTTAGAGGCAAACGATTATTAGGGCATCAGACCGCCACCATTCACATGGAGAATCTGACCTGTGATGCGACTAGCTTTACCAGATAACAAAAAGATGGCTAGGTCAGCGATATCAGAAGGCTCGGTTTTACCAGCCAGCGGCAATGTTTTCCATATCCGTTCCATATCTTCGTTACTAAATTCACCTCGAGGTTGATCAGTATCCACTAAACCTGGTGCGATTACATTTGCACGGATATTGTGAGAGGCTAGTTCGAGTGCGGCTGATTTTGTTAGACCAAATAACCCACTTTTGCTTGCGCTGTAATGCGCACCTTTCGCCGCTCCTTTAAATCCTGCGCCAGAAGAAATTGTAAGAATAGAGCCTCCATTGCCCTTAGCTATCATGCTGCGGGCTGCTGCCTGTAAAGTGAAAAAACAGCCGTTCAAATTAACGTCTAAAACCTCTTTCCATTCTTCTTCCGTCATATCCAAAAGCGGTGTTCTTGGATAAATAGCAGCGTTGCTCACTGCATAGTCTAGTCCCCCAAATTTTTCAGCTACATCTATTAAGTTCACAACTTCTGACCGATTGGCGACGTTAGCCTTAACTGCCTCGGCCTTCAATCCCTTATCTGTTGCTTCTCTTACTAAGGATGACACTGTGCTATCATCATCCAGATAATTCAAAACAACATTCACTCCCTCATTAATTAAGGCTTTAGCTATAGACGCTCCAATGCCTTTTTGTGCGCCTGTTACCAGTGCGGTTTTATATTCTGGCATTTTACACAATCCTCTATCTTTCGGTCACTGAAAACGCTTCTTATTAATGAATCTGTTGAGGCTCTGAAACTAAGTTTTTGCAAAAAGCACAAATTGCTGTACTCCAGATTGCGAAATTTAATTTGTATTTTGAATATGCCGGCTAAGAAACTCATCAACACGCTCTTGTGCTAAATTTGCGCTTGATTGATGATATTGTTTTCGATGATGGCAACTAAAACCGTGATCGGCATCATATATGTATGTTTCCACCTCAGGCCTCAAACTGATAAAATTTTCAACATCTGAAATTGGAATGGTAGAATCTTGTCGACCAAAGTGAGCCTGAACTGGACAATGAGGTTTTTCGGATGAGAGCGACGGTATTTCTCCTCCATAATAACAAACTGCCGCGTCAAACCTTGAGCTACGACAAGCCACACGCCAGGCTAATGATCCCCCCCAACAATAGCCTACAACGGCAAGCTTCAAGCCATTCATAAAATGATTGCAGCAAGCAGCAATATTGTTCTCGGAAAAAGAATCCACTGAATCTTTCAGAGCGCGGCCCTGCTCTACGCCATCAGCATCATAATTAAGTTCTATTTTTTGACTTTCTCTATCAAACAATGAAGGGGCGATCACTTCCCAACCTTTTTCTGCATAATGATCACAAACTTCTCGGATATATTCATTGACGCCAAAAATTTCTTGTAAAAGCACAATGCCGCCCTTTGGTTGTGATTGCTTTGGAGCAACGTGATAGGCGGAGACTTTATCGTTATCACCCTTACCTTCAACGACTGTGATGTAAATTCCCTGTCCCATCTTTTTTTCCTCAACCATAATTATTTAATTTATATTTACTATGACCTAAAATCACATAACTCTCTCATCTTAAACTCATAAACCTATCAACAAATCGTATTTTTTCTTCCAGCTCATCGAATTAATCCATGTTTCCATTGAAGGTGTCTCACTTGGAGCGTGCTTTTTACAACAACTCCAAACAAGAGCAGAATTGCACGAAAATGCTGCCTTCAAATTTTCTTTTTGGCCCTGATATAAAGATGTGAGTGTTGACATACCAGTGCCCATCATCACAACAACATCTGAAGCAGAATCAGATAATTCTCTATAAGCTTGTAAAACACCGCTACCAGCCATTGCGTAAATTGGGTGAAACTCCTCAGTCTCAAGTTTNGGGCCTGAGATTGAAGCAACTTCAAAATTGTACCCCTGCCAATAATCAACTGAAGCTTTTGTTAAAGTATCTGGATAAGGTGAGAGTAAAGATATTTTCTTTACATCTAGGTCTCTTAGAGCATTAACGGTTGCTAAAGCGGCTGTGACAAAAGGAACTTTATATCTATTTTCCATCTCACTTTTTATTTCTAACTCTGCCTTTTGTCCTATAAGATAAGAGGCTCCCGTGCATGCCGAAGCGATTATATTTACGGGAGCATTTGCGAATTGTTCAGCGGTTTTCTCAAAGTTTTTTGTGTAATCAACCAAGCGACTTTCTATTGTTTTTTTCTTTGAAGTAAGGCGGGTGTTTATTAACGACCATCCTGTTGGTAACAATGTCCAGAACTCTGGTTCGACGGTTGTATTAGCCTGCGGAGTTAAAACACCAATTAGCCCTTTTTTCCCATAATCATTCATTATAACCACCCTAATTTTCCAGGAAGCCACAGACTCAAAGCAGGAAATAAAACCAGCAAAATTAATCGATATTTCAGACTATTCCATCCTGAATTTTGAATATTTAGCTCCATCATCTTGCCTTTTTCGAAACTGTCTCATAAGAGAGGTATGATAGGTTTTTTGGCTTTCTGAGCCCTCTTCCTTCATCCGCATTTCTGACAAAAAGTTTCGATGTCTGTCTTCTCCTCTAACTAGCAAAGCATGAGCTTTTGTTTTNCCAATATCTCGAACCTCAGTCGGTATATAACTTATTCCAAAACCAATCCTTCGCTCGTTTCGGTTATTATTGAATGAGGCATGAAAAAGTTTTGTATGATGGAGTGACATTTGACCTGCTTTTAGTGGCATGCTGACTGCCCCTGAAGTATCGATTTCCTCTGCTAATCCCTGCCCTCTAGGAATCAAATTTTCTGGGCTATCATCATCATTATGTTCTAGAAATTGATTTTTGTGGGAGCCCGGAATTACTTTCATACAACCAGCTTCTTCATCTGCAATAGTAAGAGCGACCCAAGCTGTAACATGAAGAGCCGGGTCTAGAAAAAAATAAGTTCCGTCCTGATGCCAGCGGACGAATGCTTTTGACTTTGCTGGCTTAACCCATAATGTTGNATGGTAACAAAGGATGTTTGGACCAACAACATCTTCCACAGCATCCAAAATTTTAGGGTGGTGTACTAAATGATCTGCCCAAGAGAAAATTTGGTGGCATCTGGATTTATAGGGAAAATCAATTTCCTCACCGCTATCTCTTTCAAATTTTTCTATACCTAAATTACAAGTTAGAAGCTCTTCCTCTGAGAGAACATCAATTGGACATATAAATCCATCACGTTCATATTCATTGATTTGTTTTTGACTTAACAACTTTCCCATAATTTCACCTCCTTTAAATTTAAAATTAAAGAATGTTTTTTTAATTTTTTGTGAAAACACTTAAATCTATATTTCACTAAAAATTAATTTAGCTGTTTTTAAAGCGGATTTCTTATCTTGCCACCCTTCATGGATCATTGATGAGGAATTCGGTATAATTTTTTGAAGCTTTGGAAAATACTTGAACAGCATATCGTCTTTGCTTGAAGAAATAGTCGTTGGGCATTTAATGCTTTTAAAACATGCCTCCTTATTAAATCGAAAAGCAGCCCTNTAAGACAGGTGATATGTTTGCAAACTTTGCAGTACATCAACACACATATCGTTCAAATAAGACAGTTCAGGCAGTCCTCGATTTAGCCTATTTTTGGCTTTGTGTTCATACCAAGGCCAAAATAACCATTGATCTCGGATAAAATTCCATGTCCAAAGCAGGTGTTCTCCAGTGATCTTTGTTTTCACCGTTGGAGCATAGTTTTTTAAAAGAGCGCTTCTTTCACTGCTTGAGTACAAACCAACACTATCTAAAAATAATCGGTCTACAATTTTTGGGTCAATCTTGACTATACTAGCGGCTATGCTTGCTCCCGTATGTGAGCCAAATAAATGCGTTTTATTAATTTTTAACTTTTTCAGCGCAAGATAATGGACATGAGCATAATCCTCTATTTCTGGAACCTCTTTATTCAAAGGATCAGACAACCCATTTCCCGGGGTATCAGGGGCATAGACAAAAAAGTTTTTTGAAAGAGCTTCAATTAAAAAATGAAGCTGACGAGCTGAACCAGGTGAGGGATGAAAGATTGAGATAGCCGGGTTTGATTTATCGCCAGCATAGCGAAAATGAATTTGCCCAAAGGAAGTTTCTACATAACCTCTTTTTACATTCAATTTCATCTCCACGAATGCATCAAATTTTTGGCACACTCTCAGTCGCAAGCTTCTTTATCTTGTCTTGGACAAAAGATAATCATCTACTAACCTTATGTTAATTGACAAGTGAAATTTGCCGTCTCATGCTAAAGAGAAACTCTAAACAAACGAATACAGTGGACTAGAAACTTTAAATTATTGATCAATGTCAAAAGAAGTAAAATTTACTGACGAAAGAAGTTCTGAAAAAGATGAGCAGACATTCTTCGATGACCCAGCGCAAGATAGAATACTTGCATTCAGTATGGCTCTAGCTAATGAACTATGGGTAGCAAAGTGTCAGATAGAACGTCTAGAAACACTTCTGACAAAAAATAATATTGTCACAAAAAATGAAATAGACGCGCCACCGACAGATGAAGAAAGGTCCAACCGGCAAGAAATGCTTTCCAACTTTTCTGCTGTATTAATGGAGACGCTCAAAGGTAAGGCTGCCTCAAAAAGTCCAGACGAAGAAACATTGAACAAATTTAAATAACAAAAGGTAAGCTAATGTTAGAGAGAGACTTTGTTAATTCACAAGACTTTATACTTTCTCTGAAAATGGAATGGACACAATCTCTCTACCCCCAAATCAGAGAAAAATTCCTAGCGCTTGATAAAGTTAAGCGCGATAAAATGAACGTCGACGATGTCGATGAATTAATTGGTGATGAAATTGATTATAGGTTTTTTGCATTTTGTGAACGCCATCTGCAGAAACTCAAATATAGCGGAGCATACGGTCTTCATTCTTTTCACAAAGAACGTCGTAATTCATTAGTAGACAATTTTACCGGAGATGAACCTGAAAAAACGGAAGATTTTGAGCTTCCTGAATACTATCAAGAGGTAGATGTTCATCAGCAACCTGGTGGCGTTTGGTCTGATCCTGTAGGCGGGTTTATTTATGAACGGGGTGCGAGAACGACAACCCCTTTGCTGGGCAGTAATCATAAAGACTTACACTACCGTTTTGCAGAGACACTCTTTGAACCAAACGATCGGAAAAAATGGGTCGGAACAATTGTAGACCTGGGATGTGGATTTGGAAAGTCCACTCGTCCAATTGCTGAATTTGCACCAAACAGCAAAATTATCGCCATAGATCTTGCAGAGCCGTGTCTGAAACTTGGGATGGCAGAAGCTCAAAAAAATCAAACCATAAACATAAAATTTAAACAAGCTGATGCCAGAAGAACGGGTTGCGAAGATAAAACAATCGATTTAGCTACATCAACAATGCTGTTACATGAGATGCCCAAAAGTGCAATTATTGAGATGCTTAAAGAGACTTTTCGGATTCTGAAACCTGGCGGTAGAGCTGTTCATCTTGATTTCTGGTTAATGCGAGATTCCTTTGATCGATTCATATTTGAGGGCCACAGCTGGCGGAACAACGAGCCGTTTATGCGGCCTCTCTTTGAGATGGATATACCAAAATTATTGAGTGACATTGGATTTGTGGATATAGAAATAGGTCCATTCCAAGAGGCCGAACAAATCGACCCAGCTGAATGTCCCTTCTGGCGCTTCCCTTGGACACGAATAAGTATGTACAAGCCAAATTAATTTTGAAAAGGACATGTTTCTAAAGCTTGAATTCACATATGAATAAAAAACCCAAAGAAACAACATATCATTATGAAACAGATTATCTCAAAAACGATGATCTTTCCGAGTTGAAGGAGCCACTTTCAAGAGCACTGGATCTCAGCGAGGAAGACTTCAATCGACTTTCACCAGAGGTTAAAAATCTCTTATCTGGACGCCGAAGGTTAGGTGTAACTTGGCTAGACGATTATGAAGTAGTTGCAGAAGTTATAAGTGATGAAGGGTGCACATGCGGTGTAAAAAGAGGACAGGTAGCCGTTTTTGACATGCGGCACCGACTAAAAACTGAGAAGTCAAATATCGAATGTTGTATGCACCTCTTGGCACCAGTATTAGCTGTTTTTTATATGAGTTTTGACAGGGCTTCTGAAGGACTTAATCCGCTAACGAGAATATGGACACATTTTGAATGTGTAAAAACAACTGATACCCTCGCTAAAAACAAAGCCAGAGTAAAAGTATATCTGCGGAACGCAAAAACGCATGAAGTTATGACAAAAGCTGTTCTAGATGAAAATTGGAATTTGGCTGATGACAGAAGCAAATAAGAAATCTGAAATTGAAATAGTTGCAAAAGTTGAGCATGCACGACATTGTGCAAATTTTATCAAGGAAAATGAAACTTTCGTATTTGATATAGATGGAAAACTTTTACCTGAAAAATCTACAGCAAATTTGTGTTTGGGTATGCTAGCACGCATCCAACCTGCACTAATGATTGCCAAAGAAAGAGCTGCTTCAGGTTTAGATCCACTGCCCGTCACCATTCCATATTTAGACTGTTTTGATACTGGAATTGATTTTGGCGGTATGGGGAAAGTAACTGTTAAGCTATTTACACAAAAAGCAAATTAGCTACTTTTATTCAGCTCTAATTTCAAATTGATTGAAATAGTTCCCGCATATCGGCAATTCGTTCTAAATTTTGAAGTTTGTCATAAAGCACCTTTGACTTTTTTTGGCTAAGACTGCGATTAGCTAGTGAATGAAATTTATTCTCTAACTCGTCTGCTGAATAAGGAGATTGCCAATCTCCTTTATTAGTTTTGACAGAATGGCGGAAAACTTTACCACTTTTCATACCAATAGTGACTTTTGCAGGNCTAAATTCAGGTAACATTTCTGTCATTGAAGATATTTCTTTAACACTTACCTTATTTGATAATGCCATCGTTTTTTCATTTTTCAGTGCGCCACCTGCAAAACTCAAAACTTGAGAGTTTTTATTTACAAGTGTTGTTGCTAAAGCAAAAGGGACTGAAAATTTTGCTGCAAGCATGTTTTGGGGTCGAGGGTCATTTAATTCCGCAGCAAGATTATAGCTCTCTACATCAATGAAAGAAATTTGCTCAATATTAGATAATTCTTGGTGGTCACGCATCAAATCATGCAAACAATCAAGTGCTGCGTGGTTGAACCTGCAGCATGCATGAAGTTTGAAATAATTGCGCATCACTTCAAAACGTTGACCTAATTTTTCCAATAACAAATTATCATTAAGGTTTTCTGATACTACGTTGCCAAAAATAGAGCCAATCCCGTCAACTTCTCCAGTGAAGCCTGATTGAATTAAATCAATCGCCAAATGTGCCATTTGATTAGATAGGCCAGCATAAACGTTGCGCACCGTACCTCCCTGAAGCATTGTTTTGCGACTTGAAGCTGTGGTGAGGCTTGATGAAATATTCATCAGTTGCATATGCTCACGGTGGCCAAATTTCAAAAGGACTCCAATAGCGCTTGCGGCACCTATGACACCCCACGTCCCGTGTGGGTGCATATGAGGATTCAGCTGAGAAGCAAGTCCTATTCGTGCCCCTACATCGTAGCCAATAGCAAAGGCATTCAAAAATTCTTGGCCTGAAATATTTTGAGGCAATAAGCGTGATTGAACTACTGAAACGAGAGCCGGTAACACATGTATTGCAGGATGACCCTTTGCAAATTGGTTACCTTCATCCATCTCTAACGTTGTACCAGCTATCCCATGAATGAGAGAAGCATCAGACTGCTCAGCCCATTTGTTAAGTCCAATTATTTTTACTTTTCGGTCTTTTGATTTTTGGCCAGCACGAAATTTCAGAAACTCTCTTACCTCCGGTTCAACAATTCCGCCTAATATAGCACCAATTGTATCTGAAATAATTAATTTTGTTCTTTCAACAACCTGAAAATCTAGCTGAGAAAAAGTTGTTTCAGCGCAAAATTTGGCCAGCTTTTCAGTTCTCTCTATCATGTGACCATTTTAATCAAAAATACAAAAATTTATAGTGAACTTAGCCACTTTTAGAAATCAATGTTTCTAAACGATTGGTATTAACTGAAAATCTCGTAAGTTAAATGTGATTGATTTAAATTTTTTTTTCATGAACACTGATAGGCCAAAACTAAATCATAATGTTCATTTCATATAAAGATTGGGGTCAATCATAGAAACTCTGAGAAAACTAGATGAATTTTTAGAAAAAGCGCTACATTACATATCCGGGCTGCTGCTAATGACCATAGCAACNATCGTTTTTGTAGCNGTNGTTATGAGATATGTATTTAACGAACCTCCGCTATGGGCAGATGAGGCGCCAAGAGTCTTCTTTTTGTGGATGACTTACCTCGGTATTGCTGTCGCAACAAAACGAGGTAGAAATATTCGCGTAACACATTTCATTGACAAATTTGCTCCAAAGCCTCGGGTAATACTAGAAACGTTTATGCACTGTCTTGTGCTTATAATGCTAGGAACCCTCATATGGTACAGCATTCCCATTTTAAAATTACAGGCTGGTGGCTCAATGTTATCAACTGGCTGGAGTTTTTTGTGGCTTTTCACACCTGTCACAGTGGGAAGTATTTTGATGCTTTTTTATCAAACGCGCCTGATGATATCTACAATACAAACTTATAAACTAAGTATTGAGAAAGGAAACTAAATGTTACTGGTTTCCATGATTGCCTTATTGTTCGTTTTCTCCCTTCTTGGAATGGAAATAGCTTGGGCTATTGGAATCGCGGGGTTTGGTTATTTAGTCCTTGCTCAATTCACAGATAATTTTACTCCGATGGTGTTATTTGCTCAACAAATGACATCTGGGGTCAATTCTTTTGTTTTGCTCGCCATACCTCTTTTCATTTTCGCTGGTGAGCTAATGAATGTTACCGGCGTAACGCGCAGGATAGTCGGGTTTGCGGCAACATTGGTTGGGCACATAAATGGTGGTTTAGCAAACGTTGGCGTAACAGCTAATTTTATAATGTCAGGATGCTCAGGTTCCGCATTAGCCGACGCTGCAGCGACCGGAACCGTTTTGTTGCCAGAAATGAAGAAGCGTGGCTTTAAACCAGCTTTCTCAAGCGCAGTGATAGCCTCTGCTGCAACTGTAGGCCCAATTGTTCCCCCATCAATATCTTTTGTTCTTCTAGGGGCTATTGTAAACGTATCTGTTGGGCAACTATTTCTTGGTGGGGTAGTGCCAGGCATTTTAATGTTTGTGGGCATGTTTGTAGTTACATGGTGGATATGTAAAAAACGAAACTACCCCGTCGAACAAAAGGCAACAACGGAAGAGAAGGCTGTTTCGTTTAAGGAGGGAATACCTGCCTTAATCGCTCCAGGAATTATTGTCGGGGCAATCATTTTTGGCGTGGCAACACCAACTGAATCCGCTGCAGTTGCTGCATTTTATGTTCTTTTTTTGGGACTATTTCTTTACCGGAATCTGAGTTTCAAACAGATAATTGAAGCCGCGTCTCATGCAGCCATCGCAACATCAGTCATAATGCTTACGGTTGCGACATCTAAAATTTTCGCTTGGCTAGCAGTAAAAGAAAATCTGGGAATCATTCTTACCGACGCAATGTTGGCCATAAGTTCAGAAGTTTGGGTGTTGCTCTTAATGATCAATATTCTTCTTCTTATCTTAGGAATGATAATGGAAATCCTGCCNATCATGNTGATTATTGCACCTGTCCTTTTTCCACTATTAGGTGGCTTGGGGGTTGATGAAGTCCATTTCGGTGTTGTTATGGTGCTTAACTTAATGATTGGGATGATAACACCTCCTATTGGGTTAAACTTATTTATAATCTCTCAAATTGGGGGTGTTGGCGTAATTGAAATATTTAAAGAAGCTATCCCATATTTTTTAATTTTAGTATTTGTGCTCCTAATAATTACTTACTTTCCTGGGATCACATTATTCCTGCCGGACATGGTCTTCGATAGATAAAATATACAAAAAGAAGAACGGCAGAAAACTTGGCTAGTCCAAACTTTAAGGAGGAGAAAATGAAAAGAAGAACCTTTAATCAAGGAATAACAAGCTTGAGCCTTGCGGGCTTACTTTCAGGTGTTGCTGGTCCATCAATGGCGGCAAAAATGCTCATTTATGGTAATGCCGGAAATATAGACAGTGCGTCAAACAAGTTTGCCAAAAAATGGCTCGATCTTGTAAACAAAAGAACAAATGGTGCGCTAGCTTTTGACATTAAGGCAGGCACAATAGGCGGTGGCAAGGACGTCTTGGATGGAACTGCACTTGGAACAGTTCACATATATAACGGTGCTTACACAGGCCTAAGAGAATTCGATGTATTTTACGCCCCATATTTTGCTAGAAACTCAAATCACGCGCAAAAAATTGCTAATGAGCTCTTATTCAATGAACTGAATGCAGCGGTTAAAAAGCGTTACTCTGGTTTACGGTATTTAAGCGTCGCAAGGGCCGGACCTTGGAAACTCTTCACAAAAGAAAAATTGGAGTCTTTTGATGACCTGAAAGGCATGAAAATCCGCGCGCCCTCAATAGANGGTGTGATTGCGGGACTCGAACAGGTTGGTGCCAAGCCAACTGTTATTCCATTCAATGAACTTTATGGAGCGCTTCAGCAAGGTGTTGTTGATGGCATGGCGACGCTTGGAAACTTAATGATCAGCCAAAAGTTCTATGAGGTAACAAAATATTGCTATCAAAATGATTGGGGCATTGGCTTGGACAAGCAAATGATGAATGTTGGTGCTTGGAATAGCCTGTCTAAAGAACAACAATCAATNTTGGTGGATACATTCAATGAGCTTGAGCCTCANGATTTCTTCAGAGCAACAGAGGATGCTGAAAAGACAAATTTTGCAAAATGGAGAGAATTGAACGGCGCAGACACTACGCCNATGCTTGATGCATCAGCGGCTCAAAGAACTCTGGAGCCAGCAATTAAAAAGCTTGCCGATGATATATTTGGAGCAGGCACATACGACAAAATTCAGTCTATTTAAAGCCTGATAAAAGCCATCACTCATTACTGAGTGATGGCTTTATTTCCTATTTAAAATATATTCAGCAGCTTTTTCAGCGACCATAATGGTAGGTGCAGCTGTATTTGCTGATGGAATTGAGGGAAAAATTGATGCATCAGCAATTCTTAAGCCATCTATGCCTCTGACTTGCAGTTCAGCATTCACAACAGCGTTNTCATCNACACCCATTCGACANCTTCCACATAAGTGATGGACNGTGCNAGCACTTTGGCGAATCCAAGTAGAAATGGACTTTCTGGATTTAATTTCTTTACCAGGAGAAAGTTCTTCTTTTCTAAATGAGTCAAATTGTCTCTGAGAAAACACATCTCTGAGGATTTCAGTTGCCTCTAAAAGATGCTCTATGTCTCTTTCATCACTAAGATAGTTTAGGCGAATCTTTAGTGGGTTTCTCAATTCTGGCCCCGTTACCCTAATAAAACCTCGACTAAAAGGGCGCATCACAGAAGCGTTTGCCATAAAACCTGGTTTATTATTTTCTAGGCTTTGAAATGGGTTGAAACGCAACGTCGCGCTGGATAGAGCAGGCATAACGTGACTTTGAATTGTTGGTATATCCTCTCCCTTTGTTCTGATATAAGCACCAGCCTCTAGAGGGAAAACTGTCATTGGGCCCAAACCGAACAACCACGCTTGGAAAAATGCGAATGCCGCCCTATCGACTCTGGTTAGTTTATGTAAAGTAACTTCCTCAGGAGCGCCGTAACCAACCCTGACCAGCACATGATCATGCAAATTTTTTCCTACCTCGGGCGCATGAAAAAATGTTTTGATATTTACACTCTTTAATTCGTCTGAGTTTCCTATACCTGAACGCAATAAAATGCTGGGGGTTCCGATAGCGCCAGCGCATAAAACAATTTCCTGTTCAGCGGTAAAATATTTTGTATTTCCAGATTGCACCACCTCTACACTTTTTGCTCTTTGGCCTTTAAAAACGATCCTTTTAACTTCACAGCCTGTCTTAATATGAAGGTTTTTAAATTTTGGTGCTGAATTTAAAAAGGCAGATGCTGCACTTTCTCGTCTCCCTTTTCGAATAGTAAAGTCATAATATCCAAAACCCTCGGCATTGGGTTCGTTAAAATCCAAACAGCGTGGATAGCCAGCGCCAATTCCTGCCTCTACAAATGCCTCTACAAGAGGGGAAAGCGAATTTTGACGGCTAGATACAGTAAGGGAGCCTGTTTTACCATGCAACTCGCCTGAATTTTTTCCACAATAACGCTCACTTTTCAAAAAATAGGGCTGGACATTAGACCACGACCAATCAGTTAAACCAGATTGAGCCCAAGTGTCATAATCAATTCCAAGCCCACGGGCATAGACCATACCGTTTATTGCTGTCGAACCACCTAATACCTTTCCTCTGGGTAGTGATATTTTCCTGTTTTCAAGTCCACTTTCTTCATCTGTCAAATATTGCCATACGTGGCGGTTTCCCCTTAAAAGAATTGTTGTCATCATCGGAACACTTAAAGTGGGATCCATAGATCCGGCGCCACCAGCCTCTATAAGCAGTACGTTGAAGTCACTGTTTTTTGCTAAACGATAAGCGAGAACACAACCAGCTGCGCCGGCACCTATAATAATGTGTGTCCAATCCTTATGTACCATTTCTATTTTTTGCCGACAGCTTCATCAAAACCACCTTGCCCTGTGAGGCTAGCCCAAGCTTTATAAGGCGGACTCGCGGAAACTTTTCCATCCTGAATTAGTTTGCGCCAAATATCACAGGCATCAACAAAGTTTGGTACACCACCTGGGAACATAGCTAATGCCAAACCCTCTGCAATCGCTGCTTCATCTGCAGCTGCCTGATAAGCTCCTTTTATATGTTCGGCAACCCAATCCCAGCGTCTGTGGCACTGATGGGCTGCAGCCAAGCCGATTTCAATTATTTTTTGGCTGATATTGTAGTGCTGGGTTAATTTGTCTAAACCCTCACGATATTTATTTATACCATTGAAACCACTTAAATGTGGTCCCCAATGTTTTTCAACAAAGTTAAAGTAGTCTGCGCCATTAGCCCAACTAGCCACTGATATTGCCACTTCCAAATCAGTTTCCCCACCTCCTGATTTACGGAGCCTATCAATATGGTGTGTAGCGATCGCTTCAGAGGTGGAGACTAAAATTATTAACCAAATTACCTCTTTCTCATAAAGGCTCAGAACCCGATCTGTAAGAGTCATGTGGGTATATGTGGCATCGTAAGCATCTAAAAGCTTTGGCGAAGAGATAGCCAGCAAACCATGATGTGGGAGAAGATACCCCCTTTTTTCGTGCAATGACCTAAGGACTTGTTCCACTTCAGAAGCTGTTTGTGGCAAATTATTGTCTCCCATAACCAATATCCTCCTCACCTAGTAAAACTTAAATTTTTTTCTGGGCCTAAAAAGCTAAGGACAAAAAACCTATCAATCAATGGGCCGTAAAACCCCCATCAGCAACAATTACTTGCCCAGTGATAAAGCTACTAGCTTCCGACAAAAGGAAATTAATAATNGTTGCAATNTCTTCAGGTTGTCCAAATCTACCCATAGGAATGTCAGCCAAAAGGGAATTGTAGCGTTTTTCATCCGCGCGTGCTTTCGCGGTCATATCACTCACTACTGGGCCGGGAGCAACAGCATTTACTCTAATAGAATTTGGAGCTAATTCTACAGCAGTAGACTTTGTTAAACCGTTAATACCTGCCTTTGATGCAGCGTAAGCTGCGCCAAGCGGGTGGCCCACCAAACCGATCTGACTCGAGACAAAAACGATGGAGCCAGCTGCTTGCTTTTGCAAGTGCGGAATAGCAGCCCTAGCAGAGTAAAAAGACCCAGATAAATTTGTATCAATTACGTTGTGCCANATTGCATCATCAGTTTTTGTAAATTCTTGCAGTGATAAAATACCTGCAACAGCAACAATGCCATCTAACTTACCTGAGCATTTCGCCGCATCATCTACAGCAAAAGCTATTTCATCTGAATTTTTAACATCGACTTTGTATACACATTCACTTGGAATATATCCGGTTATTATTTCTGACTGTTCTTCAGAAAAAACAGTGCCATAAACTGTAGCACCTATTTTAAGTGCCACTTGGGCTGTTGCTAGGCCAATTCCTGAACCAATACCCGTAATAAACACCGTTTTGTTTGAGAGATCGAACATGGTATTCTCATTATAGCAAATGTCTAATTAATATCGACAGATCTAGAAAATACTAAAAGCAATACGGAGACAAGTTAATTGAAAAAGGTTTTGGTTATTGTTCCTTTTCCTATGTCTGAGGAAAATTTAAACTTTAGGCGAGAACAACTCAAAGCGATTCCTGTATCTAGTAATCTTTCCTTTACTTTTAGGCCTGTAAAAGCGGCTCCTCGAAATTACGTAAGTCAAGCAGATATGGTTTTGGCAGATATTGGAGTTTTAGAGACGGGACTCAGCGCTGAAAAAGAAGGTTTCTCGGCAGTCTGCGTTGATACTATGAGCGACTCTGGTGTTTCAGCGCTCCGTTCTGTGCTCTCTATACCAGTCGTTGGCCCAGGTCGAACATCAATGCTTACCGCACTTTCGTTGGGAAACAAATTTTCAATTGTTACAATGTGGCAGAAGTGGAGGCATTTCTACATGAAAACTCTTACTGAACTCGGCGTTGAAAATGCTTTAGCTTCAGTGCGAGCAATTGATGTTGCCCCTGACAATCAGGCTCTGCTTAGCGGGAAAGAAGAAGAAATTTTTCCGATGCTTGAAAATGCTGCACTTCAAGCCATTGAAGAAGATGGCGCTGAAATAATAGTTCTAGGTTCAACCACTATGCATCAATCTCATAGCTATCTCTCTAAAAAGCTCAATGTTCCCATAATTAACCCAGGGCCGCTCACTTACAAGAAGATTGAGCTATTGTTGGATACGAAATTAACTCATAGCCGAAAAGCTTATCCTATTTCACCAGTTCCACGCGATCAAATGATTAAAGCGATGTTAGACGCAGCAGCCCAATATGATCATTAATGATTTTGATCCAGTGTATTTTCCCCTGCCATATATACTCGAACTTCTGAGAAAAGACCTTGAGTACAATTAAAAAAATTACAGTTCGACTTATTCACTAACTGGCCATTTAGCAACTTATTAGTGACTTGAAATCGCACAGCGATTGCTTCTTCAGATTTGCATATTACCCACTCAAATTGGTCATGNTTTACCCATTGATGGTTTGNCCAAAGACGTTCAAACATTTGTGAAATTGCTTTTGAGCCGCTCATGTTCACGCCATGAGTCTCCACGGAAAAATAACAGTCACTGGTTAGGGTTGAAAGAATAAGTTGAATATCCTGAGTATCCACGCCTTTAAAATAATCAATCACTTTGTCTTTTAATTCAGAAGCCATTTTTACNCTCTGCTAAGTCATTCCAAACTTGTTGAGATATAATTTGTGAGCCTTTGGTCACAAATCTATCAATAAAACGGATTCCGGAAAAATTTACTCCATCAAGCCAAGTGCCATTTAGTGTTCCAAAACAAGTTACAACAGCTGAGCCATTTTTTAGGGAGGTGTCAAAACCATCAAACGTTTTGCTAACCTTCTGATATCTCGTTTTTGACCACTCAACCAATTCCTCTAAGCTAGTGAAGGAATTTCCACCAGGAAAAGTCATCACAAAATCATCGCTCAAAAATGATGATGCAGCATCTAAATTGCGCTCTTCCATATTAGAAAGAAATTCTCTAACAATATTTTCAGGATGTTTTGGAGGTGGTGCAGGATTGCGNTTTTTCCGGCCCCGCATATAGTTATCTCCATCTACTTCTTTAATGGTAACTATAACCAGTTCGGGGTCAGCCCCAGTGGTGGCGCATGCAACATCCGTAATCCGTTCAGATAACAATTTTCGAGATTCATTATCATAACCTTTAATCAGGGTGCATTCAATTATTGGCATGAAACTGTCTCCTAATTATGCACTCTATTAATTTTTGATCATCAATCATTTAAAGCTATGATGATTGTTTACTTTTGTCTCTAACAAATCATCAAAATCTATTTGAATAACAAAAAAGTGTGATAACGTTTCAGGATGACTACACTTGCCCAAAAAATCATAGCAAAAGCTTCTAACCAGCCTAGCGCAAAGGTTGGTGAGGTTGTCGTGTGTGCAGTAGACTTAGCAATGATACACGATTCTGGTGGCCCAAGGCGGGTAAAACCTATTCTAGAAAAGTTGGGNCGCTCTGTGTGGGATAAAAATCGTGTCGCTGTAGTCACTGACCACTATGTTCCAATTGAAGGTGAGGAAACAAGAGCCATTCAAGAGCTGACACGAGAATGGGTATTAGAACAAGACATAAAAAATTTTTATGACCAGCAAGGCATCTGTCATGTTGTCTTACCCGAAAGGGGCCACCTCAGCCCGGGCATGTTTTGTGTTGGAGGAGATAGCCACTCTCCTACAGGTGGCGCATTTGGAGCATACATGTTTGGCATAGGAGCGACCGAGATGGCGGGCGTCCTAGCCACAGGAGAAATTTGGATAAAAGTCCCTGAAACTATTTTGATTAAATGGGCAGGTCAAACTGATGCCTTTGTTACTGCAAAAGATATGATGCTCGCTACTTGCGCTAAAATTGGTATGGGTGGAGGTCGCTATCAAGCCATCCAATATGCTGGTGAAGCAATTCATAAGCTCAACATGCAAGANCGAATGACAATGTCAAATATGGCAGCTGAATTAGGTGCGCAGGCTGGCCTAATCTCCCCTGATGAAACCACTATTGAATATCTAAAATCGGTAAATGCATCCATACTTGATAACTGGCAGAATTATCAGATAGAAAAACCTGATTTAAATGGAGAAGTTATAAATTTAGACGCTTCTTCGCTTTCGCCGCAGATTGCCGCGCCACATTCTCCTGAAAATTCTTCCGATGTTGATGATTTTAAAAATATTAGCTTTGATATTGCCTACATAGGCGCATGCACCGGAGCAAAATATACTGACTTAATGGCCGCTGCTTCAATTCTGAAAAATAGAAAAGTTTCTTCAAATGTTTGTCTAAAGGTAGCCCCTGCCAGTTTGCGTGATCAGCAACGCGCTGAGAGAGAAGGAATTATGCGCATACTCGAAGATGCGGGAGCTGAATTTCTCCCTAATTCTTGCGGAATATGCGCCGGTTATGGCAGCGATCGATTATTAAAAGAGCAAGTTTGCATATCCTCTACTGCACGTAATTTTAAAGGCCGAATGGGTGACCCGTCTTCCAAAGTCTACCTAGCTTCACCTTATACTGTGGCAGCTTCTGCAATTGCAGGTACAATGGTTGACCCTCGTGATATGATGAAAAGCTAATGCCACGACTTTGGTTATTTGAAGAAACAATAGATACTGATGTATTAGCCCCAGGCTTTTACATGAAATCACCATTAGATGAGTTAGCGGAACATTGCCTTGAGGCAGTCAGGCCAGAATTTGTTTCTAAGGTTCAAAAAGGAGATGTTATTTTAGCTGGTGACAATATGGGCGTTGGCTCGTCTAGAGAACAAGCTGCAGAGGTTTTAAAATACCATGGTATTGCTGCAATAATCGCCCGCAGCTTTGCTGGTATTTTTTATCGCAACTCAATCAACCTAGGTTTGCCTGCACTCATTCTGCCAAAAGGTCTTACTCTGCCAGACGAATGTGTTGATGGAGCAGAAATTTCTTTTCAATTTGATAAATCAATGCTCACATTAACCAAGTCTCAAAAAGTAATAGAGTGCGAGCCAATACCAACTTTTTTGAAAACAATGATCGATGATGGGGGCCTTGTTCCACATCTGGAAAAACGCTTTTCAGCTGAGGTGATACCTAAATGTTAAAGAATAAATTAAGTGAGGGCTTCATTCTTGCACCAGGCATATATGATGCACTCACTGGGCTAATTGCTGCTAAAGCAGGAGCGGAGGCGGTTTATCTTTCAGGCGCTAGCATTGCCTACACCCGTTTTGGTCGTTCTGATATTGGTCTTGTCTCAGTATCTGAAGTGCATGATACTCTCGCCGCAATTACCGACCGTATAGACATACCTGTTATCGTTGACGCGGATACAGGCTTCGGCAACGCCCTGAATGTTCAACGAACTGTGCGTCAATTTGAGCGGGTAGGGGCTTCTGCCATTCAGTTAGAGGACCAATCTTTTCCAAAAAGATGTGGCCACCTTGCAGGTAAAACTCTTGTTTCAAAGAATGAAATGGTGGGTAAAATCAAAGCGTCTCTTGATGCACGAAAAAATGAAAATACCGTGATCATTGCTAGAACAGATGCTCGCGCTGTTGAAGGTTTAGACGCTGCATTCGACAGAGCCGCTGCTTACAGAGATGCGGGTGCTGATATTCTGTTCATAGAAGCGCCGCAGTCATTAGAAGAGATGAAAAATATAACTGCCACTTTTGGAAATGAATTACCGCTTTTGGCTAACATGGTTGAAGGTGGCAAAACACCAATTGCATCAGCAACCGAACTTGAAGATATCGGCTATCATTTAGCAATTTTTCCAGGTGGTGCTGTAAGAGCAATAGCCCATCATCTCAGTGCATATTATTCAGGCCTGCTTCGAGATGGAAACAATAAGAAATTTTCAGAAAAAATGTATGATTTTGATGGATTGAATGAAGTCATTGGCACCAAAGAGCTCTTAGCACAAGGCAAAAAATACGAGTGAAAATAGATAGGTTTTAATATGGATGCTGTTACTTTAGCGATCCTTAAAGGTCGCTTAGAACAAATTGCTGACGAAATGGATGCAACCCTTTTCCGTTCAGCCTTTAATCCGATTATCGCGGAGGCCCACGACGCAAGCCATGGTATTTACGACAGCGCTACGGGTGAAACCTTAGTCCAAGGCAAATCAGGTTTACCTATATTTGTTGGAGTAATGGCCTTTGCAGTAAAAGCTGTCATAGATAAAGTAAAAAAAGACGGTGGGCTTCAAGAAGGTGATGTCTTTATATTCAACGACCCATATGATGGAGGGACCCATCTCTCGGACTTCAGGCTTGTNAAACCAGTCTTCAGAAGGGGAAAANTTTTTTGTTTTCTTGCCTCTGTGGGTCACTGGCATGATGTGGGCGGTAATGTTCCAGGTAATTATAATCCTCAGGCAACCGAGAGCTTTCAAGAAGGTATGCTTATACCGCCGGTAAAACTATTTGAAGCTGGCGTTATGAAAACAGACATCGTTGATATCCTCTCAGCAAACTCCCGCCTTCCCAATTCACTTTATGGTGACCTAAATGGGCAAATAAATGCGCTAGACCTAGGAGAAGGGCGCCTGCATGAACTTCTAGATGAGTATACTGAAAAAAGTGTTTCAGAAGCACTAACTGAACTTAAAAAACGTGCAGAAAAAATGATGAGCGATCACCTGTTGGCTCTGCCGGATGGTACAATATCTGTTGAAGATTATTTGGATAACGATGGCGTAAGTGATGAACCACTAAAATTAGCTATTGATATGACAATCGAAAAAAACAGACTTAAAATCGACTTCAGTCGCTCTAGTGAGGCTTGTGCTGGACCAGTAAACATATCTAAATCAACAACCATAGCGGCCACATATGTTGCTCTGAAACATGTTTTCACAGATGTTCCAGCTAATGCCGGGGTATTGGAACCCGTTGACTTCATTATTCCTGAAAATAGTTTCCTGAGCGTAAAAGCCCCCAAGCCAGTTGGCGGTTATACCGAGACCATACTTCGTCTCATTGACGTGATTTTTCAAGCTTTCCAGCACACAACTCCCGAACGAGTGAATGGCTGCGCTTACGGAACGATAAATGCACTCTCAATCGCTGGCTTCCGAGATAATGGTGCAAGATGGGTGATGTTTTCCTTTTTTGGCGGAGGACACGGCGGACATCCAGAAGGCGATGGCCTTAATCATGGTAATGCGCCAATCTCTACAGCAACTATACCGCCCCTTGAAATATTAGAAGCTGCTTATCCTGTCCAATTCACACAATGGGCGTTGCGCCCAGACTCAGGGGGCAAAGGCAAATTCAGAGGCGGACTTGGCGCTGTTTATGAAATTGAGTTGCTTGAGGAAAGTGCAACAGCTTTTCTTTTTGGGGAAAGAGGAAAATATGCTCCACAAGGAGTAGTTGGGGGCGAAGAAGGGGCAAAAAACAAATTTTATTTTGACATTGATTATAAAAAACAGACAAAAAAATCCCCTCCTTTAATCTCTAAAATTACAGGAATAAACCTGAAAAGGGGTCAAAGAGTTCGGCTTGAAACCCCAGGCGGTGGAGGATATGGAGCTTTCTCCGAAAGGTCAAAAGAACTGAATGCAAATGACCTAAAGCAGGGCTATGTTACAAAGGGGTGATGATGAGTAGTCATGTCGTAATTGGTGTGGATGTTGGTGGAACATTTACTGATATACTCGCTCTCGATGAACACTCAGAAGAAGTCAGAGTATTCAAAATTCCATCAACACGGGAAGACCAATCGATTGGATTTTTGGAAGGTATTCTTGAAGTCAGCAAAAACGTTAAAGACGTTGGAACAATCATTCATGGCACCACCGTAGCCACTAATGCATTACTAGAAAGGAAAGGTGCAAAAACCGGCATCATCACTACATCAGGTTTTCGTGATGTATTGGAGATGCGGAGAAGAGACCGCCCTACAACTTGGGGGCTTTGGGGACAATTCACACCAGTAGTTCAGCGCGTCGATAGACTTGAAGTTGAGGAACGCACTTTGGCAGACGGTACAGTGCGTGTTGCTGTTGACCTAATGGAAGTAGAACGCGCAGCCAAAACTTTGCTCAAGAACGGTTGTGAAGCCGTATGCTTATTTTTCATTAATGGATATGCTAATCCAAAAAACGAGAAAAAGGCTGCCGAAAGTCTTCGCAAGATTTGGCCAAATGAGCACGTTAGCGTTGCAACAGAAATTCTTCCTGAAATCAGAGAATTTGAGAGATGTTCAACGACTACTTTAAATGCTTATTTGCAGCCTCCTGTTGCAAATTATCTTGCGCGAATTGAGGACAGGATTAAGGAAAAAAATANAACTACTGAAATCTTAATTGTGCAATCTAATGGCGGCGTAATGTCTGTAGAGACAGCTAAATCTCGCCCAATAAAAACAGCCTTGTCAGGCCCCGCAGCAGGGGTTGTCGCTGCAAGAGAAATAGCAAGCGCAGCTGGCTTTAATAATATTATCACTGGTGATATGGGCGGAACTTCTTTTGACGTATCCCTTGTTGCAAATGGGCAAAACATGCTCACTGCTCAAGCAAATATAGACTTTGGTATGACTATTCGCACTCCAATGATTGAGATGACAACCATTGGTGCTGGTGGGGGGTCCATTGCTAAAATAGATAAAACGGGATTTCTTGAGATTGGGCCCGAATCTGCAGGCTCGGACCCTGGGCCAGTCTGCTACGGCCTTGGCAATACCCGACCTACAGTAACCGATGCAAATCTAGTTTTAGGCAGGATTGATTCAAGAAATCCCATTGGTGGGAAACAGGATAAACTTGATACCGGTGCTGCAATAACTGCAATTGATGAGCATATTGGAGCGTCCCTAGGTCTATCAACTTATGACGCAGCAGAGGCTATAATTAAAGTAGCCAACGCAAAAATGGGGGGGGCCATCAGACTTATTTCAATCGAGCGCGGCTATGACCCTAAACAATTTGCACTAATGCCATTTGGAGGAGGAGGGGCACTCCATTCCGGAGCAATGATGCGAGATATTGGACTCGGAGCGGCAATTGTTCCCCGTTATCCAGGGGTAAATTCAGCCCTAGGGTGCGTAATGTCAGACCTTCGACATGATGAAGTCCGCACGATGAATTTAATGCTTGATGAACTTGATTGTTCTCACCTCAAAGAGCTGATACAGACTATAACAGAGTCATCAAAAAAGTTGATTGAGCGATCAAAAGCAAGCTTAAAGTCAGTCAAAAGCGTAATAGAACTCGATATGCTTTATGTTGGGCAATCTCATTCAGTTTCAGTTCCTTTAACAGCCGACATAAACTCTTTAACTGTTGATAAGATAAGAAAATCATTCATTGACGTTTACTCTCAAAATTACAGTCGACCATTGTCAGGTATTCCCATACGTATACTTAATCTGCGTATATCAGTAATCGGAGTTCGTCCAGCTGTAGATTTGAAAATCTTGGCAAAAGGCAATAGAGCTAAAAAAATTGAAGAGTGCATACTTGCCGAGCAAAAAATATATGCTGAAGGTACATGGCATAACGCCCAAATTATTGACCGCTTGCGTCTGCCTGAGGGTTCCTTAATTCACGGTCCAGCATTGCTTGTTCAAGGTGACGCAACGATTTATGTAGACCCAAAAATTACCGCTCGTACAGACAATTTTGGAAATATAATTATGACTGAAGAGAGCTGAGTAAATGAAAATAGAACCAAAAACTTCTGCTGTACTTATAGTGGATTTGCAGAACGACTTTCTCCACCCTGAAGGCGCATATGGACGTGCCAAACAGACAAGTCCAGAAATCGCTGCGCTGCCTGAAAGGATATTACCGCTATTGAATTCTGTAAGGGCAGCAGGTGGATGGATTGTATCAACTCAGTTCACGCTTGTGCCTGGTAAAAACGGAGAACCATTCATNGCATCACACTTAAANAAATTAAGGCCCTTCCTGAAAAAAGGGGATTTTTTGCCCGCTTCCTGGGGCAATTCATTAGTTGACCTTCTTCAGCCAGCGGATTTGGTTGTTGAAAAAGTTGCCTACTCTGCTTTTTATCAAACAAGGATGGAGTTTGCCCTATCGCGTGCTGGGATTAAAACGTTATTTGTCTGTGGAATTGTAACTAATGGAGGAGTTGCTTCCACTGTCCGAGATGCTCATGTTCGAGACTTAAATACAATTACTCTTTCTGATGGCTGCGCTGCATTTTCATCTGAAATTCATGAAAACTCTATTAAATCTCTATCCTCCGTTGGCAAAATACTGACAGTCGCCGAAGCAACAGACTTGTTTGAAAAATCCTAAGAATGCCANACATCCTAACTGAAAATGCATTTGACGCTGACATTGATATTGACTGCCTGGTCATTGGAGGCGGTGCAGCAGGTATGACTGCTGCTCTTGCTGCAAATGACAGAGGACTAAGCGTACTCGTCGCTGAGCGTGAAGATAGGCTATCTGGCTCTACCGCTTTGTCCTCAGGCTTGATCCCAGCTGCAGAGACCCTTGCTCAGAAACGCCAAGATATTTTGGATAGTAAGGAAATATTCTTTGCTGATATTATGGCAAAAAATAAGAATATGGCAGATGCAAAACATGTTAAGCTTTGCATTGAACAGGTTACCAAAGCTATTGATTGGCTTGAAGTTGAACACGACATCCCCTTCAAAGTATTAGATAGCTTTCTTTATCCTAGCCACAGCAGTTACCGAATGCATGCAGTTCCAGAAACAACTGGTGCAGCTCTAATTCAGCGNCTTGAAAANGCAGCAAATCATCGCNAAATTCTGATTTCCTGTAATTTGAAAATTACTGATCTTGTCAGGACTAATAATAACAAAATCATAGGGTCAAAAGGAATAAGGCCTGATGGAAAAGAGGAAACGATCCGCGCAAGGTCAGTCNTTCTTGCCTGNAACGGATATGGGGGCAACCCCGAACTGATAGAGAAACACATACCAGAAATGAGTGATGCGCTCTATTTTGGACATCCAGGGAATCAGGGCGAAGCTTTGCTTTGGGGCGAAAAGCTTGATTGCAAGCTTGTTGACCTCACAGGTTATCAAGGACATGGTTCTGTCGCGCACCCTCACGGTATTCTCATTACATGGGGCCTTATGATGGAGGGCGGCATTCAAGTTAATGTTGAGGGAAAACGTTTTTCGAATGAGCATGAAGGTTATTCCGAACAGGCCGTAAAAGTTCTCGCTCAACCTGAACAAGTCGCCTTCAATATTTTTGATGAGCGACTTCTTGAAATTGGGCGTGAATTCGAAGACTTCAGAAATGCGGAAACAGCCAAGGCGATAATTTCTGCTGATAGTATTGAAGAGCTGTCAGAAAAACTAAATCTGCCCTTCCAAAACATCTCAAAGACTTTTGAATATTGTGCAGATCAAGCTGAAAAAGAAGCGCCCGATAGATTTGGTCGTGTATTTTCCCTTGAAAAACTTTTAAAGCCGCCTTTTTTTGCGGTGAAAGTAACTGGCACTCTTTTTCACACTCAGGGCGGCTTAGCAATCGATGAAAAGGCACGCGTTATCAAAAATGATGGCTCAATAATCCGAGGATTATTTGCATGTGGGGGTGCGGTTTGTGGTGTTTCTGGCCCAGATGTATCCGGGTATCTTTCTGGAAACGGCTTATTAACTGCAATTGGACTAGGGTATTTAGCAGGTCATGAAGCTTAGTAAGCACCTCTTAATTTAGGTGAAACGCCGCTCTCGTGACCAAGTATATAATCCAGCTCCTACAATGATTGCTGAACCAAGTATCGTTAAGCTGTCAATATCTTCATTAAAGATAACAACGCCTGTTATCATACCAAAAATAATGCGCGCATAGCGAAAAGGACTAACCGCAGATACATCNGCTAAACGGATTGATAAGGACATGCACCAGAGGCCNAGACCACCAGCAATTATCATCCCTACACAATACATCATCTGCATAATATCTGGCAGTACCCAACCCTCAGAAAACGACATCAGCAAAAAGCCAGCAAGAGCTACGGACAAAGAGCCAAAAAATGAAAGACCAATGACCGAAATATCATTCGGCAAAATTCGTGCACTAAAATCCCGCCCTGCAAGACCAATAACTCCTATAAGAGCTGAAACAGCAAAAACATCAACGCCCTCAAGCGTTGGCCTGATGACGATTAAAACACCCATAAATCCAATAAAAATGGCAATAATCCGCGGTGGGCCTATCCTCTCTTTTAAAAAAACCACAGCCATAATTGTCAGCACTAGAGGTGATGTCTGCATTATAGCTGTAACAACTGATAACGCTGAATTAGACAGTGCAAACACAAGAGCAAGACCACCAATCGTTTCGCTTACGCATCTGAACAAGGTGGCTTTATGAATATATTGTTTATCAAATACAGACTGGCCTGAGAGCAAAGCCATTGCCCAAAACAAAACAGCGGTACCCATGCCAAACACTATAAGGACTTGCCCAACCTGGAAGCTTGGCGAGAGTAACTTGATGAAT
>FUFK010043795.1_pt1 | contig 32581 bp, 45 predicted proteins | sample 1021851 | NCBI WGS metagenome assembly FUFK01 (sample SAMEA51879418, study PRJEB19060) | metagenome | reverse complement strand
GTATTCAGAAAATATTTTGCTTAAAAGTCTAAATTCTTGCCTCATTGCATAGTAACAACGCTTGTGAATAGCACTCATGACCCTTGAACCACGCTCCAAGAGGGCAATTGTAGTGCCAACTGCTCTATTTTGCTTATCTTCACCTAATTGCATGTCTGCAATAGCCGCAAAACGCTGTCCAGCTTGAACAACAAACCCTAAAAGTTGAAATAATGTGCCACTTGGTTCTTTAAATGGTAAAATTTGGAACTGATCTTTGATATTTCCGCCTGGCGCATCCACATCTCTGAACTCTCCAGGTTGAAAAGGTTGCTCATCGTCTCTAATTCTTATGCCTCTAGACTTAAAACCTGCTGGTAAATTAGCTAAAGTACCTGCATCAAGTAATTGTCTTAGTGCTGAGGTAGCTCCTCTAGATAATCCACCGATCATATGTATTAAACCAAACCCATAGAAGCCTAAACCAGGTAAAAACTTGTAATGAACAAAGTATTCTCTTCGTTTCATCATTTGATCATCTTGGTTATAGTTTCTGTAGATAGATAATATTTGTTGTGATCCTTCATCGATAGTTACAATGTATGGAACTTTTACATTTTTCTCTGGGTTTTCAATTTCAAATTCTTCTAAATTTAAATCAACATGCATTTCTAAAATATTGTATTGATAATCTTTTTGTCCTGAAGGTTTGATACCTTCTAATTCATTAAGCTTATCTTGTACTGGATTCTTTTCAGGTTGTTTGGGCATTAATTCTATATCTCTATAAAAACCTGCCTTTTGTTTTTTAAGAACATCGTTCTCACCCATTTTTACAACGTGGGTAATTCTTTCACAATCTTTTAAATCTGTTGCATAATAAGGTACAATTAAATCTTCTGCTGGAACAAATTTAGAAACTGCTCTTTGCATAATTTCATCATAATAAACTTTTTTGAATGTTGAACCTGATAAAGGTAAATAAAATAATAGCTGATCAAATTCTGGAGTGTACTCTTCCATTTTTTCCATGATCATATAGTTCATAAAATCTTGAACTCGTTGTGCTTGGTTTTCTGTTTCAGGTGTTCTTGCACCAACTACTTGTGTTCTTACGGGTCCTTCTGATGGTAATAATTCTTTGTAAGCTTGTGCTTGAAATTGTGTTACTGCTTCTGCAAGTAAAGGGTGTGTAACACCACTTGCACCTTGAAAGGGTCTTGTTTGATCTTGATATTTAAAACCTAATAATTCTAAACCGTTTGTATAAGTTTGTTCCCAATCTGCTCTTGATACTTTGTCTTTTTTGTAATCTTGTAAAAGAGTTGATGATAAACGACCTAAAGTTCGTTCATCCATTTCCTCTGCTAGGTTGTCATAAAATTTATCAGCGGTTTCTTGTTCTTCTTCAAGAACTTCTTCGTCCTCTGGACCTTCTACAACAACCTCAGTTTCTTCGGTAACTTCCTCTTCTGGAAGCTCGTTTTGTTTCTCGACTTCAGCCATTAGTAAATTTTAGTTTTTTTCGGTCTCGCTAATTTGTTTCCTCTAGATTCAACTTCAACATGAACTCCAGTGACAGCTTTAATCATTTTACCAGCTTTAGCACCTTTAGGCATACCAAACGCATCTGAAAATGCGTCACCATAATCACCAGCTAATGTTCCACCCTTTTCAGATGTTGCATTTATTCCTGGTCCTTTTGGAATAGGTATGTANACCTTTTTNTTCATAAAGTTTTTAATTTTATCAATAGTGCTTATTTTACTAGATTTGACACCTTTGCCACCCGTCACAATTGGGTCTGAGGCCTTTCTAAATTTTTCTAAGTCAGATCCTCTACCTTTGTCGACATTTATGCCAAGTGCGTTAGCTTTTCCTGATAGTAATTTAGCACCTAAAGCGGCACCAATTCCAAATCGTATAGCCTTTTTAAGTTTATTTTTTTTTGACATGATAATTATCTCCTTGTTATAACACCTTTATAGTATCATGCAAACAGATTAACTACTAGACCACCCTGATTTCTGTACAGTTTAAAAGGAGTGCCTTTCATTTCAGGGGTAATTTTGATAGCAAAAGCATTATAGTAATTATCTGGATCATCTGTATTAATTACTTTTATATCCTTGCCACCTGCTCTATAAGCGTTGGCTTCATCTTGTGTTTTAAAGGCAGCAATGTGCCTTTCATTTGCAGCACCTTTTAATTTTAATTTATTAGCTGTAGTTTTATTATGAATCTCTTCAACTATTTTATATGGTTTTGTTGGATCAGATTTAGATATTTTAATCATTCTAGCTTCCGAGTTATATTGTTTAGCTAACTTTTTAAATATCTCAGGGATTTGTGCAGTCATCTGATAGTTTGATTCAGTGACATCTCCTTTTTTTATACTTTTGTTTTTTAATCCTTTCATACCTGCTCTACCATCTGCACCGCCATAAACATTCCAATTACCTTTAGCACCAAAATATTTATCAGCACCAGACCCTCCTATGTTTCTTCCAACATGAATTCTTTCAACTGGATTTACTGCAACCCATTCGACACCATCATCTGCTGCTTGTTTAATTAAATTCTTAACAGCATAATCATTGTACTGAGCACGTTCCAACATCGGTAAGTATGGTGGTAGTTCTCTAAACTTTTGGCTATTCATGTTAAAAGCATTAACAGTGCTTTTTTTAAGTTCCTCAATATCATTATCCAAAGCTCTTACTTTCTTTTGATCATCAACACTCATTTTTAAACCTTTGCCTGTTAACTCCCTCATTTGATTTATTTTGTTTTTAATAAGTGCTGTATAAAAAACATATTCTTGTTCTATGTTAAATGGATTTAATCTTTTACCTACTTTATCTGCATCTTCTAACGATCTACTATAATCAGATTGTATTTCATCTATTGCGTAAACTTTCTTATTTGGATTTTCTTGGAGAGATCTCATTCCATATCTTGTATGTAATATTTGATTTTTTAATTTATCATAGTGACCTCCTGTGTAATTCAAACCAAAAGGAACATCTTTAGGATAATAAACTACATCTTCAAAATACTTTTCACTGCCTCTTTCTCTGTAAGAAAACTCTTGTCCATACTTAGGCATAGAGGCTTGGTTCTTGTTTACTTGCACTGCTCTTTCTATATTTCTGTAGGCTGAAGCTAATTCATCTGCTTCTTGTTTAGATATAAGTTCAACTCCTTTTAGTTTTTTGATCTCATCAGAAAATTCATTTAGTTTACCTGCACCTACATTTATTTCTTTAGGTGCGTATATATTTGGTTTACCTGTAGCAACTAATTCTTGCATAACAGATTTTTGATTTTTCGCATCTATGATTAAATTTTGTAAATCATCTTTATATTTATCTAGACTCTTATCATTAAGGTTATCAATTTTTTGAATTGCTTGGTTTGCTTTTGCGATAAACAAATTAGCAGCAAGATCAGTTTTCTTATCAACATCAGCTACATANAAATGTCTTTTTGTTTTTAGATTCAGTGCAGGAGATTTTTCAATCATAGAAAGTAAATCAAATTTGCTAACGGGTATATTTTTTTCATCTGCAACTTTTAAAAAGCCACCAATAAGTTTTCCATCTTTATCAAACTTNGCNATGTTTGTTTCTTCTAATTCTTCTCTTGTGATGTTAGATCTAATTTTTGTGTTAGGTACTTTTAGTGTACCCATTCTGTTTTCATTTTGAAATTCATTTATCCAATTTTTAGCTTTAATTGGTTTGTTACTAGGATGTTTTGCTAGAAAGTCATAAGCTGCAGAACCAAATCTTGTAGACTTACCACCTACTGATAAAGGGTTCAAATCTACTCTTGCTTTTATCTGTTTACCAAGTTCATCAAAAGTGTTTGAAGGTTTTCTTTGAGCTTGTTCTGCTAAAACAGATTTAGCTCTATCCATCTTTGTTGGGACTATTTCTAAAACTTCATCGACCTGATCTTTAATAGCTGGCACCGTGTTCCGTGTTTCGGGGTTCCTAGGTATCTTAGTCCCGAACACACGTGCAACCCTCCCGATCCCAGGTGCACGATTTAAAAAATAAGCAGCAGCTCCACCGACTGCTCCTAAAGTTAAAAGCCCACCTACGGGAGAAGGATCATAATCAAACCCTTCGTCAGGTTTTGCAGGAACTGCATTGGTCGGCTCTTCTGCTAAAATTTCTTCGATAGTTTTATTGACGTCAGACATTACTTGATAAGATCTTTAATGTACTCTCCACCTTTACCAACAACAACATCTCCACCTTCATTCATTGTAGGGATATCTCTATTTAGCATTTGATTTTCTCTCGCGTCTTCAAAAGTAAAAACAACAGCAGGATTTCCCATTTTACCCATGTCATCACCATAAGCAGCTTTTTTTAAAGCTTTGTTTAATTTTTCGCCTGGGGTTTTTTTCTTTAAAAATTTTGATGTTGTACTTTTTTGTACCTTGCCTTCTTTTTTTGCTTTTTCTAATTGTTCTTTTAAGCTAGTGGCTGTATCACCTATATCCATTTTTTCCTCCTAATAATATTTGTACTGTTTTGGATTAGGATAGTCATACATATCCTCTTTCCAATCAGTAAGTAGTTCTATAAAATTACCTTGTCTGTATCTTAACATGGCTTGAGACATACTATCTACATAGTCATCATGTGCACCATGAGGAAATGCAGCGCATTCTTCAATCACTTCCTCAGCCCAGTGTTCTCCCTCTGGATACCATATGGCTCCAGATTCGAAAAGTGGTGCAACCGAGTTAACTCTGACAAATTTATCTTTACCCTTGGTTGGTACGAAATCTACCACGGGTATTCCCATTCGTCTAAATTCTTGAGCGAGTGGTTGTCCTGTTGCCTTAGCTTCAATAACCACGGTCTCAGGCTCCCAGTACTTGTACTGTTCGAGAGCTATGGCTTTAAGTTCAGGAAAATCATACTTACCCTTCATCGCGTCTAGTAGGATAACATTTGGTTCTTTGCCTTCTTCTGGAAAAAATATTCCCCAAGTTGTAATAGCAGAGTAGTCTGCAGTTTCTTTTTTTGAAAATGCTGTATCATAAGATTGTATAATTCCTTGTAAATTTGGAACATCTTTTTTCTTCCAAGGTCTCCACCATTCTCTTTTGATAATCGCACCTTCTTCAGAAGTTGGTTCTTGCATGTATTGTGCTGACCAATTTCTTATTGGTAAAGATGCTTTAACTTTCAGTAATTCTTCTTTCTCCCAATACTCAGGCCACACAGGTTCTTCATTAGGCATGATTGCAGGGAAAGAAATTTGTTTCCACCTGTCTGCCTTTGGTTCTTTTTGCGCCTTGATCAATCTGCCTGTAAGGTCATCCTGAGCCCATCTTGTCATTACGACAACAATTGTTCCTCCAGGTTGCAAACGTTGTCTGGGTCCTGATACGTACCAATCAAAACTTTTTTCCATAGCCGTATCAGACAAAGCATCTTGCTCAGTATGTGGATCATCGATAATAAGTAAGTCCGCCCCTCGTCCTGTGATAGAACCGCCTACCCCCGCTGCATAATATTCGCCACCATGATTGGTCTCCCAACGTCCTTTAGCCTTACTATCTTCTCTTAGTTTAACATCTCCAAAGATCTGTTTATACTCTGGACTGTCCATTAGATTACGAACCTTTGAACCGAACCTTGCTGATAATTCTGAGTTATGTGATACCTGCATAATTTTTAATTTTGGAAACTTCCCTATCATCCAAGCAGGAAATAAATATGATGCAAATTCTGATTTAGTATGTCTAGGAGGCATATTAATTATGAGCCTTCCTTTACGTTCCTTTGATATTTTAGTAAATTCTGCTGCTATTATCTGATGGTGCCCCCATCTTTTTGGGTTCTTATCTAATCTACATATGAAGTCAGGCCAAACATTTTTTACAAAATATATAAAATTATCCTGACAAAGTTTAATATGTTCTATAAATTTTTTTTCAACAACAGCTCTTAACTGGTCAGTTGTTAATAATTCTTTTTGTACCATCTATATTTAATCTCACTATGAACTTTTTCTTGCCACTCCCTNCCTGGTCTAGTTGTCCAACCTTTACCTTTTGCAAAGGGTCGAGTGACAGCTTCTTTTTCAAAGCCACAAGCATTCAAACTAATACCTGACTCTTTTTGTAGGGTATAAGTAATAATTTTTTTGCCACCCATAAGCTGCCATATGTTCCAAGCTTTTGCATACAAAAAACTATTAACATTTTTTGTTCCATCAGAACAGGTTCTTAGTACCTCTGCAGTATACCTATTATCTAACTTTCTAGCTACAGGTCTACCAAGCACTAGNATTCCTACTAATTTATCATTCTTCAAAGCTCCTAAACAAAATTTACAACCTCTTACCTTCTTACTATGTCGATGTAACTTAATTATAAAATTGTTAGCTTCAGCCATTGAAATAGGGATACATTTCATTTTCATTTTGGGTCCCCTTTTGTATCATAATAAAATAAACTCGACTACATGTATAGATCTTATTCTCAAGGCGATCTCTGTGTTCCATTGTAAGTTGTAGAACGTCACAAAATGTTGTGGTTATTGATCTTATGTCGTACTAGATATTGAGCCTTCTAGCAACGTCACCTTCGGGGAGAAGCTGTACCAGGCAGCAGCATCTGCCTGCTGCCTGTAACTTTTTAGATATAAGGATTGTGTAAAGAGTTAGTTCTTTTTGGTGGTATTAATTTATTCCAAGTTGGTTTGTACTTTTGTATCCAACGTCTTTCATACCATCTTATTTTATTATGATCTTTTACTCGCAGTATTTTTACAACGCAGTTCATTCTATCTAAATCATAAGAACGTAAGCGTTGATGAACGTCAAAAAGAGACATTCCAATATAACGAATAAGTTTTGTTTCTTTACCAATAAGAAAGTATATCCCCCCATAAGCAGAGGGGACATAGCTAGGTTTTAGATTGAATATTCTTTTACTCATTATTCAACTGTTCAAGAATTGGTTTTAAATTTCTAATTAGATTTTGTTTTAATTCTTTAACAATATCATCATTAGGATACTTAACCAAAATTTCTTCAACTGCACTTTCTAACTGTTTATACATAAACTGATAGTTTAAACTAGTTGTAGGGTTGTCAGTTGGTTGGTCAACTTGTTGAGCATTTTGCTCAACAAGTGTTGTATTAAGTATGTTAATTAAATCGTTATTAGGCATTAGCACCTCCGACTTTTTCATACTTAACTTTGATTTCAGTTGTTTCTAATTCAACCAAAAATTCCTCGTACAGTTTTGGATATTTTTCTTTGAATTTAGATGTATCAAATCTTTTCATCTTTCTTTGAATAAGTTGAGCAAAACCCTCAAACTCATTGTCCATATCATTTAAGATAATAAGATTTGTTTTTAAGTCTTTGAAATATTCTACATATTCAGGTTTCATAAGACTTGTTTGTTTTGTGTATTCTGAAATTGTACTTTTCAAAATACCATAGTTTAACAATGCAAGTTTTTGTTTTTGACTTGCTTTTTTAACTCTTATTTTTTTAAGAGTGTTTTTTTGCTTTGTCATAACTTTACTCCTTTGTTTTTGTTTAAGTTATAACTATCTTATATAGATAAGATTTTTAAAAACAACCCTTTTTTTTACTATTTCAAAAAAAAATTTCCTCCATAGAGCCACGCACATTAAGATTTCGACCTCAATGCGACCTATACCTCATAGCCTTTTTTTATCAAACCAACTTTTAAATTTTCCGACATAGTTCCGTGCTGGGACTTTAATCTTTCTTCTTAAAATAACTAGAGAACGCAGAAACGAGAAACGAGACGGCACGGTTTGACCGTGCCGATTGTATAAATAATAAGCACAACATAGATAGACTACTACTTCAACAAATTCGAAATCCATTACTATCTTCGCAGAACTCAATGAACTCTTTTACGTTTTCCAAAGTGAATGGATAAGAACTTCCATAATCATATTTAGATTGAATCCAATTCCACGTGTCATGGTCTTCAGCAGGGTAGTCTCTTGGTGCTAGACCTTTCTTGTTTGTTTCAGCTTCAACTTTCTTCCGAAGCATTTCATGTAGCTTATTTACTTGGGCGTTGTTGGTCTCGGCTTTTTTTGTATCTTCCTTTGTTTCATCAATAGCTTTTTTTACCATGCCATTATCAATCAAAGCCCTTAATTGATTTGCTATCTGTTTCGCTTTTTCGCCACTTACCTCATGTCCCTCGTTATGTTGCCACGCAGGTTTATCTTCATGCTCAATAACTCCCGTGTGTTCACATACAAATTGAGCGAGGCGTCTCCACCACCAAACATTGTTTCTGAAGTATTCGCCCTTTTCTGTTTTGTGTTGTCCTAGACTGTATAAATCAAAGCCCATATTTTCTCCTTTTGTTTATGTTTATCCCATCAATGTAAGACTTTATTTGGTAAAGTCAAGTACAAAATTTTCACGATCCACGAGAGCTTCTGGAAGAAAAACTGGGGGGCTGGCTCTGGGAGCTGGTCTTTACACTCTTGAGTGTCGCCCAACGAGGAACTACCAACGAGACCACGCCTCTTCCACCCGAACCTCCTCCAGCATCACCAGCTGTGGCGCCAGGGACATTACCATAATGTTATAGCTGCTAGGACCGCGAACGCAATAAACGAGGGAACGCGAGCTGCAATGGCTGCCGAAACGGCAGCCCATCCAATGATCATGATCCCCACTAACATGTTACCTGCCCCATGTGATTCCCTCCACATCTGTCTTGAACTTAACGTGTTGACGCAACTGCATCTTCGTAAGGATCCTTGGCACGTTGTCTAACAAACCTTCACCTTTGAGTCTGCTGCCCTTGGTAATGCGTACCCACATTTTCTCTGTGCCACCGCGCTCCTTGAACCACACGTACACATACTCCCGCATCGAAGGCCTTCTCTCCAGTGCTTTTATTTTAAAATATGTTTCTTTGCCGTGTTCAGGGCACGAGAAGACNACATTGTCTTCTTCCATTTGTTTGGCTTCTTCTGAGTCCAGAGGATCTCTCCAAATAAATTTATCTTTGGTCATAGTATTACCCCCACGAGCTTCAGGATAACAATGATGCTAACGCAAAAGGTTAGCTCTACTAGTATACTTTTAGACATTTCTTTCTCCTATGTTATGTGTCCCATGTATATAAGACTTCTATCTCCTGCTGTCAAGAATTTTTTTCCAGAACTTTTCCCACACGAGTCGTGAGCTCTGGTGCTGGGCTCAGCGTCCTATCCTNTTGGTCAGCGAATGGCGATGAACGAGGACGAGGAAACGAGGACTTGGATACCATCACCTGCTTCCCAGATCCACGCTGCACCAGCCAGTATCCTATTTACCTGAGTGGTGTCAAACGAGAGTTCATCAACGAGAACGTAGGATCGGGAGACATTCGCTTCCGCAGCACCCAGCTCCTGGCGCCAGAGTCCATGCTTCTTGAGTGGCATAAAACGAGGAAACGAGAACGAGCTAACGTGGACTTCGGGCTGCAGCACCAGCCGTTCTGGCCAGTAGGTTCCTGATCCCTGTTGTGCTTATGTCCGAGGACGTAGCAACGAGGTCAACGCAACGAGATTCACGGTTCACGGCCAGAATTTCTATGGCTCTTTGCTTGAGGGGGGAGTTCAGAATAAATACTTTACCACCTGCCCTTTGATATTTAATATGCCAATTGATTTGCCACTTTGACAGGCCTCGATTCTTGAGATCATTTGCTTTGAGTTCGAGCCAAAAAATAGTATTGTTTAGCACACAATGAACATCTGGAATTCCATTAGTTGTACTGCTTTCTACCCTTGTAAAATGTGCGTTTTCTTTAATCTTCTTGATACGATTCCACAGCTTAGTTTCACCAGTTTGAGACACAAATAAATCCGATCAAGAATTGCAAATGCAACCGTAAAAATCACCACTTCCATCTTTCATAACATGACGATTTATGGGTGAATCTAAATAGTCTGTAAGGTGTAATCTTACGATATCACATAGATTAAAACAGTCTAATTCAGCATAAATTTTTACATTTTGTAACATTTCTTTGGTAACTTCTACCAACGAATATAAACCATCATTGTAAATAATCAGTTCCATTATAATTTCCTTATTGATGTTATTACACTATTAGGAATAATAGTTGTATTTCCTACACTCTCCATGTGACCTGCATCTCCTTCAGCTCCGTCCTTTAAACCAAAATCAGCAAAGATTCTCGTAATACCTTTTGAACGAGACAACAAATGTCCCTTAGTAACACATCTTCCTAACTGACTTTTATGCACAGCATCAATTGTTTGCCAACCTGCCTCTCCAACAATATCTAACCACTGCACTTCTACCAAAGGGTACTTATCAATTTGAGTTTTTTCAAGTTTTTTATTTATCTTTATGATTTTTCGTGATGACATATACGTTTCCTATACTAGTTGTTAATGTGCTGTTATGCACTTCGTTAAATACCTTCATAAACATTTTCCAGTCTTTAGTCTTTAACAGACGTTTCTGGCGTAATGTCAATGATGTTTTTGGCTTCACCGATTTTCGACTCAAGCTCATCTAAACGTTTCTCCAATTGCTCTCTTGATAATCCTTCTAATCCTAAATGTGTTACTTCTTTTCGATCAACAAAGAAACCTGCCATTTTGCCTTTTGCTACCTCAGCATTAATTGCTGCAGTAAACTGACCTTTGTTCTCTGCACCGTTTCGTAACCTGTCATAAGTTTTATAAGATTTTAATTTATCTTTTTCGTAAATTGCTAATTCTTGAGCCATTCGTTTTTCTAAGTATCTACAAACATGTGGATTAACATCAGGATTGGTTAATCTACTTGCTGTCTCAGTAGGGCCATATTTGTTTTTGGAAGTGTAACCAGCTTCTTTAGCTGCATCTACCTTCGAAATCTTGCCATAATTCTCTACGTAAATATCTACAAATCTTTTTTGTTTTGGTGTTAATTCAGTAATTGTCCGTAAAGCTTTTGATTTTTGTGGCATGTCCATATACTATACCTCTATCCTAGAAAAATAAATACAGGTCAATAAAATTCTATTTTTTGTTCGTAAGAAATGTAATTTTTCCTAGAATTCTAGGAAAATTCCTAGTAGTTTCCTAGTTCTTTTTGTTCTATTAGTNTTGATATTACTTGTTTTTCCTAGTTTCCTAGTAAAAAGTGTTGAAATGAAAAAAAATTATTTATTTTTTTTTCTAAGTAAAGGGTATAGGGAAACACACTACATTAGAACGTTTCTAAAGTACTTTTTGGTTGATTTTCATGTGAATCACGTATATCTCTATAGTGTTTTTCATTTAGCTCTTTTCTCACATAAACAGGAGGTCAACATGGATTGGATCCAGGGGGAAACCCCTTCTATGCTGGCCCGTGAGCCGTGGTCAATTGCTCTTGACAACAGGTTCAAAAAAATTATATACCGTACACGATTAATTAATCATCCCTACGTTTATGTTTAAGGTAGCTCTGGGGAGGGGAGACTCGAACCAGGGCTTAAACAATCACAGAAATAAGGATACTAGTAAACAAAGCTGTCGTTGCATCACTCACGCATCTTCGTAAATGTTCTAAATGTTTACGATGGTATTTTTTAGATTCATGCTCCTTACAATCACGGTACTTGTGATATTGAACATAATATCTTCTCCAGGCTACTTGTTTTTGGGTAAATTTTATATCACCTCTTTTAATGGCTTTTATATACTGTTCTTTTACATGCTCAGGGGTAAAACCTGACCAGTAGCAAATCCTTTCGAAATCATCGTTAGAATTAAAAATCCAGTTATGTGCATCGAATTTATATACACTAGACTTACGATCATTTTGATTAGTTGCTGAATCTTCAATGGCATTACATAAAACACCACGCCACAGCTTCTCCTCTGATGGCACCTCTTGTGTAGAAAGTAACTTAGCTGCGAAGCTAGTGCCCATAAGTTTTAATAAGGTAAGTGAGTAAGTCACGATAGTAAACTACCCTTTCTGGGTCACTTCTTTTTTTCTTGAAATGGAAATTATAATCATCTTCAACATTTTCTATTAAATTTGTTATATCTTGTCCAGTCCATCCCTCTATTTTAGGTATATCAAGAAAGTCCTTAAATAAACTCATATCTATAGTGTACTCATTTGCCATCTAATTTTCCACCTTCTATAACATTTAACCGCACTATCTTTGCCTTCTTTTCTACCCTTTTTTGCTTAAAATTTTTCCATATCATTTGTATATCCTGCATAAAATTTGGATCAAATGTTTCATTGTAATCAAATTTTTGACCCATATACAATCTAAACATCACACCTGTTACAAGTGCGTACTCTTTCATAGTCAATTTTTTTGCAAGTATATGTATGGATTTATGTAAATCGCTAATGTCTTGTGTATTTTTTGCCACGAATCAATTCCTTTAATTTTGTTAAAATGCTAACAATTATTGAGCCGTGACTCGTGTTGATTGGTTCTAGATACCCATTACCATCGCAATGCTGACATAACTTTAAAGGATCTGTAGCTTGTAGTTCTTCTGCGTTTGCAAAATATCCATTTCCTTTACAGGTTATACATATTTCGTATGATTGTACCTTATCAAAAGGATTAATTTCTTTAATACCAAATGTCAAACCTTTTTTTCTCATATACCCCCTCCTTTTCTCATTGCATCCAAACTGAATGTCTTATCATGGTATGGTTTAGTTCTTGGATTTTTACCTTTAGGCCACCTACATTTTATTTTCATTATTCTTTCATTATGCATTTTACCAGATACAATTATTATATCATGACCATTTTCATGACTATGCACATGATGTCTTATATACTCTGGAAGTGTAATTTCAGAATTATCTTTTTTACTCATTAATGATCCTTTCCTTTTCTGAAACAATCTTCTAACAAGTCCAATCTTTTATTTATTTTATCAATATCTTTTTTCAAAAGATCTTGCATAACATTCATCGCTTTTAAAAGAGTTGTTAACTGTTCCATTGTATGTTTGCTAACAATAACTTTATCTTTTTGATTTGCCATTGAGTAAAGTTTTTAAATATTTATCAACTGGTTGTTTTGTTTTCTTTGCACGAATGTCTACGTATTCATGTATCATTTTAGATATCATGCTCGCAGGTGATCTAAATTTAGCATCACACAAAGCTTTTAATATATCGTAATCAGGCTTTCTTACTGCTACTGACTTAAATTTATTTATATCCATGTTTCTTGCACTCCTCTTTGCATTGTTGCCTGGTTTTTATTTTAGGATCATACATTACGTTATGCACCCTTTCAAAGTAAGGATTCACATCACTAAAAGGATAACCCTTTCGCTTACTTATTCTGTTTATAGCAGCAAGCATACTATCTCTCCAATCTTTCTTTACCATATAATAGGACCCAGGATTAAACCTAGAATAACTAATAAAGTTTTTGGAAACGAAATTAACAAAATAAATATTAACAAAAAAAATTCTAAATTATCAAATTTCATAATTAATAAAATTTTGGTAAATTAACTTTATGCTTTCCCATCTCAACACCTTTTTTTACAAGTTCTTTTAAACAATCATCAAAACATGCTTTTTCATCTTTTGATTGTTGAGCCATGATCTTCATTCTAGCAAAACCAAAAACAAACAAATTATGTATGCAATGCCAATCAGCTGCAAACTTATCTTCGTTCTTTTTAAAACTTTTAATGTATGCATTAAAATGATCGTGTATACCTTTGTAAATTGGTTTTACAAATTTATCATATTTTTTTTGATGTAACTTATTTCTTTTATTCATTACTTTTCCTTTTGTTTATGTTTAATCTCATCATTCACAAGTAAAGTAACTATCTCTTGATTGAAGGGTCTGTAGATATTACCGAAGTCATCATCAACAAAAATGTTTTTTACATTTTGTTCATGTTTGATTTTTTCATTTGACGACATCATATCCTTCCCCCAATAATCTTGACCCTCTATAGCACTTAACTGTCTATCAAGTTTTTTAATAAGACGTTGGAACAACTCTGATTTACTGTTTATGTTTATTTTCATAGTCCCACTTAAATAGGATATCGTAAGTGTATTGTCAAGGGTAATTTTATGGCATAGTAGATATATGCAAGAATATTTTTTAATTGGACTTTTATGCTTGGTAAATCCATTAACTGGCCTCGATCAGTGTGCTTATATCAATGAGAACCCAATAAAACTTTATGATCTTCAAAATTGCAAAAACCAAAGTATGTCAAAAACCAAGGAAATAGTGGTAGAAATGACAGAAAAAGGTTTCTTTGTTTCGTATATAAATATTGAGTGCTATGTTGACAAGTCTAAGAAAAAGACTTGATTTTTCGCCTTTTAGTTGATAAGATAATCACATGAAGCAATATCGTTTCAGATGTTATGTAGCTGGACTAGAATTAGATAGTGTCGTAAATGCTACAAATGATCAGAATGCGATGGATGGTTTCATAGAGAATTTAAATGAAAAAAAGTTCTCGGCCGCACCCAACTCTTTAGAAAGAGGGTTTGATAAATGGGTAATAACTTATGAGGAGCTAGGATATGGCACTACAGGAGTTAATATCGAAGAAACTAGAGCTGGAGTCGAAATGGGCACAGCAAGCGTTATCACAGGGTAGAGTGACAACGGACATGAAGTGGATCGATATTAGAATTAAAGATCTTAGAACAAAGATCAATGAGCAAAGCGTTACAGATGCAAGAGCTCTTTTACAAAAAACTGGTTAAATACTAGTTTTAATTAATTTTCGTAAATCATTAATTTGGTTAAGGGTCTTATGCCCGCTTTTTTAAGGGCACAAGGAGCACAATAATATTTTTTATTTTCTATTATTATTGGTTTGGCTTCGCAGTTTTCACATGTTCTGTAAACATGTAAAATACTTTTTCCGTGTACTTTCTCATCTTTCCTTGCCATAATTTTTCCATTAGTTTAGACATATCAGGATGTTCATCCCAAGTGAGATCATTTAATTTTTTAAAAAACATTACTTCATCTTTATTTTTAGCTTTGTAAAAAAAGCTACCTTTGACATCTTTTTTTTCAAGTATTCTAAATCTATCACTTCCATCTGTAAGTTGGTTTTTTTCATCAATAACCATTGGACATAGCAAACCATTTTTTTCAATGTCTGCTTTTAATAAATCAGCATTGAAAGCTATTTTCTTTTTTATATCTTCGAATTTTTTAAGGACTAACTTATCTTTAAAAATCATATAAGTTGGCCAGGCAACAGTTCCAATACCTGCTATTTCATTTTTATGTAGCTTGTCCAAAGTCATCTCCTAAAGCAATATCAACTTTACTAGGCACTTTAAATTCCATACATGTTTCCATAATATTTTTTATCTTATTCTTATCATCTTCTGCTTTAACATCAAAGCATAATTCATCATGTATTTGTAGTTTCGGCATAAAACCTTCATTATAACAAGCAATTATGGCCTCTTTTGTTTGATCTGCTGCACTTCCTTGTATCAATCTATTTAAGGCTTTATAGGTAAATGCTCTTTTTATGTTCTGCCTACCATACTTCGATACAGCATTTTCAAATGTTTCAGGTGTGTGAATACCAAAATCTTTAGTTTCCCACATATTAAATCTACATTTTCTACCTTTTTTAGTTCTAATCACACCTTCTTCACTTGCTTTTTGCATACATCTATCGGATAATAATTTAACAAATGGCACTTTTCGATTATATTTTGCTATTAGGGATTCTGCTTCTTCCCGTGTTAACCCTAGGGATATTGCTAATTTATTTTTCCCCATTCCATACATCAGACCTAGTCCTATTGTTTTTGCTTGTGATCTTTCTATGCCTGCTAGATCTGCTACTGTTTGATGGAAATCTGTTTCTGAATTCGAATATGCCTCTACTAGTTCGGTAGATCCTTCATATCCTTCACCAATGCTCGCTGCGTAATGAACAACCATTCTTGGTTCTTGTTGTGAATAATCAAAGGAACCCCACTGACAGCCTTCTTCTGGTAAAAATAATCCTCTGATTCTTTTTGCATACTCTTTATTACGAGCGGGAAGCTGTTGTAAATTAGGATTAGCCATAGACAAACGGCCAGACACGGTCCCACCACTATCGCTACGTAATTGATTAATTTCTGCATGAATACGTCCGTTATACTCGTACTTAAGTATACTTTGCAAGAAGGTGCCATGAAATTTATTTATTTCTCTTGCTTGCATGATTAACTTACAAATTTTATGCTTTGAGTTTGATAACCAATTCGTAGTAAAGCTAGGCTCACCTGTAGGAGTTCTAGGAAACTCTATCTTCATTCTTTCAAAAGCATGACCTATAGCCCTGGCCTTCCAAACGTCTAAATCCTGACCTGCTATATCCTTAATAGCCTTCAAAACACCCTTTTCCTCGTCCATAAAGGCCTTTTTAAGGGCATTCGCCTTCTCAACGTCCACTAGGATACCCTTTTCCCTCATTTCTATTAAAATAGGCAATAATTGGCTTTCCATAGACCATACGGTTTCTAAGCTTTGTTGCTGTATTTCTACCTTAAATCTTTGCCAAAGCAGGTACGTGAGCCGTGCATCTTGTTCCGCATAAAACCCGACATGCTCTGCAGGTAACTTCCACATCTCAGCCTTGGGATCTATGCCATGATCCTTCGCTGCTTCGTTTAAATCTTGTTCACTTTTAAGTTCTCCTAAATAATCTTTTGATAAGTTGTTTAAACTGTATGACCATCTTGTTTCATCTATAATACCCGCAGCTATCATAGTATCAACAATAGGACCATTTATTTTTATCCCCATTTTTCTTAACCAACCAACATCATATTGAGCATTATGAAAAATTTTAGTTGATGGTAATGCACATACATCTTTCATATATTGAATAACTTGGGGTTCAATCATGTTACCTCCACCTAAATGTTTGAAAGGAAAGTAACCTTGCCATCCTTCTACGGCAACTGCAAAACCTATGACGTATCCATTTCCTGTAGCCCAACCAGCTCCAAGTTTATTATTTATACCTTCATCTCTAGTTTCTAAATCAATTGCAATTTCATTGTAAGCAGATAAATCTTTATACTCTGACGGACATGACCAAATATGTTTTTTAAAATTAAATGTAAATTGTAAACTCATTCCATGTACTTCTTTTTTATTAAATTGTTAATTTTTTGTTTATTACTAAATGCATAAAGGCATGCATTGTAGTTGTGTGGAAATATTTCAAAGTAAGGTCCTTCTTTTCCATGACACCCATTTCTTGCAGGATAAATTTCTAAAGTAAATTTATGTCTAGCTACGGTTATGTTTTTTCTTTTTAGATTCGCCATTCAAATCTTTTAACTTTAATTTTTCCAATTCACAATAGTGAATTATTTTATCTAGATCCTCAACTCCATTTTTGTGTAAGTATCTACATACATACTTTACTACGTTACCTTGAAAAAAAGAAAGATTATTTTTTGATATAAATTCGTATGGCTGTATATGAAAGTTTTTGTAATGTGATCCACCAACCTGCTTATCTTGTGGAAAAGCATTATCGAACATTTCTTTGTCACTCATAATTTAAATGCCTGCAGAGTTTCTAATTTTTCTTCAGCATTAGATATTTTTTCAATAAGTTTATCGCATTCATCTACATGTTGTGGATGTTCTCCTATACCCACAGGTTTTTCCATGTAAATTTTTAATGTTGCTTCTGCCTCTGAAATTTGTGCATTGTATCTATCTTCTAAAGCTTGTATTATTAAATTTCTAAACACCGCACATTCCTTCGCATTCATTGTTAAACAAATCTTGTTGACTATCTTCTTTAAATTTTACCTCATCTAAAGGTTTACACTGCCTATGAACAAAGTTTTTGACTGGTGTATTATACATTCTCATATGTTTATCAAATTCTACAGCTTTTTCAAACTCTTTTGGTCTATTATTTTTCATATCTAACCAAAAAGCATCATCATGAAATGGGCAACCAATGCAAGCTGATTTAGCTGGTGTTCTATAACCTTTACCCTCATACCATTTAAGGCAATCCTTTCGTGACATATTCTTTTCGATTAAAGGCCAAGTGTTTTTTTGCCACCAAAATCTTGAAGGTTTCATTCTCATTATTTCATCAGTAGAGATGCCAACCCATACCTCTACCCAATCATCTTTTTTCATTCTCTGCCTTGGTTTATAACCTAAAACTTCTCTTATCTTTTTAGCAATTGGAGTAATCTTGTACTCTCGTGTGCATTGTCTACGACCCATACCTTTTTTACCTTTTTCATTTAATGTATAGAATGGAGCAGAAGCAAATTGATTACCTCCTGGAGATAAAGCTTTCAATATATCTTTATCTAAATCTCCTTTTTTACAAATATGTATTGGTATGGATATTGTTTTTTTAAGCCACTCTAAATGTTCTAACACGGGAGCAGGTTCCCAACCTGTATCAGCGAATACCATAAAGTCTGGTTTTTCTTCAAATAACCCTTCATGTGCCATCAGAGCCATTGTGCTTGATTGTACACCAGCACCCAATGACAATACTCTTGCAAGCGGTTTATCTTTTCTTTTAATCAATTTTCCTTCTATTCTTGTTATCATGTTTTTTCATATATATTAAATAGTCTTCACCAATAGGATAGTGATATTTATAGTCTGTGCTTAAAATATGCAAAGTATCTCTTGCACGAGTTCCACCTGTATACCAAACTTTTTTTTCGTGAGACTTTTCTTGTTTATTTTTGTGCCTGTAACTAGCTGGCCAATTAGCCTTAGAATATAATACAACATGATTTGCTTCATCACCTTTGACACTGTGTATTGTATCAATTACTACTCTTGGTGCTTCATCTAATGTTTTAGTTCCATATCTTTTTAATAGTCTTAAAAAATATATAGCTTGTCTTGGTGAAAAATTTCTTTTTAATATCCACCACCATTGTTTATTTTGCATTTCGTCTTGCATATCAAGACCACACCATTCTCTCAAATCATTAAAATTATATTCTTGAAAGTCTGGTACACCCTTCCAAAATTTTGGTGTTCTAAAATCAGAATCTTTAAGTTCTCTAATGTATTTGAACATAATTTCAGCATCTTTTTTACCTATTTTTTTTCCATTACTCACAGCTGTCCATGCTTTTATTGCTTGCCATTGTTTTATATCAAATGATTTGTTGCCTTCATTATCAGAAAAATAAATACCTGCGTCTTTTGCTAAAGATTTAAGTTCATTCACGGTATTGTGCACTCTACCTAACAAAAACCATGTGCCCTCAAGATTAAATGGTATCTCTTTAAAATTTAAATATCTTTTTACAGCACTTTCCTTATCTTGTGGACTAAACGTTTTATCAATACTATCTAAAATTCCTTGACGCATAACCTGTGTAAATTCATGTATAGCTTTGCCATATCTTCTTGTCTTTTTCAAAACAACTTTTCTACCTGGAAAATAATGTGTAAAGTATTTAGAATCTGCTCCATTCCATTGATATATTGCTTGGTCATCATCACCTGCTAAATAAATTCTTTTAACATTGTCTACCATTTTATAAATTACTGACCATTGAAGTGGTGTAAAATCTTGAGCTTCATCTAAAATTAAAACTTCCAATTGTGGGAAATCTATAGAATCTATTGCCCTTTCGATCATGTCTGTAAAGTCTATAAAAGAAACTTCTCCGCCTGCTCTTTTGTAATGTTCATAAGTATCTATCTTTCTCAAAAAAACATCTAATGAATCTTGTCTATTACTTTCTTGTTTGTAAATACGAATTGGATCTTGCATCATATTTCTTGCTTTATCATAAACACCAAGAGACCAGTCTTTATAAGTAAAGTTATCTTCAGCTAATCTCGAATCACTTCTTTTTACAAAACTATTCTGTAGAGCGTAATCAATCATACAAGCTTTTGTATCAAAAATTTCCTCCTCAAAATATCTTCTACAGTAAGAATGCAATGTTCTAAATCTGCTAAATTGTTTATCACTTATATGTGGAAATGCTTCAGAAGCTCTTTTTATGGCTGTGTTTACAGCTTTGTTTGTAAAAGATATAAATGCTATTTTTTCTGGATCTATACCAAGTTTAATATATTTTTTAACAACTCTCTCAATCAATGTCCAAGTTTTACCTGTACCAGGAGGACCAAATATTTTTATGGTCTTATGATAAAGTTTTTTATGTTTTTGGAGTTCTGAATTTTGTATGATACTGGTCATCCATTTCGCTCACTATGTTTTTAGTATTAGTTTGTGTCTGTTTAATTGCCTGATGATTTACAAACTCAGGCATTGTAACATACCAAACATTTTTTTCTCCTTCATGATAATCATGTTTATCACATTTAAGTAATCTTAACGCTTCTACGACAGATGCGAAAGCCTTATTTGAATTTCTCTTTAAAAACCTATCTAATGTTGCTCTTTTAAAATACACAATATTTGATTTAGAGTCTAAAACAGTATAGCCATCTTTTAATTTATTGAAATCATCTTGTTCAATTGTAGTTTCAAAAAAATCTTTTAACGTTTGATATTGTTCCTCTTCCAATGTATCTTCATATTTTAATTTAGTATTTTCAACTGCAGACTCAACGATGTGTTTCATTAATAGTTCAAACGGATCAGGACCTTTTTTAGGTCTAGGTAAAGTTAACCAATACAGTCTATGTTTAGCTAAACAAGTTCTCCAAGTTTTTTGATCTTTAATATCTTCTGCTCTAAAAGATATGTGTGTATCTCTAAAATCACATTCCCATATAATTCCTTTTGTATCTTGGGTATAAATAATATCTTTAAAGTCATTTTTAATATCAGGAGCTTGTACTCCAATACCTAACTTTCTTAGTTTACAAGTTTCTTTGTCACAAATAGAAGCAACAAATCCATGTTTAGGTGGACAAAAATATTCATAACCTTTAGTATGAACTGATTGTGCAACCATATCACTTTCTGATCTTTTTAATGGTCCTTTTGGGTGATTAGCATATATGCTTCTTTGTCTTTCCCAAGCTACATCTTTTAATTGTTTTACTGTAAGACTACCCTCAGATTTCTTCATTTCAGTAACACAAATATTAAACAACATATTGTTTCTTTCACCTGTCCAACCTTCTTGTATTACTTTTTGCACACAAGGAGGGTATTCTCTCCAATCAGTTTCTGCATTGTATTCTGTAATTTTGGATTTCAAAAATTCATTTGGTTCAACTGTTTTTTTCTTTGCTAATTCTATAAAACCACCTAACATTAAAGGTGTGTTTTGATCATCAAATGCATATTCAATTGCAGCATCTGCTTTGTGATAGGGCATACCTACTGCTTTATTTAATGGAAATACTTCTTTTGATAAAAAATATTCTTTATTTATTTCTTCAAGTTTTGCTTTTACCTTTACTTTATCTGCCCAATCAGAGAAGAAAATAAATAAGTGTAGACCGCCAGATTTAGATTTAACAGGGACAAGTGGTAAATCAAAATCTCTAATTATGTCGACATACTTTTTTTGTGAATATGCTTTATAATTAGCAGGATCAATATCAATGCAAGACCACCTCAACTTATCACCGTTCTCAGGACGGATCCCTATTAAGACGTCACCCTTAATATGATCTGACCAAAGTTGTTCGGTAACTGGTTCGTGAACCGTGAGGTAGTCTGCTTGTTTCTTACCCCGTTCATCAGTTTCCCCCGTCAGAGAAACTGTGATGAACTGGGAAGAGTCACCCTCAAAAAGTTTGAGTAACTCTTTTTGCATTAGAATGGTGTGGCTTCTTTTTTGACTTCTTTCTTAGCAGCTTCTTCTTTACCGAAGTCGACCTTACCAAAGATGTCCGATTTCATCGCACTCTCATAAAACGCTTTTGACGCTTCTAATGTACTCGCCAATTTTGGATCATCTAGATATCTATCGAATTCGACAATCCACCCATACCAAGAGTTTTGTGAGTTACTTTCTTTAGTGGTCTTCAATCTATAGGCAGTAGCCCAAGACGGTGGAGTAAAGAAACCTTTTTTACCTTTAAGTCTTCTACTTGCAATCATTGAATTCCAAGTTTTAGATTTCTTCTTTTGAGTAGATTTCATAGTAATTAATGCGGTCTCCACAGGCACATAATTACTATCTAAGATTTGTACAAAATGATTTCCTGTGTCTTCAACATAGTTACCATTTTCTAGTCTATCTTTACCGTCATCACCTCTTGTAGTTTGAGATAATATTGAAGGCTCAGTATGTATACCAACAGGTCTACCAGGACTATCCCCTCTATCTTTCCACTCATTAAAGGTATTGATGTATAAACATGGTACAACGATTAAACCATCTTTACCTTTGTATAAGGAACCAGTTATCTCATTGTAGATGTCACCTTGTTTAGCTGTCTCAATATACTTGCCATCTGATTCGTCAAGTACAGGTGAGTTTGCATAAAGGATTTTTAAAATAGGGAGTCTAGTATCCCTAGCAGTAACAAATTCTTGACCTTGTCCTGCTGACTCTTCCAAATTAAATGTAGTTGGAAGGGACGCTTCTTTTTTAACTGCTACATCCTTGGCAGCTTCTTTTGCTTGTTGCATTGTTTACTCCTTCGCTTTTATCTTTGTTCGTGTTGCTACGTAAACACCGAATAAATCGGCAGGAACATTACGACCATTTTCGATTTCATCTCTTACGAAACCTTTTAATGTCATAGGTTCTACCTTTTCGGCTTGCTTAACATTATGCCCTTTATTTCTTAATTCGTCAACCAAAGTTTTAGCTTCATTATCTTGGCTTCTTCCAAAAGTTAAAGTAACATTATTTTTGATTAAATCTCCGTGACCATTATCACGTAACCAATCAAAAGCTTCTTCCTGTCTGGATACAGGTATCCTTGCTGCATAGTAAGGTTTTACTTCTACAGAGGAACCATCATTAAGTTTTAATAATTGTATCCCAGCTTGTTGCATGAGATTTGGAATATCGTTTTCAGAAAGTTTTGTTTCAGTCGCTTTTACTTTTTTTAATTTATCTTCTAGATCTGATAGTTCTTTCTGGACGTCCAATAACTCATTACATTTTTTTGCTATGTCTGCTGACATGCTAGTATCGATTTTTACGTCTTTCGATAACTGTTCTAAGTCCATATGACCTCCTTGTTTATGTGAGGATCTTATAAATATGTTATTTGACAATGTAAAGAAAAAAATATATTAATGGGACAACTCATTAGAGATTTACACGAATGACGGAACAATACATATATAAAACAAAACCTTTTGAGCATCAGCGCCAAGCTCTGATTCAAGGCGCAGAAAAAAGAAATTTTGCATATTTTATGGAAATGGGTACTGGTAAAACCAAGGTTGCCATTGATAACGCCTGTTGGTTGTATCAAAAAAATAAAATAGATACTGTAATAGTTATTGCACCTAATTCAGTTTATAGAAATTGGATTAAAGAAATAAAAACACATGCACCTATAAATGATTTAAATATATGTGCACATAAAATGGAACCTTTTAGATGGAAAGATGGTTATTTAAATTGGTTTTTAATTAATGTTGAAGCATTATCACATGCAAGTGGTGTAAAGGTATTACAAGAAATTACTCTAAATCATGCTTCTTCATGTATGATGATTCTAGACGAAAGTACAACCATAAAAAACAGATCAGCAAAACGATCAAAAAACATTTGTAGATTAGGTAAACCAATCCAATACAAAAGGATACTAACAGGCTCGCCAATAACAAAATCTCCATTAGACTTATTTACTCAATGTGCCTTTCTAAGCGAATCACTTCTAGGATTCAAATCTTTTTTTACTTTTAGAGCAAGATACGCTGTAATGCAACAAATAGAAATGAATGGCAGAGCAGTTCTTTTTCCCAAATACTATACAAATCTTAATGAACTTGAGGAAAAACTTAAAACATTTTCATATAGAGTAAGAAAACACGAGTGTTTGGACCTTCCTGAAAAACTATATCAAGTAAGACAACTCACTATGTCCACTGAACAGAATGAAGTGTATCAACAATTAAGAAGAAATGCGTTTGCTATCTTACAAGATAAAGAAGTGAGTTTTGCAAACAAACTTACAGAGATAATTAAACTACACCAGGTTTGTAATGGTTATGTAAAAGCTGATGATGGAACTGTTACGCCTTTTGATAATTGTGCTAAAATCAAAGACTTGATGACAATAATTGATGAAGGAGAAGGTAAGTTTATTATCTGGGCTAATTATGTTTACAACATTAAAACGATTATTGAAACGTTACAAAAGTCTTACGGTCATAGCTCTGTGGTTGCTATTTATGGAGAAGTTTCAACAGAAGATAGGACACAGGCTGTCGAACGGTTTCAAAATGATGATAGCTGCCGTTTTTTTGTTGGTAATCCTTCCACTGGTGGTTATGGTCTCACTCTTACCAATGCTAGTTATGTTATTTATTTCAGCAATTCGTATAATTTGGAAGTACGTCAACAATCTGAAGATAGAGCTCATAGAATTGGTCAAAAGAAAAATGTGACTTATATCGATTTAATAATGAGAGATACTATTGATCAATTAATTATTGGATCTTTAAAAAGAAAAATTAAAATAAGTGCAGAAACTTTAGGTGAAGAAGTTCTTAAGTGGCTTTAAGTTTATAGTATTGTTCTACTCTTTCAAACCAAAGCTCTTCATACTCTGCCAGTCTTGTCTCATCTAACTCAAAACTTTGAAACTGTAAATCTTTGGTACACATCGCAACTAAACCACCCATTATAGGCCCGTGATTCTTTTTATGTGCTAAAGAATAAGCAGCTAATTGATAGTAATAATCTGTTACCCATTCTTCTCTTTTTAATTTATTACTTTGTTTAAAGTCGATTATGTAAGGTTTATCTTTATACAAACCAACAAGATCTGTGCTTCCTGCCCATCTTTGATCATATTCTAAACTAACTTCACTACCATATATGATTTTTAATGGCTCAAGATTTTCTACAATTCTGTGTGCCATCATTCTTGCCTGGGCACCGTCTTTAGAATCATTCCAATATCCTATACCTTTTATATAGTTTTCTAACACATAATGCATTTCTGTTCCCCTTGTTGCAGCTTGAGTGGTTATTTTCTGTGCCTCTTGATAACCAACTCTAGCTCTCCATGCATCAAGTGATTTTCTTTTTTCCTCTGATTGTGTAGCTGATAATATTGTTGTAACTGAAGGTACTTTTTTTTCTCCTACAGCATAGGTTCGTGGGCCGTGATCATCGTCTCGTGTAAATTGTTTGTAAGTATACTTATCGTCCCATTTTAAATCTGTGATTGTGAATGTAGTATCAGTGCGAATAATCTTCATGCAGTAGTAATACTACATATGATTTGAAAGTACAGCTAAAAGTATTGCACCTAGTCCACCTACTATAAACTTTTCCATTCTAGCGATACGTGCTTCCATTCTATCTATTCTATCAAATGTTTGTTTTTGCATGTATCTGCAAATTCTTTCATGATGTTCTATCTTTTGTAATGCTGATTTCTTAGCCATTATAGTAAATCCTCATCTACATTTTTACCAATATAAACTTCTCCACCACCTTTTAGTTTTGTAGGAAATTCATATAAATAAGAATATTTATTTTCAATATCGCTTGAACCAATGTTTTCTGCTATGACAGGGACCGTTTTTAAAGTCTCTCCAGTTAAAGTTTTACTTTTGCCCAACCCACTTAAAGCAGCTCCTATAGCTATAGCTTTACCTAATTTTTTTAATTTTTTTCTAGACATTTGGATTCTCCGCTATTAGCTGACCTAAAGTATCATTTGGATTTAATGCTGCAAATGTTTTGGCTCTATTTGCAGATACTGGTTGTATTGGTTGTATAGGTGTTATTGGAGCAACTCCTGATTGATTACTTTCTGCACTTTTTCCTAGTGCAATTGCTTCATTGTCTATTTGATTTATTGCATCATTTGTATTCGCTGCAATTTCATTGCCTTTAAAAAAGTTTTCTGCGTTATTAATTACTTCTGTTGATGAATTTTTAATTTGCTTAAGTTCAGGATACATCCTGTTTTTGATATCATCTGCTATACCTTCTATGCTAAAATTGTCCTGTGGAACTTTGGTTGGTAATGAAAGTAAATATTGAGATATTTCGTTAAAATTTATTTTTTGTGGATCAACTCTTGGTGCATCTTTTTCTTCGTCTAAAACATAATTATATAAGTCTGCAAATGATTTTGATTGTGCTTTAGTCATAGGTTGGCTTACATAACTTTTAAACTCACCAGTTCCAGCTAATTGATCCATTCTTTTCATAGGATCAAAAACTAAATCATAAAATTGTTTTACTCTTTTAGGATCTGCTAAAATTTTACCTGCATATCTTCCAAGTAGTATGAAAGAAACAGTTGGTAAAAGACCTACTGTAGCAACCCCTGCTCCAGCTGCGATTGTTCCTGACATAGGTAGTATTCCTCCCATAACACTTCCTAAACCACCCATTTGAAATCTTCTTTTTAAATATGTTGATGCATCTCCTAAATCATATGAATACTGACCTTCCATAACTTCTAAGATATCTTCAATTTGTCTAACTGCTTTAGAACCTTCTGCACCACCTCCATACATACTTATTAATCTATTTCTTGCTGTAGCAACCTCAGATGTTGTACCAACAAGACCTAAATTTTTTCTAAATCGAGCAGGATCGAATTGTGCTACTTCATCTGTTTTTAATCTTAATTGATCGAAAGGTATGTCAGCAACACCAGCTTCCATAACCTCATCAACTTTCAAACCTCTTTTAGTTAATTCATCAGACAGTATTTCTTCATTTACATTATGTAAAAACTTATTATGCATAAAACCTTTGTCTCTTATAGTTTCTAATTTATTGAACAAAGGCACATCATTTAGTTTAGGTTTCATCATGTAAGCATCATTGAAAGCATCAAAAAAATAAATTTGTCTAAATCTATCAAAAATGGCTCGACCAGTTTTACCTGTTTGTCCACCTCTATCTACTCCCAAAAGTTTTCTTACATTTGTGATTGAAGAATCACTTCCATTCTTAAAAACATTCAATAATCCATCTGACCATAATTTATCAGGATCTAAATTTTGTCTACCTGCAATATTCAATAAACCTTTTTGTGTAAAAATATTAGAATCAAATTTATTAAATATAGCTGTTCCTTTTAATGCTGAACCCTCTGATTTAAATGTTCTAACACTTCTTGTGAATATTTCATTTGCTTTCAAAAGATCTGCTTCAAGCATTTTAACATCACCTACTAAATCTTGTAAAAATTTATTACCTGCATCAGGACCAAAATCTTTTACTTGTTGATCAAAAGCTTCTTTTACTCTTTCATTTTTAAGTAAATCATCTATGTTTTCTGGATTAGCTAAAGCATTAAAATCCTTTTTCATAGCACTATCTAATCTTCCTGCAATTCCTAATGGGTTTTTGAAATTAGTAAGAGAAATTGCTTCTTTCATTTGTCTATGAAAATCAACATATTGTTTACCCGTAACTCCACTTACGTTGTATTCGAAAGTGTTTTGAATTGCATCTAAATACTTTAATAATGGGTCCATAGTTACATCTAATTCTTGTCTAATTTTTGGATCTTCAATTCTTTTTACAACAGGATCTGAAACTTCAGAATAATACTGTTTAATAGCTTTTGCTTCCTTAAGTAAATTATCCATTTTAATAAAAGGAATATTTCCTCCACCAATATTTTCAGCAGTTCTCATTACACCTAAGTATTGTTGATCGATAATGTTATTCCATTCTCTGAAATTTTTTTTCACCTGATTGATTGCCCCATAACTAAGAATTTGAGCATCCGCATATGGAACTGATGAATCTAAAATATCAATCATTCTACCGTAAGTTTCTTTTTCTATAGCTGCTCTTGCAGCTTTTTGTGGACCACCAACTGCAGGGAAAATAGTAATTGTTTTTCCTGCATCTTTTAAACCTTTAGCTACAAAACCTACATTCTCATCAATGAGTGCTTGAGTATTTATAGGAATAGATTGTTCTCTTGCTTTTTTTGCTAAGTCATAAGCTCTATCACCTTCTAAACCAATTGCAGATCTATATCCTTTTGTCATAAGCGAAAGCATAGGGGCTAATGCAAATGCTCCAAAATTAAAGTACAAAGCATTTTTCATTGCATCTGCTGCGTGAACTAAAGATCTTTCTCCAACAGGTAAAGCTCTAATATCATCTTCACTTACGTTCGCTAAATCTTCAGAAGTTGTTGCAGCAAAATCAGTCATTAAATTAGCTGCATCAAATGTTAATGAACCTACACCAGCTCCGACAGATCCACCAAATTGTGACAATGCTTCTGTATATAAAAAAGGTGTAGGACCTTTCATTCTTATTTTACCTGGTCCTTGTCTTACAAAGTCTGCCATTTTACCTGCTGTAGAAGCTAAACCTTTTAAAAGTTTTGAACCTCTTACCATAGGTAATTTCATTAATTGTTTTTGAAATTGATTTATTTTTTCAGGTGAAATTATAGTTCTTTGATCTACACCAAATTCTGCTTTAGCATTGTTTGCAATTAAAGATTTTACAAGCATATCTCTATTTTTAATATATGGAATTATAGAACCTGTAACATCTCCTACTAATTCCAAATCTGCTCTACCTATTCCTGTAGCAGTTTCAAACGGCTGTAATTTTTTTTGTTTTTGTGCTGCTAGAATTTCCATAGCAGCATTTTGCTCAGCAGCTACTTCGTTGATACCCCCATACCCTTTGAGTTGACCTGATTTTAATAATGCGTCTACCGCAAACTTTTGATCATCGTTTAGAGTTCTTACATCGAGGGCTTTGTTATCTAAAGCCTCTTGTATTTGTTTTACAGAAGCCATTATTTTGTTCCTATATTAATAGTTTCTAATATTGCATTTATATTATCTTGCGCTTTCTTAGAATCTTTTTTAAATGTGTAGTCTTGAACTAGAGGCATATTAGTTAAACCTTCAACAAACTTATTACTTCCACCTGCGTTTTGATAACTGTTTAATGTTTCAGCAAATTTTTCATTTAAGTCATTCATGATTGCAACATAGTTACCTTTAATTTTTCTTGGTGAATCTAGTGTAAATATTTTAGTTAGCTCACCAGCGGCATCGATATCTCTTTGTGTTAAACGGTCTTCTTGTTTATTTGCGTTTGCAAGTAAGTATTTTAATCTAACTTCAATTAATTTTGCTTTTGTAATTTTTGCTAGTTCTTCGTCATTTGGTCTAAGTATATTAAACCTTTTTCTATCCATCAGAGTATACTCTCTAGCTTCTTCTAAATCTTTTCTTAAATTTTCTTGTATTAATGTTTTTTCATCTTCTTTCGCATTACTTGTAACTAATGTTTGAATATAAGCGTCTGGGTTTGAACCTGCTTCACCTGTAATTATTGCATCAGCAGCACCGATAACTGATTCAGCTCCAGATGTGAAGAGACCTCTAGGACCTATTAGATTTTCAGGTAAGTCATTTACAAATTTAGCCATACCGTAACCTAAATTTTGTCCTGATAATTGTGTTCTAAGTTTTCTTAAACTTGCATTATCTCCAGCTTTACCAACATTTACTGCACCCTCTAAATCCAAATTATTTGCTAACACCCAAGTAAAAGTGCCGTCACCATTATCTTTTTTTACAGCTTCATAACCTTTGTAAGGGCCACTATCAAAATTTTTAACATCAATTACTTTTTGACCACCAATTGCTTCGGGATCTTGTACTAAAAATCTATTTGTTGCTGCAGTAACTTGAAATTGGTTTGTTCCATCTTTTTTAGCTTTTAAATAGGCAACAGCTAAATCATTTTTTCTATCTTTTTCTTTTGCTTTAAGAGCTATAGCAGTATCAACTGTTTCGCCTACCGCTTGTCCTGTAACATCTAATAAACCTCTCACTCCCTTTTCACCTGTTTTTTTGGTTACTAAACCTGAAGCTAACTTAAGTAAAATTAAATTGTTTGTATCATCTTTAGTGCCTGTTAAATCTTCTAATTCTTTTGAAAATTTTTGAAACTCTAATGTTTGTTTAGATAATTTTTTACCTGATTCTTCTTTGTTACTTGTTCTTACAATTTCTTCTTCAACTTCTTCTGCTGAAGCATCTCCAGATGGTGCAGTTACTTTTTGTGTTTTTTGTATCTGTGGAATTAAATTTGAAGGATCAGCACTTGTAAGTTTTTCATCTGTTTGTGCAGCTACTAATCGATCTTTTACTGCTTGTTTCTGAGCATCAGTTAATTTTACATTGTTATCTTTTTCGTATTGTTTAATTTGTATATCGATTGGATCTCCCAAAACTTGATTTTTACCTGCAGTATCAGGTTGTGCAAACACAGCTCCTGTACCAAGAAGTGTACCACCAGCAATCATTGGACCATAACCTTTAGGTGTTAATTTTTTTATACCTTTACCTGTATCCCTCATTGCTTCTTTTACTTTACCAATCTTTCCTGTTCTTTTTCCCATTCCAGCCATTCTTAACGCTCTTCCCATTAAAGGTGCTGAAAGTAAAAGACCTCCTAAACCACCTGCAACTTGCCCGTAATCACCTCTCATTACTCCTGATCCTATTTCGTTGACACTACCTGCTGCGATTGGTGCAGTTAGGGCTAACTCAGCACCTGTGACTGCTCCTCTTGGTATTCTACCTGCTTTTATAGCTCTAGATTCTATTCCACCCAAGCCTGACGTTTTCAGACCTCTTTGTTCTCCCATTATTCTTGTGGCTAAATTAGGTTGATTACCACCTGTCATAAATCCAGAAGAAGGTTTTGGTGCAGCTCTTGCCGCTTTAAAAGCTCTGTAACCTCTTTGAACTGCAGGTCCTACTCTACTTAAAACATTAAAAGCTGTTCCTATACCACCTAAAAAGTGACCTGGAATATTACCTGTTTGTATTTGTTTAAAATGTCTAGCTCTGTTAGCAAACAGTTTTCTTTTTAGAACTGGATCATTCATTATCTTCCTCTTCCCATCATGTTGTAAGCAGCATATGCTCCTATCCCTGATCCTGCCGCTTGTGCTAACGGGTTAGTGCCTGGGGCCGTGGTTGCTGTTACAGCAGACTGGGTAGTAGGTAAATTTGTCATGATACCTTTTAAAAATTCTAATCTTTGATAAGGCTCATATGATCTTGCTAATTGAGTTTGTCTTGATGCATCTAATGCCTGTTGTCCTAATTGTCTTTGGACACCTCCTGCTTGCAATAAACTTTGAATGTCTGCTTGTTGCATTGCTTGTTGTTGTCCACCTAAAGCACCTAATAACTGTCCAGCAGATTGTTGTATGCCTTGTTGTTGAGCAGCTAATTGTGCAGCATTTTGAAATCCTGCAGCTAAAGATTGTCCAATATTCGATTGTGTAGCTCTTTGTAACTCAGCTTGTTGAATACCTTCTCTGCCTCCACCAAAAGCTCCTGCTTGAACTGCGTTTGCTGCAAGTTGATTTTGTGCCATCTGACCTTGTCTTGCTATCTCATCAGTTACATAAGATTGATAAGGATTTAAAAACTGACTTATGTTCGGGCCTTGTAGAGAACCAAGAACAGAACCTATACCTGCTGCAGTTGGAACGGCACCTACGCCTGTAGTCCCTGCTTGAGTAAATCCTGCTTGTTCTAATCCACTAGGACCTGCAACTTGAAATGCAGGAATATTTACAGGGTTAGTAGCAAGTTTAGCTGCTTGATCGTATAGGGCTAGTTTTCGGCTTTCTACTTCTGGTGCTTCTCTAGCTATCGATACTTGAGTGCCTGAAGTGGAGCCGCCTCCTCCTCCGCCACCCCCGCCTCCGAAGATGAAACTCATTTTATTTTAACTCCTTTGTATATAAATATCTTTTTACTTCCCATTGTTTACTCTTTAAAAAATTTTTCCAACCAGGACGAGCATGAACAGCAATTTTTTGACAATCCTCTTGTATCGCTAAATTTTCTATTGCATCCGCTGCTTCGTCTTGCCATAATTCTCTTTTTTCTCCTTTTAACAATATGACTTCACATTGTTTATAGTTTGGTAACTCCATTATTCTAGTGACAAATACACCAAACACTTTGTACTTTTCACCATCGTCAGATCCAAACATCATAAATAGTTGATAGGATCTGTCTAAAAGACCTGCTTTGAGATCTTCTATGTTCATAGGGTAGCCATCAAACTTCAAGCCTTCCCTAAGCATGAAATCAACTAGATTCCAATACTCATTTACCTTTTTACTATCAATGTATAATACATTGACTTCCTTTTTAATTCTTTTCTTTTCTGGCAGCATCTAATAAATCAAAAATTCTTTTAAATTTTGCTTGTTGACTATAAAAGAAGGCTGCACCCTTTTTTCTCATATCTTTCATATCACTTGGGTTTCCTCCTTCTAATATACCTGCCCCTAGAATTGCATCAGCTCTTGATACAAACTCTCCGTCAGCAAGTTGTGCAAGCATAGTATCTTCATCTTTATCTCCAGCACCAGCTCCATCTTCTACGTATCCTGAAGCTCTTACATAATTGTTAACATCATGTTCATCATGATCAGCTTTAGAT